>FTKD01001580.1_pt1 | contig 74883 bp, 97 predicted proteins | sample 1658191 | NCBI WGS metagenome assembly FTKD01 (sample SAMEA3914808, study PRJEB12502) | metagenome | biome: forest; material: soil | place: Canada | collected 2011-08-03 | depth 0.3 m
GGCTATTCGGATTATCGTGTGGTGTGCCCATTCAAGAAACTTGAACGGCATGCACTACCGATAATCCGCTGAGCAGACGTTGAAGCTGCTCGATAGCAGGAAGGCTTGCGCCCTTGCCCTCGAGCGCCTTCAAGCCCGCCCGGACGTGCCCAATGACGCCCTGATGTCGCGAGGTGCCAGGGGTTGACCTGTGGATACGGACAAGCATGCGCTTGGCCCATATTTCCAGTCCCTGCAGACCAAGCGTTGTGTGTTTGACGTACTCACAGACCCGACCTTGATTGAAACGTTCAACCAGGTTGCGACTCGCATGCGAGTCCGCATGAGCCTGTTTGCCACAGCAAACACACTTGAAGCGATTCCCCTTGCGGTTCTTGCGGCTGATAAAGCCGCAGGAGCCGCATTCTTGACTGGTGTAGGCGGGGTTGACCTCCACCAGCTTGAAGCCCTGCATCTCGGACTTCTGTTCGAGCGCCGACTTCAGAATACCCGTGCCCATGCGACGCACGAGCCGGTTCATTTTCTTGCTCAGCGTGCCGTCTTGCAGGCTGAACGTTAGCGCCTCGATGACAACCGTGCCCGGCGTTCCCAACTTCAGGGCGCGGTTGACCGCGCCCTTGACCTCGCTCGTCAGCCAGCCGCGCATGCGGTGGACGAAATCTCGGTAGCGTCGGCATTCGGACAGCCGTGTCTGCCCCGCGCCTTGCAGACCCTTCATGAGCCGCTGCAGGCTGGCGTCCCACCGCTTCAGGTGTTCACCGAAGGTCGTCCCGAAGATAGCCCCCTGCGACGTCGCCAACAGATTGGTCATGCCCGTGTCCAGGCCCAAAACCGGGCCGGTTCGCGGAGCCGCCTTCACCAGCTTCTTGCAGACCTTGACGAACCAGTTGCCGTCTCGCTCCAACAAACTGAAGGTCAGGGCCGCTTCGCCGTTAAAACGGTTGGCGTAGTCGTTGCCTCGAATAGGCAACTCGATGCGCTTGCCCGACTTCAAGGTCGACACGCGAAGCCAGTGGTTCACGCCGTCGAGCTTGGTGTGATTCGTATTCGTCCACACGGACGACATCTGGTTCACTTGCAGAGGCAGGTTGTCGAACTTAGGCCCGCTGAACCGGTGCAGATAGGCGCGCACATATCGAGCCAGCAGGCGGCTGCACCGAGAATTCAGCGCGGTCACCTTCGTCTTGTCGCCTGCGGCTGCCAGGGCCTCTACCTGCTTCGCAAACGGCACAAGCCACAACTTCATGCTGTTGAGCCAAAGCAGCTGGTGACGCAACCCTTCGTTCTTCGCATAGCGGTCCGAGCGCATGACCAGTCGCGTGATGCGACGTTGCAGGTTGGATTTCCAGGCCTTTAGCTGACCCTCGACCGCGACCGCCAGACACTGTTTAACGCTTGTCACGAGCGGCGTTTGGCCGAAAACCGAGTCGACACCGACGGTGCTCGACAAGGACTTGGCAGGCAAATACCCGGAGAGAAACTCCGTCCACAAATGCGAACCCACTATCGGAAGGAGCCGGCGCCATTCAGTTTGCAGTGCCGTTAAGTCGCGCACCTTCGTCCCATTGCAACGCGCATCTACCTTGAAAAGATAGCTGCGGACGCAGGTCTTAGGGGTACCCTTTTCTTTGGGTTGTCGCGGCACAGTCGAAACTATTGAATGAACGAGAATGGATTATCGTATTGTAGAGCAACGAAGATTTAAATCCAACACGGCCTTCCGATAAGCCTTTTCATTCCTGAACCGCGTTTCTTACGTCCTTGGCGTACCAAGTCTTGCAGTCAGCCCGAAATAAAGCATTCAGCTAGACGACTGTCTACCGAGGAGCCTTCATGTCGCGCAAGCACCCCAACAAGACCGCCGTTAACGCCAGCCACAACTCTCGCACTGACGAGTCGGCTGCGCTCCAGGCCACCAAGGTCGGAAACGCCTTGCTTGGCATTGTTGGATTGACCGCGGTTGCAGGCCTCATCGCGCTGGCGGTTTCCGCATCCATGGACAAAACCGTCGAAAATGACCGCGGCTTCTGGAAGGCACTGGTCACCAGCCCAGCGCAAGCGGAAGCCCTGCGCGCGTCGAAGGAAGAGCATTTCGTTTCCATGAACGCCAAGGCGGAGACGGTGACCATGACGTTTGAAGGGAAGGCACCGCTCACGGGTGTCGAAACTTACACCACGGGCGGACGGTACAGCTCAACCACACAGCAGCGCGGATTTTGGACACTGGTCGAGGCCAAGGACTGGGTGTTGCTTCATGACTGGCGCGGGTCCAATACTTGTCCGCATGTGTTGGGTGCTTACGAGTCGGTGAACGCGGCCCGTTTGCGCAATAGCCGCAACGACCATGACATAGCCGTCCTGGCCGTCAGCCTCGAAGGTCGTACGGTTCCCATGCAGGTGGTTGTTCCGCGCTTTACTGCGGCTCCCAAGAGCCTGTCGGAGTGTGAAGGCTACAGCTACGACGCCGAACACGGTGTCCTGAAGCTTGGCACGCACACTGTGGCCTTCATGCTGGATGACCAGCCGGGACTCTGAACTCGACCACGGTCCTCGGCTCGTTCGCGGTCACGACAGACCCGACTGGCGGGTTCCAAGTGGTCGTTCGGATTTGATGCTATCGTTCCTGCTCAGGTGTTTCAGGGGCGTCAACAGTGGCTGCAGTCGTTGCGCAGGACGAGATGGAAACGGTCAGGCGCCGTAATCTCGAAACACTGACGGCCGAGCAGGGCGCCAAGCTAGCACTTGCGCAGGTCATGGGCTGGTCGCCTGCCAACGTGACGCACTTTTTGTCCGGCAAGCATCATTTCCGTGCGCACGATGCAGAGCTTTTTTGCAGAGTGCTTGCGCTCCCCGCTGATTGGTTCGAGAGCCCGCAGAAGTAACAGACGTTCCTCCTTCCGCGCGCGCCCGCTTGTGGCTCGGCCAGGGGGACCGGGGTGCTGTTCCTGCAAAACCTGGAGAGGCGGGGAAGCCAAAAGGGCTTGACCCCCTGCGACGCCTGGGACTCCGCGAGGATTTGGAGCAGGTTCGCAGGCAGAACCTCTACACCTTGACGCAACGCTTTGGACAAAAGCGGCAGCTCGGCATCCGGATGGGGATTTCGCCTGCTCGCGTCACGCACTTCCTGAAAGGCCCAAAGCGGTTCACCGACAAAGATGCGGCGCACTTTTGTGAGATGCTTGAGCTCCCCGTGGGCTGGCTGGACAGTCCGCGCGATAGCTCGGAAATTCCCAAGCGCACCAATGAGCTTTTGATTTTCCAGGGTACACCGGGGAGTTCTACACGACGCACAAGGCTCAAGAAAGCGGATTTCGAAGCGCAAGCACTCGCGCTCACCGAACGGCTGCGCGGTGTGTCCTGCACCGAAGTTCCTGAGCAGGGCAATGCTGTCCATGAACGCGATGCCAATGCCGAGTACTTGGGGCGTCTAGTTGCCGCCATCGCCAAGCATTGCAACGTGTCTCCTTTGGCAATTGTGGTGCCCCTCGTGAATGAGGTTTGGACACAAACGGAGGCGGCGCAGTTGATGAGTACCTCAGCAATTCAGGCCCTCTTGCGGTCTGCAGAGTAAGCTCTTTCGACCAAAAGAAAGCCCCAGTCATTGACTGGGGCGAATTGACGGGCGACAAGGCTCGTGAATCAAATCTGCCGGTTCAAATCTGCCGGTTGGGTGGACGAACTTCAGCGACGCATGACGGCCAGGTAGCGGCACACCGTTTGTCCGCAATCCTGAGCCTCTTCGTAATCGAGCTCCACGACGTCACCTGCGCGTAGCAGTGCGAGCATGGGCGCAACGCCGACGGCGCACTCGTCGGCGCCGATGATGCGCATCTTGTCCCGGCAGGCCAACACGAAGCGGGTGTAGCCGTTGTAGACGTATTGGCCGACTTCTTCGACGCGGAAGGTGGCTGTGAGGTGATTTGCCATGGTGTCCTGTGGGGGGTTGTTTGGGTCTGAAGCTCCGTGTAGCGAGTGTGCCGCTAGACCGGGCAGGCCACGAACTGGCGCGCCAGAGCCTACCAGCTTGGGTTCAGCACTTGTAGCAGTGCCCCTGAGGTCAACGGGAAGCTGACCGCCATTTAGTCACTTGCTCCCTGGTACCCCCTCTGCGCCTCCTGATTGCTCATCCTTGCGGCATACTGGGCGGATAGAACTCTGGGAGCGACCGCCGGAGGCTCCGCGGTGCGTATCGCTACACCACGCAGGGCATCTTTCATAGGAGTTTGCATGCGAACAACCTTCAATTTCTTCGGTAGGCAGGTGGTATTGCCGTCTGGACCGCGTACTCGACGTTTTCTGGGGTGCTACCTGACCGTCCTGATTGGCTGTTGGTGCTACGTCGCCTACCTGGTCTGCAGCGAGTGGGGACGCGTCCTGGACATCTCCAAGGGTTGGGTCTTCCTGTTGGGCGCGGTTATGACCATGGAGCTGACTTTTCACGGCAATCCTCGAACGACAGCGCTCATCCGGAACGGTACGTTGCGCGAGGCCATCAGAGTGGGCTTCGTTGGCGGAGCAGCTTACTTCGCTCACCAGTCGGGCACGACGGCCGATACCGTTTGGTTGACCATCGCCTTCGTCTGGATGCTTGTCGACAAGCTCAGCGCTCGACTTCGGCCGGAGAAGCCGGCTGTTGACAAGGTCAGCGGCTAGCGTGTGTGATGCAAGACTTGCGCTTGCAGTTCTGCTGGCACCGGTTTCTATTTCAAAGCTCCTCTGCGTTTGCGTAGAGGAGCTTTTTCATGGACATCGCGCGCTACATCAACTCCCCGGGTGGCTCGGTCAGCGCTGGCATGAGCATCTTCGATTCCCTGCGTCGTATTCCCGACGCGTTGACCTCACCAAAAAGAAAAGTCGCCAACAGCGGGTAGGCTGTAGGCGACTCTTGAAGGGTCAGGCCAGTTCCAGCTCGGCAAAGCGGTCTGGATGCAGGTCAATGTGGTGGTGCGCGGCGTTGGTGGCCTCTAGGTCTTCGGGGTTCAAAGCCCAGAGTTCGGCGACCGTCGTTGACACGATGGCAACTTCAATCTCCTCATCCGGGTTGGCACCATGAAGCTCTCGCCATTGACGTTCGCTCACGTCGGCGTAGTCTTCGTCCAAGAGACTCGCCTCGTTGCGAATGCCTCGGGAGTCGACGATGCGAGCATCCGGCAAACTGCCAAACGCATGCACGAGCGTCACGAAGTGGCCATCTTTCGACCGCACGACCAGGGCCTTCAGCGGGAGCCGGAAGCGTTCTTCGAGTGCGTGCGCGAAGATGGCGCATAGGCCGTTGAGCCAGCTCGCTTCGTCCGCCACGACATCGTAGTGCGGGTTCGTGTAGTCTTTGAACATGAGGTTCTTTGTGGTCAGACCGAAGTCAGACGTGCCTTGACGCGGTTGAAGACAGCTTCGTGCAGGTCGTCGTACTCATCTCCGAGAGTGAACGAACTGCGACGACTCGGCAGGAAGCGGTTGCGGATGGCGTTGACTTGGCTTTGAAGGCCTTGGACGCTTTTTTGCACTTCCATCAGCCACTGCTGCTGGCTCATGTGTTCAGCGTCAGCCTCGGAAAGCAGCGCGATGCGCATGCGAGCCTCGGTGATGGCCGCGTCGATGCGAGTGAGCAGCGTGTCGTCCAGGTCGCTTCGGCGGCACAGGAAGTCAAAGCAGTGCAAGCCTGCCCTGAGCTCTTCGATGCCAGCGTCGTCGTGCATCTGGGTGTTGAACTCAACCAATGCTTCGCGAACGGTCTCCTCGGGCCATGCCCGGTAGACCATGTAAGGGTCGTTGTCAGGTGTCATGGGAGTGGGGAGGTATCAGCGTTTCCGACCGGCGCCGTAGTGGCCGCCTTTGCGGGCGAGGAAGTTGCTTTGACGCGGCATCTTCTTGAGACCGCTCGCGTCGAGCAACGGGAGGTCTTCGAGGTTTTCGAAACGGCAGCTGCGCAGTTGGAAGACTTCGTCTTGAGCGGCCTCGTTAGCCACCTGAACTTCCAGGTCGGAACCCAGGCGTTCGATGAGGTGTTGCGCAATGGCGCGGCTCAAGCTGCTGCAGCCCGCGTCTACGACGAGGATACGTTGCTTGGTCATAAGAGTGTCCTGTATTCGAGGTTGTCCTGGCGGGTATAGCCAAAGTACCTCGATATCGCGAACATGACCTAGCGCCGAGTCTGATGTCTATACTCGGCAGGTCAACTACACACTACGAAGCTCCCATGAGTAGCAACATTTTCCCAGTCAAGCTGCACGCCATCTACTTCGCACTGAACGCCACGGGTGTCCTCGCGTCGTTGGTTGAAGAAACCAAGCAGTACGGGCTCTCACACGATGACGACAAGGTGCGCATTACCCTGCGTTCGCCCGAGGTCATGCGGCTGGTCTGCAAGGTCCACGAACGGGATGACTGTCGTGTTCGCCTCGCCTTCCCAGCGAACGAACCTACGTTCAGCCAATTGTGCGATGAGACGATGTTCGAGTTGTACTCGGTCGACAAAGAAGTTCTGCGCGAACCGACGTGCATTACATCGGTTAGCGCCGAGCTGAGCAACGCCATTCAGGTGGAGCTGTTCCAGCTGCTGCTCCGAGCCAAAGGCATCGACATTCCGTTGCTCTGACACCTCAACGCGTCCTGTTTTCAAAAAGCTCCGCCACCTGGCCGGAGCTTTTTCTTCGTGGGTACTTCGGCGGTATTTCAAGGCTACGCGCACCCCTCTCGCACAGTTTGCGGCTCTGAGTGGGTTCTATACGTGGTTCTAGGCCACCAACTACCCCTCCCAAGGATTTTCTATGACGCGCACCTCTCCCGAAGTCGCAGAACGCCTGCTTTCCGAAGCCGGCTTGGCCGTTTGCGCCTATCTCCGCAGCGCTGCTGCCACGGTAGGCCCGCTGAGGGTCGAAATCGAAGACCCCTCGGGCTATCCCGACGAGCTGACGGTTTGTCGTGACGGCACTCTCCTGCACGCTTCGTACGCGGGCGAGCCGACCGCTCTCGCCGTCGAGCTGTACGCACTGCCGTGGTCGACGCTGTCGCGCCTCGTCGAGCGCGCGATGACGCTGGGCCATGGCACGATGGACCCCCAAGCCCGTCTCGTCGCTCCGCAGTAAGCTTCAAAGAGCCTATCCCCTCGGATAGGCTCTTCTCCTTTGCAGAAGCTGTCTTCTGGAAAACGGAATAGGCTATGGCTTGCGCACTACACCTAGGACCGTAACTACTCCACCGAGCAGTCTTTCCGCCACCAAAGGCCACGACGCATCATGCCAAAGACCTTTCCCATTGCCGTCATCGCGCAGCCGACACCTGCCACGTCGCCTCCTTCGTCCAGCGCAGTCGAGGCGCTCGCTGCAAAGAGCAGGCCGGCCGCATCAGTACTTCCGCGCCGGTGGGATGATGCCATTGTCTCCGGTGCCGTGGCCCTGGGCATTCCCGGTCTCGCGGCGTGGCTCTTCGTGCACTGGTTCAGCGGACGCTATCACCTGCACCAGGAATCCAATTTGGGCATGGCGGTGTCGCTTCTCGTGTTCGTGATGCTGGGCATGGTCGGCTTGGCCAAGTGCTCGCCCCTGTACATGCTCTCGGGAGGCGTCGCCCTTCTTGTCGGCCATTGGGCACTCGGCGATGTCTTTCTCGCGGGTGGGATGGCAGTGGCTCTTACGGCTGTCGGTAGCTTGGCTCTGGGGCATTTCCTCTACGACGAAGTACTCAAACCCGCTCCGGCGTCGGTGGCGCCAGAAGGCTGTGGGGTGACGTTCATCGAGGCCCAGGCGTCGCTGAACCCGAAGTGCGACACGTGTTATGCAAACAAGTTCTGCCCCATGCAACCGGGCGGCCTGGTGGACCAATACACGGGCAAGAACACGGGCAAGACCGTGCAGCCCAGCGTTTGAGGGAGTTCTCCATGCCTGACCACCCAATTCATCCGCCGTTGCCCTCGTTGCATCGACCGTCCGTCTTCTGGGGGCGCGTCTCGCGCATCATCGACATCACCTTCATCGTCGGCCTGATGCTGGTTATTGGCTACATCGCTGTAATGGCGCACCGCTGACCAACGAGAGTGCCGCGAGCAACGCCCGCCACGCAAGCAGTGGCGCTTCGGGTCACGCAGCGGGCTAAGCCGCAGTCAGTCGATTTGCGGCGGGGTCGCCCGAAGGACTGCTTCGCCCGTTGCCAGAAGCGCTGTCAGGGCCGGAGACTCCGGTAGTAGCAGCCTCAAGGTACCTTCGAGTGCATCTATGGCAGCCTGGCGACTCACCTCCACACCTTGGAGCACCACGTCCAGGGGCAGGCCGCCGGGTGCCAGCACTGCGACCGTGTCCCCGATGCGCAATTTGCAGGGTGCGACGGTATTTCGTACCGGACACTCAACCACGACTTGCGCACGCCGCAGCGGATAGTACGCCACCACTGGGAACCGCTGCTCGGCTTGCCGACGCGCCGCGAACTCACTGAGTTCAACCAGCAGCGAGCCGCCCATGTCGGGCGCTGCGTTCATGCGTGCGATGAGGACGTCGTCCGGCACGTCGTCGCGTCGGCGCAGATATTCGATGTCATCCGATTCGCTGGGCCCCTGGGAGCCCTTAGTAACGAGGCTCAATTCTTCGAATGTTGCGTACAAACCGTTTTCGCGCGCCTCTTGCATCAGGGCCTCGAGCTCATCGTCGGGCATAGACGCAATTCGTTCGGCGATGCTTTGACCCTGGTCGTTAACGGAGGCGTGCATCACTTCTAGGCCTGCGAGATATTCCGCAGCCAGGGCTTGTGCGATGGCTTCCGCCCGCTCTTGCGAGGGCAGCGCTGCGAGCCGTTCGGCGAGGGCGATGTACCGGTTTGTGGCGCTGGCGGAGGTTGTTGCGGTCATGGCAGGGTCTAGAAACAGGAGAGCGCCGTAGCGCAGGCAGGCCGGAGGGTACATCGTCAGGGACACGGTGCGGTGCTCCTGCAGTTGGTGTAGGGCAGGGCTTTAGTTGCGGCGGCAGTGCAGCAGTGCAGAAGCACCCCCTCTAGGGGTTGGCCGGGCAAGACCCAAGGGACGCATTTGCTACACGACGCAGGTCATCAACCCCTGACGAAAGGCAATCATGCCCAAGAAGAACAATCCGGCGGCCTCTGCTGAGGCGACGGCTCCGAAGCCTGCCAAGGTGGCCAAGCCTCGCCCAACAGCTGCGGAACGCAAGGCCGCCGAAGCTGCCCGCAAGGCAGAATACGATGCAGAGGTCGAAGCTCGCCGCCTGGCGTTCGAGGCCATCCGCCCGGCCGTCTGGTACGAGCTGTTTGCCAAGGTACTGCGTCTGTACATTCTTTCCGACGCCTACTCGGAGGTCTACCGAGAGCAAGCCTGGTGGTTCAACGCTTTCACGGTCGACGTCCGCCTGCAGACGTTCAAGACCGAGGACGCCTTTAGCCAGGTGTCCATGGAGTCCCTCTCGGAACACCAGGTCGCTCGTCTCCACAATGGACTCGATACCGCGTTTGGCTGGTTCGAGGCCTATGACGTAGAGCAAGAGCGCAAGCGCCGGGAAGCCGAGGAGCTTGCGGAACGCCGGCGCGCGGCCCGTGCCAAGCTCACCGACCAGGAAGCCAAGGACCTCGGCGTTCGCTGAAGTTACTTGTTTTCACCATTCCCTGCCGCCGCTGCCCTCTGAGGTCGCTAGCCGTTCTCGTAAGGAACTGCTAAAGCCATTCATCGACCGCGCCATACTCTGGCGCGGTCTTTTTTTGCCCTGAAGAAAAATGTTGCCGCTGTCTTCGTCGAACAGTGGTCACATGACTTTAATGCACGGAGTTACTGGCACTTAGGGGGAGGCCTTGGTAAAATGGATGCACGGTTTGACGCTACAAGTAACCACCTCACCACTCATCGACGTTAACTTGATGTTGGTTATCGCCCCAGGCTAAGAAGCCACCGCCTGATTCAGCGCCTCGACATTTCTACAGCTCGACCCCGACAAAACAACAGCATGGCAACCGTCCGCTCGACCTCCTCTTCCAAGACTTCCAAAACCGCTGTAGCTGCGCAAGCGACCACTACCGCAATGCCGCGCAAGCGCAAGGCCTACCAACCGGTGTCGGCGCCCGCAGGTGCCCGCAAGACGGCGCGTGCAACAAAGGTCGTTTCGCAAGAATCCAAGGACCCGCTGAAGGTACCCGAGCTTGGCGTGTTCGTCGGCGACCTGGCGCTGGCCAAGGCCCATGCGGTGGCCGCTAAGGACGTGTTGTACTTCATCTCTCAAGGACTGGCGACTGCTTCGCATACTCCGGTCGACCTGTCCGCCTTCGAGGCGGTGATGATGGCTCGGCTGCTGGACGCGGCAACCGGCAATGGCCTGGTGCCAGACATGCGCATGCTCAAGGCGTCGTGGGGCCCAGGTGCCTGGGACACAGCGCGAGTGCAAGCGCACGTTGCCCTGCTGCTGGCGTTCAAGAAGATGGCCATCCGCCACGACACGACTGCTATTCCGCCCTGGGTTGGCTTCCTAGAGCACACCAAGCAAGTTGAGCTGGCAGAAAAGGTGACTGGCCACGCACCTTTGGATGCGCCGAAGGAAACTGACCCGCTGAAAATGGCCTACGAAATGGCCAAGTACAACCGCATGCGTGCGGAGCAACGCCTGAACCTGCTGTACGCACTGGGCGATGCCGTGCGAGGCCGGCGTGGTGACATGGGCAGCGCCATCTGCGAGCAGCAGTACGCCGAGGCCTCGACCGCGCTGTGGCGTGCCCGCATGCATCACATCACGGAAATGCTGGCCCTGGGCACGCTGCTGGGTGGCGATGCTCTCAAGGAGACTAAGGCCTTTGCCAAGCGCATGTACGGCCCGGGCAAGCATGTCATGAGCCTCGTCGAAATCGACGGCCGTTCGCCGAGCCGGTGGATGAGCGATTCTGAAGACGCACTGCGAGAAGCCATTGCGAAGGGGTAAGTCTCGCCCGGCTTGACGAACCTGCGTCGGTTGCGGGTGCAACGCACGCCTGGTGCTTGTCACGAAGGACCGCCTGATGCGTTTCGGCTCCGAACTCGTTTTCAGCCTGTGCTCGCTGTACGGCGTTGAAGTGGTAGTCTTTGACGAAGACGGCGACTACGGGGTGGGGCCCAATAGCTTGACGCCCAAGTTCTCCAGCGCGGCTGCGTCGAGCTTTCCGGTCTTGCGCAACATCAGCAACATCGTGACGAGCGACTCGCCGGGCTGGCGGTGCGGATTGTCGACCTTGGCGGCAGCGGGGTTGCCCTCGTAGGTCTCCCACCAGGCCTGCACGTTCTTCAAGTAGGCCAGACCGTCCTCCCGGGTGAAATAGCCTATGTGATTGTTGGTCTCCAGTAAGACGCCCTGTCGAGGCGTGCCGCGCACCAAGCCCTCATACGTGGACCAGCGAAACATGCCGTCTTCTTCGGTGTATTCACGAAGCAGACTGCGGACGAAAACGGCTTCCGCCTTGGTCTTCGGAGTGAAGCACGCGCTGACATCGTCACTGAACAGCCCCCCGCTGTACTTGGAGGGTGTACGGGTCTTGTGCAGGCGGATGTCGGTGAGCATCCAGGCGCTCGTGCCTTCGAAGTGCGTCATGGACGCCAGCGCCAGCGGGTCGCGCTTGTTCTTCGCAGGCGAGCCGTGGTCGATTTGCAGCTCGATGCAGGTGTTGCGGTGCGTGCGGGTAATTCTTGTCTTCATGGCAGGAGATAGCAGCGGCAATATAATAGCACGTGTAATCAGGTCTGATGTTGTGGAACTCACTGTTGCTTTGCAACAGGCAGCGCTTCCGTCGGTGCTGCTATAGAAAAACTTTGTGAAACCTGGTTTTCTGAAGCTTTTTCCGGGCGTGTGAACGAAAAACTGGGCGACAGGGCGTTTCTGACGGATTTTCTGGGTTTGTGAACAAAAAACTCTGCCGTCGACTGACCGCCACCGGTTGGCGTTGCCCAAAAAAACAAGCACCCGGGAAGGGTGCTCGATGAATGGTCGACGGTGACAACAGCGCCGAGTCAGTAGCTGCGGTCGTACTCGCCGTATTCCTTCCAACGCTCGAAGTTGCGTTGGCTGCCAAATGCGACGGCCACGAAAGCCCGGTAGAGCAGGGTCCCTCCCGCACCGAGCAACATGGTCAGAGCGACACTCAGGTTGAGGATTGGCGTGTACGTGAAGAACCAGATGCCCAGCATGTCACGGCCCACGGGCAGCATCGACGGTCGACGACCGAAGAAGAAATGTCCGTTGTAGACGGGATGCCACTTGGTGAGCACGCTGACATTGGCCTTGCCGTGGAAGCTCTGACGCCAGTTTCGCAGCAACAGATGCGACAGCACCCCCATGGTAAGAACGCTGCCGCCGTAGACGATAGCGCACGTGGTCAGGAAGAAGTTCATGGCCGTATCGGCGAGGTGATGGTCCATTGGATGTCCTGGGTGAAAAGTTGAGGTACTTCCCGGTATAGGTAGCGTAGCGCCTTCCGTGCGCAACGGCCAGCCTCTACCTGCGGTGGTCTCTTCAGCTACGGTGCCTCAGCCTGGCGGGTAAGCCGCAAAAGAGGAGCCCCACCCAGTCGAAACCGGATGGGGCGTGAACAGCAGGTACTGGGGTACCGCGAATTTCAGTCCTTGCGCATGTCGAGCTTGACCACGGGGCCGAACTCGAGCTGGATGTAGCCTAGGATGTCCTTGACGAATGGCTGAAGCTTGGTGGGCGTGGGCTTGTTCTGTTGGCGGGCCATCTGCTGGACGTCTGCAGGAAACAGGGAGAACGCCAGTTCTTGAAGCGGTCGCATGCGTTCCTGCTCCGCCTCGTGCTGCACGGCCAACGTCGTGTCGTAAGTGGCCAGTACCTTCGGGATGTCCAGGCGGAAATTAGCCGTCAGACGCGCCGCGGTGTTGGGGCCCCGAACCAGGTCCAACATCCAGTGCCAGAAATTCGCATACGGAGGCTCAGCGGCCATGCCGTCAGGTGCCTCGCTGTACTCGCGAAACACTTGTTGGTGAATCTTGATGTCGGGTGAGTTGCGCGGCTTACCGTGCTTGTCGCACCATGGCCCGTAGCAGTCGTGGGTCTTGTTGTAGTCGTTCGCCTTGAAGCCGTACTTTGCTTCCAGAAAGCGCATCAACTCCCAATATTTGTAGCGGCCCTTCGCATCGGGTTTCGGCTTGTCGATAGTGCTCATGGTATGTGGAAAAGTTGACCTCTTGCGTATAGCGCGAGCAACTTCAAGGACTTACGCAAGGCGTAATGCACGGGCAATGCGCGGCCAAATTCGAACGCCTCATCTTGTTTGGGAGCATTAAAACTGCTAGTATGTAGGCATCTATTGATGAACCAGCCAAAAGACTGAGATGCCCCAATTCGACCGAAATTACGAAGCGCTTGGCCGCACGTTCCCCGAGGTACTCCGCTCGTTCCTACGACAAGACACGCTGCGGCAGCAGTCGGCAGAAGCCCTCCTGACGTTGTTCGAAGACATGGAGTCGGAGGACATCGGCCTGTTCCTGGAATTCGCTGCCTCGCATTTCCAGAGCAGGAGTGCGCAGGCTGCGTTGGCCGTTTCGATGGAGGACCGCAAGATGGCGTGGGTCCTGCAGGGGCTGCTGGGCTACGTCTTCGGCAAAGCCACCCGACTTCAGACGGGCTGGAGCGTCTCGTTCACGCCAGCGTCTTCGAGCTACTCACTTGAGCACCGCGGTGAACACCTGGCCGCTCGTGATGGTCGATACCATATCTTGTTCCAAGGCTGGCACATTGGCGTTGCCCAAACTCGCGACAAGCACACCGTTTGTGCCGTGCTCTACGGTTCGGACGAGCGGGCAAAGGCGCAGTGTGCGCTTTGGGTGAAGGAAGGTCGCATCGGGGACTACTGGCGGCTGGATTACTTCTTCGAGCCTGCGCTGCCGGTCGCCTGACAAGGAGTGGGATAGGCAAGTCGTCCTGGGCGAGGGAGCCAAACTCACGAAGGCTCGTGGCAGGCTGAGCTGGGGAATGCTATACCTGCGTAGGACAACAACCCATCTCACATCATGGCAACCACCGACTCCCTGACCTTCGAACAACGCCTGGCGGATGCGCGCGCTTTTGCGCTCCAGTGGCACGGCGACCAGATGTACGGCGAACGGCCGTACTCTTACCACCTGGACCAAGTTGCGGAGCTCGCGGCTCGCTACAACCTGTCTCGCGCAGCTCGCCTCGCCGCGTACCTGCACGATACCTACGAAGACACCGGGTTGACGCGCGCCGAACTGACCGCACGTTACGGCCAGGACGTGGACGCCTTCGTCTGGGCAGTCACCGGTGAAGGCGAAACCCGCGAGGAGCAAAGCGCCAGCATTGTCGCGAAGCTGAAGGCTTTCCTGGAAGCCATCGACCTCAAGCTCGTGGACCGCCTGGCCAACGTGGCCGCCTCGGTCGCGGAAGGCAAGACTCGTCTTGTCGACAGGTATCGCAGCGAAATGAAGTACTACGACCCGCTGTTTCGCCAAGGTAATCCCGAAGCCTATGCCGAACTGTGTCGTTTGCTGGCGCAGTAACGCACCAAAGTGATTTCCGACACGCCCCTTCAGTCCTTGACTGCGGGGGCTGTCTCTTTGGTAGGCCCAGCGCAAGCGTGGTTGGCAGCGAATCGGCCGGGCCGCTAGGGGCTCCGCTTGCCCCTGGCGCTGTCGCTATACCGAAGCAGGCAACCATTGATTAGGAACCCCTCATGACCCTCGCACTAGTCCAAGTCGTCCAGCACCTTCCCCCGGCTGCTGGCCTGCTCAGCCTGACGGCGGTTCGCTTCAACTTCGGCGACAACCGAAGCGCCAGCTACCTCTTCGAGAACAATCCGACTGCCGCAACCTTGCAGCCTGGCGACTGGGCGTCGGTCTTTACGGCCAACACGACGCACCACGAAAGCATCGCAGACAATGTCAAGTTCCTTCCGTACCTTCCGGTGACCGAAAACTTGGCCATGCCGCGACGAGAACGTGACGACACCGTACGCGCCATCCAACGCTTTCTCGGCGACAACGCACCTCGCGACGAAGACGTCGGCGCAATGGCGAACCTGGGCGATATCTTCGTCGCGCTGGAACGTCTGCGTACCAAGTTCGCTAAGGACCGCTTGCCGACCGCAGTCATCTTGCAGCACCTCCCGGGCGTGGTCGCACACGAGCTCATTCAGCAAGGTCGACTCTGTCCCGATGACTACAACATCGGGCTCGCCTGACAACATCTGCTCACTTCAAGAGGCTCCATGACGACCTACGTGTACATCGAACTGAAGAACCCCTCGACGCACATCTGGTTGGCTGTCGACGACCACGATGACCCCCGTCATCTGGCCCGTCGTGAGGTTGGCCGTCTGCGGGAACTCCACGAAGAGTCGGAAGCCCCTACGGCGTTCGACCACGAGCTGACGTTCTATGACGCTTCCGAGCTGCTGGACAAACCACTCGGCGACCTGTCGACGATGCCCACGCAGCTGTTCTTCCGGCTTCAACGAGAAGCCGCCGCTATTTGATTCTTCCGGACCCCGGCCGTAGCGCTGGGGTTTTTTTTTGGCGCTTTGCTCGTCAGGTGCCTCCTGAATATTTGGGGACTTTGGTTCGCTACACCTCTCAGGTCAACCACATCCTCTTCGGAGTTCCTATGCTCATGCTCACCCACGAAACTGCTGCTCACATCGCCGGTCAAGCCTATCGCCTCCTCCACGGCGACAAGCGCAATGTCCGTCGCGCACTCCTGCGTTTCATCGCAGAATGCGTGGACAAGAACTTCCTGCACCAGTCCTACTGTTACGACCAAGGCTACAACAAGGAGCAACTCGACGCGCTCGCGACGTACGCCAAGGACGTGGACGATGCCCAGCAGGCCTATCTGCTCGACGAAGTTCCGCATCTGGAACAGGTTGTCAAGCGCATTGGCACGGTCAAGGACACCATGTTCGGCATCGTCATGAACTCGTACGAGTTCCTCGTCAACTTCCAGCTGGCGACGAACGAAGACCTGCGTGACGTGCTGCGTGTCATCGTGATACTCGGCGACCAGCTGAGCTACTACCGCGACACGATGGTGTTCGACATCGCCGGCATCTCGGACTACCGCTACCGCAACCTGCCGAGCTCCATCTGTCCCGATGAAGACCTCTGGTGCATCGGCGGCTCGGACAAGCGCACCCAAGGCGGTGGCGTTCTCGAATGGTGCTACGACGCAGAAGACGCGGCCTTGCTGCTCGCAGAGATGAACCGGTATCCCGACCGGTTTCAAAATCTGTCCGCCGCATCGTTCGCGGACTCCAGCGTCCGCATTCCTGCCTGAGGTCACTGAGTTCGCATCCGACCCTCGGGTTTGACGCGGCTTTGTGTGCTTTCAAAAGTCCCCTTCAGCTTCGGCTGCAGGGGACTTGCTTTTTGCACATGCGCGGTTGGGTGCCTGATGGTAACCGCCAGGGGCGGTTACTACACTTTGCAAGGTCGCGCGAGAGCGCCAACTAAAGGTCACCTGCCGTTCGCACGAGGCTTGCCTCGATGGTGAAGGACCACTCATCTTGTTATGCAAATTCGCTACGAGGTGTCGCTTGCGGAGCCTCACGAGCTCTACATCAACAACGCGAACATTGGCCAGGACTCGCATCCTGGACTTTTAAAAAAGCTCGGCTTTATGGCTCTGCGGGAGACATCTCCTGGAGCAAATTGCCATGCAAGCAAAAGAAATCAATGTCCTCAAGCAACAAGCCACGGCCCTCGGCCAATTTCTGAGCGGCCACGCCGCAACGACGTTGAACGAGGCCACGCTGCTCGAAGCTCTTGCCGTCATGCACGGTGCGGACACCTGGGAAGCGCTTTGCGCTCGAAAGGCCAAGCGAGCGTCGAAGGCCGACAAGCGCGTCAGTGCTTGCAGCGTCGACGAGCTCATCAAGTTCGCCATTGCCAAGGGTGCCACGTTCGGAGACTTCTCTCGCCACGTCACTCGCGAGCAGTCGGACTTGGAAGCCGCTTACGCCAACTACGCTCGCGATGAGCTGCAGTCGGACGGGGAGCTGGAGTTCGACGATGGCTGTGTCGTTTCCGTCTCAGAAGATGGTGGCGCTTACGTGCAAGGCTGGGCTTGGGTCAACCGTTCGGACATCGAGGATTACTACGAGGGTTCCGACGACGAAGACGACGAGAACGACGAAGACAGCGACGACTGATGCACCACGTGCAGTCGGGTCAGGCTGTTGCCGTTGATTGACTGAATTCACGAGCCCGCACCTTTTGGTTGCGGGCTCTTCTTTTCGAGGGAGTTGGGCCCTACGGGAGCTCGCAAAAAAGCCCGCCGGAGAACCCGCGGGCTTTCTGATGGGGTGTCGGGCGCTCAGGCCGGACAGGCAAAGTGCGTCTTCAACAGCGCATCTGTCGACTTGTCCGGGTGATACCAGAACTCGAAGGACTGCAGGACGGCCGCCTTGTGCGCGCAGTAGGGCGAAAGCGCGCTACGCAACTGGAACGTGGTGTAGGTGACCGCCTCGACGATGGTCTGCGCGTCGGCCTTGCCCAGGTCCATCGAAGCGACGAACCCGCCGGGCGTGCCATCTCCTCGACCCGTAAAGGTGGCGCCGGCTTGGCGCATGTGGTCCTTGGCGTTGTCCAGGAAGGTCTCCAGCTGCGTGGCGATGTCCAAGCCGCCCACTTCGGTGCCTTTGGCACAGACGAAGTCGAAGGCGGTGGTGCCTTTGGAGGCATCTTGCGACGGGGTCACCGTACTGACCGCCGTCGGGCAGCCCACACTGAGTGCAGCGACGAGGTAGGGGTCTTGAGCGCCTTGCAAGGACGTACCCACCTCGCGGCCCTCGACGTGGCCGGCGCGCGTCACGGTGAAGCTTGCATAGTTGGGCACTTGCGTTACCGGGGTCGCGGCCTCCGACTTGGCCAGCGTATGGGTTGCCGCGTAGGCGCGGCCTTGCGCAAGCATGCCGGGCGGCATTTCCATGACGGTTTGCATGAGCCAGCGAACTTCTGCGGCCGGCAGCGCGCATGACAAGGGGATGTCCGCCTTGGCCGCCAGCATCACAGCCGACAGTGCAAACCCGGACTCATGGTTCTTGAGCTCGTCAAAGGGCAACCGCGACGGGTCGGCAGCGACGGCCGTCATGAGCACCTTGTCGTCGAGGTGGGACAGCGCGGAGGAGTCCGAGCACCCCGAAGCCTTGGCCGCCATCAACATGCGCGCTGCGGCAACGCCAGACATCCGAGTGGGCGAATGAGAGGCGTCCCATAGGGCATTGGAAAACGCCGTGAAGCTGCGGGGTCGTTCTTCCGCATCAAGCTGCGGTTGCGCCGGCGGGGCTGTCCCGCGTGCGGACATCGTCGCCGCGGCAGCCATGGCGGGCGTGGTTCCTGGCAAGAAGGCGGTTGCCGACGGCGGAGCTGCCGGAGCAGGAGCAGAGGCGGCTGCCAGGCTATGTAGAGTCGCCAACGCCAGGCAACTGGCCAGGCACGTCTTGATGAAAATACGAGGGGTCATGGGAGCCTATAGCGACGCCAGTCTAGCCAAGTCCTTTCAGTGAAAGCTTGCTGCCAGCACTGTGAACCATCGTTAACGGCTCAAAAGTGGATGTAGCCCGCCGGCTACATTCTCGCTGGAACGCTAGCTGTCCATTCCTGGCCGATTGGAAGCTTCCCTTTCCAAAAGCCAAGAGAAGTTGTTTTCAGGTTATCACCGTGATATACTGAAACCAACCTAAAGCTTTCTCGGCCCCACCCCTTTGTCGGCTTTCAGCTCGTCCTCCAAAAGCAACAACTTTGCAAGCGTCCATGAGCCGCACCCTTCCAGTTCTTCTTGCCGAAATCGAATTCGTCAACACGCAGGGTTGGTCGGCGGGGACGAAAGCTCGACTACAAGCCACCTGTGTAGCCGAACGTGCGGTGCGTCCCGGCGAGCCTGCTCCGCATCCAACTGACGAGTGAATTCGCGATGACCAACCTCAAAGACCTGCCACCCGGAACGATTTGGCCCCATCTGCTGGAAGCCATTGAGGCCGAAGCGCACACCTACGCGATGGACTACGCGCTCAGTCGTGACAACGCCGTCAAACGGGGTCGTGAAACACCGGAGTTGGCGGCGCTGTTGGTGGAAAAGTTTGTCCAAGGCATGGTGACGGCGTTCAACATCGCGGGGCTCGATTCGCGCGTCATGCACGACATCGACCAGGTCGTGCGAGTCATTGACCCCAATTTCGATGCGAACCGAGCCGCCCGGTGGGCGGCACACCCGGCTGGCCTGAGCAAGACGGCTAAGTCGGAAGGCGCTGCGCCCCTCAACGCGACTGCCGATGCGAGTGCCGACGACAGGCTGGACCTGACAGCTCCGGACGCTTTCGACGCCTTGCCCGAGCAAGCCGTTCAGCTGTTGATGGAGCCGGTACTCAGCCTGGTGCATACCATCGGCCGCACCTTGCAACCTCGACCGCAGGACGCCGGCGCCGAGCTCGGCGTGACGGTGCCGTGGGAAGTCTTGCTGGTACAGGACGGGCAGCTCGTCGAGCCGGTGAGGCAGGGTCTGACGGTGCGCGTGCGCCCCGAGTTGCTGGGGCCGGATTTCCATGCGTTCGTTGTGCGTGTACTGGGGCAGCCCCTTGTTGCTCAGCGCATGGCACAGTGGGCGCATCCCATGCATTTGGAAGCGCGAGGGGCCGACATCGTGCTGGTCAACGACGTGCCGCCGTTCGTGGGGCCGCCCGCGCCGAAGTACACCCGAGCCCGAGCTATTCGCCTGAGCGAGCTCTCTGCTGATGCTGTTGCAGCTTCTGCCGGCGTTCCTGCGACCGATGCTCCTTCTGACAACTGAGCCTGACGAATGACTTCATCTCTCCGACGTGAACCTGTACCGCGCAGCTTGCCTCGACGTTCCCCGAAGGGTCATGACATGCGTTGGGCTCGAACTTCCCGAGTGCGCACGTACTGCGACCCCTTCGAAGGCTGCTGGGTCGACATTGACCGTCCGATTACGCTTCAAGAAGTCGCTGACTGCCTCCAGCGCGGCGAGGAGAAGGGGCATGCACCTTTTGCCTGGTCGTCCGGTGGCGGCGCTTCTGACCTGGCGAAGCGCCAGAGGCATATCGAGAAGACGGCCTGGTTCGTCCGGCAGGGCTTTCAACAGCCGCTGGAGCTGGATGTGGGCATTCCGAGCATGGGCTGCTATGTCAGCTGGTACGTCCAGGACGGTAACCACCGTCTGGCGGCCGCCATCTTCCGCCAAGAAACGATGGGCGAGGACCCGTGGCTGCCGCTTTCAGTATCCGGCAGCATCAATCACGCGAAACAGCTTGGGCTTTGGTAAGCGCAATTCTTGGCTTTCTTCGAACTGGCTGCTATGTCTCTCACCCACATTCTCAGTCAAGCTCGCAACTGGACTCCTCCCGTGTTTGACCCGGAGCAATGGCTCGCGATGCCCCTTGCTGCCTGAGTGGCGAAACTTATGTATTGGCTACAACCATGATGACTTCGGAACTTACCGTTGCTCCCGAGAACACGTTGGAGCGAGCTCCTCGCGGCTGTCGGCATTGTCAGCATCCTTTGGCCGCGGTTGAACGCACGAAGGAGTTTCGCCCGCCCACGGGCCCGGTGACCGTGAGGCTGCTGGAGAGCACCTGTACGCACTGTGGCCGCAACACCTTGTTGGCATCGCAGCACGATGAGAACCTGCGGCGCCTGGCTGCGCGGGCCGAGGCATATGGCCCCTATCTGCGAGGCGAGGACATCTTCGCGTTTCGTCGCAAATACGGCCTCACGCAACGGGCCCTGTCCAAAGTCATTGGCAAGGGCCTCATTGCTGTGACGCGCTACGAAACAGAATCGTCCTATCCGGACCTCAGTACCACGAGCCTGTTGAAGGTGCTCATGCGGCATCCTCCCGTTCTGAAGGAGTTGGCCGACGCAGCGAACGTGGACATCCCTCTGTGGCGCGAACGATGCAACGACGGGGCGTTGACCGACGCGGGGTATCCACTGGCTGCGTGAGGCGTGCTACTGTCGGCCTCTCGTCGCCGAGTAGCACATAGCCCGGGCCAAGGGCCTGCGAGGCTGGTTGTTGTGGCTATACCCCGCAGGTAACACTTCAATCAAGGAACACTCATGAATTCAGGCTACTCCGTGCGTACGACTCGGTTCCAACCGGGCGACTCGGTTCGTCTTCGCACCTCTTGCGTCACTATCCAAGGCGCGAATGCGCTGGACTGCCCTGCGGGCGATGTCGTCAAGCAGGGTGCTGTCGGCAAGGTGCTGTCGGTCTACCCTAACGGCGACTATCACGTGCAAATCCCCGCGCGTGCCGGCGAGAACTTCTACGACTTCGAACAAGACATGCGCGTCTGCGAAGAAGACCTGGAACTGTCCCGGGTGCCGGCAGGCGCCGAGATGCTGCAGTACGGAGAAATCATCGCGGGCATTGTCGAGCGCGTCGCTCAACGAGACGGTGCGGCCCATATCCTGTTGGTCACGCTCAAGGGCCGTCACGAGACGTTCGTCGTACACAATACGACGGGCGCCGAAGAAGAGTTCTCGATGCGACTGACGCAGGTGGGCGACGATGTGCACTTCACCATTCACGAGTGCGACATGACTCGTCCGAGGTGCCGAACGTTCGTCAATTTGTCCGTCAACTGAGCACTTGCCGACGGCTCGGCTCAAACCGCGTTTCACGAAACCGCTGCAACTTTATGGGGCAGCGGTTTTTCTTTGGCGGATGCCCCGGCACAGCTGCCAGGCCTGCTCCGGCTCAGACCAAGTGAACCAGCGGATTCAGCCCGCACAGTGTGCCGGCCGCATCCGCGTTGCGGCGAAGAGCTTCAATCTCGGTCTGGTTGTCGCTCATTTGCAAGAAATTGCTGGACTCGAGCGTCAGCACCAGGTCGGACTGCAGTCCGAGCTGACGTCCAAAGTTGGCTTGCCTGCTCAGCGAGGCCGAGTGGGCCGAGCGCGTCGTGACATACATTCCATCAATCCGGCCGTGCTCCGTCTCCTTACGAAAGCGCATGAGCACCTTGGGTACAGGCTCGGGCAGCGTCACGCTCACGACTTGCGTCAGCCAACCGCGAAAGTTCAGCGACTGTTCCAGGGAGTCCCGGGTCTCACCCGTCTCGATGAAGGGGTACGGGCTGCGCTCCGCGGAGTCGTGTCCCAGAACGCCAACACGAAACTCGTGGGGCCGCGCTGGCATAGTGGTACTCACTACGAACGCAGAGGCGTCGAGAATTTCGGTCGCCCAGCCGTGGAACGTGTCGTAGCCCTCAATGTCTTTCAGCGTTCTTGGACTCGTATCCGTCCAGATGTTAAAGCCCTTGAAAGGGCGGTTCTCCTTGAATCCGGACACGATGTAGACCCGGCACTGCTTGAGTTGGGGGATGTTGCCGTCTTTGTCGAGTTCTATCATGGGTGCAAGTTGCCAGAGGTTACGGCTATTCTACGATTTACCTTAGCACCTGTCATCCGTATCGGGAGGGCTTTGCGTTGCGCGTGGCGGAAGGAGGTGGCTCATGACATGACCGCTAAGCCTGACCGAGATGTAGGCTGCTGTGGCCGTCGAGGCACTCGCTCTCAAGAAGAAAGGCATAAAGACACTAGCATATGTATTATCACGGTGATAAAATAGAGGCCTTCGCCGCCCACTCCGTATCGCTCACATGACCTCAACCGCCACGCTCGCCAAACCGTTCTTTCGTACGGGCAATCTCCGCCACGACCTGGACGCCCAAGCGGTCGCCGCTCAAGTCGACAAGAAACTGGCGGAGTACCAAGTCAAACGTATCGAGTGGCGAACTCGGGCCGAGGAGAACTTGCGAGATTATGAAAAGCCGCTGGCTGCAGGCGAAAAGTCGCGCTGGTCGGGTAAGCCCAAGGACCCTGCCTACGTCGACCCGATGATGGACGAATGGTGTGCCAAAGAGCGCAACTACTATGCGAAGGTTCGTGTCATCGAGCTGCCGCAAGCCACCAAGCGCTCCAAGAAGCGGTTTGTTCTGGTCTACGGCGACCAGCCGGACGCGGAAGTCATCGACGGCACCGGGCCGTTCGAGACGCTGGAACGCGCGCAGGCGTGGTTTCTCAACGGCGGCCGCTGAGCAATTTAAGAGCATCCATGCTTGCGTCTGCTTCTACAACTTCTACCGCGTCCCCGCCCGCGATGGGTGCGGACCCGACTGACCCATCCGACACGGCGCTGTTCACGGATGCCGCTGCGCAGGCGCAAGCCGATATTCAGGCCAAGGCGGCACACAAGGCCTTGGTTGCGCGACAAGCGGCCTTGCTCTTGAAGTCCTCCGCGATGGCGGCTTTCGCCGACGGCTTGTTCGACCTGCTCAATCTGGCCGCCCAGCGGCAGGGCTTCATGGTGGGCGATGTCGCGCTGCCCTCGGGCCTGGTCCAGGGCTCGAATGTCCTTCGTCTGGCGCAAACCCGTGAGATGGTCGACCCGCTCGGCTCGGTTCCGCCACGGACCGATACGCCACCCAGTTTGCAGTCAACGCAGCGCATGCTCACGGTGGCCATCGACGTGGCCTACGACCGCGAGGATGGCGAAAGCTTGGTGTTTGTCTACCTGCTGCTGTCTTCCGACAAGCGGGCGGCACTGGAAGCGGATACCTTCCTGGACGCCTTGGCTTCGGGAAACTTGGCGTGTCTGCTTGGCACGAAGACGCTGGCGGATGCCGACGTGCTTACCGTGTTCGAAACGCGGGCATCCAAGATGCTGACGGCCCTGCGACTTCAGTTCGAGCACGCTGACGACCCCGAGTACAGTAACTATCCAGAGTTGTTCGACTGTCTGGACAAGCATCAGGCCGAATTTGCTCGCACACTGCTGCGTCGTATCGTCCATCTGCCGCGAGCGCTGACGCGATACCTGCAGCCTTGAAGCGCCGCGCTTCAGTCCCCCTCGCCGGTGTCTCTTCCGTTTTCGCAAGCCCGCTGTTTTTCGCTCACCTGCTCACGTTATGCTCAAACCCAACTCCTCCCTGGCCGTCGGCGACTGGGTCGTTCTCGAGTCGCTCGTCATGTCGCGCTTCATCGGCGGTGCCTGGGAGGTCGCTGAAATCTCCAAGTCCCGCGTCTACCTGCAGCGCTACCGTCCGCATCCGACCACGCGTGAGCCGGAGCTGGTCGAGAAGAAATACGTTGCGGCCAAATCGGTGCAGTACACCTTCACCGACGAGGCCTCTGCCGAAGCTGCCTTCGAGTTCGCGCGCGCCAACTCCGAGGTGTACGAACGCGAGGCCCGTGCGCTCGTCAAGGCCAACCGCCAACGCTTCGACGACTACATCGCATCACTTCCCACCGTTGGCTCCGCGGCTTAAGCTTCAGCCCCACTGCTGCCCTCATATTCATCTGCTCCATTCGATGCCCGCCATGACTTTTGCCATCACGCCCCAAGACCTGAACCCGCCCGAAGAAAACGTCCCCACGGACCGCACCCATCCGGGCTATGCCCTTATCAAGGCGTGCATCAATCGAGGACTGACCGCCGTGGCGGAGCAGGTCAAGCAAGGCCTGCGGCCGGCGGAGTCCTTCGACATCGTGGTGAACGCCGACGTGACGAATCACGACAAGGCGCACACACGGCTGCTTCGGCTTGCCGTTGACGAGCTGTGCGAGGCGGGCTTCTGTGCTCGCCTGAAGTGTCGGCCTGCGTCCGGTAAACAGCCCGGAAGCCTGAGCGTCGTGGTCCAGCGCTGAAAGCGCATACGGAGAGTGGAGCCGCCGGACATCATTTTTCGGCTCTCCGCAATAGCGTGGTTGAAACGAGCATGACCGAGCAAGTTGAGAAATCGGATTGTTGTGTGGAAGGCGTCGCCATGAAGGACCACCTTGACTTGCAACGCTTGCCGGATGTTCCTGACGGCCCAAAGCCACTTCTCGTGGCTTGTCCTCGGTGCGGAGCACGCATTGGCGTGGGATGCAACACGGGCACTGGCTGGGGTGCTCGAACGCATGCGAGCCGCTGGCGTGCAGTGGGCGTGTCCACGCCTACCCCTGAAGACCGGCGCCGAGACCACCTAGACAACGAACGTCGACGGCTGGAAGCGATTCAAGCGAGGTCGACACCGTCATGGTTGTTGGATGTTTGGGCTCGTCAGGCACACGAATCAGGTGCTCCAGTTGGCCCCGTGCAAGGCGGCATTCCAAACGAGCGAGCTCAAGAGCCCTGACCCTGTTGCCGCACGCTAATCAACAGAGCCCATTCTCCAGACCCTGCTAGCACTTGGCAGCTAGCCGACTCAGGTAATCCGTGGGTTGCCAATCCACCAGGACAACGCCTCATGGCCGCCATCAACACGTGCGCGGGACTCCCGTCCCATCGCACCGCCACATTGTTCGTTCGCTTTCGCAACGGAAAGTCAGACCGCTTCCGCGACGAGTGCTCCAAGCACGGCGTGCGCGCACCCTATGCAATGACGTACGAATTCGTCGACGCGACACTGATTGTGCGCAGTCCCGACGGAGGAAGCTGGACGTATCCCACCGACCAGGTTAAGTGCGTCGAGGTCTTGCCTCGGTCGCTCTGAGGCGGCCGGAGCCCCCTGCACGGGCTGCACGTCCCTGGTTGGCGGCGGATTGCAAGCGCCAACCCCGTTGGGGTTGGAGGGCGCTCAATTTGGCGGGAGGGTGTCAGGATTGAAGGCCGCAAGCTCGACCTGGGCCGTGAGTTCTTGCACAAACCGTTCGTGCTCTTCGGGTGTTGTTGCCTGGTAGGGTTGCAGCAGCTCTCGAAGGTCGACATCGCGACTGCGCAAGTAAGCTTCCAACACGCTGAATTGGTGTGCGCTCAGCGCGAGCGCGCCATCGTCGCGCTCGGGGGCTGAAGTCAGCGGGTTCTCGGTCATTGCGGCGCTCCGGTGCGTTCAGCCGCCATTAACACCCAGTGCTGCTCGCAAACACGTTCGAGCGCCTGCACGGTCAAGGCGTTGCCGTTAGTGAGAAGCGTTCGTCGCAGCAAGGACGTGGGCAGCTCCATGAAGAGAGCCACGCTCCTGAGCTCAGCCGCGGTGAGCGTGACGGAGCCGTCCGGGTGTTCGACCATGTCGTGTCGAGTCAGGTGATTGAAGGGACCCGCCCAATCGTACGCGAGGAGCCCCCTCGACAACGGCAGACTAGGCCTGACCTGCGACCGCCGTGGAACACGTGGCCAGGGGCGCCCCTTACTTGGCTCGGCTGGCAACAAGGTTGCGCAGGTGGTCGACCGTGAAGGTGAGCGGCGGGACGCCCGCATACACCGTCGGCCGAACTTCCCACTCGGGATGCGCGGTCAAGGCAGCCAGATACCCCGCTGGGACACCGGCTTCCAGGTAGTCGCGCGTCTTGGGCGTCAACGTCAAGCCGGGCAACTGCTCGCGCAGGCGACGCTCAGCGGCCGCGCGGTCGCCGGAACCTTTGTAGCGCAAAACCATGGTCGGCATGTGGTCAATCCCGCTGCTCAAGAGGTCACTGCGGCAATCCAGCGCCCCAGTACTCCGGCGGCCAGTGAACGAAGGGTCTGCACGCCTGTGTCAACTTTACCACGAGCGTGTGGGCGCGTGCAGCATTTCGGGGGCCATCCCGCAACACGGTATCGTTGCCCAGAAGCCGAGCCGCCATCCCCGCCAGGAACGGGGACGCCATGGAGGTGCCCGACTGCACAGCATAGCGGTCGCCGGGGTAGGTCGACAACAGGGCCACACCCACGCCAATGAAGTCCGTCTCCGGACCGTGATTGGAAAACCTTGCGACGAATTCCGGCGAGGTCAGCATGCCCGAGACGTGAAAGCTCTGGGGGGTGTCGGTGGGGTACGCGGCCTGGTTCCCCAGGGCTCCAACGGCCAAGCTGCGGGCGTAGCGGGCGGGGTAGCGCAGTTCATCCAAGCTGTCATTGCCTGTCGCTGCGAAAACGAGAGCACCTTCGTCCCAGGCTCTCTCCAGCAAGACCTCTACTTCGGGCATCGGCTGTGTGCCGCCTAGGCTGATGTTGATGACATCGCACTTTTCGTCGAGGGCCCGTTCAAGCGCGGCGGCGATATCGAGGCCCGTGGCCTCATCATGTTCGGCGTTCTTGGCAATGGCCCGGTAGGCATAGAGTTCGCTGGCGGGCGCGAGCCCCATGACCGAGGCAGCAAGTCCGACGCCGGGTTTGGCGGCAATGATGCCCGCCACGTGCGTTCCGTGCCCCTCCGAGGTGTAGTCGTGGTAGTCACGCGCATCCTCACCCGTCACGGTGCAGCCTCCACGAACGACCTTCAACGCCTGGTGGGGCCCCACTCCAGTGTCAATGACAGCAACTTTGACGCCCTCGCCAGCTTGCGGGTCGGGTGGAATGTACTGGGACAGCAAAGCGTACGGGTCGGGCAGAACCGGCCTCAATTGAAGCTGCACGCCAGGGGGCGCGGAGGGGAAGGTGACGTTGGCGTCAAAGCGGGACCAGTAGCTGTGGGCGGGGTCGGCCAACAAAAGCTCCACGGCTGAAAAGGCGGCAGGAACGCGTAGCTGAGCCATTCCTTGGGTGTTCGTGACACAGTGGGTAAACCACTTTTTGTCAAAGTCGAGCAGCGCAATCAGCGGGATGTCCGGGATGGGAGTGCCGTGGAGGTCTGTGACATGGACGGGCCACTGCGTGTCATCTGCGGCGACCGGCGCCATCACGCCGTCGGCAAGGAGCTGGGCGCCCAGCGTCCGAATGGCTTGTGGATAGGCGTACGCCACTCGGGTCAGTCGTACATCCGGGCTGGCTTGACGCAGCGCGTGCACCTCTTGCGTCCCATCGCGCACGGCCAGCCCACGGCCCAGTGCCCGCGCGATGTGTGCAACGTCCATGCGCACGGACAGTGGCCCTGCTTGCAGGGACCCTCCGCCGGGGCCTGGCGGATGGACGAAGACCGATTCGCCCCTGTGCATGTCGAACAGTTTCCCCAGCTCGGCCGGGGTCACCTCCTTCACGAGGGACTGGGCGCCTCCCGTGACAGGCTCCGGTGTTTCCGCGAGCGCTTCGTCGATAGCGGAGGTTTTTTCGACGGTGCCCGCGACGAGGGGTTGGGCACGCAGCACCACCAGGGGCGACAGCGCCACTTCCTTGTCGAGGTGCAGCTTTCGCAACTGGTCGGTGAGTCGTGCCAGCCGCCGCGCAGCCTCAACAGGGGTCGGTCGCGAGGGGGTGGGGGTGTCTGGGGGAGTAACAACTTCCTCTTGGATGCGAGGAGTGGGCTGGCTTTCGTGCACCGGCTGAGGCCTTTGCTCATAGGAAGCCGTTGCCGAGGAGACTCTGGTGGCAGCTGCCGGGACGGATGCAAAGGCCTCGGCAGGTCGTGGCCGGAGCTTTCCAGCGGCCTGAGGGGCAGACCACTCTGCGGGCGGCGGGGCAGGTTTGGTTTCTTTCTTGGGCGTGCGGGCCATTCGAGCTTTCTCCGGGGTTGGTTTCAACGAACTTTGCGGCCAACGTCGGACTCACTAGCCGGCGAATTGCGTCATGACGCTGCTGACGGTGGCCGTGCTCAGGGAGTGCACGCCCAGCCCCCACAAGAGGGCCGCAATGATGTCAGAAGCCTGGCCCCATATCGGATTGGGCAGCCACAGCAGGTTCAGAGCGACGACCCCTGAAATAGCCAAGGCGAACGCCGTGGTGACAAGGTGGTTCGTTAAGCTTCGAGCCTTGAGCGATTGCCAGCTATCGGGCGTGCTCGACATGGGCGCAGGCACATGGAGGGTTGGTAGTACTTGCGGGAGCAACGGTGCGTTGGCGTTGCCGGGCAGGACGGTAGCGGCTGACACGGTCGGTGTACCCCCGGCATCCTTGACCGTGGTCCTGGCGCTCTGGAGGAACCCCAAGGCGGAGGTCAGCGCAGAAATGCCTTGTGGAGACGCACTGCCGGCAGTCGTCGCCTCGTGGAGGGAGTTTCTAGCGGCTCCGATGTCCTGAGCCACTTTAGCTTTCTCTGGCTCCGGGGTGGCCGCTTCGATGGCCGTGGCGTCCGCGCTGGCCAACTCCGCTTGCACTTTGGTGTACTCGGCGTACGCGGCCTGATAGGCCGCTTGTGCCTGAGCGGCCGTGTTTGCCGAACTGACGCGCATGAGCGCTTCGAGTACGGGTGCCCAGGTTCCTGGGGCGCTCGCCAAGGACGCTTCCAGCAAGTTCCCACGCAAGGCCAGCCCCTGGGCCTGCGCGAACTGCATGCCGGCCGTATCAAACGCTTGGGTGAAGTCAGCAAAGTGATTGAGTCGAAGTGCAGCTTCCGCCTGCTGGCAGGTCTGCTGGGCCGTCGTGAATTTCACGAAAGCTGCGGAATTGGGGGCCACCTTGGCCAGCTCGGCAGTAATTTGCGTTTGGAGCGCCGTCAAGCTAGGCGCAAAGGCCTGCGCTTGAGCGTTGATGATGTTGGCGCTCAGGCCACTGAGGGTGGCCTGGGTGGGCGCATCCAACGCCACGCTTGACTCCAGCGCTTGCTGAACGGCTGTGAGGCCAGTCGAGATTGCAGGTTGGCTGGCGGGGTCCAGCCCTGGTGCCGCGGCATACTGCCGGCGGGCGGTCACCCACGTGGCGAACTGAGTGAGTTTGTCGCTCTCAGTTTTCAGTTTTGCCTGCGTGTCCGTGAGCCAGGTGGCGGAAGGGGGCCCCGCGGCCTGTGCGTCGTCCCGCACCGCAGCAATTCGGTCCTGAATGGCTTGCAGTACCGCCAGCTCGGTTGTATCGAAGGCGAACTGCTTGCGCAGCGCGTCACATTGCCAGAGGAGCTGGGCCACGTATTGACGAATTACCAGCCGAGGGCGCTGGTCCGCAGTCAGGTACTGGAGAAATGCGGCAATGGCTGCACCCCCCATGGACACCAGCAAGGCAAGCCACCAGGAGCGACGAACGGCAAGCGTGAAAGGTTGTGTCGTGCGCTTGTAGGTATCTGAGGTGAAGGTGAGCTCGCCGCTGTACAGGCCGGGCTCGGTCAGGCATTTCACGGCCAGCTTCAAATCGAACGGGCCGGTTTGCTCAGACGCAGTGGGCGGTGCGCTGAGGACTCCGTTTGCGGTGTTTGCAGGGCCCGTGAACTGAGCCTCACACGCGGCTGTCCCCTTTTTCAGCGCCGCAACCGCCTCTGGCGTTCCAGTTGAAGGAGCGCTGTTGACCAAAGGCGCCAGCCAGGCCAGTCCCACTTGTACAGGGTCGACATGGCCATGCGCTATTTTTTCCAGCGTGAAGTTGACCGCATCGTGGCCATCTGCACTGTAGCTGTCCACTCGGTAGGGCATGTCGGCCTCTGTCCGGGTGATTTTCAGGGGTTTGACTTGAACTTGGCCACCGTCGAACTGGACGCGCAAAAAGCCCTGGTAGTCGTCCAGGTGCTCAAGTGGCGCTTGCATCTCGAGGATGACGGGGGAGGTGACTGGAGCAATGGTGACTGTCGACTTGCCGAGTGTGCTGGTGCTGGTGCTGGCTACGGGGGAGGCGCTCGCCGGCGAGCTAGCTGCCGCGGGAACCGTGGGCGCAGGCGCATCGCTGATGGCCAAGGTGGGCTGCACGATGTTTCCCGCGGAATCCTCCAAGGCGGCAGCCGTGACGGTCAGCGGGGGGATGGGCGACTTGGCAAACATCTTGGGGTCAAACGTCAGCACGATGCGACGTCGAAAGGCATTGCCGACGGCCTTGAACACGGTCCCGCTGGCGTCTACAGGGCTGAACACGCTCACAACAGAGTCTGTTCCCGGCGTAGTTGTGGGCGGAACGGTTCCTGGGGTGTTGCCGGCCACCGTTTTCGTCGGCACAACGGGCGTTGTTGTCTCGGCCACTGCAGGTCGTTCGCCGACGACCAAAAGTACGACGCCACCCAAGAGTGCCGCTTGAGCGGCACGTCGTATCGTTTGCATGCTCCACCTCTTCTTTTTCGCCAGCGCGTGACCGCGCGAGAAGCCTCCTCGGCTTGCGCGTGCGCAAGCGCGGCAAGTACACCGCGACAAACAAGGGGTGTCAAGCCTGCCGTTCTCGGGGGTGCCGCAAGGGCCACGATAGGGCTGGGCGCGTCTTTGGAGCTGAGAGGGACTCGCTACACGAGACAGGTCACATCCAACTTGTCTTCAAAAGGAGTTCTTCGTGAACGAAAAAGAGTACCTGAAGTGGCAGCAAGACGCGCGACGCGCCCTGTCCGGACGCTACAGCGACGACGAAATCGACATCGTCCTGTCGTGGTTCCGCGGCATCAAGGGTCAGGCCGAGCGCGACATGGTCGGCAGCGCCGAAGTCGACGCCATGCTGGTGTTCGTATCGGCGGGCAAGCGCTTCGACATGTACAACTCGTTGATGGCGCGTCTGTTCGTGTACGCGCCCTTCATCCTCGACGAAGCCAAGGCCGAGGGCCTGGTTCTTTCCGAGGCTTGCCGGGCCGCTACTCGCTGAAGCTTCGCACTGATTACTGAAAGCCGCTGTCTTCGTGACGGCGGCTTTTTCCATAAGGCTTTGCAGCCTGGTGCCGCTAGAGGGCTTCGGCCCCTCCTTTTCAATGAGTTTTCTATGATGCGTCGTGAGAGGGTCTGGCCGTTTAATCGAACTCGCTAGACGGGTGCGTGAAGGCGGGAGCCTTCTCTGAGCGCGACTGAAACTTCTCGCTCGAAAAACATAGGACGAGTTCCGCGTAGCGCCTGCCAGGGCCCGCTCGTAAAGAGCAAGTGCTGGCTGCCAGACAGCGGCTGGCCCTGTTGTGCTGTCAGGGTGCTTTTCGCATCCGTTTCTGATGGTCATAGGTAGTGACCATGCGCCCATAGCGCTGCAATGCCTGGATGTACTGCTCGTGTTGTGACGTCTTTCGAGGCGCCGACGGCTTACGAAGTCCGCACCACCGCAGTAACCGAGCCAGCCAAAGCCAGAAGCTCTTGCAAATGCCTATCGTTCTGCTTCGGTTGAGACATCGCTAGAACTTCTATGCTTCCAAGCCGCCCTCGCCATTGAGCCAGGGCGGCTTTCTTTGCAGCTGGGGGGCTAGTCGAAGGAGTGGCCGTTCCGGGGCAATCGAGACTTATGCGTGATTGGCTATACCGCACAGGACAACCACGGCGGATTACCCGCCAATCAGAACACATCATGACTCACCCTATCGACGTCAAGCCCACGCCCAGGAGCGCGCCAGAGCGCTACATCAGCGAAGCCGTGGCAAGCTATCTCGACCCAGTCTACGTCGGGTGGCTGCTGGCCTTCAACGACGCGCTCAAGCCGATTCTGGACCAACAACGAACGCTCTCCCAAAGCAAGAACGACGTCGTCCGCCCTCGCGCGATGCAACTCATGCAGATGCTGGTGCCGCTACATCGGCACCTGACCAAGGTGCTCCACCAGCGCAACGCCATCAAGACCTTGGAATACACGCTCAGCGAGTTGGCCAAGTGGGTTGTGCTGCAAGTGCTCCTACCGCCGAACCCTGCGTTCGTGTCGGATGTTTGGGCGCTGCCTTTGCCGGCGGAACTCGTGGTGCACATTCTGCGCCACCGCGGGCCGCACCCGTGGCTGCACGCGCGAGTGCCACAAGACAGTGAGACCGAAGCCTGCCTTCACGCAATCGCCGGCACGACCTTGATAGAGCTGTGCACGAGCTACGGCGACAACCTCGTCCGCCGTCGGCAAGCAGTTCGCGGTCATCTGGAACGAGTGCTTGAGACCGTGCAAACTACGCTGAACGCTGAGGACTATGCGCTGCTGCGCAAGCACGTGCGCATGCCCGCTTAAGGCCAAGTCTTCGCAGCAATTCATCAAAGGCCATCGCTTGCGCGGTGGCCTCTTTCTTTGGGTTTCGCGCGGTAACAGACTTGCAGCTATACGCTGACAGGTCAACTCAACTTATTCGAGTTGCGCTCCGCACACCTCAAGGACACCGTGAACAATCTCAGCACCCTCGACACTTCGACCACTCCGGCCGTTTCCGCTGTCGCTGTGACTGCGACGACCCCCACCGTTCAACCGCAGGATTCGGCCGCCACTTCCCCGCCCGACATCTCGACGAACGTCGTTGTCATCAATGGCATCCCGACTCCCCTCCCGGGTCGGTCGGGCCAAACCGGCGGCTAAGCCAAAGCAAGCTGGTTCATTCAGGCTGCGCTCTCCCCGAGCGCAGCCTTTTCCTTTGGTTATCGTACCTGCTGAGCGCCGGTTCAAGGAAAAAGGGCTGGCTGCAAAAGCAGTCAGCCCTTTTTGAAGGGGTTGTTCAGCGGTTAACTGAACTCGTGGCGCGCGTTATGTGGCGCGCATTACGCAAAAGCCTCGTCGTAGACCGCCGGCTTGAACCGAACGGCGCGTCGCTGGTCGGACAAGGTCCGCATCGCGTCGTACACCTGCTCGGTGAAGTCGGTCGTCTTCAATGCAACGAACTGGGCGGGAGCCACGGTCGTTCCCAATTGCGACATCACACCGATACGGAACACGACACTGCTGTCGGACTCCGTGGGTGCCTGCAGGACGCAGTACTGGTAGGCATTCGGGCCGATGGGTCGACGCAGTTCCTGGGTTTGGGTCGGAAACGGCAGCATGCCCCGGTCGAGCAGCACGCTAGCCATCTTGTCGAGCAGGTCGTTGGACAGTCGAGCTAGCCAGGGATGTTGTTTCCAGCCCTTGACCACCCCGGCGATGTCTGTGTCTTCGACACCGTCCGGAAACGGCTCCGGCTCGCGCCAGACGTGCTCGCTGACTGCTTGCTCTTGCAAGCCGTAGTCCCACGACGTGAGCCGCGCAAAACGCCAGAACAGGTTGTCGATGTCCGCGTCGGTGGCGTAGTCCATGGCGTTGGCGTCGAAGAGCTGTTGCACCGCGCCCGCCTGGAGCACGAAACCTTCGGCGTCCAGCGTCCACTCGGACTCGTCACCGAGTTCGAGCTTATGCCAGTAGTGGTCGTCGCCCTCTTCGTTGAACGCCAGCTGCAGACACTCCAAGCCGATTTGTGCCGGAATGAAGTACTCGCCTTCGTCCAGTCGCGATGCGATGAAGCGCAACTGTTCGACGGTGAACCGGCCCCGAAACACGGTGCTTGAAAAGCGCTTGCAGTTGGTGGCGTCGATATAGCCGTACGACACGCGAGTGAAGTGTGCCCGTTGAGGGGGTGCTTCATCCGAGGACTGCGTAGCAACAGGCCCGAGAGCCGGTTGGGACTGCTTGGTCTGCGCCAGCACGTGGCGCGAACGCAAACCTTGGCCGCGCGCAAGTACTTCGAGAGCTTGCACGTGAGACAGCTCGACCCCGAGGGTTGCGAGATACTCACGCACGGCGTTCGCCTGGGCCTTGGTGGCCAGGTGGTCTTGTTTCTTGGTCATGAAATTCCTCTGTAGACAGACGGCAAGAGGCCGTGTCACTTCTGTTGACACCAAGATGGTGTGGAGAAGTCCTGGAGGACGCGTTGCAGGGCACACGGCCACTTGCCTGACTGTTGCAGGGAAGTCGCTTATTCGGTGCTCAGTGCATCAGGTTTTCCATTTCCAAGGGAATGCGGGTGCATGCTCCCTTGGATGCGTCCAGGAAGGCTGTCTGATGGCCTGAAGCACAGTGTAGCGAGGACGTCCCCGCGATGTCCAGTCCAAGAAAACGAAGGTGTCCTGCGAAGCGCTGCAGCAGAGGCTGTCTTGGTTGCCTACACTGGCCAGGACGTGACGGTCATCACCGCCACCATTGTTGACATCTCGAAACCAGGTCTATGGCTACCCTCAACCAAGCTCATTTCCGGGAGTTGCTGGCCAACTCGCTCTACCCGCAGGACCGACTCCCGCCGGTGTTGCAAGCGCTGCCGCGCAAGCAGAAAGAACAACTCGAAGACAGCCTCGCCAACGACGAGAACTCTTCAGACGAAGAACTGGTCGAGTTCTGGGTCAGCGAGTGCGGCATCTCTCGCGAGGCCGCCGATGCTGCTGTTGCTTTTCGAACCAACTTCTTCACGCAGGTCATGTTCCGGTTGTTCGACTTCAACTAAACGCTGAAGCGCACCACCGCAGCCTTGATTGCACCAGACGCCACCCTCCGAGGTGGCGTCTTTCATGGGCGGAGCAGCGAGGCGGCGCATGCCTCGCCTGTTGTCTCGTCGCAAAGTTGCGCTGGTGGCCTAGAACAACGTATTTCCCTAATCGCGTCCCTCGGCGCGATTTCTTTTTGGCGAATATCCCGGACCAAATGGGGAAGGCTCTCGCAATGATGCGAGAGCCTGTGAAGTCAGAGGGATTGCTGCGTCGACTAGTAAGCGATGTTCGCCGAGGATTGCTGCTCGGCATACCGAGCCAGCATGGCGCGAACGTCTTCGTTGAACTTCGGCGTTAGAGCCGACTTCCACTCGACGAATGGTTCCAGTTCGCCTTCACGCACGCGCATGTTGGCGATGTTGCTGAGCACCGCGTTGAGCAGCGGACGGCCAAGGCCCTCCACTTGGGTGACAGGCTTCGGATACGCCGCCGTCATCTGGAGTCGGAAGGAGTCGAGCAGGGCAGCCGTGGGATTCTTCAGCAGTCCGTTCGCGATGAGTTCGTCATGGAGCGCACAGGACAGGTAGAGCAGGTCGGCCAGCAGCACGCTGTCGGGCCCGCGAAGGCCGGAGCCAACGGCAATGACTGCCTTCAGCTGGTCTTCCCGAGAGAACTTGGGGTTCAGGTCGAAGAAGCCGTTCTTGCAGACATGGATGATGGAAGCCGAGTGACCGGTGAGCTTGAGCATGGTGAGTTCCTGGTTGAAAGATGGGGGTCTGCCAGGTATAGGGACGGGGGAGGGGACAAATGCCGGTGCGCCAGGCGCACTCCGCGGGTCCCTCCTTGGGTACGTAGGAGGGCTGAGAGGTATTGTGCCTTGCGCAGCAGGCTTCTGGCAGTAGATGCCCCCTGGAAAAATACGCGCATTGAACGTACAATACGAACAACATGTCGACTTCAGCCCTCTCACTCGCCCCGCCATTGGTCTCGACCCCGGTCGAGAGACCCAACATCAACGCAGCGGCTCGCGAGGTTGCTCGGCGTGCAAGTCGCAAGTTGGGAACTCGCACCACGTTTCCGCTGAGCGAGGGGCAGTACCGCGTCAAGTGGTCGCTCTTTGACGAGACGGGCAATTTCACGCACACCCTGGTGTTGGCCGTGGAACTCCCGCTCTGGGCAGACCGACGGGAGATGGGCTGGTCGGCGCTTGCGGTCATCGAAGAGGCTACCTGGCAGGTGCCGCATCGCATCTGGACACTGATTGGCGCCGAGCGTAAGCTGAACCGGGACGTGGCCTTCTCGCTGGCGCGACAACGGTTCTGCGACTGGGCGCAAAGCTTCGACGGTGTGCTTTCTCGGTCAAAGACTTGCAAGTAGCAGGTCGTGGAGTAACAGGGTCTTGGCGGCTAGGGCACCAATGAAAAACCGCCTCGGAAAGAGGCGGTTTCGTGAACATCAGTTCGAGTGGTGCGTCACGAGCTGGGGGCCCGAGGTGTCCGGCTTGAGGAGCTGCTTCATGAGCCGCGAAGTTCGCGAGATGTCGAGGGCTTCGCAAACCTTCTCGTCGCGGGGCAGTTGAACGCCCTTGAACGCCAGGTAGAGCTCGGCTTCCGTGAACGTGCGGCCTTCAACGACGACTTTGCCGTCGACCAGACGGTTGACCAGCTGGGATTGCTTGGCCGTCAGCAGGAAAGGCACACTCATCCGGCGGGTAACGCTTTGGAATTCGAAACCCGACGAAGCGCGCTTGTTGTGTTGCATGATGCGTGACCTGAGTTGATTAAACCGAGTGTAGCGAACTCCAAATAGCGGTACTGCCGCCGAGGGCACTCGACTCGGTTGTGGTAAACTGGAAAACATTGTTACCGTAGCAATTCAGAACACAACCACACCATGACGGCTACTCCCCTCCCTACTCCCGTTTCCCTCATCGAAGCGGAGAAGCTGATGGTACTCATTCGAGAGACGTTGCGGGGTACGCCGCTATGGGACAACTGTACGTTCTACGACAGCGACTTCCTGGGGCCGGGGCCGCTTGTCCGCGACTTGGTGACCGCCCGGGAGTGCGAGCACGATGCGACGATGCGCCGCTACTGGCGACGACTCTCACTAACGGAAGCAGATTGCGAGACGCGGCTTTCTCACTTCGTCTCCTGGGAAGAAGCACCTCGGCATATCCGCCTGGACACCAAAGACCGGCTGGCTTTTTTGACGCATATGCAGAGGCTGGCTCGCAAGCTCGACGGTTGGCCCGTGCGACTCGAAGTCGAATGCAGCTGGACCACGAACCCGTCCGACTTGACGCCTACGGGTGAGCCTAGGTACCGGACGCGCTACGTCCTGGGCATTGGGATGAACGCATCGAAGCCGTTCAAGGCGTCGGCTTGGCTGCCGACCGCCTTTGACTGGGTGTGCCGGTCGACGGATGTACGAGCCGATTGGAGCGTGTTCCAGCTGGAGAGCCGTGAGCGCAAGAACAAGCCGCGGTATTGCACGTCCTACGCGCCGACGCAAGATGGTTTCAAGCTCGAATTCGAGACCCTGAAGCAGGCCCAAGTGGCTGTTGACGCCATGTTTCCTGACTGCGAGACGGAATTCCCGCCCAAGGCGAAGAACGAACTGCAGGTGGTGTTCATCACGTTTCCGGACTGCGTGCACAAGAAAGCGGCCTAGACCCGTAGTCTGAAGTCTCGGGGTTGGCTATACCGGGCAGACCCCTTAACTTCTAGGCACTTATGCACAACTCAGCAGTATCGGCTGGAGATTTGGCTTGGTGGGACCCGCAACGCGACCTCGGCATCTATCAACGCGCGTGTTTGGACCCGCAGGTCGAGCAAGCTCATCGGCACCACTTGCAAACGCTTCAGGCCAGGTTTGAAGCCCATGGTTGGCATCACTTGGAAACTCGCACCGAAGTGCGCCATCAGAAGGCACACCGTACGGTACCGACACACGAGTGGCGACATGGTCAATTGAGAATGACGGCTGGCTCGACAAGGCTGCACTTCAACTACAATTGGCAGTTCAACGAGCAAGGGACCCTCACCTATATCATGGGTCTGCTGACAAAAACACTTGAACTTCCGGATGACGAAGGGCTGAAGCTCCACTTCACGCGCATGGTCCCGTTCTCGGCGTTTCCTTGTACGGTTATCGAGGGAGAAACTGCCCAAGAGCTGCGCGACAGAACAATGCAAGCGCTGACGGCCATGCACCTGTTCTCATTCGAGGACATGTTTAAAGCTACCCGCGCCCATCAGGCGTTCGAATGCCTGGAGCCTTGAATCGGCTGTCGTTTTCCGTACCCATTTCAGCTGCCCTTCCGAGGGCAGCTTTTCATTGGCGGATGCTTCGTGATTGCAAGGCAGGGGTCGAGTGCGTAGGTAGTGGCAGCCTCCCACCGCAGTTTGCACTTCTCGTGCAAATTTCCATTTCAGCCTTCAGTGCATCCGGTCCAAGAGTGCCAATACCAAGCCCACGATGGTCAGTGCAAGGATGATTTGACTCATTGTGTTGGCGAATTTCATGAAGCGCATCAGCGCCTGGTCATTGGTTGCAATGCGTTTGAGCCAATTCATGGCGGTCTCCCGGTGTGGGTAATTTCCAGTGTAGGGCGCGGCTTATGCAGTGACGGTTGGCCTTGTGACACTGTAGTACGGTTCACCAAGGAAAACGCCCCAGCACAAAGTGCGGGGCGTTGAATGACAATGCGATGGGCCGCTAGTTGTCAGCTGGCCTGCAAAAACTCTCGCAGCGGAGCGGTGCGAGCCTTCAGGATGGCCACCAACGCCAGCACCTTGCGGTAGACCGCGACTTGTTCGCGCGCCAGCAACCGGTCGACGAGTTCGTCGTCTTGCAGCTCGTCCCAGGTCAGAGTGCGAGTCAGGCAGGCTTCCTGCAGTCCGCAGTAGCCACCGCGGGCAGCTTCTTCGTTGACGTTGCTCAGCGACAGCTTGATGCTGTCAGCCGTGGCAGTCAGTTCAATCTGGCGCCACAGGCTCTCGTTGAGCAGCGAGGCCAGGTACGGGTCGTAGTTCAGACGGGCACGGCGCTTGGCGGCGAGCGTTTCGTCAGAAACAAGGCAAACCCAGTCTTTGGAAGTCAGTCGGTTCATATTCGAGTCGTCCTCGGTTGGAAAATTGAAGGGCCTACGGACGTATAGCGAGCTGTATTGCGGCCGAGCGCCTTGGACTGTCCGACATAGGCTCCTACACAGGCGCAATCTACCCGTCAACGAGCAAAGCCCCTTTTGTCAGGTCTGAACGTCCGGCTTCCTCTTGAGAATGCCGAGCTTCCTTAGCGCGGTCATAACGAGCCACGCCCAGAAAGTGAACAGCCCAAAGAGCGGCAGCCCCACACACATAAGAGCCCCTTGAGCGCCAACGCGAATCAGGTACGAGAGCAGCCATACAGCAACAAACACAACGTACTCAACCTGAAAGTCATTCGAAAACCAAAGAAGCACCCAATAGGGGGCGAAACTCAAAGCGCAAGGCAGGGCCATGCCTTCAAGGGCCGGCATGGGCGTGCCTCTAACGACTCCAATCACCGAGCCGGCGAACATAGCAAGGACGGAGCCCGCCAAAAGCCAAGGCGAGCCGTGACCCTCGGCAGCATAACTCCCATTCGCCGCGGCCCAGGACAAAGCTTGGATGAATGGGGCGGATACGGCATTAGCGGAAATCATGAAGCGAGAACTCGATAGAAGTCCGACGTGTAGAACTTGGGGAACCAATTGTTGCTAAACGGGTATCTGTGCAATGTCCGAAATGAGACGAGGCCAGAAGCTGTCGAAACCTTGGGTCCTTATCGAAAACGGTTGAAGGTCTTCGTCGTCTTGCTGGATGCTGACCTTTCCGAAGTCGGCAAAAACATTGGCAGCCGACAGTAGCATCCACTGAGAGCCTACGGTGCCATCCGTCGAGAGGACACAAGACTGCTCATCCGTCGTGTCCCCCGCTTCGAGCTTCAGATGCAGCAGGGATTGCTGCGACCCGAATTGCATCTCGAAATAGATGCTGGGCCGCTGACGAAGGAAAACTGATGGAAAGTTCCAATCCTTGCCTTTGGAGCGAGGGTCTGCGAGCACGAGCAGGTACACGTCAGAAGTCAGAATCTGGAGGCGTGACGTCACTGCGCGAATTGCGGCAGGCATTGACTTGTAAGAAAGCCGAACGAATACTTGGGTTGCCATGTTTGCAATGATAGTCCTCGCCATCGCCGACGGCCACCCCAGCCTATTTCGAGGATAGTCTGGGCGTCCTCAGCGCTATGGCGTGAGCGTCACTACTTAACAGAGTCGGACGGGGCGTGCGTCGAGCTGGAGGTCGCCGCAGAAGTCCAATACGGAGGCAAACGCGCGCCGGTGGCGCCTCGCTCGACAGCCCGCCCCGCTGCACCCGGGCGGACGCCGCGGAATTCCCCGTTGTCGTACCCGTTCCACGCTTCGCCCGCAAGGTACCCGGGCTGAGGTACGCTTGCCCTGGACGTCGCTACACCTGGCATAGGACAACTCCCTTTCGAGGACAACCCATGCAAGCAATTTACGAAGCCTGCCGCGAAATGCTGTTTCAGCATCGCAAAGGCGAACATCAAGAGCTGTCGGCCCATCCGGAGCTGCTCGTTTCGCTCCATGAGTTCGAGCGTCGCAACCGCGGTCATCGTTTTTCTCTCGACTCGCTCGCGAAGCAAACGCTGACGCCGCAGCCCTGGCAGACGCGCCAAACGCAAGACGGCACCCGTCGCGACACAATTCTCGCTTCGACCCGCGCGCTGCTGGAGGCCCTGGCGGCCCTCGCCCCCGAGCAACTGCCGACTGGCGAAGCCTTCCAGAAATTCTGGACAGCAAACGATTGGGCAGGGCTGCTGGTGGAGCGGATGCAGAGCTTGGCGGCGATGCGCTTTTCTTGGCGTCTCGGCTGGGCCCAAGTCGTTGAGTTCAAGCAGACGCACGACGGCAAGACTTGGTCGCTGTACCTCAAGGCGCGCCACTCGACCCGTCCGCTGACGGCGCGGCGAGAGTTGCATCTGCCGGTGGACGCTGGCGCCACCTTGCAAGCGTGCTGCGCACAACTGCAAACAGCGACGCAGGCTATCGATGAACTTTTCAGCACGGCGCAGGCCTGGCCGGAGTTCAGCGCGCAAGCTATCTCGGAGTTCATTCGCGAGTCGGCCAAGACAGCGCTTAATAAGGCGCTGAAAGACTATTCTGCGGAAGACCGTGCCGAACTGGCAGCAGCTTGGGCCAGCCTTCAGCCGGAATGCCTGCGCAGGTTCGCCAAGTCTACGCCTGCGGCAGCCGACTATTAACCACGAGGGTAGTCACCCTTCGGACGCCAAAACCTTCTGTGTTTCAGAGCCCCTCACGCATTACGCGTCGAGGGGCTTTTTCTTGGCTCGGTGCCTGGTGAACGCGGGTTGGTGAGCAGCTTGCAGCGCCCGTTCGACCGCGCCAGGCAGGGAAGTCTCCTCGGGAAAACCAAGATGGGCCAAGGCTAGCCGCGCGCTTTCGTTCGCACGCGCCGTTTCGGTGAGTTCGCCCGAGTCCGACTCTTGCAGCCAACCCCAGAAATGCAGCCCCAGACCAGCGAGCTCGTCTGCCAACGTCTGAAGGCTGTCGTCCAGGCTTGTCAGGGTAGCGGGTCTCCCTGGTGGCCGGGATGTTTGGCCGAGATATTGGGCCAATTCCTCGTGGAGTAGGGCGGACAACGCTTGCCGACGTTCTTCATGGACGAGGATGAGACGCTCCCGGGCCTCGGGTGATGTTTGGGGGTGCAGCGTGTTCAGTCGGGCCAACTCTTGGTGGAGTGCTCGGCGGGGGTTGCTCTTTTGGTCTTCGGCGGTCATGGGGCTAAGCTCATTGCACAGACAATACGTCTGCCTAAGTAACATCGCAGCAGAAGCCAGAACGTGACGAACTTTACATTGGGCCTCCCGAGCCACAGGTGTGATTTCCTGATGACGAACCTCGGCGAATGTGACAAAGTAGTAGCAAAGACAGCAGCACATGTTGATAGTCGACTGGGGGTTGGATACAATAAGGTCGACTTGCCGTGCAACCGCGGCGCTTTCTGCTCTAATCGAAACTACACCATGTCCACCGCACAACTTGCTCAGACCGTTCGCGTGATTCGACGTTTCCAACGTTACGCAGACCAGTTTTCTGTCGAAAAAGACGAAGGTCCGCTGCGTGACTGGCTGGCTCTGACGGAGGACGAACTGGAGCAGGCGCATCGCAAGTCGACAATGCACTGGGCACGTCGGTTCAGGAAGGCGCTGACTGCGGTCGGCACGCTAGTAGGAGCAGTCATGTTTCCTGTGATGCTCTCCAAGGTGCTTACGTCCCCGGAGGACTACAGTGTCGTATGTCTGGTGGGGGCCACCGGCGGAGCGCTGACGAGCGCGATAGTCCTGGCGTTCGCGGGTGTTCGCGCCACCGTCATGGACTCGAACCTGGCCAAGGCCTCGGACCAGCCCTTTCTGTGCGCCAACGCTCTCGAGTTCGTCGGCGAGTGCCAGGAGGCGGCTGACTTCCGCGACGCGGTCGTGGCTTCGGGTCGCGAACTCAACCAACTGGACCTGGACTACATTCGCAAGCTGGGCTACCAGCAACGACAACGTGTGGCCGAGGCGCTTCGTCTTGAGAAGCAGCGTGTGACTTGCATGCAGCTTCATGGCGTAGGCGACGCGTAAGCGCTTGCAAGTCTCAACGGCGGACCGACAGGCCAAGCGGGTTCCGGCCAAGGAAAACACCGCAGAGGGGAGCTGGGAAGCTCCACCGTGCGGTGTTCATTGAATAGGCGAATGCCTTCAGTTCTTCCTGCGTCGAAACAGGGCCCTCTGCAGAGCGGCCTGTTCCTCGGGCCTGTTCTTGATTTCGAGGCGCGGCGTGTAGTCGGGATGGTGTGCTTGCCAGCCGAGGAATAGCCGGCAGGCTGCCAGTTCGATGTCGCGAACGTTTCCGGCGTCGACAACGACCTCTGGACGATAGAAGACACGCGCGATGGGCGGGGGCGTCAGAACTAGCGTGACTTGACTCATAGTTGCCTTTGTTGGCGGTGTGTTGAGGGGGCGACGTTGCTCAGCTGTTAGCCATTCCGGCTCGCAGTCGTGCTCTGTAATTCGCAGAATGGCTCATCAGGGTGCCGCTTTCGCCCGTCTGGCCTTCGACCATGTTGGTCATTAGCTTGGCGAACATCAGCGCTGGCATGGTCGCGAGCAGTCCCACCGGTCGGAAGTCGAGGTCCAACTCGTCGTAGACGGCGATGGCGTACTCCGGCGGTTCGATTTCTGCGCCATGCAGGGTTCGGAACTCTGCCTGAAGGGCAGCCACGCGACGTTGCGCATGGGATTGCGCCTCGGCCTGCGAAAGCTCACGAAACCATTCGTCGGGACGCGAGACTTGAGCGTGGGTGGTGTGCAGGTGCACGTAAAAAACGGACATGGAGAAATCCTCTTGGAAATTGTTGGCCTGCCAAGTAAAGCAACCTCCGGATAGGCCGGTGCACGGCGCCGGTCTCGTGGGTGCGAGGGCCTGGGCCCGTCGCTACACCAGGCAGGACACCACTTTTGAAAGCAAATCCATGCATCACATTCTGAGCCTCCCCGACTTGCAGAGTTTCACCGGTTCGCAGTGGCCAGCTGTTCCGAGCAAGGCGTTGCAACACGCGCTCTCGGCTTTGACCTTTGAACCGGCCCAGATGGAGCTTTGGTTCCTGACCACCCTGTACCCGATGGCGGAATTCCTAAGGCTGAAAGTCCCCGTTCAGCACGAGGAAGGCACTGTCGAGACCGAGGCCGGCGCGAAGTTCGAATACATCTGGGGCTCTATTGACGGTCGCAGCACCGACTGGCTGCGCCTGCACGCGCCTTACGACGCAGCACAGCTCACGGCCTTCGTGGCGCAAATCGAAGCCCTGGGTATTGTCCAGCGGTATCAAGACATGAACGTCATTCTGAAGTCGGCGTCGTTCGACACTTCGGCAGTCTAGTTCATCCACACGCGTTCAACGATGGCGTCGCACTCGCGGCGCCATTTTCTATTCGGCGACGAAGCATTCTGGAGCGTGGTGCAGGGGTTGTGCGGTGGTTGGGCGGTTGGCTACACCAGGCACCCTCTCACTCTTCCCCCTACGCTATGTCCAAGTCTGCCTTTGCGCTCATGTTCGCCGCACTCACGTTGATTGCTTCCGCCGCTCCGGCCCATGCTTTCGAAGACGCGAGCAGCGTTCTCATGGACTCCCAAGTTCCCTGGTACTTGGCTGTTCCGGCTGGTGCGTCGTTTGATGTCGCGGCTCTGTCCGGTGCTGTCATTGTCGGTGTCACCGAACTCGAAGACGGCAGCGAAAAGCTGGTTGCCCATGTGCACGACTCCAAGGGCCACGCCTTGACGGTGGACTTGCCGCCGGCAGTGGTCGCTCGCGGCAAGCTGGAGGAGGGTGACGAGTTGACCGCTCAAAAGCGTCCGTCAGGCTACCTGCTGCTCAAGCACAACCAGCCCGTTGCGGTACTTGTTTCGGGCGAAGAACTGGGACTTACCAAGAGCTCGAAGTGCGCTCCGAACGTCTCTTGCTGAAAATACACGTGCTAATGTAAACGCATCTGAACTATAATAGGCGCAGCCCTCAAAACAACGCGCCTACGTTCATGCACATCAACCTTCGCCCTGGTTTCGTCTACATTATGTTCAGCCCGAAACGGCCGGGTGAAGTCAAGATTGGCAAGGCCCTGTCCGTCGAACAACGCGAGCACGACCTGGCGCTGGCTGACCCGGATTTCAAGCTCTTTGCCTGCAAGCTGTTCCTGGATGTGTTTGCGGCTGAGACGACGCTCCATCACCTTTTCAAAGACCAGGCATTGGCGCGCGAGCACTTCAAGGTGTCCAAGGCGACTGCGCTGCGCGAGCTGGAACGCCTGCATACCGCTGACCAACTCCAGATGGACCACCTGACGGCGTCTTGCCGATTCATGGCCGACGTCGGTGCGCTCAAGCTGGACGCCTCGCAAGAAACCCTGGAGTGCAACGGCAGTGCGCTGAGCACGGTGCTCTCCTACGTGCCCAACGCACGGGATAGCCGCAACGTGAAGACGCTGACCATGGTGGCCCTGAGCGACTCATCGGCCAGCTCCGCGGCAATGAAGCTCCTGCACAAGTGCGGCCTCATTCCGTACCGTACGGACGGCTTGGTGCTCTTCGACCGTGCCGGCAAGACCGTGCTGGAAAAGCTCTTCAAGGGCAAGCCGTGCGCAACGACTTGGCGCGAGCAGCTTGCGCGCTACGCCGGCATCAACGAAAATGGGGTTGCCGTGTCGCTGAAGGCTTGGCTTGACCGGACTGAGGCCAACAGCAATGTTGTTGACCGTGTCTATTGCCCGGCCTGAGAACGCGCTCCAGTCCGGACCGCTACCTACCGCCCGTTTTTGCTCCTGAAAGAGTCCATGACTGCCTCGTTGCGCCAGCTGCCCTCGATTGACACGTTGTTTCCCGGAGAAATGGGTGGGCTGGCGCGGGACCCCCTGAAGGCGGAACTGCTGGACATGTTTTGGCCCGAATGCTTTGAAGACAGCCGTGGCCAGGTCGTGATGGCGGAGTCCGATGCGGCGGACCTCGAAGCGTTGTTCCAGATGTTCGGGGTGCCGCTGCCGGTCCACGAGACGCCGCTACGGCAGCTCAGCTACGCGTATGACGTTTTTGGTATCAGCTTGGCGCATTGGGTGTCGTACAAGCTTCGCCATCCGGAGGGGTTCGCAGAATTCCTTCATGACTGGCCTTCGGCGTGGGTTCGCTACATCGAAGCTGTTGCCGCGGGCCAACTTGACCAGGTTTGTGCCCTGGCTGCGCAGCTTCAGCCCTTGTCGGCTGCGTGCAAGTTTCCTCCGGGCGTCGTTGTCCAACGTCGTTGACTCCTGTTTGGCAGAATTTTGGACAAGAAAACGCGCCCAGGTGGGCGCGTTTGAACTTGAGCAATTCGTTCAGACGAGCGAATTGTCAATTTCGGGAAGCAGGTGCAGAGCACGTTCGATGTCCGGAGAGATGATGTCTTTCATCATCTTCGAGACGAACGAACGGAACTTTGCGGTCGTCTTCCCTGCGTTTACTTGAGCCTTCGACCAACGGTAGAACCCTTCCAGGTACACGGGGAACATGACCGGAATGGGCTTTTCGCCAGACGTACCCACTTGATACTTCCGGCATTGCCGGAGTGCCAAGGCAGCCGTCTCGACGACCGACGCATCGACCGTGTGCGCAAGCGGAGTTTCCACCATCTTCAGCTCCAGCAGGTAGCTGTCGATGTAGCTGAAGAACTCTCGCGGTACCTGACGGTACAGCCGCAGGCCAGCCCAGAGAGCACCGCCGCGCAGTTCGCCGTCGTTGAGCATGAGCTTGTCGAGTTCACGGAAGCAGAACAGGTGGGCGTTGACAACCTCCTGCTTGCGCTTCGGCGAAGCCGAGCCGCCGCTCATGGCGCGGGCGATGTTCGAAATCACACTCACCAGCTTTCCGCCGGCGACGACCGAACTCTTGAGCGTTTCCGGCTTGACACCGGCATTGTGCATCATCGAGAGCAGGTCGTCGCGATTGGTCTTCTTGGCTTGCTTGGAGTCGTAGCACCCGTAGATGCGTTTGCCTTCTTCTTCCGAGTCGATGACCATGACGGCCACCCAGACGGTGGAAGGAAGCGTGCTCAGGGTGTGGGTCAGCCACGAACGCTTGCGCGTGTTGCCGTCGACCAGGTAGAACTTGCGGTTCAGGTAGACGAGACCGAAAACACACTGGGGCAGAGCCAGCTCCTCGAGGTGCTTGGCCATGCCATGGCTGAGACGGAAGAGGTCGTTGCGTTGGACCACGATGGGTTCCACCGTTTGGATGAACGTGAGGAACTTGTCGATGGCGACCGGCTCAACGGCCATCTTGTGACTCGTTGGTGCCACGGTGCGAGTTGCCGTCAGCTGGGGATTCGCTTTGATGGAGCGCAGCTTCTTGAGGGCTTGTTGCAGGGCAGTGTCGTTCGGGGTTGCATTGCGTGCCATGGAGAGTGACCTTTCGGTTGTTAAAAAATGGTTGTTTCCTACTTCCGTATAGGCTAGGGCACTCCATCTGAGGCAACCGGGCGGCCGCTCTTCTGTCGGACGTGGCAAAGAGCTTAAGCCATTGCAGGCTCCCTCTGATAAAATGAGTGAATACCTTGCAACGCTAATTAGCCAGGATTAGATTTCGTTCCGATTGACGCCATGAGTGTGGATGCAGTTCCCCTGGACCCCATGGCACTACCTGCTTTAAGCTAACCATGAATATTGTTGAAACTCTTCGCCAATCCGGCTTTGCCGTTGTTGCTGTTGGAACGAACGCCTATCCAATTACGGAAGTGTCCCATCCCGAGCAGTTCTGGTACTTCCAGGACTACCAGAGAAACACGGCCAATGACATCGATTCGAGCTTCCGGTCTGCTGAGCTGAAGGACGGCCGGTACCGCATGACGCTCCGCGGCGTGTACTACGCCAGCAAGCCAGGGGACTGCATCGGTTTGCCGGTCATCATCGTCGACGCAGCGCGAAAGGCGCGGATGGACAAAGCTCAGGCAAATCGCAGGGCGCAAGAGGAGGCCCAGGAGGTCGCACGCCAGGCCGCGGCCAGGGCCTGTCGGGATTATGTGTTCTTCGCGCGGGGTGGCGTCTACGAAGAGGCTGAGACGCTGTAAAGGCGGTGTGGCCTGCTCAGCGCAGGGCATCGTTCGAGCGGGGTTGCCGGCTCGCTGCGGTCTTGCGTTGTTGAGCGGCCTGGGCCAAGAGCTGTTCGCGCGTGACGCCGGCAGCTTTGAGCGCGCGGACGCGTGCGACGACGTCGCGTATCTGCGCGGCTTCGGCACGTAGGGCCAGCGCGCGGGGGCTATCGAGGACGCTGGCCGGCTGGTAAGTCGTAAAGCTGTCCAACCCGCGGCTAAGGCCGACGATGAGCTTCGACACGAACGACATGGGACTCCTTTGAGCGGCTTTGCTTACGTCTAAGAGACTAGCTGAAAGGGGTTAGCCTCCTTTCAGGCTTGGACGTATAAGCGAGAGCGGCTATACTGAGGTGTACTCTGAAAAGAGTGCTGGTGGGCAGTTCCCGGTCTTCTGCGTTTAAGACCAGGCATCCTTCAAGGAGCCCAAATGGACACGAAGCACTCACCCGAAGTGTTGCCTCGCAACCATCCGCGCTTTTGCGCAAAATACCGACGCTATGTCGGTGAGTTCACGTTCATCGAGAGGTGGCCTCAAACCCTCCCGACAGTCATCGACTGCGGGGGAATGAAGTTCGCGGCAGTCGGCCCGGCTCATGGCCAACACGAAGTCTCGTTTGAGGTTGGCCAACGCGTGTACTTGGCGCGACGCATCCCCACGATGCGCAGCCAGCCCCGCCGCTGGCAACTTCACGAAATCGAGCTTCCGGAGCAGTACTTGAACTACGTCTTCTGGGCACGTCGCACGCTCAAGGAGAGGCGCCAACTGCCTTATGAGGCACGGCCCCAGACGTGGTTTGGCCTGCATGTCCGGCTTTTCGCGCGGCTCTGATTTGCGTAGTACATCATTACAGGCAAAAGCCGGGTATTTTGTCTGCAATGCTGTACAGTTTATCGAGAACAGGTGGCTTTTCGCAGTCGGCGCCGGTCTGTACAGCATACTATGCAAACAGGCGTCGATTGTCTATAATGCTGTACAAATGCCAGCCGCTTCCGAACTCAGCTCCGTCATCGACCGTCAGCTCCTTTTGCAACTGGGGGCTCGGCTCAAGAGCGCACGTCTGGCCCAAGACTTGACGACAACCGAGATGGCGCGGCGCGCCAAACTCTCTCGCATGACCCTCAGTGCCATCGAGTCAGGCGAGCCTTCGGCGACGATGGGTAGCTACGTGCGCGTCATGAGCGTGCTCGGAGTGTCCAAGGACTTGGTGCTTCTGGCCAGCGATAGCCTGGTTCCCCCGGGGGATGCCACAGAGCAAGGTTGCGCGGATTCCGGGCTGATGGTCTCTGCCAGCAACGCGAAGCACGAAGTTCAAGACCTGCAAAGCCTGGTACTGCATCAGGAAGCCGTGCGGCGCATGCAAGCACAGCCCGAGCTCATTGAGCAAGCCCTGGATGTCCTGCAGCAGTGGCGTCAGGCCGGACCGTCGCGTTCCCAATCCCTTTGGGACGAGTGGGCGGACATTCTTCACCGTCGTGCGTGGCGCCGAGCGCTTGCGAACACCAGCCGGTCGAGGGAACTTCGCCAGGCCTCGCCTCTGGCCACCGTACTGCCCGAGGAAGTGCGTCAGCGCATCCTCGAAGAAGTGCAGCGTCTGAAGAAGGGCGTGTCACTGGGCACCGTCGCTCAGACGAGCTCGCGTCGGCCCAAGCGAGGGACGGCCAATGGAGCGTGAAGAGCTCGAACACTTGATTCGCGCTGCGGCCGAAGTCACGCACGAGTACGAGTTCGTCATTATCGGTAGCCAGTCCCTTCTTGGCTCCATTCCGCACGCACCGGCGGAGTTCAAGATGTCCATGGAAGCCGACATCTATCCACTGAACGCTCCCGAGAAGGCAGACCTCATCGAAGGCGCGTTGGGAGAGGCTTCGCCGTTCCATCTGATGTACAAGTACTACGCCCAGGGCGTCGGGCCAGACACAGCAGTGTTGCCCCTGGGTTGGGAGCAACGTCTGCATCGAGTTCAGACAGCCAATACCGACTTAAAGGTTGGGTTCTGCCTCGACGTGCTGGATTTGTTCATGGCCAAGACGGCCGCCAACCGGGACAAGGACCGTGAGTTCTGCATGGCTTTGCTGCGCTACGGCTACGTTACGGTGCAGCGAGCGCTGGACAGTGTGCCGGGCATGCCTCTGGACGACAAAGGCAAGCGCGATATGCGAGCGCGCATCAGGCGGTGGGCGAAGATGCTGCTAGACCGGGGTGACGATGGACCGGGGTGAGAACGTAGCCGAGGTGAGAACGTAGCCAAGGGCCAACTCTTCGCTTACGAAATTGCCCTCAAGCTAGCCGCAGCAAAAGCTCAGCGTTCAATCCAACGAAGGCGAGTACCGTCAAACCTAGCCAGAGATACACGGGGGCCAACGTGTTGTGCACGAAGCTGCTGAGCAGAGAAAGCAAGGCCATGGCCCCCATCATCAACCAAGCCGTCGGACTCCCGTTGAACTGCACAGCGGCGATTGGTTCTCCCATCTTTGAGACGTGGCGAGCCGCTTCGGCGGCCTGACGGACTTCATAGCTCAGCCACGCCAGGCTAACCATCCCCGCAAAGCACCAAAGCACCAGGGCGCCGACGAGAAGGCCGCCCCCGACCCGAGCTGCAAGCGCCAACCGGCCAAGGCGGACGGGCGCATCGGCTGGAGAAGACGGGGTCGGCAGGCGAGGTTGCGGGGAGGACATTGTCGAATTGCGGTAACAGGGGGAATGGCTTCTATAGCGCCTTCGCTTTAATTGCTGAAGTTCAGCCGCGGGTCCGTTCGTCTGTCCTCTGGCAACGAACATCGCAGGGGCTCGTTCCTTTGGAGGAGCTCGCACATGAATACGCTGTCTATACGGTGCGCCCTGGGAGCCGCCCGAGGGACTTGTCCCTGCGAGCCCGCACCTGCGCACAATTTCCCCACAGAAAGAACTATGGACGACGACTACGAAGTACCCAGCCCGCATGAACACGCCGTCGACGAGGCGGTGGAACATGCCACAGCGGGACTGACACAGAAAATTGCCCTCATGACGGCAGTCCTGGCCACCATCGGCGCGCTCATCAGCTACCAGAGTGGCACGGCCGAGACCGAAGCGATGTTTTTGAAAAACGAGAGCATCCTCAAGCAAGCCAAGGCGTCCGACGAGTGGGCGCTCTACCAGGCGAAGTCGGTCAAGGGCTACATCGCGGACTCCACGTCGGCGCTGGCCACGGACCCCGTGGTTAAAGCCAAGTTCGCTGCGCAGAAGGTCAAGGAAGACCAGGAGCGCCCTGAAATCCAGGCCGAAGCCAAGAAGCTTCAGGACGAAGCGCAAAAGCTCAACGCAGAGTCCGAGGCAAAGCTACGGCCGCATGAACGACTGGCACTGGCGTTGTCCTTCATTCAGGTGGCCGTTGCATTGGCAGCCATCACCGTGCTCACGCGCAAGAACTGGTTGCTGTGGGGCTCGGTGGGTTCGGCCGTGGTCGGCATAGGCGCCGCACTCAGCGCTTTGGTGCTCTAACGCGACGACAGGGCACCTGCGGTCGTCCCCATAGATGCTGGATGGCTGGGGCGGGTGCGCAGCGGGGTTGTACGGGGTTTTTTGCCCTTAAAACATAGCGCCTATGCTATAATGTCACCCACACTTCTGTAACAACAAAGAGAGACACCGTGGAACTGCACCTCGTCACGCACATGGTTGATGGCTACGCTCGCGAAGACGCGTCGCAAGCCGGCGTTGTTGGCGCCTACACCGACCCCAAGACTGCAGCACTGGTCGCGCGCGTCGCAGGGTTTGAGGCCAAAGTCCATACGGTGGAAGTCGATAAGGTTCCGGAGGGCCTGCGTCGGTTTGCCAAGGAACTGGGCTTGACGCTTCCTTGACCCGACCAGGGGGCGTTCGCAAAACCGTACCGCTCGCTCGTCTATCCTATCTCTGTCCGTCCAACGGTTTTCATGCCGTCCTTTTCGCTGGAGACCTCCATGCCTGCCCCGTCGACCTACCTTCCCCGGCTCAAAGAACTCCTGGAGCCCGATGGCTTGACCTGCTCCGCCGACGACGAACACTGCGTTACGTTCCTGACCGTGTCTTGTGCGAAAGACCGGGTGATGACGTTTGACGAAGCGACTCGCATCGCTGGCAAGGTGGCCTACTTCGTCAACGGGACGGATTGCGAGGTGCGCTTCGACCGCATCGCTGACCGCAGCGTCTCGTTCTATCTCGTGGACACGCGCTACGTGCGTGAGTTTCAAAACCGACTTGCGACGGGTACGCTCGCATCGGGCATGCCGGTTGGCGAATGGGCGGCCGCGGCGATGCGGCTGCCGAGCGCCTATGACGTCGGCGATATGCCGACGTCGGCCCACATTGACGACGAAGTGCCCACGCAAGCGTCTGGTTACGGCTTTCTGTGGGCGCGACGCAGCTTCTTCGACTCCACCCGCCGCACGGGCAAGTGGTGTGTCTCTTGTACCGCCGAGCAAGTCGATGAGCTGTGGCTGTCCATGAGCAAGGCAGTTGCTGCCGGCGAGCTGCTAGCTGCCCTTGCGTCTACCCCTGGGCAAGCGGCTACCCACGGGGGCACGTACTTGGTTGCGGTCTTCACCAAGGACTGGACAGACATCGCGGACATGAAGCGCGTGCGCGAGATGCTGCATCGGGCCGGCGTCGTGCACGAGATTGGCTACAAGCGCGACCTCGAGACGGACAACAACGTCTACGATACGCCGCAAGAGTGGCTGGTGCGGGCCTGACTGGTCCTTTTAACATCGTTTCGCACGTCGGCCTGAAGAAGCCGGCAGACTCCCATGGCCCGTAAGAACCGCGACGAGAGCAATTGGTATCGGCCTCCCGTATTGGTATGCTGCCCCCTGTGCGAGCGACCGATTCCCAACCACGAGGAGTCTGCACACCACTTGGTCCCCAAGTGCAAGGGCGGTCGTGAGACCGAAGTGATGCATCGGGTCTGCCATCGGCAAATTCACGCGCTGTTCAGCGAAACCGAGCTGGCCACGACGTACAACACGGCCGAAGCGCTGTTGGCACATCCCGAAATGCTCAAGTTCGTCGAATGGGTCAAGAAAAAGCCGAACGGTTTCTACCAGCGCGCGGCCCGCAGTGGTCGACGGCCCTGAGTCGAAACCGTTTTTCTGATAGGGCCACGTCGGCACTCCGTGGGGCTGGGATGTCTTCTCGCTATACAGGGCAGACCCCCTTCGATGCGACAGCATCTTCTGCCCAGGACATCTTTTGAACACCATAGAAACCTTTTCCGGAGAGAGCACGCCTCCACCGCGCCTGGTGCGACACAGCCCCGAGTGGTTTGCAGACTGCTTCACCAACCCCGTGACCGGCGTGGCGTACTCCCTTCCGGAGAACCTGCGCCGCATGTCGGAACGGCTTTGCCGTGTCTTCAATATCGGCGGCGTCTGCGACCCGATGTACATCGCCAACGTCGCGGCCTTCGAGCTGGGTTGCGGTGACGGTTGCGGCGAGTTCCATCCCGCCAGCGCGGAAGCCCAATCCGAGTTCGGTGCACGCTTGGCCAAGCTCGCGGAACGTCTTTGCTTCAGCTACAGCAGCAACGTGACCATTCCTGCCTCCAACTTGGCGGGCTTGATGAGCAAGGCGTTGCAATAGTCTTCAACGACTTCACGAGCAAACCTCATTTGCCACACCCCTGATTCGACACAATGCCCTCTGAACCAATTGGTTCAGAGGGCATCTTCTTTGGCAGGAGCGCGCCGTGGTGGGCGCATTCGGGGGTTACCAGCCGCCGCGGGGCAGGTCTGGGTCGGTGTCACCGCCGACGGTGCCACGAGATTGCTTTTCAGTCATCTTTTGCATTGAAAGTCTCTTGATGCGAGTTTGTGGACCGAATTAACCAGGCACAACACCTGAGCCAATTTCGGGAGGTGCGTTGCTGCTTACCAGCCGCCGCGCGGGAAATCGGTGTTGTCACCGCCGACGGTTTCGCGGGACTGCTTGGTGGTCATCTTTTGCATGAGGGCTATCTTGTGAGGTTGAGGATGCGTCCGCGGGATGCGGCGCTACTTCGGTGCGCGGTTTACCAGCCGCCGCGCGGAATGTCGGTGCCGCCGTCGCCACCGACGGTGTCACGAGACTGCTTTTCGGTCATCTTTTGCATGGGGAAGTCCTTGTGTGAACAAATGGGTTGTCAATGAGCGTGACGTGCGGAAGAGTTACCAGCCGCCACCTCCGCGGGGAATGTCGCCGTTGTCGCCGCCAACGGTTTCACGAGTTTGCTTGGAGGTCATTTTTTGCATGGTGTGTTCCTTGATGAGGAATTGAGGGTCAGGGAGAACGACCGGCTAATTACCAGCCACCACCGCGAGGGAAGTTACCAGCCACCACCGCGAGGGAAGTCACCGTTGTCGCCGCCAACGGTTTCACGAGTTTGCTTGGAGTTCATCTTTTGCATGATTTGTCTTGAGAGGAAAAAATTGAGGGGAGGCTCACCGTTTAAGCGGGATGAGCCGGCAAGGGCAGATGGGTTTACCAACCGCCGCGGGGAGTGCTGCTGTCGTCGCCGCCGACGGTTTCGCGGGCTTGTTTTGTGTTCATCTTTTTCATATTGGGTTCCGATTAGTTGCTTTGACCGTTCGACGTCGGTGCATCGACCTAACGTGTAGCTGAACAGGCGGCAGGACCTGAAAACTTGGGCAGGCTGCAGAGTCGGCTGAACTCCCTGCCACGTCAATGAAAAACTGCGCTCCCTTGGAGCGCAGTTCGTTGAAATCAGGCGAGGGCTGTTTCGCCGTTGACGCGAGCTAGAACCTCGGCGGGGAGGTTGCGCAGCTCGACAGTCTTGCCTGCCGACGTTGCGGCGTCGATGCCGTACTGCATGCCGCGCGAGATACCGAAATCGGTGTAGACCACCGTTCCGTCTGAGACGTGACGCCAGGCGAGGCCGGCGTCGATACCGTGTTTGCGTTCGGCGGGGACGTCGTCGTTCAGGATGCCGTCTTGCGTGTACAGCAGATGGCTGGCAATCGGCGCTTCGCCGCGCAGCAGACTGTCGCGAACGCAGGCGCGGGCGTAGCGGATGTTTCGTTCGACGTCGCCGGCGAACGGGCTCTCAAGGATGACTCGTTTCATGTTTGCTTTCGCTTCAGGGGGTTCTGCCTGGTGTAGCGACAAGCGATGAGTTTCGGCCATGGCCTAGGTGGCGGCACGTTGCTGCGGACGGTTAGGACCTTGTTCTGGTACGCGTTATTGCAAACTCGAGGCGATAAAAATGCGACTCCGAAGAGTCGCATTGAATGATTGAGAACGAGCGAAGTTAGGCAGCGGCAGCCTGGCGCTGGTAGCGTTCCGGGTCTTCGTGTCCCGCGTTGTGGCGGTACCAGAGTTGCTGACGAGCCATGTTTTCACAGCCGACGCAGTCACAGTCATAGCGGCCCTGACAGCCACAGATGTCGACCATGCGTTGCGTGACCTCGGCGCCAGAGATGGGGCCGTCATCGGCGCGCGTCTTGATGCGGCGGAACTGGATGGGTGCCTGTCCCGGAGTGGTCGAGGCAACCCGAAGGCTGAGCTTGGTGTTGACGGCCAGCAGTTCGAGAGCTTCCTGGATGGCTTGGGGCATCCGCGTCGTCGCAGCGCGACCTGCGGGCGAGCGCAACAGCGCAACAGCGGCCGCCAGGCGTTCCGACGTGGCGAGCTTGCCGCTCACGCACGTACCGACGCAACCAGTGGTGCCCTTTTGGCTGCAGCTGGCCGCAGAGGCCGTATCAGTCTTGCACATGAGTATCTTCCTTGGTTGGAGGGATTGTGTCCTGAAACGTATAGCCAGAGGCCGATGGTTGCGAGTTGCCCTTGGTAAGGCGCAAAAGAAGACACCTCTGAAGCCGATGGCATCAGAGGTGGTCTGGAGAATGATTGCGTGGGGTCTAGACAGGGTCAGCGCCGGGTCAGCAGCTCCATCTGGCGGGAAAGAACAGACAGGGGCATGGCGAAGACCTCGACCTTCTTGATGCATCGCTCAGCGATGATTCCGTTGATACGAGTGGCTTCTCGTACCGCGTAGGCCATACTGGGCAGTACGCGGAGATACGCGGAAAGCTCTTCTCGTTCGAAACTCTGGACGTCGATGTCCTTGAGTCGGTACGAGGTGCCGGAGTCTTCGAACCCGTTCCAGAGCTTGTAGCCGAGGAGGGTCGTGGAATCGGCAACGGCGAGGGTGTACATGGAGGGCCTCTAAAATGGTTGTGAACTATGCGGTGTATAGGAACGGCCCGGCACTGTGTTTGGCTATACGCAACAGGTCCCCTCATTCAATTTTGTTTCCAAGGAACTCTCATGCCTGTCATGACCGCTGCCGCCGTCGTTGCCATCACCCTGGCGCAGGCCCGCTATATTGCGGAGCACCCCTCGAAGTACAGCATCGTTGAAGTCCATGATGCCATCGAGATGCTTCGGGTGCCGGAGCCTGCCGACCCGGAGAACCCGTCCGACCGCTACATCGCGGAGCATGCTTCGCACTACAGCGTCTTTCAAGTGCACGCCGCCGTCGAACGCCTGAAAGCGCGTCCGCAGTAGCCCACGAACCGCCACTATGCCTTCACCGCCGCCAGTGTCTACTCAGACCTGGCGGCTTTCTTTTAATGCAGCTTTCGTTTTGCGGACTAAATCCCTAGGTCGAATTGTGGCTCGTCCTTTAAAATGACTGAAACAGATAACCCGACCAGCACCTCCATGACAATCGACCCGGTTTTCGAAAACAAGAGAGCGCGTACGCTGCTGGCACATCTGTGGCGCAAGTACGATGCCGCGGGAACGTCCATGGGTCGTACGCACGAGGCCGTGGTGCTAGAAGCGGCCATGGCATTACTGGGCGACCCAGACCCTGAAGACATGCGCCTGCTTGACATGGACTCCGGTGACCTGGTCAATGCGACTCGAAACTATCTGTCGGCAAAGATGGCTCGGCGCTTGGGGTTTCCGGACAAGGAAGCCTCGACGAACTCGGGAAAGTCCGACAAATGAACAACATCTATGACCGCAGCGATTTGATTGAGAGCTTCGTTCCTGAAAACATCTTGGAGCGAGTCCAAAAGCCGCATTCGTCGCAAACACCGGCCTTGCCGTTCACCTGGTTCGTGAGCTACACCGCGGAGTCGGCACTCCAGAACATCCGGTACTGCGAAAACGGCGTTCGACGCTGTCAACTGGAGTTCCCCATTCGGGTGTTTCTCAGCCACTGGACGGACGCCATCATCGTGACTTTCGTTCCGCTCGAAGCGCTTCGGGACCCGCATGTGCAAGAGTGGTACGTGACTTTCTATGAAGTTCCTGTCGAAGACGTCAAGGTGCGGCTGGCGACGTATCCAAAATTTCCGTATGACGGCCGTTCGGCGGACTTGGTGCGTGCAGAGATGCTGGCAGGTGGAGACATTCAACGACTGCTCAAGACCTCGTACGACCAGCTCAGAAAAAAGGGTGTGCCACTGCTCACGAAGTTCTAGGCGAAGGGGATTGCGCCCGTGAAGAACCCTGCGGTGAGCGAGGCAATGAGCGGGGTGGTGAGCGACGTGGTGAGCGCTGGGCGATGTTGTAGGGTTTCACGGTGATTGGCTCCGGTTGTGCGGGAGGTCCTCTCACCCTCTGTGGTTCTCATGGTTGCAAATACGCATTTCTCGCGGTCATTTGGCACTTGTAGCTTGTTTGGGTAGGCTGCCCACCTCGACAGAGGACTATGACGTTGGCACTCGTAAAGTATCAAGACAAGCTGGCGGACATCCCCGCTTTGGTGGAGGCCTGGGCGCAAGCCGTCGACGCGGGCCGGACCCTGGACGCATATTCGCTGCTGCAGCGTTTGGTCACCGCCCCGCGGCTACAGCCTCAGGGGCTGGACGCGCTTGTTGCGCGTTGTGAGTCGGGCGCGGCTTCTGAAACCCTGACGGCTGCGTTCTTGCGCCAACTGTGCTGTGCACCCGCCAATGGGCGTGGGGGCCGGCACGCGCGCAAGTATCCCGTGACGTTCGGCTTGAGGCTACGCTGGTGGAACGGCAATCACGACTCGGAGTTGCATGTCGTCTACCACTACTGGAAGCAGCTACTGGCAGCACGACGGCTTTCGGTGGCGGCCCTGGCCACGCAAAGTGCCCTCGACCTCCTGACACAAGCTCGGTTTCAGGTCGGGCGCGTGGTTCCGAATGGCAACACATCGGCTGTGGCCCCCTATGACCAGTGGCTAGGCCAGCGCGCCGTCACGGGCTGTGTCGAAGACGCGCTGTGTCTGATGCTGGACGCCGCGCATGTGCAGACGCTCTGGGTGTGCGCCCAGGCTTCGGACGCCACTCGCCAAGTGCATCTGCAAGGAGGCGTTGACGCCTCTTTCGTGAGCCAGGTCGTACGCGACGTGCGAACAACCTGGGCCGAGGCCGTGACAGGTTACTTGCAGCACTGGACAACGACCGACCCTAAAAAGCTCGCGCTGGAGAGTACGCGTCGAGGCAAGACACCTTGGGTCACGCCCGAAGACGCGCAACGACTCAAGCCCGCCTTGCTGGAGGCCTTGCAGGTGGCAGACCCCCTGGAACCCTACTCGGCGTGGCAACGCCAGTGGGTTCACAACGGACTGCATCGCCTGGTCGACGGTGTCTTCTATCAAGGTCGCAAGAACGGTATTCTGGGGCTGTTTCCCGCCACGGACCGAGTGCTCTGCATGGCGTGGTCCACGACGCCGCAGCCGCGGCTCGACGAATACGCCCAGGAGCTATGGCCTGCGGCCCTGCCTGGTCAGGAGCCGGCGATGCCGCGCGACGTGATGGACACGTTGTGGCATGCCACCCAGCACTACTGGGATTACCAAGGCGAGCCGTTGCCGGAGTCGGAAGGCGTTGAAGGCGCCCCGTACCTGGTTGCGGAGCGCAGCCGCGAGTGGTTGCCGTTGGCATGGACGCACGACACTCGCCAGTGGGTTCAACAGTGGGTCGCAGAGCTGCCCGCCAGTGTGCGCACGTGGTGCCCCGCTTCGGACACAAGGCCCTGCGCAGCGGAGTTGAAGTCGGCGGTTCCAGTTTTGCCCGAGGAGTTGCTGGCGCCCAGCCCGCAAGACGCACCTCCGTTCAAGCAGGACGAGGATACTCGGGGCCGAGTCATGACCGGAGACTCCCGTGACCCGGTACAGCACTCCCATGTTCGGACGGACCCGGCGCGACGCTTCGTCACACTGGAGGAGGCGGTCTTCTCCACAGAAGGCCGAACGCTCGTGACGTCGATGGACTTCTGGCAACCGGGCTTCTCGCAGCCCAGCCGACGGCAGTTGTCCCCGAGCGCTCACGCCTATAAGTCCGGGTTGGACGTCGCCCTTCAACAAGGACTTGCCCAGTGGCTGGAGCAAGCAATGACCCCGCGCGGGCGGGCATTGTTGGGCAGCCTCTTCTTGCAGCACTCCCCGTGCGTACTGAGTGAGCCCTTTTCTTACGCAGAACACATTCTTCAGCCGGAGGAAGCTGACACGCGGGCGTTGGCGCAATGGCTGCGCAGTGCGGTCGTGTACGAGTTCCAGCAAGACGGCTTCGCTTGGTACGTCTCGGAGCTACTCCATGCCGCGCAGACGACCCGCTACAACCTGGGTCGAGAGGCCCTGGCGCATATGGAACATCTGCCGGTGTCCAAGAACTCTCTGACCGTTGGACACTTGGCGGCACTGGGCGCGCACTGTGTTGTTCAGTTGGCAACGGATGCCTCTTTTGAGCTGGAGGCCGAGAGCTGGGCGACCGGCAAAGACTATTTGCGCGAAGCGCATCTGTGGTCCCGAGTGGCAGACGATGGGCTTGTCCACTGGTCCATCGGCGTTCACAAACGGGCTGTCATTGAACTCAAGGCAGGCGACGCCGGAGGCAACTCCATTCTCCGTGGAGATGGTCGGCGCGAACGCCTGGTCGACACCTTCCTTCAGCAATCACTCATCCCCCTGGACCCGGCAACAACACTGCCCGAGGCGTGGGCCCTGGCGCGCGCACGAGAAACGACCGACGGTTCCGTGCGGGGGTCGTTGACCATGGCGCTGGAGCTACTGGCAAAGTTGAGCGTTCTCCTAGAGTCCAAGCAGTTGGTACGCGAAACGGCTGACCTGCAATTGGCCCCAGCGTCCGAGCCGGTGACTCTCGACAGTGTGTTTCGACGGCCGGCCACGGAGGCATCACAGGAGACCTGGCAGTCGGTGGTGATGACGGGTTGGACGCTGAAACCGGGGCCAGTTGAGCCGCAAGCAACGGCTGCGGCGTCAGCCGCGCCTGAGAAGGCCGGTCAAATAGCTGCCGCAGGGCATCGGACGACCTCGACGGTTCCCAAGGAGGTGTTCTTCCTGAGTCTTCAGGCTCGCTTGCACTTGGGCTGGGTGCTTCGCCAGGCTCGCAAGAAGGTCGGCTTGACGGCCAAGGCCGTGGCGGGTGATGTGTTTGGTTTGCGCGCGGCGCATGCCGCGGTGTGTCGGTTCGAGCGGGGCTGTCAGGAGTCGCTTTCGGCTGTTCGGTTGCGCAAGCTCCTGGACTTCTATGGCCTGGATTTTGACAAGGTTCTGGCGCAGTGCCAGGAGGGCACTGTCGCGTGGGGTCTGCTGGAGGCTCCGGCCGCACTCCGCTTCAAGAGTCTGCGAGAGGCCCTGCAGCTGACTCCGGAGGCTTTCGTGGCCTGGACCGGGATGTCCGACCTCTCCGCGAGGGATGTCGAGCGCATTGAGGCGGGCGCGCTGCTACCGGATGTGCGCATTGCTCGAGCGGTACAGGGCAAGCAGCCAAGTGTCGAGGCCTCTTGGCTTTTGGCAGAGGCTGCCTAACAGAGCTGTTGGCGGTTTCCGCGTGGCGGGTCTTGTTCGGCCGGCTGCAAGTGCTGATACATGCCAGGGCAACTCGTATCCCATATCCGTTACGCCAAGAAAACAGCCTCCGCAAAAGGGAGGCTGTTGAATGAAGTGCTCGAAGCACAACAGGTTGGGCAAGTGGCCCTGACGACGCCTAAAACGCCGGTACTCAGATTGCTTGATGCAGGTTCGAGTACGGAACCTCTTCCTCCGTCGGGTTGACGGGCGTTCAACCGCGTTGTCGTCCTCTTTCGAGAGACGCAAACTGCGGGAACAGCCACGTCAACCGGGAGGGCGCTCAATTTGGTTCCGGCTGAAGCTGCCGGTGGGATTGGTGGTCCCTGCAATCAAAACCGTGGAGTCTTCAGAGGGTTGCACCCTGAAGCGGTTGCCGTGCTACACGCCGCACGTCACGTTGGCGAGATACCTTGTTGTCAGGCGTATCCGTCCTGTTCATGCTTGGTTCTGGAGCATGACTTCCAGGGTAACCGCGCTCAGCACCAACGCGATTTCTCGCGCAGGAGCTGTCTACGGGAGTCTCCCACGAGAACGTCGGCAATGCCGTCGTCTTCGAGCCAATCGGAGTCCACCATCGCATCAAATGCGGTGATTGGCTCACAATACTCGACCTCGTCAGAGTCCTCGCCCAAGGCGCCCCGGCATCGCTGCTTGAACCAGGATTGCTCCTGGCTCAGCACCGTTTCCAGAGCTGCCTCGTCCAGCCGCCACATCCGCAGGAAGAACCGTCGATAGACGACGCTCCAAGCGAGTGCAGCGTTTTCGCTGGCGTCGAAACCGCGCGGGCAGTACCACCCGTTGGGAACTACCGGCATCGCCCTATTCGGGCAATACTGGTCCCACAGGTGGCACAGGACGTCATAGTCCTGACCCGCACGGTCTTTCCAACATTCCGTTGGACCAGACCGCGTTACCACAGACCAAATATCCGAAATCAGAGCACACTTCACTGCATTTGCCATATAACCTCCTATGAAAGATGGCATCAACAAATACCGGGGACCATCCCCAGCACCGTCTTGGGATTGCGCAATGGCGCGAGTGTGTGGTGCTTGTGAAAACTCTGAGTTAGAAGTCTTTGTTCCTATCCAGGTATAGACAGCTACTACCTCAACAAAAAATCCCTCCGCCAAATGCGAGAGGGATTTCGAGTTGCAAACCGCTTCAAGAGTCTGCGAGAGGCCCTGCAGCTGACTCCGGAGGCCTTCGTGGCTTGGACCGGGCAAGCAGCCAAGTGTCGAGGCCTCTTGGCTTTTGGCAGAGGCTGTCTAACAGAGCTGCCGGCGGCTTCCTTGTGGAGCTTGGCTTGTTTGGCTGGCTGCAGGTGCTATACCTGACAGGACAACTCAGGACATATTCCATGACCCATTATGACCACTTGCTACAGCGCGCTGCCAGCTACCTCACCCTGATGCTCTCCACGGTGGACTTCATCCTGATGAAGCCGCAACACCTGGTGACCGAAACGCTGGTGGCCGGCCGACAAGACGAAGGCTACATCCTGGTTTTCGACCTGGTCGATGACGCACAGTTCGGCGTTGCGCTCTTGAGCGACAATGCGACCTTGGAGCCGGGCGTGCTGGGCTTCCTGAAGCTTCCGGTTCGACAGGTTCAAGTGGCGCTCACGGCTGACGCTCATCTCATCCGAGTCAGCATCGACGATGACATCCTGGCGAAGTTGCCGGAACGCAAGCGCCGCGAGTTCGGTATCGAGCTTTCCGGTCGCTAAGGCCGACGTTGTTTTTGTTCAAAGCCTCTTCTCGAAGAGGCTTTCTCTTTTCGAGGGTTCCGCCCGTTCATCAACCCTGACGCGGCGACGTCGCGCCAGAAAGTAAGAACAACTGCTCACGTAAACAATACCAACTGTGTATGTTGGCGCTTAGAATGGGCGCATGCTCAGTCGTCCCATCCCCCAGTTTCCTGGCGCCACTCTGCCTGCCCTGGCCGAAGCGGGCGCAGTTCCGTCTCCCCAAGTCGTCGACAGCGACGAGTTCTGGCTTGCCATGTCCTCGCTGATGGCGCGACATCACAAGGGCGATGTTCTGCGTGACTTTTTGCACGAAGGCGCCCCTCGCCGGCTCGTGCACGAGGCCTTTACGCTGACGCGCGCCGCGTTCGTCGACCACGGATTTCGTGTCGAAGACAGCCATCTCGGCGCGGAGGACGAGTGCCAAGCTGACCGCTGGTGCCTGAGCCTCCTGCGCACCGTCTACGATGGGTTGTCCAAAAGCACGGCCGAGCTGGTCATCGAATTCGATGTGCGGCGCACCCCCACTGGCGGCGCAGACGGCCTGTTGCGCGTGGCGCTGTACGAGAATGACTTGGCGCGGACAGCAAGTGCGGCCATGCTGACCCGCAACCTGGCCAGCGTGACTTGGCTTGAACGCTTTCCGGAAACCGAAGATGCTCGCAAGGAATTCCTCCAAGCCATGCAGGACTCATATGACGAGGTTGCTCTGGCCACTCACGGTGAGCGGGCAGGCCAGCTGGCCGTTGAACTTTCGGACCGGCTGAGCCAATGACACTCAGCTGGAGGGCACGGTCACGAGTGCGCGAACGGCGTGCACCGCTCCCGCCCGATATGAAGGTCGTGCACCGGGAGTTGATGGAAGAACTCGTGGAAGCTTCCTGGGCCCAAGCACTACTCACGTCGTGTTTCACGCAAATCGCATCAGGTCTGCGGTCTCAGGGATTTATTCTGGGGCAAGCCACTCCGGTCAGCTCCAGGCGTCAGACCGTCACGACCCGCTCGCTGGTGTTGGCGGCCGATGTGCGGGTGCCCGACGAGGACTTCCAATTCAAGCTTTGTCTTGCGTGGCGATTGGTCATGAGCGCGGCCGACGGGCTGAGCTCGGTCGTGGACTTGACCGCCCACGCGCCCTATGGCAGTTCGTCAGCGGACGAGGATGACTGGACTTACGTGGCAGCGCGTCGCTGTGGTCGTTCGCCGCGCTTGGCAGATGGGGACATCACAGACGAAGAACTGGCGCTGCGCCCCGCAAGTGCGCCTAAGCTGGTGCTCGACTGGCTACCGCGGGAGTTGGCGGTGGCTCGCCTTGCCGATTTTTGGCAGATTAGCGCGTTTGGCAGAATGCGCCAGGACTGTGATTACGTCATCCATACAATCACGGATTTCACGAGCCGCTGAAACACTCGTGCACTGGAACCGCACACCGGAGCTACGTGCAATTCTAACGAGATACCGAAGATACATCTGCTACGCTGAAATGTCTGAGAGAACGTTTGCGCTACAATAAGCTCAATGCAATCGCTAGCCGACACCTCTGAAACTGCTGCCGGCGTGCCAGCAAACGTTGCCTGGGCCAACAGGTTGGAACGCGACGTTGAGCGGCTGGAAGTCATGGCAAAGCGCGCCAGCGAGTTGGGCGCTCCCATCCTCAAGACAGCATGCGCCCAGGTCGTCGAGGAATTGTTGGCACTCAAGTTCGAGGCGGATGTCCGGCCGGGCGCGGCCACCTGTGCGTCGACGCCGACGTCTTGGCGGGTGGACCGCAATTTCTCTGTGCGAGACCAGTTTGGGCTCGGCAACAGCGAACTGCGGGTCTGGATGCGGGTACACCGAAGGCTCTCGGGCACCTGTCAAGTGACAGTGGGGCTGACCGGCTACGTCGACAGCGTCGCGCGCCTGGCTGACCGCAGCTTTGCCGAGGAAACCATCCTGTGGCATTCCGCCTTGACGGTGCCGGGGACACCGATGGCCGAGGCAACTCTTTTCGAAGGCGTCGCCAATCTCCTGGATGCGAACAAGCAAGAGTCTACCCGGGAGCTCATTCGGCAGTTTTGTACTCAGTTGCTCGATTGGGTGAGCCCGTGAGCGCCGCGATGGTGCCCACACTCCCGACATCTGCGGTAAAGGCGACGGCGCTATCGACTGCAAAGTCCCGTCCTGCGAAGGCGCGCCTGTTCGCGCAGCTCTTCGAAAACGAGACGGTTCCGCGCGAGCTCGTCGAGCAAGTGTTTCGCCGAGCACTCGCCGAAGTTACCTTGCACGGTTTCGATGTTCCCGCTAAAGAACTCCAGTTCGTTTCATCGGGTCACGCGGAGCAATGGACGCTGGCAGCCTCCTTCTTGGCACGAGACCCGATTTTTGGAGCCAGTTTCGACGTGCGAGCGAAATTCGACGTCTGTATGGAAGTCAGCTCTCATTGCCGGGCCAGCCTGAGCTTTTCCTTGCGACTTCTCGATGCGGCCGAGCGGTACGCGACCAGCGTCTTGGTTGGTCTCAGCCGTATTTGGGAGCATCCTCGGGACGAAGCACAACGGCAATCTTTGCTGAGGCGCGTCGTCGCGGACATGCCGTTCCAGGCCGAACACCAAGACCCCGTTTCGCAAGCCATTCGCGAATTGGCGGACTGGCTGAGCCACTGAAGCGCGGCGGGTGCCTGCCGCGAGGATGGCACCAATGGCAGAGCGTTTCGTTAACTGGCAAAAACTTACGTATGCTATTGTGAGTGGTCAAAACTGGTGCATGCGACTATAATGGGGGCATGACCGGCTTGGCCTCTCTTTCTTCGACTCCCGCTTCCAGCTCGGTGCTCGGTGCTGCGCCGCGGATGCGTTGGCGGGTGCCGTCGATGCTTGAGTCGAGTTCCAGCTATGCCCGAGCTGTCGGTGCGCAGTGGCCGTACGAGTTCGTTCACTGGGCACCCCCGCGTGAATGGCTTCGTAGCGCCTTCGTGCAGCTACAGGGCGCCTTGTCGGAGGTGGGACTGACCCTGGCGGACACATCGTTCGCGCCGGTCAATCGCCACAACAACTACGCCTGGCGCCTGAGCTTCGAGTCGAAAATCCGCCAAGGGTGGCCGCCGACCTCGGACCTGTCACTCCAAGCGCAGGTGGCGCTGGAAGTGGATAAAAGTGCTACCGAGGACGATGTGGTCATCACCCTGTACGCGCGGTTGTTCACAGACTCGGTGGCGCTTGACCGCGGTCAGCATTTGCGCAGCGTCGTCTTGCAGACTTTCTGGCTGCCGAAATATCCTGCGACAGACGAGCAACGCGCCGAGCTGCTGCCCGACTTTGTGGAGCTCTTTCAGCTGCCGCCGGAACCGGAAAGAGCGGCGAGAGCGCTGGCCCAGTGGCTCACGGAGAGTCTCAGCCTGTGACCGCCACTGAACTCCTCGCAGCCTCGGTCAGCGGTGAGGCTGAATCGGCGGCGACTGCTTATTTCAACGTTGAAATCGAGCAGTACCCGGTGCTCCCGGCTGCTCTTGAGCTTGTCCGCTGGGAGATGGCGCTGAACGGCTTTGTCCTGGAGGCGCCTGAGTTCGAGCCCACGCTGGTGGCCGGCGCCAGTTGGCTTCAGGTCTTTGGACCGTTGTCATTCCGGGTTGGCCACGGCAGCTTGCTGGTCACGGGTCACCTGCGGTACACGGTGCAGTACCCCGCGGCGGACTGCTGCATTGCGTACGTGACCCTGGCACTCGGCAAACTCGAGGGGGTCGGCGACGAGTCGTTTTGCCGGCGCATCCGACTGGCGCAAGCCACTTCGAATCAGGGTCTCCAATCGGGGGTGCTTCGGCCAGCGCTCATGCCCGAGTTGTTGATGCAGCTGACTCTCCCAGGGACGGAGGGCACGACGGGGGCGGCTGCCAAGGCGCTGCGCACAGTGGTAGCTGAGCTTGCCGATTGGTTGAGCTTGTGAGCCCGGGACAACGACCATGATTGCAGGCCTCGCCCACCACCACGCGATTGCTTCTGCCGTAGCCGATAGCACTTGGCTCAAGACGCAGGTGCTGCCGCGTGCATTGCAGGCACTGCGGACGGCGCTCGAGGTCCAGGGGTTCGACAATTGGGCTCAGACCCAGGGGGTCTGCACGGCCATCTCGGGGCAGCGTTGGGACATCTCTCTATCAGCCCAGTACCGAGACCCGACGACGGGCAAGGACCTTCAGGCCGAAGTCGAAGTACAGGTCGGCTATCTGGCGTCGACAGGCGTCGATACTCGAATGGTTTTCCGGGTCTGGGGGCAGCGAACACTGGACCCACGGGAGGGCTACAAACGGGAACCGCTTCACGCGGTGACGCACGGGGCTTCGCCAACTTTGAAGGACCTTGCGGGCAGCTGGTTGTCGCAGGAAAGCGCGGTGCAGGCTCTGATGAACTTCTGGATGTCGGATGGCGCGTCATTGCCAGCAGAACTGGCGCACGGGGTGGCCACGGTGTCCGTGGAGACGACAGCGAAGAACCTGGTGCAACTGCATCTGCAGGAGCTGAGCTTTTGACGGTTCTGCCTCGAATGCCGACAACGGACCCGATGCGATACGCCACCGCGTTTTCGGACGATGGAGCGCAATGGTTTGCGACGTTCGTCCGTGCGGGACTTCACGCACCCTGGGCTGCACGCCTGGTGCAAGAAGGGGCGTCAGCGGCGCGTGTCGCCTTGGAGGCGGCCGGTTTCGTCTTCGACACCCCGCCCGACGATGTCGAGGTATTCGTTCGGGAGGACGCGCGCGCCACGGGTCTTCGCAGCTACTACCGGGACCCCGCGACTGCCGCGCGGTTGGCCGTGGTTGTGGAGTTCTGCGTGGCCCAAGACCCCACGACACTTCGTGTGGCGTCGTCGATGAGCATCGCCGTGCGGCCGCTGTCAGCTCCCTCGCCAGCGCTATTGTCGGAGTCAGCCCGTGCTGGCGACCTGGCTCGTGTGGGCAGGTCGGCGGCGACATTGCCTATTCCAGTCATCGACCCAAACGGGAGTGCTCACACTGCCCTCGAGTCTATTCAAGAGGGCTTGGATACTCTCCAGGGTCGCTGGCGCTCTGTGACGGCCGCGGAGCTGTCTCCGACCGCAGAAATGCTTGTGCGCCAACTGACTTCGGTGTTGAGCTCGTGATGCCGTCCACGCCCACCATCGAGTCGAGCGGTTCACCACCTACGGCGCCAGTGACGAAGTCGGTGCTTTGCAAGACCAGGCCACTGACCCTCCTGACGACCCTTTGCAACCAATCTGTTTCCTGCGCGATGGAAGGACTTCCCCATGCCTGACCAACTCTCCAAGGGTCTGCTGAAATGGACCACGGAAGGTACCGAAGTACCGCCCGCACCAGCCAAAACGCCTGAGCCTCCGCAGCGAGAGGCGCCACAGCCTGTCCTATTTGGAACCAACCACCCCACAGGGGTCCTGGCGTTGCTGGCCGTGATGTGCCTAGGCTTGTTTGTCTACGAGCAAGACAAGGCCACGGAAGGGGTAGCGCTCAGCGCGCTGGGCCAGGCTCAGGCTCTCGACCGCTTTTACTCGTTGGAGAAGCAATGGCCCACTTCGGCACAGCAACTCCGCTCGGCAGGCATCGCGGTGCAAGACCGCGTCGTCGTTCCCTGGCTGGCGCATTTGAGTTGGCCAAAGTTGGCAACCGATGCGTGGGGGGCGCCTTCTCCGCAGGCGTTGGTGTCGTCCGGCTGGACTTATGCCGAAAACGGCGCGCAGGTCGCGCAGCTGACGACCGGTGGGTCGATGGATGCCTGCGAGAGGGTGCTCGAAGCCTACGAACCAAAGCGAGCCGCTAACCACGCGCACAGCAAGCTGGCGTTGCGCTGCGAGGCATTCGCCAACGAGACGCGCTTGGTGCTTTCCGTGCCTGGTGTACCCCTTACCCTCTCGGGAGGTGGTTCTCAGCCAAAGCTTTCAGCAGTCCCGCAGCGTAGCCCCGCGGTGCCTTTGACGGCACCAGCGACCGTCGCAGGCACCTTGGCGACCCTGCCCGTGGAAGAAGACTACCGAGAGCGGAAGTATCGTTTCTAATCTCGTTCCAGCCGATACTTTGGCTAGGAGCCATTAGGCTCCCGAACAGTCCCCTGCACAGACCCTGCGCGTCTGACATTCAGTGTCGGAGGTGCCGGGTCTTTGTCTTTTCAGGCAGGCAGGGGTCCGCGTAGACTCCTTGGATGTTTGCATTCGAGTGGGCACAACAGCTACAGCTGAGGGTACGGGTGGCTGTATGCCAACCCACTGGTGTCTACACATCAGCCATACACTAGGGGTAGCGTGTCTATAGTTCCTAAACACTAGCGCTAGTGGTATACTGTGCATTGTGCGAGGCAGTCGGTACCTATACTTTCTACCAAGTTCTTCCTCGTCGGGGCACTAACGGCAATCGCAGGCGCGAGAGTCTTCACCCGAGGACTTCTTAAGAGGTCCATTCCAAGCTTGCTAAGCCTTTACAGCACTCCCCTTAAAAGAACCAACTCAGTCTCGGCATGTCAACGAGGCTTTTTCCTCCCTGAATCCAACCCCTAAATCGGTACATAACAAAATGGACTCCCCAAACATCTATTCAGGCTACGAAGTCATCAAGCGCGGCGGAAAGCAAACCGTCCCATTCGACCCGTTCAAGATTACGGTTGCGGTCAAGAAGGCCTTCTTGGCGGCGTTTCCCGATGAAGCTGGCCAGCGCATGGTCGACCTGAGCGCCAACGTGACCGAGAGCGTGGTCAACGCGCTGACGCGAAACAAGGCTCGCACGCAGTTCCACGTCGAAGACGTCCAGGACATGGTCGAGCTCGACCTGATGCGCCGTGGCGAGCGCGAAGTCGCTCGCGCGTACGTGCTTTACCGCGAACAGCATGCGGCCCAACGCGCGCCGGCGCCGGAAGCCGAGCTGTTCGTGGTCATCAAGGGTGTGCGTCAGCCGTTCAACGAAGCCAAGCTGGTTGCAGCCTTGCAAAAGGCCTGCGAAGGCCTGGACGTGGACCTGGCCCCGATTGCCGCCCGGACGAAGCGAGAAATCTTTGACGGCGCGACGGAAGTCGACATCGAGAAGGCGGCAGGCCTGGCGGCGCGTACGTTCATCGAACAGGACCCCATCTTCAACAAGGTGGCTGCTCGCCTGGAGCTGACCAACATCTACGACGAAGTTCTGGGTGAGTCGGTTCCTCGCGAGGAGCGCGCGCAAGCGTTGCGTGCAGCGTTTCCGAAGCTCATCAAGCAGGGTGTCGAGTACGGCTTGTTCACGGACAAGCTGCTGCAGTACGACATGGTCAAGCTGGCGAACGCACTGGACCTCTCCCGAGACAACCAGTTCCGGCTGTTGGGGGTGACCACGCTCTACAACAGCTATCTGGTGCACGTGCAGGAACGTCGCATCGAGGTGCCGCAGACACTGTTCATGCGTATCGCCATGGGCCTCGCCTTGGGCGAAATCGAGCGCGAAGAACGCGCCATCGAGTTCTACAACGTCCTGTCCCAGTTCGACTACATGGCCAGCACGCCCACGCTCTTCAACGCCGGTCTCGTGCGCTCGCAGATGTCGTCGTGCTTTCTGACGACGGTGGGCGACGACCTGACGTCCATCTACGAAGATGGCATGAAGCAAAACGCGCTGCTGCAAAAGTACGCCGGGGGTCTCGGTAACGACTGGACCAACGTCCGTGCCCTTGGCGCCTACATCAAGGGCACCAATGGCAAGTCACAAGGCGTGCTCCCGTTCTTGAAGGTCGTCAATGACACCGCTGTGGCGGTGAACCAGGGCGGCAAGCGCAAGGGTGCGGTGTGCGCGTACCTGGAGACGTGGCATCTGGACATCGAGGACTTCCTCGAAGCCCGGAAGAACACGGGCGACGACCGTCGACGCCTGCACGACATGAATACGGCCAACTGGGTTCCCGACCTGTTCATGAAGCGCGTGCACGAAGAAGGCCAGTGGACCTTGTTCAGTCCGAGCGACGCGCCCGACCTGCACGACCTCTATGGCCGTGCCTTCGAAAAGCGGTATCACGAGTACGAGGCCCTGGTTGCCAGTGGCGCTATCAAGCACTTCAAGGTCGTCGAGGCCAAGGCCTTGTGGCGCCGCATGCTGTCGATGCTGTTCGAGACGGGTCATCCCTGGATTACGTTCAAGGATGCCTGCAACGTGCGCTCTCCGCAGCAACACGTGGGTGTCGTGCACTCGTCCAACCTGTGCACGGAAATCACACTCAACACGAGCCTCGAAGAGACGGCAGTCTGCAACATCGGCAGCGTCAACCTGGTCAACCACATCAAGGAGGGGAAGCTGGACGCCTCCAAGCTGCGCCGCACGGTTCGCACCGCGATGCGCATGCTCGACAACGTTATCGACTTGAACTACTACACGGTAGCCAAGGCGCGTCGCGCCAACATGCGCCATCGTCCGGTGGGGCTCGGCATGATGGGCTTTGCGGACGTCCTGCAGGAGATGCGCATTCCGTTTGCTTCCAAGGAGGCGGTGGAATTCGCGGACATGTCCGGTGAAGCGCTCTGCTACTTTGCCTATGAGGCGTCTTCGGACCTGGCCGCCGAGCGTGGCCGCTACTCGTCCTACGAAGGCTCGCTGTGGTCCCAGGGCAAGCTGCCCCAGGATACCAATGCGATGCTGGCAAAAGAGCGCGGCGGTTACCTGGAAGTCGACAACTCGTCGCACCTGGGCGAGGAGTTTTGGGACAAGCTGCGCAGGAAGATTGCCGTGCAAGGCATGCGCAATTCGAACTGCGTGGCGGTGGCGCCGACGGCAACGATTAGCAACATCGTGGGCGTTTCTGCCACGATTGAGCCCATCTACGGCAATCTCTCGGTGAAGTCCAACCTGTCGGGCGACTTCACGGTGCTCAACGAGCGCATGGTCAATGACCTCAAGAGCCGCGGGTTGTGGGACGCGGTCATGTTGTCGGACCTCAAGCATTACAACGGCAGCTTGAAGCCGATTTCTCGCGTGCCGCAGGAACTGCAGGAGCTCTACGCGACGGCGTTCGAAGTGGATGCGGTCTGGCTTATCGAAGGCGGGTCGCGCCGTCAGAAGTGGATTGACCAGGCCCAGTCGCTCAACATCTACCTGAAGGACGCCACGGGCCCGATGATTGATGCGGTGTACAAGCTGGCGTGGTTGCGCGGTCTCAAGACCACGTACTACCTGCGCACGCTGGGCGCTTCGTCGGCTGAAAAGTCGACGGGTCGCGGCAACGAGTTGAACGCGGTCTCGGCGCACGTCGAGGGGGCGTCGGCTGCAGCCGCAACGCCGGCAGCACCTGCCGCTGTTCCTGCCGTTGCTCCTGTTGTTGCTCCGGTTGTTGCGCCTACTGCTGCTCTGGTCGCTGTTCCGGTCGCGACTGCCGTCGCAGCGCCGGCGATGGTGGTTACCGGCGACTCTTTCGAGCTGGGTGACCAACCGGAAGGTTCCTTCTGCACGCTGCGCCCGGGCGACGAGGGTTTCGATTCTTGCGCCGCCTGCCAATAACCAGGCAGTAACTGTCCTGCCTACGTGACCCTCTGCCTGCGAGGCGAGGGTCACTCACTGAACTAGATTTCTGGAGAATTACATGCTTATTTGGGAAGACGACGTCAAGCCTACGACCGCAGCTTCACCCGTTTCGCTTCCGCAGCCCGTGGCGGTCGCGGGCCCCGCTGTTGAAATGGCTATTCCTGCTCCTGTGGGCGAGGCCCGACCGGCAACCGAGCCGTTGGCTCCGCCGCCAGCACGGATTGTGGGGGTCGCCCCCTCTGCACCGGTTGGGGCAGTGACGCCTGTTGCGAAGGCGACGCGCGTCAGCGCGGCGGACAAGCGCATCATCAATGGCCAGACCGATGTGAACCAGCTGGTGCCGTTCAAGTACAAGTGGGCCTGGGAGAAGTACCTGGCGACCTGCGCGAACCATTGGATGCCGCAAGAAGTCAACATGTCGCGAGACATCGCGCTGTGGAAGGACCCGAACGGTCTGACGGAGGACGAGCGCCGTATCATCAAACGCAACCTCGGCTTTTTTGTGACGGCCGACTCACTGGCTGCCAACAACATCGTGCTGGGCACCTACCGCCACATCACGGCGCCCGAAGCACGCCAGTTTCTGCTGCGACAGGCGTTCGAGGAAGCCATCCACACGCACGCCTATCAGTACATCGTGGAGTCGCTTGGCCTGGACGAGAGCGAAATCTTCAACGCGTACAACGAAGTCAAGTCGATTCGCGACAAAGACCAATTCCTCATTCCATTCATCAATACCATCATGAACCCCGAGTTCACGACGGGGACGACGCAAAACGACCAGCTGCTGCTGAAGTCGCTCATTGTCTTTGCCTGCCTGATGGAAGGCCTGTTCTTCTACGTCGGCTTCACGCAGATTCTCGCCCTCGGCCGTCAAAACAAGATGACTGGCGCTGCCGAGCAGTACCAGTACATCCTGCGCGACGAGTCGATGCACTGCAACTTTGGCATCGACCTGGTCAACACCATCAAGAGCGAGAACCCGCACCTGTGGACCGACGAATTCAAGGCTGAAATCAAGGGGCTGTTCCTGAAGGCGGTCGAACTGGAGTACGCCTACGCCGAAGACACGATGCCGCGCGGCGTGCTGGGCCTGAATGCCAGCATGTTCAAGGGCTATCTGCGCTACATCGCCAATCGACGCGCCCAGCAAATCGGTCTGGACAAGATGTTCCCGGCGGAGGAGAACCCCTTTCCGTGGATGAGCGAGATGATTGACCTGAAAAAGGAACGCAACTTCTTCGAGACGCGAGTCATCGAGTACCAATCGGGCGGTGCGCTCGCCTGGGATTGAAGCCTCCGCCGCAATTCGCAAGTTTCAGCTCGAAGCCCATCTGCATTTGCCAGGTGGGCTTTTTCATGTTCGGACAAAGGAGCAGCCAAGCTCAGAAGCATCAGCCGAGGTATTGAAGGGGCAGCCACTGGCCTCGTCGACGACGTCCCGTCCAGCCGCAGTCACTGCAGCCATTGCCTTGAGCGCCTGCAACGTCCACGCCCTCGTAGCAGCCGGAACAGGCTTGCGACCAGATAGCGGACTCGTATACCTCGCCGTCGATGATGGCGTAGTTGCGCCGATGGTCGAGTCGTCGGCCGGCCAAGGTCTCGGCCTCTTCCCAACTGGCTTCGTTGTCCGTGAACTCGGTGGACTCCGGGTCGGGAAAGATTCGGCGAATGACGCGGGGGTGTGCGCGAAGTGGCCGGCTAACGGCAGGGGCAGGTGTAGTGGTTGGCATGAGTACCAAAGCGTGTTGACGCAAGGAGCTGACGTAGCCCTTGTCTAGCGACGCAGCGGCTGGTTCGCCGGGCGCGGCCCAGCGAGGCTTGAGCGCCGCAACGGGGTCTGGTATGTTCGCGCACCGTGGCCTGTGTGAGGGACTACTCGATGCCTGATTCACCGAACGACGACACTCCGGCGACAGCTGCTCCAGTTGACGTCGCGCTCAGGAGGACATCCGCAGACATCGAGAGCGAGTTTCGGGAGCGGGAAGTCGCGGTCAAAGAGGGCGAGCTTGAGCTTCAGCGCCAGGAACAATCTCGTGCGGGCTGGAGCAATCCCTTGGTGGTGGCTCTTTTCGCGGCAGCCATTGGTGCGATAGGGAACGCCTTGATTACCTATGCTGGCGGCGTGCAACAGCGTCAGCTCGAGGCCCAAAGGGCTGAGCAAGCCCGGTTGCTGGAGATGATACGCACGGGCAATGCAGAGACGGCGGCCGGCAATCTTCAGTTCCTGGTGGACACGGGGTTGCTGACGGAGCCAGCTGTGTTGGCAAGTGTGCGCAAATACTTGGCCACCCGAAAACCAGGGACGGGACCGGTTTTGCCAAGCCCAGGGGTGGGAACCGCGACAAGTACCGTGACAAGTACCGCGGCGACGCGCGCGGCGGTGACCGGTGCGGCTTCCCGGCTCTTGCAGTGTTTGGCGGCAACTCGGGCCCGGCTGGCCATTCCGGCAGAGGACTCCCACAACGATGCCGCGACGGTGCAGATGTTCCTCGCGACCTCAGCGGCGGTTTCGCAAGACATGGCGCTCCTCCAAGCCCAACTGACGCAGTGGGAGGTGTCCTCACCAGCGGTCACGGCTGTCGTCCCCTCCGAAGCGACGCTGCAAGGAGTGGAAGCGCTCACGGCACGTTTGAACAAGATGCCTAATGCGGATGTCGTCGCGGTGCTTAAATTGGCCGCTGAAGTGGAACACGAGGTGGCCCTGGTGCATTTGTTTGTGTCCACTGCCAGCTCGCCCTGAGGGGAAAGGCTTGTAGTTTACGTTCATTGAACGTAAACTGCGGTCATCGAAACGTCTGTGAATTCAAGCATGTCTGCTCCCACCTCCGTTTGGGTCGTTGTCGCCAAGAACCGTGCTGGGCAACCACGCGGCTTCGAGAAGAGCGACGAGCGCTTTCACCTCATGAACGACTCCACCCAAGAGTACTTGGATGGAGTTTCGACTACGCCCGAAGGGCAGCCGGGGCAGTTCCTGCCCCTGATTGATTGCCCCACCAGGCGCCTTCGAACGCGTAACGCAACATCGTGCGTGCGGCGTTGGCGTCGCGGTCGTGGTGTGCGCCGCAGGCGCACACCCATTGCCGGTCGCTCAATGTCAGCTTTCGCGTGACACCGCACTTATGGCAGCGCTGCGTCGGCTTGACCGAACGAGTGGGGACTTCCAGGAACTTCGACCCAGCTTCTTCCGCTTTGTATCGAAGTCGTGTGATGAAGCCCGCAGGGGCCGCATCGAGAATGGACCGGTTCAGGCCGGCCTTGGCCGCTGCGCCGTTGGGCAGGTACTG
>FTKD01000078.1_pt6 | contig 74873 bp, 74 predicted proteins | sample 1658191 | NCBI WGS metagenome assembly FTKD01 (sample SAMEA3914808, study PRJEB12502) | metagenome | biome: forest; material: soil | place: Canada | collected 2011-08-03 | depth 0.3 m
CGCCCCCGCCCCCGCCCCCGCCTCCGCCGTGGCGCCGCCGGCCGCCGCGTCCGCCCCGTGCGTGACCCCCGGCGTCGATCGCGGCACCGACACCGCCTGCGCCGTGGCCCTGGCCCGGCACGCCGAGGCCGAGGCCAAGGCCGGACGCAACGACGCCGCGCTCGCCGCGTTCGCGCGCGCCGACCAGTTCGCGCCGAACGACCTGCGCTTCCTGATGGCGCGCGCCAACCTGACGCGCAAGATCGCCAACCAGATGACGCCGGCCGGCATCGACGCCGCCGCCAAGGCCGCGCCCGACGACATCGGCGCGGCCATGCTGCATGCCGAACTCTCGCTCGCCAGGAAGGACTACGCCGCCGGCGTGGCCGACCTCGACCGCGTGCTCGCCAGGCGACCTGACGCCACGATGGCCTGGGAGATGCGCGCCACCGCCAACGTGGCCAAGCCCGACTTCGACGCCGCGCGCGGCGACATCGACCATGCGCTCAAGCTCGAGCCCAGGTCGACGGCCGCGCTGCGCCTGCGCGGCATCGTGCGCAACAACGCGGGCGACCACGCCGGCGCGTTGGCCGACTACCAGGCGGCGCACGCGCTGGCACCACGCGCCGACGATCCGTTCGCGATCGGCTCCACGCAGTTCCTGCTGCGCCAGTACGGCGACGCGGCCGCGACCATGGCCCGGCGCGCGCCGCCGGCGCCGGACGGCACCTACTGGACGCTGTGGCGCTACATGGCGCTGGCCCGCCTGACCGGCGTCGAGCGCGCCAGCGGCGCCCTCGGCCCGGGCGCGGCGCCTGGCCAGGCGGTGGCGTGGCCGGTGCCGGTGATCGACTTCCTCCACGGCACGATAACCGCTGAGGCCTTGCTGGACTTCGCGAAGAAGTCGCAGGAGGTGCGCGACCTCTCGCAGGTGTGCGAGGCCCACTTCTACATGGCCGAGGACGCGTTGCTGCGCCAGCGCGGCGACGCGATCGGCCTGTTCCGCCAGGCCGCGAAGGAATGCCCGCCGAACTTCCACGAGTACGAGGGCGCGGTGGCCGAGCTGCGCGCCGCCGGTGTGCCGTTGACGGCGCCGGGGCCCACGGTGGCCGCGGCCGCCGCGTCGGCGGCGTCCGCGCCATGACGGACTACTTCAGCTCGGTGCTGTAGTTCGCCGGCACCCACTGCCACGACTTGCCCGCCGCGCGCAGGTGGCCCAGCCCGGGGAACTGCAGGTGCGCCGCGCCCACGAGCGCGCCCTCCCCGGCCGCCAGCTTGAACACCGCATCGCGCGAGCGCGCAGCCGCCTTGGCGTCGCTGTCGAAGCCGATCGTCACGCCCGGATCGGCGAACTGCACCGCGGCCACGTGGATCAGGTCGCCGATCACCAGCAGGCGCTGGCCCTTGCTCTCGATCACGTAGGAAGTGTGGCCCGCCGTATGGCCGTGGCTGGCCAGCGTGCGCACGCCCGGCACCGGCTCGCCGTCGGCCTCGAAGGGCTGGTACTTGCCGGCGGCCACGTACGGGTTGACGGAGGCCATCGCGCCCTGGAAGAAGCCCTTCATGCCCTCGGGCGCGGCGGCCAGCCTGTCCTGCGACAGCCAGAAGTCGGAGTCGCGCTTGTCGGCGTGCAGCGTGGCGTTCGGGAACACGCGCTGGCCGTCGGCCGACAGGCCACCCACGTGGTCGGGGTGCATGTGCGTGATGAAGATGTCGTCCACCTGCTCGGGCTGGTAGCCGGCCGCGCGCAGGTTCGCCAGCAGCTTGCCCAGCGTGGGGCCGAACAGCGTGCCGGCGCCGGCGTCGATCAGCACCAGCCGCGTGCCGGTGTTGACGAGGAAGGCGTTGACCGAGGTCTCGAGCGGGTCGTGCACGAAGGCCTTGGCGAGCGCGGCGTCCGTCCTGGCGGCCGGTTCGGCCAGCAGCTTGGCCATGCCGAGATCGACGGTGCCGTCGCTGAGCGCGGTGATCTCGAAGTCGCCCAGCATCGCGCGGTAGAAGCCGGGCGCCTGGGTGCGCTGTTGCGGCGCGGCGGCCGAGGCGGTGGCCGGCGCGGCCAGCAGCGCTGCGCCTCCGAGAACGAGCGCGGCGCTCAGCGCGGCAAACGGGAACAGGCGTTGAAAACGGTTCATGGCGGGTCTTCTTTTCGTCGCAGTTGATCGATGGGATGGATTGTGTTGTTTTGCAAAATCCAGAACAATTACCTTCAACGCAAAGCATCGTTGCGAAAGACGCAACACTTCAACACCATGATCGACGCCCTCAACAGCTTCCTCGCCGTCGCCTCGTCCAGCAGCTTCTCGCAGGTGGCCAAGACGCAGGCCGTCGCGGTGTCGTCGGTCACGCGCAAGATCGACTGGCTCGAGGCGGAGATCGGCACGCGCCTGTTCCATCGCAGCTCGCGCCGCGTGATGCTCACCGACGCGGGCGAGCAGTTCGTTCCGCGCGCGCGCAACATCCTTGCGGAACTGGCGCAGGCCAAGGACGCGCTTGCGTCGATCAACGACGACCCGCGCGGCGTGATGACGGTCACCGCGCCCACCATCTTCGGCCGCCGCCACCTCGCCCAGGCGGTGGCGGGCTTTCTCGAGCGCTACCCGATGATCGAGGTCGACCTGCACGTCAGCGACGCGCTGGTGGACCTCGCGGAGCAGCGCGTGGACGTCGCCATCCGCATCGGCCGCCTGGTGGACAGCGACCTCGTCGCCACGCGCCTGGCCGCGCTGCGCCTGCTGGTGTGCGCGAGCCCGGACTACCTCTTGCGCCACGGCCGGCCCGCCACGCCCGAGGCGCTGGTCGACCACGACTGCATCACGGTCGTCACGCCCGCGCTCGCCGGCCCGGCCTGGCGCTTCGCGGGCATCCGCCGCGGCGCCGCGCTGCCCGTGAGCGGCAAGCTGCGCACCGACGACAAGGACTGCGCGCTGCAGGCCGCGCTCGCGGGCATCGGCATCGCGCACCTGGCGAGCTGGGTGGTCGCCGACGACATCGTCGCCGGGCGCCTGGTGCCGCTGTTTCCCGACGCGCGCAGCCCCGATCCCGACGCGCTGCCGACGATCCACGCGCTGCGCATGCCCGGGCGCTCGTACGAGGCCAAGGCACGGCTGTTCATCGCGCATCTTCGCGAGACGATCGGCGAGACGCCGTACTGGGACGCGGCGATCGATCGCGTGGGCGCGCCGGTGCGCGCTCGGCGCGCGCGAACCCGCGCCTGAGCCCCATGCGGCCGCGGCTTGATCCTGGTCAAGCCCGGGGGTCAGGCGAGAGCCGCGTAGGCGCCCGTGCCCTCCGGCCACGGCGTCAAAACCTCGAATCCGTCGCGCGTGACGGCCACCATGTGCTCCCACTGCGCGGACAGCGAATGGTCGCGCGTGACCACCGTCCAGCCGTCGGCGAGCTCGCGCGTGCCGGGCTTGCCCACGTTGACCATCGGCTCGATGGTGAACACCATGCCCTCCTGCAGGCGCCGGCCGTCGCCGCGGCGGCCGAAGTGGCAGACGTCCGGCTCGTCGTGGTAGACCTGACCGATGCCGTGGCCGCAGTAGTCGCGCACGATGGAGAAGCCGGCCTTCTCGGCCACCGCCTGGATGGCGGCGCCGACGTCGCCCAGCGTGGCGCCCGGGCGCACCGTGCGGATGCCCGCGCGCATCGCCTCGTAGGTGGTCTCCACGAGGCGCTTCGCCAGCACGCCAGGCGTGCCCACGTAGTACATGCGGCTGGTGTCGCCGTACCAGCCGTCCTTGATGACGGCCACGTCGACATTGACGATGTCGCCGTCCTTGAGCACCTTGTCGCCCGGGATGCCGTGGCACACCACGTGGTTGACCGACGTGCACACCGTCTTCGGGTACCCGCGGTAGCCGACGTTGGCGGGAATGGCCTTCTGCACGTTCACGATATGGTCGTGGCACAGGCGGTCGAGCTCATCGGTGGTGACGCCCGGCTTCACGTGCGGCACCAGCATGCGCAGGACGTCGGCAGCCAGCGCGCCCGCGGCGCGCGCCATGGCGATCTGCTCCGGCGTCTTGATCGGGTTGAGCCCGCGCCTCATCGCGCCGCCTTGCGGATGGCCTTGCGCGCCGTAGCCGACGCCGCGGCAGCCACCTCGGGCTTGACGAACGACAGCTCCGCCCCGCCGGTTCGCGCGCTGCGCAGCATCAGCTGGCAGATGTCGCCATAAGTGAGTTCGGGATGCAGCTCGGAGAGCATGCCCACGCGCAGCCAGTGCTCGGCCTGCGCGTTGATGGAGCGGCTCAGCGCGTCGCTGGCGTCGCGCACGTTGTCGTGCATGAGGTCGGAGATCTTCACGATGCCCATGGCGTCGTTCCTTATACGGTCCATATATGGAACGTATATTACCTCAGGTGCGCAGCACCTCGGCCGGCCGCACCGTGAAGTACATCGGCGCCGGCGTGCGCACGCCGCGGATCACCTTGAGCACGCAGTCGCGGTTGACCCGGCTGGAATCGAGCGCCTGATGCAGCGCGTCGACGCTGGCGATGGCCACGCCGTCCAGCCCCACGATGACGTCGCCATCGCGCACGCCCACGCGCGCCGCGGGGCTGTCGGGCTCGACGCTCATCACGCGAACGCCGCTGGCTTGCGGTAGCTCGTAGGCCAGCACCACGCGCCGGTGCAGCTCCTGCGTCTGGCCAGCCACGCCGAGGTAGCCGCGCCGCACGCGGCCGTGCCGCAGCAGCTGCGGGATCACCCAGCCGGCGATGTCCACCGCCACCGCGAAGCAGATGGACTGCGCGCCGCGGATGATGGCGGTGTTGATGCCGATCACCTCGCCGCGCGAGTCGAGCAGCGGGCCGCCCGAGTTGCCCGGGTTCAGCGCCGCGTCGGTCTGGATCACGTCGGGGATCATGCGGCCCGAGCTCGTGCGCATGCTGCGTCCCAGCGCGCTGACGATGCCCGCCGTGACCGTGTGCTCGAAGCCCAGCGGGTTGCCGATGGCGATGGCGATCTGGCCGCGCTTCAGGCCGGCCGAGCGGCCCAGCGGCGCGTGCGCCAGCGAGCCCCTGGACAGGCCGTCGATGCTCAGCACGGCGAGGTCGGTGTCCGGGTCGTCGCCCACCCAGCGCGCGTCGAACTCGCGGCCGTCGGCCAGCGACACCTGGTGGCGCAGCTCCGGGCGCGCGGTCGCCGCGGGCTTGCCGGCACGCACCACGTGCGAGTTGGTCAGAACGTAGCCGTCGGGCGTGAACAGGAAGCCCGAACCGCCGCCCAGCGTGTCGCCCGAGTCGCCCGCGCCGCGCAGCCGCACCGCGGCCACGGCCGGGCCGACGCGCTCCACCACCTCGCTGACCGTGCGCGAGTAGGCATCCTGCAAATAGGCTTCGTGGGCACCCATGGCGTTCTCCTTCGAGGTCGCAGGTGGGTGGCGGCCGGCCGGAATTCAAGGGCGCGCGAAGATCGCACCGCCGGCCGGACTGCGCGGCGTCGTTCGCGATCACAATCCGGCGATGGCCGACGTCCAGCCCACCGCCGTCCCGCTGCCCCCGCAGCGAGACCGGACGCTGCTGCTCGTCATGCTGGCCGTGATCCTGCTCACCTGGATCGCCGTGGCCTTCGCGTGCTGGCGCGAGCGCGAGGACGCCATCGGCGACTGGCGCTTCTTCCTGGCCAACCTGTCGGAGATGGCCGCGCAGCACGCCGACCAGACGCTGGCCGCCGCCGACGGCGTGCTGCAGCGCGTGGTCGACGACGTCAACCAGACCGCACCGGTCGACGCGGCCGACCTGGTCGCCAAGGCCGGCACGCGCGAGATGTACGAGCTGATGCGCCGGCGCCAGAGCGACCTGCCGCAGGTCGGCGTGGTGTCGGTGCTCACCACCACGGGCCGGCTGGTCAATTTCACGCGCAGCTTTCCCACGCCGGTGGTCGAACTGGCCGACCGCGACTACCTCAAGGCGCACCTGGCCGACGACGGCCTGGCGGTGTTTGTCTCGGCGCCGGTGAAGAACCGCGGCAACGGACGCTGGACGTTCTACCTGGCGCGCAAGCTGCGGGCGACGGACGGCCACCTGGTGGGCATCGCGCTGGTGGGCATCGAGTGCGAGTACTTCCAGCGTTTCTACGAGTCGATCGATTCGGCGCGCGAGGGCGTCACCGTGCTGCTGCTGCGCCGCGACGGCCTGCTGCTGGCGCGCCAGCCACCCATCGACACCTTCGTGGGCAAGAACTTCGCGGCCGGGCCGGTGTTCAGGCTGCTCGATGGCGCGAGCGGCACGATCCCGCGCACCGCGTTCGTGGACGGCCCGCGCGTGGTCGACCCGGCTGACAAGGGCCGCCGGCTGGTGGCGCCGACGCTGTCTCGCGCCTATCCCACCGTCGTCGCCATCCTCGTGACCGAGGACCTGATCCTGGCGCACTGGCGCCGCACCACGCTCGCACTGGTCGCCGTGGCGCTCGCCTTCGACGGCGTGCTGGTGGCGCTGGCGTGGTGGATCGCCCGCCTGCTGCGGCGCCGTCGCGAGATCCTGCAGCAGCTCAAGACCGCGCTCATCGCCGCCGACAGCGCGAGCCGCGCGAAGACCTCGTTCCTCGCCAACATGAGCCACGAGATCCGCACCCCGATGAACGGCATCCTGGGCATGACCGAACTGCTGCTGCAGACGCCGCTGGAGCCGCGCCAGCGCGAGCTCGCCGCGGCGGCGCACGCGTCGGGCCAGACCATGCTTCACGTGCTCAACGACGTGCTGGACGTCTCCAAGATCGAGGCCGGCAAGATGGTGCTCGAACAGGTGGACTTCGATCTCGCGGCGATGCTGGCCGACCTGCTCGCGCTGTTCCGCGCGACGGCCACGGCCGCCGGCATCGCGCTGTCCGGCGACTTCGGCGAGTCGCTGCCGCGGCATGCCAGCGGCGACCCGACGCGCCTGCGCCAGATCCTCACCAACCTGCTCAACAACGCGATCAAGTTCACCGAGCGCGGCGGCCGGGTGGCGTTGCGCGTGCAGCGCACCGGCGGCGATGCGTCCACGCACGCGCTGTCGTTCGAGGTGCGCGACAGCGGCATCGGCATCAGCGAGGCGGCGCGCCAGCGGCTGTTCGAGCCGTTCACCCAGGCCGACGAGTCGACCACGCGCCGCTTCGGCGGCACCGGCCTGGGCCTGGCGATCACCAAGGAACTGGTGGCGCTGATGGGCGGCGCGCTGTCGGTGGCCAGCGCGCCGGGCACGGGCTCCACGTTCCGCGTCGACCTCGCGCTGGGCGTCGCGCACACGCCCGTGTCCACGCCCGTGCCCGCGCGCGATCCCGCGTCCACGAGCGACGCCATCGATCGCCGCCTGGCCGGCCTGCACCTGCTCGTGGCCGAGGACAACCCGGTCAACCTGCAGGTGGCCGTCGCGATGCTGGAAGGCATGGGCGCGCGCGTGGCCTGCGCCGTCGACGGCGCCCAGGCGGTGGCGCAATGCCGCAGCGGCCACTTCGACGCGCTGCTGCTCGATTGCCAGATGCCCGGCATGGACGGCTACGAGGCCGCCCGCCTGATCCGGGCCGAGGGCGCGCGCCGCATGCCCATCATCGCGGTGACCGCCAACGCGATGGCCGCCGACCGCGACCTGTGCCTGGCCGCCGGCATGAACGACCACCTGGCCAAGCCGTTGTCGCGAGAGGCACTGGCGGCAATGGTGTTGAAATGGGTGCGGCCGGCCGGCTGATCCTTCCGGCAACGCCGCCGCGATTCAGGCCGGCGCGTCGCGATGGCGTTCGAACAGCAGCCGGTCGAACCATCGTCCGCCCAGCTCGAAGCTGTTGCGCGAATGGCCGAACTGCACGAAGCCGTTGCGCTCCAGCACCCGGACCGAGCCCTTGTTCTCCGCGCGGGCCACCGCCTCGACGCGCCGCAGCCCATGCGTGCCGAAGGCCTGCTCCAGGCACAGCGCCACCGCCTTCGACGCGATGCCGCGGCCGCCGTCGTGCTCGCCGATGCGGTAGCCGAGATCGGCGCATTGGTAGTGCGCGCGCCGCACGGCCGTGAGGTTCACGCGGCCGACGAGCCGCCCGTCCTCGATGACCAGGTACTGGAAGGCCTGGTCGTTGGCCCGCGCGGCCTCGGCCGTGGCGATCGCGGCGGCGACGCCCCGCTCGCTGTAGAAGGCCGGGTCGCGCGCGTTGATCCAGTGCTCGAAGTACGCGCGATGGGCCAGCTCGAAGCGCAGCAGGTCGGCGGCGTCGGCGGCCGCCGCCGGACGGATCAGGAGGCCGGTCAAGCCGCCGGGCCGAAGCGGCCCGCCTGCGCGTGCTCGACGAGCTGGTCGAGCGCCTTGCCCCAGCCCGCGTGGAAGCCCATTTGCTCGTGCGCCTCGCGCGACGGGATGTCGCCATGACGCGCCAGCGCCGTGTACTTGGTTCCGCCCTCGGCGTCCTCCAGCGCGATGATGGCCGTCATCATGAACGGCACCGCCGCGAACAGCTCCTTGGCCTGCGGCCGGAAGCCCGGGCCCAGCACGCCGGTCCACGCGAGCAGCTCGTTGTCCTCCACCTGCAGGATGCAGCCCGTGTTGGTGAAGCCCGGGCCTTCGGGGCCCTGCATCGTGGTCTGGAAGATGCCGCCGGGCTGCAGGTCGATCCGGCAGTTCGTGGTCTTCCACGGCAGCGGGCAGAACCACTTGACCAGGTGTTCCGGCTGCGTCCACGCCTTCCACACCAGGTGGCGCGGCACGGGCACGATGCGCTCGAGAAGCAGGTCGAGTTCGAGGTCGGCGTTGAGGAGGGAACGGGGCATGGGCGGCTCCACGGCAAGAGGTTGCCGGCAGTCTAACTTCGGGCGATCGCCGAGATGGCCCGGCGGGCTTGGCATACTGCGGCGGATCCAACCGAGGAACCCCGTCGTGGCCAATCCATTCACCGCCGGCGCCATCGTCTACGCCAAGGACATCCAGCGCCTCGCGCGCTTCTACGCCGAGGTCGCCGACCTGGAGGTGATGCACGAGGTGGACGACCACGTCGTGCTCGAGTCCGAGACCCACGAGCTGGTGATCGTGGCGATTCCCGCGGCCACGGCGGCGCGCATCGTCATCGCCTCGCCGCCCGTGCGGCGCGAGAACACGGCGTTCAAGCTGAGCTTCGCGGTCGCGAGCCTGGCAGAGGCGCGCGAGGCCGCGAAGGCCGCGGGCGGCGAGCTCAACCCGCCCGGCAAGGAATGGGACTTCCAGGGCCTGCGCGTGTGCGACGGCTGCGATCCGGAAGGCAACATGATCCAGCTGCGCGAGGTGCCGGCCGACGCGGTCGACTGAAGCGGGGAGCCTGCGCGGCAGAAGGTCCTAGCCGCCCGCCTTCTTCACGCTCTTGAAGCCCTGCGCCTGCAGCAGCGCCATCACGCGATCGCGGTGATCGCCCTGCAGCTCGACGACGCCGTCCTTGGCCGTGCCGCCCACGCCGCACGCTGCCTTGAGCTTCTTGCCCAGCGCGGCGAGTTCCGGCTCGGCCAGGTCCAGCCCGCGCACCACGGTCACGCCCTTGCCGCCGCGGCCCTTGGTCTCGAAGAACAGGCGCACGACGCCATCGGTCGCCGGCGCCACGGCCTTCCTGCAGGCGCATTGCGCGATCGGCTGGCGGCAGCCGGGACACATGCGGCCCGCCTCGGTCGAGTAGACCAGGCCGCCGTTCGGGTTCACGGGTTTCATGCCCGGATTTTCACATCCCCCGGGCCACGGGCTCGACCGCGCGCGGAATGTGAAAATCGACGGATGACGACGACGCGCCCGGCTTTCCCGTTGATCCTCCGCTCCCTCGCCATCGCCTTCGTGCTGACGATCTCCGCCACCGCGCACGCGGTGCAAGCTCTGGTGCAGCACGACGTGGTGCTGCTGCAGAAGGGCGAGATCATCGAACAGCGCGTGGACGGCGGTGCCGACGCGATGTCGGCCTATCTGAAGACGCTGGGCGACGCGCTCACCGAGACGATGCGCGCCAACCCGCAGCAGCTCCCGGCTGCCGGCTTCATCGCCATCGCGATCCGGCCTGGCAACCTGACGCACGCGTGGTTCGACTTCAGGCCCGCGCTGGCCGACCGGACGATGGCCGCGTTGGCGCACGCCGTGGAGGCGACGCCCACGATGCCCGTGAAGAGCGGCGAGATCGTGTTCGCGCTGCGCGTGAGCCTGTGGAGCGACAAGCCGCCCAAGGCCTATGCGCCGGCCCCGCAGGAGTGGAAGGACGCCAGCAAGGACATGCATCCGAAGCCGGACATCGACACGCTGGTCGACCTCGTCTGGCCACGTTGACGCCGATTCGCCGAGCGGCGGGACACCGCCCGGCCGGCACCCGGCCGGCCCAGGCCGCCGCCTGAAGTCACGACGAGCCGGTGCCACCGGCAACGCCGCTCGCCGGCGACCCGGTGCGTGCCTGTGGCCAGGCGCCGAACTCGTGCATCGCCGCGGCGTCGCCACTGTCGCCCTTGTCGGTGCGCACCCGCCGCTGCCCGAACTTGCCCGCGCGCGCCAGCACGCACACCGGGCATTCGATGATGCCGATCTTCTCGTCGTGGGCCAGGTGCACCACGCCGCACCTGGCGCAGTGGCCCAGGTGGGTGTCGGTGCCTTCGCGCATGGGCGTGAACACGTCGCGCAGCATGCGGCTGAGCGACACGCCGCAGTCGGCGTCGTAGGTGCAGGCGTAGTAGTCGTAGGCCCACACCATGGCCTCGAAGGCCTCGACTCCGGCGTCCACCAGGCGGCGCTGCAGGCAGAAGATGGCCGTGGCGCTGAGACGGCGATGCGCGCTGCCCCACAGGTCGCGGTGGTCGCGCGTGCGGTCGCGCGGCGCGCCCTTGTCGCGCTTGGGCTTCGGATTGACCGTCTGGGCGATGCCGCGCAGCTGCGCCGCGCGCACGTCGCTGGTGGCCAGCATGCGCTCCTCCACCTCGGTGGGCCGCATCTGGTGGCGCAGCATGGCCAGGATCAGGCTGGACGTGCCGGGCATCAGGAAGCTGGCGGGTGGCCGGCCGCAGCGCTTGCCGACGGGCGTGCGCTCGATCACGCGGTAGGCGGCGCTCTCCTGCTGCACGGCATGGCGGATCAGCGCGAATTCCTGCTCGCAGCACTGGGTGAGCGCCAGCAGGCCGCGCAGGCTCGATTCGACGCCGTCGTCGTCGGCGCGCAGCAGGCGGTCGATGATGGCGTCGCTCAGCCGCGGCACCGCCAGCAGCGTGCCGGGATTGCCGCCCCACTCCAGGAACGCGAAGGCGGGCAGCTCCTGCAGCGCGCGGATGACCTCGCGGTCGGTGATGTCGCACACCAGCGCGGCGCTGGCCGGATCGTCGGCGTAGCGCACGAACGTGGCCAGCGCCAGCCGGTTGATGCGCTTGACGAGAGGCCGCCACATCTCGTGGTCGGGGATGAGCATGGGGCGGTGCTCGGGCAGGCGCCGTACAAGGCGCTCGGTGAGGGCCGGCCGCCACAGCGCCACGGGCGTGGTGGCGAGATCGTCGAGCTGGGCATCGGGCATCGCCGCCAGCCGCATCGCCACGCCCAGCGGCACGCCGAACAGCTCCACGGCATGCTGGGGGTTTCGGCGCGCCACCTCCGCGAGGCCTTCGATCAGTTCCTCGTTGAGCGTCTTCTGGTCGCTGGGGCCCTTGGCCGTGCCGGTTTGCGTCATCTCGTTGCCCTCTCTTGTGTGCCTTGCAGTGTGCAAATGATGGCCATAAACCCACTATTTATCACGTAGTCTTGCATTAACCTTGCAATTACTGGTTTGTTTGATGGCTCGATGCGAATGTGACACACAATTTTCCGCCCATCAATGCGATGTTTGTGGGCATTTTGATGCGATTGCCGTTAAGCTGGTCGCTCCCCCTAGCTTGGCGACGAGATGACCGACACACCGCAGGCGCGCGCGACGCTCGAGATCAACGGCCCGGCCGAACCCGCGCTAAGCGTGGGCGTGCGCCGCTTCCTGATGGCCTACGGCGTCAAGGAGCACAACCATGCCTCGGAGATCGCCCGCATCATCGACGTCGACCGCTCGCAGTCGTACCGGCGGCTGAAGGGCGACGTGGCGTGGAGCCACACCGACCTGCGCGCCATCGCCCGCCGCTTCGGCGCGCCGGAGGACTGCCTGCTCCCGCAGGACGACCTCGCGCGCATGGCCAACCAGGGGCCGGAGGCGGTGCCCGCCGTGATCCGCGTGGCGCACCTGCCGCCCACCGGCCTGCTGGTGCCGGGCCCCGAGCTGGGCGCCGGCGACAGCAGCGATCTCGTGGCCATCCGCGTCGGCGCCGGCTGGGAGATCCACGTCAACGGCGACGAGCCCCTCGGCGCCCGCCGCCACGCCATCGAGGCCCTCACCGTGCGCAGCCATCCGCACCTGCAGGTGGCGCTGCTGGAGGACGACACGCGCGCCGCCGAGGCGCTGGTGGAGGCGTTCCGGCCGCTGGGCATCGTGGCTACGCCGTTCGTGGACAGCGCATCGCTGCGCACGGCCATCGCGCAGCTCCGCTTCGACGCCTACGTGCTCGACTGGCTGCTGGGCGACGGCACGGCGGCGGCCGTCGTCGAGGAGATCCGCCAGCACCGGCCGCGCGTCCCCATCGTGGTGGTGACGGGCGCGCTGATGGCCGACTCGGAACTGGAGCAGCGCCTGCTGGCGCTCTCGGCGCAATGGAACTTCTCCACGCTGGACAAACCGGTGCGGCCGATGAACCTGGCCAACGCGATCAAGCAACTGGTGTCGGCCGCGCGCGGATGACCTGGCCTAGGCCTACAGGATCCAGGAGAAGAAGATCAGGTACAGCCCGCCCAGGATCGCCACCCACTTCGACACGTAGTACACGCGCCGGTGGCTGGCCTTGAGCTTCTTGGCCTGCAGCCGCAGTTTGTAGAAGTTCTGGAAGAAGCGGTTGATGCCGCCCACGCGCTCGCCCGCCTCGTTGGGCGCGGCCGACGCCGCCATGATGTTGTTGGCGAACCAGCGGTTGACGGCGGCCAGCAGGCGGCCGTGCAGGGGCCGCTCGATGTCGCAGAACAGGATCACGCGCTGCTGGTCGGTGGTGTTAGCGGCGTGGTGGATGAAGGTCTCGTCGAACACCACGGCCTCGCCGTCCTTCCAGAAGTAGCGCTGGCCGTCCACCTCGATGTAGCAATCCGGCGAGTTGGGCGTGACCAGGCCCAGGTGGTAGCGCAGCGAGCCCGCGTACGGGTCGCGGTGGCGCACCAGCGTGCCCTCGGGCGGCAGCGACGCGAACATCGCGCCCTTGATGGACGGGATCTTGTTGAGCAGCTCCACCGTGCGCGGGCACGACGAGCGCGCCGAAGCCAGTTCCTCGCCGTACCACTTCAGGTAGAAGCGCTTCCAGCCCGAGCGGAAGAACGAGTTGAAGCCCATGTCGTTGTAGCCGGTGGCCACGCCGATGCGGCCCGCCTCGTTCAGGCTCAGCGCCTCGGCGCGGATCTCTTCCCAGTGGGCCTGCAGGGGCGCCAGTTCGGGGAAGGCGGCCACGGGTGCGTACGGGCGCGCCTTCACGCGCGAGAACAGCACCATCAGCATGTTGTACGGCGCGAGCAGCACCGTGTAGTCGGTGAAGGCCTTCATCAGGCCGAAGCGCGCGCGTCCGCGCAGGTGCACGAAGGCCGCCGAGCCCATCAGGAGGACGAAGATGCCGACACGGATCGCGATGGAGTACGGATGAGTCATGGGTGCGCAACGCGGCGGCGCCGCCGCATCAGGAGGAACCCTGCATTTTGCCGAGATCGGGCTTCCCTGTCCTGGATCGTGTCATCTGGCTGAACCGGCCCTGGATTTGCGCGCGATCAAGGCCACCCCTGCCCGACCGTGGCCAGCGCCGCCGAAGGCTCGCCTGCCGACTCCCAAAGCCGGGCCCGGCGTCCAGCCTCGATAATCGGGGCATGAACCCGCTGCTCGGCACGCTGCACCCCTATCCGTTCGAACGCTGGCGCCTGCTCGCCAGGGACGTCGTCCCCTCCCCGGCCCACCGGCCCATCAGCCTGGGCCTGGGCGAGCCGCGCCACCCGACGCCCCAACTCGTCAAGGACGCCATCACCGGCCACCTCGGCGGCCTGGCCGTCTATCCGTCCACGCTGGGCGACGCGCGCCTGCGCGAGGCCATGGCCGCGTGGGTGCAGGGCCGCTACGGCGTGGCGCTGGATCCGGCCACGCAGCTGCTGCCGGTGATCGGCTCGCGCGAGGCGCTGTTCTCGTTCGCGCAGGTGGTGGTCGACCCCACGTGGCGCGGGCGCCCCGGCGCGCAGTCTCCCATCGTCCTGTGCCCCAACCCGTTCTACCAGATCTATGAGGGCGCTGCCCTGCTGGCCGGCGCCGAGACCGCCTTCGCCAACAGCGATCCGGCGCGCAACTTCGCGGCCGACTGGAGCGCCGTCGACGCCGCCACCTGGGCCCGCACGCAGCTGATGTTCGTGTGCTCGCCGGGCAACCCCACCGGCGCCGTGATGCCGCTGGAGGAATGGCGCACGCTGTTCGAGCTGAGCGACCGCCACGGCTTCGTCATCGCCAGCGACGAGTGCTACTCGGAGATCTACTTCGGCCCCGAGGGCGAGCCGCCGCTGGGCGCGCTGGACGCCGCGCGCCAGCTGGGGCGCACCGATTTCCGCAACCTGCTCGTCTTCACCTCGCTGTCCAAGCGCTCCAACGTGCCCGGGCTGCGCTCGGGCTTCGTGGCCGGCGACGCGGCGCTGGTCAAGGCCTTCCTGCTGTACCGCACCTACCACGGCAGCGCGATGAGCCCGGTGGTGCAGGCGGCCAGCGAGGCGGCATGGCGCGACGAGGCGCACGTGCGCGAGAACCGCGAGATCTACCGCCGCAAGTTCGCCCAGGTCACGCCGATGCTGGCGGGCCGGCTCGACGTGCGCCTGCCGGACGCCGGTTTCTACCTCTGGGCGGGCATTCCGCCGCATTTGCACGGTGGCGACGACGTCGCGTTCGCCTTGGGCCTGCTGGCTCAATACAATGTGCAGGTATTGCCCGGCAGCCTGCTCGCCCGCGAATCCCGCGGCATCAACCCCGGCGCCGGCCGGATCCGCCTCGCGCTGGTGGCCGAGACCGCCGAATGCGTCGAGGCCGCCGAACGCATCCTTGCCTACATCGAAAAGCTCCAATGACCTCCAGCCTGCAAGCCCTGATCGACGCCGCGTGGGAAGACCGCGCCAAGTTCTCGCCTTCCGACGCGCCGGCAGACGTGCGCGCCGCCGTCACCTCGGTCATCGAGGACCTGAACGCCGGCCGCATCCGCGTGGCCTCGCGCACGGGCGTGGGCCAGTGGACGGTGCACCAGTGGGTGAAGAAGGCCGTGCTGCTGTCGTTCCGCCTGAACGACAACAAGGCCATCCAGGCCGGCGGCCTGCAGTACTTCGACAAGGTGGAGCCGAAGTTCGCCCACCTCAGCGAGGACGAACTGCGCGCCACCGGCGTGCGCATCGTGCCGCCGGCCGTCGCGCGCCACGGCAGCTTCATCGCCCGCAACGCCATCCTGATGCCCTCGTACGTCAACATCGGCGCCTACGTCGACGAAGGCACGATGGTCGACACCTGGGCCACCGTCGGCTCGTGCGCGCAGATCGGCAAGAACGTCCACCTGTCGGGCGGCGTGGGCATCGGCGGCGTGCTGGAGCCGCTGCAGGCCAACCCGACCATCATCGAGGACAACTGTTTCATCGGCGCGCGCTCCGAGGTCGTCGAGGGCGTCATCGTCGAGGAGAACTCGGTCATCTCCATGGGCGTCTTCATCGGCCAGAGCACCAAGATCTACGACCGCGCTACCGGCGAGGTCACCTACGGCCGCGTGCCCTCGGGCTCGGTGGTGGTCAGCGGCTCGCTGCCGTCGGCCGACGGCAAGTACAGCCTGAGCTGCGCGGTTATCGTCAAGCGCGTCGACGCGCAGACGCGCTCCAAGACCAGCATCAACGACCTGCTGCGCGCTTGATCCAGGGCCGCGCAGGCCGATAGAGACTTTGGCAGTTCCCTCGCCGCGACCCGCGGCACGCACTTGAACCCCGCGCCTGCACGACAGGCGCCACCAGGAGACGCTCGATGGATGGCGGAAACATGGAACGCGTGCTGCATCTGATGGCCGACAAGGGGGCCTCGGATGTCTACCTCACCGCCAACTCGCCGATCCAGCTGAAGATCAACGGCCAGTTGGTGCCGGTGTCCGACCAGATCCTCACCCCGGGCCAGCCGCGCGCGCTGCTGGCCGAGCTGCTCACGCCCGTGCAGCTGGAGGAGCTCGACCAGACCGGCGAGCTGAACCTGGGCATCGGCATCCGCGCGGTGGGCAGCTTCCGGCTGTCGGCGTTCAAGCAGCGCGCGTCGATCGCGGCGGTCATCCGCTGCATCCCGCACAAGATCCCGTCGATGGACACGCTGAACCTGCCGCCGGTGCTGGCCTCGCTGGCGCTGGAACGCCGCGGCCTGGTGCTGATGGTGGGCGCCACGGGCAACGGCAAGAGCACGTCGCTGGCGTCGATGATCGAATGGCGCAACACGCAGCTGTCGGGCCACATCCTCACCATCGAGGAACCGATCGAGTTCCTGTTCTCCAACAAGCGCTCCATCATCAACCAGCGCGAGGTGGGCCGCGACACGGCCTCGCTGCACATCGCCCTGAAGAACGCGCTGCGCCAGGCGCCCGACTGCATCATGATCGGCGAGATCCGCGATCGCGAGACCATGTCGATGGCCATCTCGTACGCGCTGTCGGGCCACCTGGTGCTGGCCACGCTGCACGCCAACAACAGCTCGCATACGCTGGGCCGTATCCTGTCGTTCTACACGCCGGAAGCGCGTCCCGCGCTGCTGGGCGACCTGGCCGCCGCGCTCAAGGCCATCGTCTCGCAACGCCTGCTGCGCTCCACCGCCGGCGGCCGCGTGCCGGCCGTCGAGGTGCTGCTGAACAGCCGCTTCATCTCCGAGCTGATCGAGCAGGGCGACATCCAGGGCGTGCGCGAGGCCATGGACAAGTCGCTGGCCGAGGGCTCGCAGATGTTCGAGGCCGACATCGCCCGCCTGATCGGACTGGGCCTGGTCACGCAGGAAGAAGGCCTGCTGGGCGCCGATTCGCCCACCAACCTGTTGTGGCGCCTGCAGAACGACATGGCGCCGGTCTCGCGCGTGCAGGCCGTGAAGGTCGAGTCCGACGCGCCCTCGTTCACCGAGATCACGCTCGACGTGCTGCCCGAGGCGCCGCCCACTGCCCCGCGCCAGCGCCTGGCCGGCACCGAGCACCTGCACCGGTCAAAACACGGCTGATGGATCCCACGCTCCTCCTCCTCGAACAACTGATCGCCCGCGCGTCCGTCACGCCGGACGACGCCGGCTGCCAGGCGCTGATCGCGCAACGGCTGGAAGCGCTGGGCTTCGCCTGCGAGCATCTGCCGTTCGGCCCGGACGGCGGCCGCGTCGACAACCTGTGGGCCGTGCGCGCCGGCGCCCGCCCCGGCCCGACGCTGGTGCTGGCCGGCCACACCGACGTCGTGCCCACGGGCCCGCTGGACCAATGGAACAGCGCGCCCTTCGTGCCCACCTACCGCGACGGCAAGCTGTACGGCCGCGGCACCGCGGACATGAAGACCTCGCTGGCCGCGATGGTGGTGGCCGCCGAGGAATTCGTCGCCGCGTATCCGGACCACGCCGGCCGCCTCGCCTTCCTGCTCACCAGCGACGAGGAAGGCCCGTCGGTGGACGGCACCGTGCGCGTGGTCGACGCGCTGCAGGCGCGCGGCGAACGGCTCGATTGCTGCATCGTGGGCGAGCCCACCTGCGTGGAGACGCTGGGCGACATGATCAAGAACGGCCGCCGCGGCAGCCTCTCGGCGCGCCTGACGGTGGTGGGCGTGCAGGGCCACGTGGCCTACCCGCACCTGGCGCGCAACCCGATCCACGCGGCCGCGCCGGCCATTGCCGAGCTCGCCGGCACGCAGTGGGACGCGGGCAACGACCACTTCCCGCCCACCAGCTTCCAGATCTCCAACATCCATTCCGGCACGGGTGCCACCAACGTCATTCCGGGCGAGGCGGTGATCGACTTCAACTTCCGCTTCTCCACCGAGTCGACGCCGGAGTCGTTGAAGGCGCGCGTGGTCGAGATCCTGCAGCGCCACGGCGTCGAGCACCGCGTCGCCTGGACGCTGGGCGGCTCGCCCTTCCTCACGCGGCCCGGCACGCTCAGCGCCGCGCTGGTGCAGGCGATCCGCGAGGAGACCGACGTCGAGGCGGCACTGTCCACCACCGGCGGCACGTCCGACGGCCGCTTCATCTCGCGCATCTGCCCGCAGGTCGTCGAGTTCGGGCCGGTCAACGCCACCATCCACAAGATCGACGAGCACGTGGCGGTCGCCGCCGTGCCGCGGCTGAAGAACATCTATCGGCGCACGATGGAACACCTGCTCGCACCCACCGCATCATGACTCTCATCGACTATGTGAACAGGGCAAGCGCCCGCCTCGACGAGGCGGGCGTTTCGTTTGGGCACGGCACCACCAACGCGTTCGACGAGGCCTCCTGGCTGGTGCTGTGGCGCCTCGGGCTGCCGCTGGACGACCTCGACGGCGTGGCCGAGCGCGAGCTGACGGACGCCGAGATCGCCACGCTCGACGCCTTCGTCGGCGAGCGCATCGCCACCCGCCGCCCGGCCGCCTACCTCACCGGCGAGGCCTGGCTGCAGGGCGTGCCGTTCACCGTCGACGAGCGCGTGATCGTGCCGCGCTCGCTGATCGCCGAAGCGCTCGCCGAGGGCCTCATCGACCCGTGGCTGCCCGCCAGGACCACCCGCGTGCTGGACCTGTGCACCGGCAACGGCAGCCTGGCCATCCTTGCGGCGATGGCCTGGCCCGGCGTGGTCGTCGACGCCGCCGACCTGTCGAAGGACGCGCTGGCCGTGGCCGCCCTGAACGTCGCGCGCCACGAGATGGCCAGGCGCGTCACGCTGCACCAGGGCGACGGCCTGCGCGCGGTGCCGGCCGACCGCCGCTACGACCTGATCCTGTGCAACCCGCCCTACGTCAACGCCACGGCGATGAGCGCGCTGCCGCCCGAGTTCCGCGCCGAGCCCGAGATGGCCTTGGCCGGCGGCGCCGACGGCATGGACTTCATCCGCGCGCTGCTCGCCCGCGCGCCGCGACACCTGACCGACGACGCCGTGCTGGTGCTGGAGATCGGCAACGAACGCGAGTTCTTCGAAGCCGCCTTCCCCCAACTCGAAGTCGTCTGGCTTCCCACTCAATTGCATGACGACGCGGTGCTCCTGGTCACCCGCCGCATGCTGGAAGACGGGCTCAAGCCCGCTTCGAAAGCCTCCTGAACATGATCACGCTCCGCAACCTGCAACTGCGCCGAGGGACCAAGATCGTCCTCGACGGCGTCAACGTCAACGTCAATCCGGGCGAGAAGGTGGGCCTGGTCGGACGCAACGGCGCCGGCAAGTCCAGCCTGTTCGCGCTGCTGGCCGGCCGCCTCCAGGCCGACCAGGGCGACTTCGAGATCCCCGCGCGCTGGCGCCTGGGCGAGGTGGCCCAGCACATGCCCGAGACCGACGACTCGGCCACCGACTTCGTGCTGCAAGGCGACATCCCGCTGATGGAGGCGCAGCGCGAGCTCGACGCCGCCGAGGCCGCCGACGACGGCGCCGCGATGGCCGAGGCGCACATGAAGATCGGCGAGGCCGGCGGCTTCGACGCGCGCTCTCGCGCGCAAGCCCTGCTGATGGGCCTGGGCTTCAAGACCGAGCAGGTGGAGGCGCCCGTCAACAGCTTCTCTGGCGGCTGGCGCATGCGCCTGCAGCTGGCCCGCGCGCTGATGTGCCCGGCCGACCTGCTGCTGCTGGACGAGCCCACCAACCACCTGGACCTCGACGCGCTCGTGTGGCTCGAGTCCTGGCTGCAGCGCTTCACCGGCACCATCGTGATGATCAGCCACGATCGCGAGTTCCTCGACGCGATCACCGACGTCACCATCCACCTGGACGAAGGCACGCTGACGCGCTACGGCGGCAACTACTCCACCTTCGAGGAGATGCGCGCCGAGCGCATGTCGCAGCAGGCCTCGGCGCACAGCCGCCAGCAGGAACGCGTGGCGCAGCTGCAGCGCTTCATCGACCGCTTCAAGGCCAAGGCGAGCAAGGCCAAGCAGGCGCAGAGCCGCGTGAAGGCGCTGGCGCGCATGGAGCGCATCGCCCCGGTGCTCACCTCGGCCGACTTCTCGTTCGAGTTCAAGGAGCCGAAGAGCCTGCCCAATCCGATGCTCGCCATGAGCAACATGGAGTGCGGCTACCTGGTGCAGGACGACGTCGACCCGGACACCGAGCCGACGCGCAAGGTCATCGTCCGCAACATCAACAAGAGCGTGCTGGCCGGGCAACGCATCGGCATCCTCGGTGCCAACGGCCAGGGCAAGTCCACGCTGGTCAAGACGATCTCGCGCAGCATGCCGATCCTCGGCGGCGAGATGACCGAGGGCAAGGGCCTGTCCATCGGCTACTTCGCGCAGCAGGAGATGGACGTCGTGCACGCCGACGACACGCCGCTGCAGCACATGGTGCGCCTCGCCAAGACCGTGGGCCCCGAGGGCCGCGAGCAGGAGCTGCGCGACTTCCTGGGCCAGTTCCGCTTCGTCGGCGACATGGTGCACCAGGTCATCGGCACGCTGTCGGGCGGCGAGAAGGCGCGCCTGGTGCTCGCCTCGCTGGTGTGGCAGCGTCCCAACCTGCTGCTGATGGACGAGCCGACCAACCACCTGGACCTCACCACCCGCGAGGCGCTGTCGATGGCGCTCAACGAGTTCGAGGGCACCGTGATGCTGGTGAGCCACGACCGCGCACTGCTGCGCGAGGTCTGCGACGAGTTCTGGCTGGTATCGCACGGTGCCGTGCTGCCGTTCGACGGCGACCTGGACGACTACCAGAAGTGGCTGCTGGAGACCTCGCGCGCCATCGCCCGCGGCCAGCCCGCGCCGCCGCTGCCCGGCAACCTCAACGAGCTGCTGCCCGGCGGTTCCTCGTCGCTGGCGCCCAAGCCCGCCAAGGCCATGGCGCCCAAGGCGGTGCCCGCGCCCGCGCCGGCTCCCGCGCCGCAGACCCGGCCCGGAGCTGCCCGCAATGACGATCGCAAGCAATCGGCCCAGCAGCGCTCGCAGGTCGCCGCCCAGACGCGCCCACTGCGCGTCGAGGTGCAGCAGATCGACACGCGCATGGAGAAGCTCGCCGCCGAGAAGGCCGAACTCGAGGCGTCGATGGCCACCGGCAAGCTGAGCGGCCCGGAGATCGCCGACGCCGGCCGGCGCCTGGCCCACGTGGGCGCGGAAGTTGCCAAGCTGGAGGAACGCTGGCTGGAGCTCAACGAGCAGATCGAGGCGCTGCAGGCCGGGGCCTAGCCGCGACATCCCGTGACCTTCGTCGCATCCGATTCACACGATGGCCTTCGAAATGCTGTCGTCCCGGCTGACAATGCGCCCACGATTTCTCGGATACTCGCGTTCGATGAAACCCTCGCGCCGCCTGCTGCCCGCCGTGTTCCTCGCCGTCCTCTCGGGGGCGTGCGCGGCCGCGCCGGCGCCAGCGCCGACGCCGGCGGGCAACGGGCCCACCTACCGCATCGTCGGCCCGGACGGCAAGGTGACGTTCTCCGACCGCAAGCCCACCGACCCGCAGCTGAAGACACGCGAACTGGGCCAGACGGTGACCGCCCCGCTGCTGGCGCCGTCCACGCAGCCCTTCGACCTGCACCCGGCCACGTCGTTCCCCCCCACCGCTCGCCCGTCGGGCAACGACGGGCTCACCCCCGCGGTCGACATCAGCGGCAAGCCCTTCCCGCCGGGCCTGCCCGACGCGGTCCTCGATGTCGTCGTGCACCAGTTCTTCGTGCAGACGCTCCTGGAGACCTGCAGCCGGCTGCGCCCGGCGTCCATCGAGCGCTACCAGGTCGCCGTGCTCAATTGGCGCGTCCGCAACGCCGAGATCCTCGAGAAGAGCAACCGCATCACCTTCTCGCGCTTCACGGGCGACCAGCGCGACACGCTGCGCGCCACCGGCCGCGCGCGCCTGGTGCAACTGATCCCGTCGCACGACCTCCCCGAGGCCGACCGCATCGCCTGGTGCGACCGCACGAGCACCGATCTCGCGCGCCGCCAGTTCGAGCTAGTGGGCGACTTGCGGGTGGCGCCGATCCTCTATCTCGACGCGCCCTGATCGATCGCGGCCGGCGATCGTGCCGGCCCCCAATGCGCGGCGCACCAGGCCGCGACCGCCGCGCGCTCGCCGGCGCCGAAGTGAAGCCCCAGCTTGCTGCGGCGCCACAGGACGTCGTCGGCGCCGCGGGCCCATTCGTGGTCGTGCAGGTAGCGCAGCTCGCACTCGAACAATCCCGGCGCCACCTCGACGCCCGGCGCGCCGGCGCCGCCGACGACGCGATCGATGCGCGCGCCGTACGCCCGCGCGAGCCGGTGCAGCACGCCGGCCGCGAACTGCGGGTAGCGCCGGCGCACGGCCTGCTCGAAGCGCTCGAAGTCGGTGTCGGGACGGCCTGCCGGGACTATCCACTTGCCCAGGTCGCCGCCCGGCAGGAACGCGCCGCGCGTCCAGGCGCCGCGGTCGGCCGGCACGCCGAGCGGCTGCATCAGCAGGTCGGCCGCGTCTTCGGCGAGGCGCCTGAACGTGGTGATCTTGCCGCCCCACGCGGTCAGCAGCGGCGCCTGGGCGGTGTCGAGTTCCAGCGAGTAGTCGCGCGTGACGGCCGACGGGTCGCCCGACTCGTCGTCCAGCAGCGGACGCACGCCCGAATACGTCCACACGACATCGCCGGGCACGACGGCCTTGGCGAAGTAGCGGCTCGCCTGCTCGCACAGGTAGTGGATCTCCGACTCGTCGATCTTCGCGGCGCCGATCGGACCGTGGTGCTCGACGTCGGTGGTGCCGACCAGCGTGAAGTCGTGCTCGTAGGGGATCGCGAAGATGATGCGCTTGTCGGGGTTCTGGAAGATGTAGGCGTGGTCGTGGTCGAACAGCCTGGGCACGACGATGTGGCTGCCCTTGACCAGGCGCAGGGCCTTGCCGTGGCTCAGGTGCGCGTGCTCGGACAGGAACTGCGCGGCCCACGGCCCCGCGGCGTTGACGAGCGCGCGCGCCCGCAGCGTGTGGAACGAGCCGTCCGCGTGGTCCAGCGTCGCCTGCCAGCCGTCCGCCGCCCGCTGCGCGTCGCGGCAGCGCCAGCGCGTGAGCACCGTCGCACCGCGTTCCCTCGCGTCCATCGCGTTGAGCACCACCAGGCGCGCGTCGTCCACCCAGCCGTCGGAATAGACGAAGCCCTTGGTGAAGCGCGGCTGCAGCGGCGCGCCGGACGCGTGCCGGCGCAGGTCGATGGTGCGTGAGGCGGGCAGCACCTCGCGCCGGGCCAGGTGGTCGTACAGGAACAGGCCGATGCGGATCATCCACACCGGCCGCATCCCCGGGTCGTGCGGCATCACGAAGCGCAGCGGCCACATGATGTGCGGCGCGCTGCGCAGCAGCACCTCGCGCTCGGCGAGCGCCTTGCGCACCAGCGCGAACTCGTTGTATTCGAGGTAGCGCAGGCCGCCGTGGATCAGCTTGGTGCTGGACGACGAGGTGGCCTGGGCGAGGTCGTCCTTCTCGCACAGCACCACCTTCAGCCCGCGGCCGGCGAGGTCGCGGGCGATGCCGGCGCCGTTGATGCCGCCGCCGACGACCAGCACGTCGCAGGCGGTGGGCTTCTTCGTCTCGGTGGGGCGATGGATGTCCGGCACGTGAAGGCGCAAGGCGCGGCAAGGGGCGGGAGGACGGCGCCCTGGGCGATGCCCGGCGACCGAGGCGATGTTTTCCGTATTATCCGGGCGTCGCCCGCCCTCTCCTTTTCCAGCCGACAGGACGCCACGTGATCCAACGCCCCACCTGCCTCCTCGCGCTCGACCAGGGCACCTCCAGCTCGCGCAGCATCGTCTTCGACGCGCGGGGCCGAATGCTGGCCATGGCGCAGCGCGAGTTCCGCCAGATCTATCCGCAACCGGGCTGGGTGGAACACGACCCGAAGGAGATCCTCGAGTCGCAGTTCGCCACCGCACGCGAGGCGCTGGCCAAGGCCGGACTCACGGCCGCCGACATCGCCTCCATCGGCATCACCAACCAGCGCGAGACCACGCTGGTGTGGAACCGCGCCACCGGCGAGGCCATCCACAACGCCATCGTGTGGCAGGACCGGCGCGCCGAGCCCACCTGCGCGGCGCTGCGCCAGCAAGGCCTGGAGCCCACCTTCCGCGCGAAGACCGGGCTGATCGTCGACGCCTACTTCTCGGGCACCAAGCTCAAGTGGATCCTCGACAACGTGGACGGCGCGCGCGCCGCCGCCACGCGCGGCGAGCTCGCGTTCGGCACCGTCGACACCTGGCTGATGTGGCACCTCACCGGCGGCCGAGTGCATGCCACCGACGCGAGCAACGCCTCGCGCACGCTGATGCTGGACGTGCACTCGAACACCTGGAGCGACGAACTGCTCGCGATCCTCGACGTGCCGCGCGCGCTGCTGCCCGCCGTGCATCCGTCCAGCCACGACTACGGCACGACGTTGCCCGAGCTGTTCGGCGCGGCCATTCCCATCGGCGGCGTGGCAGGGGACCAGCAGAGCGCGCTGTTCGGCCAGGCCTGCTTCCGCCCCGGCCTGGCCAAGAACACCTACGGCACCGGCTGCTTCATGCTGATGCACACCGGCACCACGTTCCAGAGCTCCACCAACGGCCTGATCACCACCAGCGCCGCGCAGATGGACGCCACGCCCGAGTTCGCGCTGGAAGGCAGCGTGTTCATCGGCGGCGCCGTGGTGCAGTGGCTGCGCGACGGGCTGCGCGCGATCCAGGGCAGCGGCGAGGTGCAGCGCCTGGCCGAGAGCGTGCCCAGCTCGGGCGGCGTGATGTTCGTGCCGGCCTTCACCGGCCTGGGCGCGCCCTACTGGGACGCCGACGCGCGCGGCGCCATCGTGGGCCTCACGCGCGGGAGCACCGTGGCGCACATCGCGCGCGCGGCGCTCGAGAGCATCGCGTTCCAGAGCGCGGCGCTGCTGCAGGCGATGAGCCGCGACGCGGTGGCCGCGGGCGGCGCCCCGGTGGCAGAGCTGCGCGTGGACGGCGGCGCGTGCGTCAACGACCTGCTGATGCAGTTCCAGGCCGACCTGCTGGGCATCCCGGTGGTGCGGCCACAGGTGATCGAGACCACCGCGCTCGGTGCCGCCTACCTGGCCGGGCTGTCGTGCGGCCTCTACGGCAACCTCGACGCGCTGGCCGCGCAGTGGCAAGTCGAGCGCCGCTTCCTGCCCACCATGTCGCGCGAGCAGGCGGGCGGGCTGATGGCCGAGTGGGAGCACGCGGTGCGGCAGGCGACCGCGCGCTGAGACAATGGGGCCATCCGGCGCGGCGCCAGCGGCCCGCGCCGTTTTTTCATTCCCGAGGAATCCCCATGACCAGCGCGATGTACACCCACTCCGTCCCCGTCTTCAAGCAACTGCTGACGGCCCTGAAGACGAACCTGCAGACGACCGCCGCCGAGGTCACCGCGAAGTCGCTGCAGCCCGACGCCTTCCTGCAGGCGCGCCTGTTCCCGGACATGTTCCCGCTGATCAAGCAGGTGCAGATCGCCTGCGACTTCGCGCGCGGCATCTCGGCGCGCCTGGCCGGTGTCGACGTGCCGGCGCATGACGGCAAGGAGGCCGGCTTCGCGGACCTGGACGCCCTGCTGGAGACCACGCTGGCCTTCATCGGTGCGCTTGACGCCGCGAAGTTCGAGGGCAGCGAAGGCCGCGAGATCGTGCTGCGCCCCGGCACGCCCAAGGAACGCAAGCTCGGCGGCCAGGCCTACCTGTCCACCTACGGCCTGCCGCAGTTCTTCTTCCACGTGACGACCGCCTACGCGATCCTGCGCCACAACGGCGTGGCGATCGGCAAGAAGGACTACATGGGCGCGTACTGAGCCTGAAGCTCGCGCAGGCGGCGGTGAGCGTCGCCGTCCGGGTCGAACGGCAACTGGTGGCGCGCCTGCACGTAATGGTGCGTGAAGACGTCGAGCCAGGCCTCCAGCGTGCCCGCGGCCCGCGCCTCGCCCGCCAGTTCCAGGCACAGCGAGGCCACCTCGCTGGTACAGAAGTGGTCGTCGCGGCGCGATCGGCGCAGCACGTAGCGTGACACCTGCTCGGGCGCCAGGCCCAGCACCGGAAACCGGTCCAGGTAGGCGCTCCTGCGAAACATCTTGCGTGCCTCGTTCCACGTGGCGTCCAACAGGATGAACAGCGGCCGCCGCCCACCGTCGGGCGGCACCGACCGCACCACGCGTCCCGGAGCCGCGTACTCCGCGGGAAACACCACATACGGCTGCCATTGCGGGTCGGCCAACAGCGCGAGCAGGCCGGGGTCGACCTCCGTGCGCGCCCAGCCGAACGCGAAGGTGTCTGACACGACGTCGGCCACAAGCCAGCCCGTGTTGGTGGGCTTGAGCGGCTCGATGTCGGCCATCAGCAGGCACACCCCGGCGCGGGTGGGCAGCGCGCCGTGCAGGGCGCACAGGCAATGGCTGGAGACGAGCCGGCAGCCTTCGCAGCGCGGGCGCGACGAGCCTCCGCGCGCCAGGAAGGGCTTGGCGCTGCGGGCCAGGCGGGCGGCGCGCAGGACGGAGACGGCGTGGGGCATGGGGGTGATTCTCGGCTGAGGCGCGAGCGCGAACGCCGGTTCCGTGCCGCAATTCACCAGGAAGCCTTCAATTTGTTCAATCCTTGCCGATATCAAAGGGCGGCCAAGCGCCTGTGCTCTCGCATTGCCTTCAAATCGAAATTACCAATGAACTTCCTTGCCCGCCTCAAAATCGGCCAACGCCTCATCGCCGGCTTCGCGACCGTCCTCACGCTGGCGATCGTCGTCGGCGCCTTCGCGGTCAGTCGCCTGTCCCAGGTCAACGCCAACACGACTGACCTCGCGACGAACTGGCTCCCGGCCACGCGCATGCTGGGCGACTTCCGGAACCAGATGACCGCTCTTCGCCGCCAGGAGGCGGCGAGCATCATCGCCGCCACCGCCGACGGCGTTGCGCGGCAGGTCAAGCTGTCCGGCGAGGCGAAGGCGCAGGCCACCGAATCGTGGAAGGCCTACATGACGACGGTCGACCTGCCGGATGAGCGCGCTCTCGCCAGAGAGATCGAGGCCGACCGGGATCGTTACTACGCGGCACTCGACAAGACCTTCGCGACGGACTACACCGCCCCGGATGCGCACGACAAGGTCGTCGCCATCTACATGGGTGAATCGAAGGCGGCATTCGACGCCATGTCCGACGCGATCGCCCGTGATGTCGCCTTCCAGAGCAAGGGGGCCGATGGCGCCTACAAGACCTCGCAGGAGATCTTCACCAATGCGCGCCTGGCCATCATCGGCCTGCTCGCCATCGCCGTGCTCGCGGGCGCCCTGATGGCCTTCGTCATCAGTCGCTCCATCGTGCGGCCGCTCGAAAGCGCGGTGAAGGTCGCCGAACTGGTCGCCGAGGGCAACCTGACGTCCAACATCGACGTCACCGGCCGCGACGAAGTGAGCCAGCTGCTGCGCGCGCTGCGCCGCATGAACGACAGCCTCGTCAACATCGTCTCGCGCGTGCGCAACAGCTCGGACTCCATCGCCACCGGATCGAGCCAGATCGCCGCCGGCAACACGGACCTGAGCCAGCGCACCGAGGAACAGGCCAGCAACCTGCAGCAGACCGCCGCGTCGATGGAGGAACTCACCGCCACGGTCAAGCAGAACGCCGACACGGCGCGCGCCGCCACGCAGATCGCCAGCAGCGCGACGGCTGCCGCCGCCGAGGGCGGGCGCGTGGTCGGCCAGGTGGTATCGACGATGGAGGAGATCACGAGTTCCTCGCGCAAGATCGTCGACATCATCGGCGTCATCGACGGCATCGCCTTCCAGACCAACATCCTCGCGCTGAACGCCGCCGTCGAGGCGGCGCGTGCCGGCGAACAGGGGCGCGGCTTCGCCGTCGTCGCCTCGGAGGTGCGCAGCCTGGCGCAGCGCTCGGCCGAAGCGGCCAAGGAGATCAAGTCGCTCATCGGCGCCAGTGTGGAGAAGGTCGAGAGCGGCTCGCACCTCGTCGACGAAGCCGGCAAGTCCATGGCCGAGATCGTGACGCAGGTCACGCGCGTCAACGACCTGATCGGCGAGATCAGCTCCGCCAGCACCGAGCAGAGCACGGGCATCGGCCAGATCGGCGATGCGGTCAACCAGCTGGACCAGGTCACGCAGCAGAACGCCGCGCTGGTGGAGGAAAGCGCCGCCGCCGCGGAGAGCCTGAAGGTGCAGGCGGCCCAGCTCGCCCAGGTGGTGTCGGTCTTCAAGCTGAACGCGCATGACCAGGCGGCCCACGTGCCCGTGGCCGCCGCGCCGGCGCCCAAGGCTCTCCCCAAGGTCGAGCCCAGGCTGCATCGCCCGGCCGCGGCCCCCGCCAAGCCGAAGGCGGCGGCCAGCGCCCCGAAGGCCGCCGTGGTCGCCAGCACGCCGGCACCGGCACCGCGCGCGGCCCAGCCGGCGACGGTGGCCGAAGGCGACGACTGGGAATCGTTCTGAGCGGCCCGTCAATCCGCGCGCGGTCGCGGATTGACGGTGACGTCTCCCGGACTGAAACGCGCGGTTACGGACAACCCTGTCCCGCGAACGGCGGGCTCGCGCGTTGGAGGGACAGGGCGATGCGCAGCGTCGCGTCGCCGGCCCCTGTACAGTCCAGGAGACAAATGACCTCCCTCCTTTCCCGCATGCTCGCCGCCGCCGCGCTCGCCGCCGCCGCGGGCCACGCGTCCGCCGCCATCACGCTGTTCGGCCACGACAACTTCCATGGCCCGCGCGTCACGCTGACCCAGCCCGCGCCCGACTTCCGCGACTTCAACTTCAACGACCGCGCGTCGTCGGCGATCGTCGACGGCGAACCCTGGGAGGTCTGCCAGGACGTGGGCTTCCGCAACCGCTGCGCCATCCTCGTGCCGGGCAGCTACCCCGACCTCGCCGCCGTGGGCCTGGGCGACCTGCTGTCGTCCGCGCGTCCCGCGCGCCGCGACCCGCCGCCTCCGCCGGTGGCACCGCCGCCGCCCGACGGCGACATCGTGTTCTACGAGCACCCCGGATTCCACGGCCGCGACCTGAACGTGGGCGGCCAGATCGACGACTTCCAGCGGGTCGGCTTCAACGACCGCGCGTCGTCGGTGATCGTGTTCGAGGGCCGCTGGGAGGTCTGCGAGCACGCCTACTTCGACGGCCGCTGCATGATCCTGCGCCCGGGCCGCTACCCCGACCTGCGCGCGATGGGCATGGACGACATGATCTCGTCGGTGCGGCGCGTGCACCGCGACGCGAGCTTCGACGACGACCGCTACGCCCCGCCGCCGCAGCCGATGTACGACTGGCGCCGCCGGCCGCAGGAATTCGTCGAGGCCGTGCCGGTGGAATCGGTGCGCGTGGTCTACGCCGCGCCGCAGCAGCAGTGCTGGGTGGAGCAGTCGGCCGCCCCGGCCAACGCGCGCACCGGCGGCGCCATCGTCGGCGGCCTGATCGGCGGCATCCTGGGCCACCAGATCGGCGACGGCGGCAACCGCGACGGCGCCACCGTCGGCGGTGCCGTGGCCGGCGCCGTGATCGGCTCGCAGATCGCCCGCGGCGCCGAGCAGCCCCAGGCCGTCACGCGCTGCACCAGCGTGCCGCCGCAGGCGCCCGACCACTACGACGTGTCCTACTGGTACCGCGGCGTGCGCCACCACGTGCAGACCACGCTGCCTCCGGGCCCGACGATCATCGTCAACGGCAACGGCGAACCGCGGATCTGAGCGCGGGGCGTCCGCCCGCGGAAGAAACGCTCACGGGCGCGTGAGCACACTCACCGCTCGGGAGTCGCCTGGCGTTGGTATCGTCGCCGGGCGACTTTCCTCTTGGCGCTGGCCTCGCGAACCCACCCGGGTCCCGACGAGTCCAGCGCATTTTTCTGGCCGGGTCACCAGAACGCCCTCGTCTCGCGCAGCCGTTCCAGCGCCTTGCGCGCGCCGCGTGCGCGCTGCCGCGCCTTCGCCCGCAGCCACGCGGCGGCGCGCCCGGCCTCGGGGTCGGCCTCGGCCTGCGCGGCGAAGTGGCCTGCGGCCAGCGAGAAGTCGATGTAGCGGCCCAGCGCGTCCTGCGCCTTGGCCATGCGCTCGAACCACGGGCGCAGCCGCGCGGGATCGAAGGCCGGCGCGGCGAACTCGGCCAGGTAGCGCAGGCGCTTGAGGCGCTTGCGTACGTCGTGCCTGGCCTCGAACGGCTGGTCGTCGAAGCGGCGCGCGCCGCGCGCGACCTGGCGCGCGAGCCTGCGCACCCGCGAGACGAGGCACGCGAGCCCTTCTCCTTCGTCGCCGGCTTCCTCGCCGCCCGCCGACGCGAATAGGGACAGACTATGCAAAGCCTGCTGGAATTCCACGCCCGCCACGAGCCGGCGAAGCGCCGCCCGCTCGGTTCCTCGCGACGCCCCGGCATCGGAGACGTCGACGCCGGCCTTGCTCAGCCTCGGCAGGATCGTCGTCGCGAGGACGTAGCGGTCGCGCGCGTCGCCCAGGGCCTCGAACGCGGGCCGCACGGCGGCCTCCCATCCCGGAGGCAGGCCGCCCGCGAACGACCGGAGGCCGCGCACGGCCGAGCGCAGGCGCCGCAATCCGATCCGCAGCTGGTGCACGTGTTCAGGGTCGTCGCTGCCCAGCGCGATCGCCTCGGCGTTGGGCTGCACCTGCGCGAGGCAGGCGCCCACGGCGCCGCGCAGCAACGCCACGCCGTCCATGGCGCGCAGCCGGCGCCGGCTCCATGGCGCAGGCGCGGCCTTGACCGGCGCGCGCCACCGCCCGCTATCGAGTTCGCTCATGCGCTGGTCCCCGGCAACGTCCGTGCCGCGGCAGCGTAGCAGATCAGCGCGCCGAGTCGGGCAGCTCGATCTTCACCTCGAGCACCTCGAGGTCGTCCTGGCGTTCCAGGTGCACCTTGATGTCGTCGGGATGGATGGACACGTACTTGGAGATGACCGCGATCAGCTCGCGCTGCAGCGCCGGCAGGTAGTCGGCCTTGGAGCGCCCGCCGCGCTCGTGCGCAAGGATGATCTGCAGCCGTTCCTTGGCGACCGAGGCGGTCTTCTTCTTTTCGCCGAGCAGGAAGGAGAACAGGGACATCACTGCTTGCCTCCGAACAGCCGCTTGAAGAAGCCCGCCTTGACGTGGTCGACGAAGCGCATGGGCTTGTCCTCGCCCAGGAAGCGCGCCACGAGATCCGTGTAGGCCTCGGCCACGTCGGAGTCCTTCAGGTGGATGGCCGGCGTGCCCTGGTTGGAGGCCTGCAGCACGCTCTCCGACTCGGGGATCACGCCCATCAGCGGGATGCGCAGGATCTCCTGGATGTCGGACACCGACAGCATCTGGCCGTCCTCCACGCGCGCCGGGTTGTAGCGCGTGATGACCAGGTGCTCCTTGATCGGCTCGGCGCCGTCGATGGCGCGCTTCGTCTTGCTGCCCAGCATGCCGATGATGCGGTCGGAGTCGCGCACCGAGGACACCTCGGGGTTGGTGACGACCAGCGCCTCGTCGGCGAAGTGCATGGCCAGCAGCGCGCCCGTCTCGATGCCCGCGGGCGAGTCGCAGACGATGTACTCGAAGCCCATCTCGGCGAGCTCCTTGAGCACGCGCTCCACGCCGTCCTTGGTGAGCGCTTCCTTGTCGCGCGTCTGCGAGGCCGGCAGCACGAACAGGTTCTCGCACTGCTTGTCCTTGATCAGGGTCTGGTGCAGGTTGGCCTCGTTGTTGATCACGTTGATCAGGTCGTAGACCACGCGGCGCTCGCAGCCCATGATCAGGTCGAGGTTGCGCAGGCCGACGTCGAAGTCGATGACGGCCGTCTTGTGGCCGCGCAGCGCGAGGCCCGACGAGAAGCTCGCGCTGGTGGTGGTCTTGCCGACCCCGCCCTTGCCGGAAGTGACGACGACGATTTTTGCCATGTGGAGGTTGTTCCTTAGAAAATCTTGAGGGGCGTCATCACGAGGACGCCATCGACCAGCCGCACCTGGGCGGGCTTGCCGGCGACGTCCTTGGGCAGCGGCGTCTCCGTGGTGCGGTAGACGCCGGCGATGGCGATGAGTTCGGGTTCGAGGCAGGTGGTGAAGATGCGCGCCTCGGTGTTGCCGCGCGAGCCGGCGATGGCCTTGCCGCGCAACGGGCCGTAGACGTGGATGTTGCCGTCGGCCAGCACCTCGGCGCCGGCGTTGACGGCCGCGTGCACGACCAGGTCGCCGCCTTTCGCGTAGGCCTGCTGGCCGGAGCGCAGCGGCTTGTCGACGAGCAGCGTGGGCACGTGCACGGGCACCGCGCGCTCGACTTCCCGCACGACTTCGCGAATCACCTCCACCTCGACCGTGCGGGGCTTCTGCGGCGGCACGGCATCGGGCGCGGCGGGCAGGCCGGCGGCGAGCGCGCCGGCCATCTGCGCGGCGCTGCCGCCGGTGGCCAGCGACGGGCGCATGCGGTGCTTGCGCAGCGCGGCCACGATGGCGTCGAACGGAACCGCGTCCTCGCGATCGCGCACGGGCGCGAGATCGAGCACGACCGGGTCGTCGTCGAAGAAGTTGGGGGTGTCGCCCAGGCGCTGCTGCAGCTCGTCGGCGAGGACGGCGGGGTCGGCCTGGTGCAGCACCACGGTGACCAGCGGCAGGCTGAGGTCCTTCAGTTCGAACGCAAACGGAATCACTGTCGAGTCGGCAACCATCGGCGTCGGGGCGCGCAAAGCGGCGAAGTTTACCGGGTCGTGGTGACCGCCCTGTAACGAACGGGATAGCGCCGTTGCGTTATGGTGCGGCCCCATGAAGAATGACGCCCCCGCCAGGCCCGAGCGCTGGCAGGTCGATGCCGGCGACGCCGACGTCGCCACCCTGGTGATTCCGGCCGACTCGTTTCGCACGCGGCGTTTCGAGATCGACTGCCGCCTCGTTGTCGCGCGGCTGGCCGATGGCGCCTCGCACGGCATGCGCGTGGACGTGGACGGCGGCCTCGAATGGACCCGCCGCGCGCCCACCGAGAACCCCGGCCACACCGACTCGATGGACTACCACTTCCGGCGCGAGCTGCCCGTGGGCCAGCCGCTGCGCATCGTGGTCAAGACCCAGGCGTCGAAGGCGCGCCGGATGCGGCTGGTGATCGAGGCCGAGGAAGGCTGAAACCCCGCGGCCGGCGCCGGAACGCGGCGCGGCGTATCGTCAGGCGCACCTCGTCCCATGGAGCCCGCCCGCGATGTCCGACACGCCCCTCACCGACTCCCTGCCGCCCGGCCTGCGCGAGCTTCGCACGCGCCCTCTGCTGGCCATGCGCCTGGCCGTGCGCGGCCCGATGCCCGTGATCGCCACGCCAGGGGCCGCGCGGCGCATCGGTGTGGTCTTCGGCGGCGAGTTCGACGGCGAACGCCTGCAGGGCGCCGTGATGGACGGCGGCAGCGACTGGCAGACGCTGCGCGCCGACGGCAGCGTGGCGCTGGACGTGCGCCTGATCCTCAAGACCCGCGACGATGCCCACATCGCGATGAGCTACCGCGGCGTGCGCCACGGCGCGCCCGACGTGATCGCGCGCATCGACCGCGGCGAGGTGGTCGACCCGTCGGAGGTGTATTTCCGCTCCATCGTCCAGTTCGAAACGGCGGCGCCGCAGTACGACTGGCTCAACCACCTCGTCGCCGTGGGCATCGGCCAGCGGCGCACCGACGGCCCGGTCTACAGCGTGTTCGAGATCCTCTGAGGCCGCGGGCCCGCGGCGTGCCGTATCCTGCGGCCATGGACAAACCGAAGCCGTTCTCGATGATCCGCGAGTTCCACCTCGCGGACTGGTTCACGCTCGCCAACGCATTCTGCGGCGTGGGGGCGCTGTTCTCCGTCATGACGTTCCTGCAGACGAACGATGTGCGCCACATCTACTTCGCGTGCTGGCTGATCCCGGCGGCACTCGTGTTCGACGTGCTGGACGGGCGCGTTGCGCGCTGGCGCCAGCAGAGCTCGGAGCTCGGCCGCGAACTCGATTCCCTGGCCGACGTCATCTCGTTCGGCGTCGCCCCCGCGGCCATCGCCTACGGCTGCGGCATGCAGGGGCTGTGGGACCGCATCGTGCTCGTGTTCTTCGTCGTCTGCGGCGTGTCGCGCCTGGCGCGCTACAACATCACCGCGGTCAAGCTGTCCGGCGGCGGCGACAAGGTGAAGTACTTCGAGGGCACGCCCATCCCCACGTCGCTGCTGCTGGTGGTGGTGCTGGGCATTGCCGCGGCGCAGGGCAGCGTGGGAGAGACGCTGTGGCTGGGCATGACCACGCTCGGCGGCTTCCGCTTCCATCCGCTGGTGCTGATGTTCGCGGTGTCCGGCTCGTTGATGATCTCCCGCATCCGCATCCCCAAGCTCTAGTTCCGCGGCCGCGCGACGGCCGCCGGCATGCGGAAAGACCATTTTTATTGTGCACAATTTAAATGCACGCTACATTTCATCCCATGCCCCGCGACGACACCTCCACCCCGACCGCCGCCGAGCGCCGCGCCGACGCCTGGCTCGCGCTCGACAAGCAGCTGTGCTTCGCGCTGTACTCGGCCTCGCTCGCGATGACCAAGGTCTACAAGCCGCTGCTGGCGCCGCTGGGCCTCACCTACCCGCAGTACCTGGTCATGCTGGCGCTGTGGGAAGGCGACGGCCAGTCGGTGAGCGAGCTCGGCGACAAGCTGGCGCTCGATTCCGGCACGCTCACACCGCTGCTCAAACGCCTGGAGGCGCAGGGCCAGCTCAGCCGCGAGCGCGATGCGCAGGACGAGCGGCGCGTCATCGTCCGGTTGACGCCCGCGGGCCGCCAGCTGAAGGTGCAGGCGCGCCGCGTCCCGCAGGAGATCGGCCGCGCCTCCGGTTGCGAGCTGTCCGAGATCGTCGACCTCACGCGCCAGCTCACCACCGTGCGCGACGCCCTCACCCGCCACATCGAACACTGATTCAACCCGGCGCGGCACGAACGCCGCGCCAAACCACCCGCAAGGAGCACACCATGGCCTCACCCGAAAAGATCCTCTACACCGCCACCGCCACCGCCACCGGCGGCCGTACCGGCACCGCCAAGTCGTCCGACGGCGCCCTCGACGTCACGCTGAGCACCGTGCGCGAGCTCGGCGGCAACGGCGCGCCGGGCACCAACCCGGAACAGCTGTTCGCGGCCGGCTACTCGGCCTGCTTCATCGGCGCGATGAAGGCCGTGGCCTCGGGCATGACCGGCGGCCCGAAGATCGCGCTGCCCGGCGAGGTCTCGATCACGTCGGACGTCGGCATCGGGCCGATCCCCGGCGGCTTCGGCATCAAGGTGGACATGCGCATCTCGATCCCCGGCATGGACAAGGCCGCGGCCCAGTCGCTGGTCGACGCCGCGCACAAGGTGTGCCCGTACTCGAACGCCACGCGCGGCAACATCGACGTCTCCCTCACCGTGGTCTGAACCCGGCTGCGCCGCGTGCGCAGAATGTCACCGAAAGAGGCCCGCCCCGCGCGGGCCTCCGCGTTTTCGGCTGCTACGGATGCGTGGCCGTCCCCTATCATCCCGCGGTGCAACATCGCCACCCCTTCCTCGTCGCGTCGACCGTGGCGGCCGTCCTCGTCGGCGGCGCGCTGGTGTACGGACTGGGGCACGGGACGGCGGCCGCGGTCACCACGGTGCCGGCGCCCGAGCCGTCACTGGCGATGACGACCGACCCGGGGCTCGAGGCCCGGCCGGCGGCACCGCCCGCCGCGCCGGCCGCGGAGCGACGCGCGGCCACGCGCTTCGAGTCGCTGTCGCAGAAGGTCGACCGGCTGAGCCGCTCCAACGATCCGGTGGACGCCTTCGCCGCCTACCAGCTCGTCACCACCTGCGTCTGGGCGCGCGACCACGAGGGCTGGATGGCGCATCACATCCTGCCCGGCGACCGCGAGCTGCTGCCCACCACCCAGCAGGCGTGCGGCGACATCGCCTCCGACCAGATCCAGAGTCGGCTGCGCTGGCTGGAGCGCGCCGCGCTCGCCGGCGTGCACCACGCCGCGGTGGAGATGCTCAAGGAGGGCCCGGACGGGCTGGGCACCAACGCCGGCGACGACATCGCCGCGCCGCAGAACGCGGCCTGGAAGCAGCGCGTGGACGCCGCGCTCGAGGCCGGCGTGCGCACCTGCGACTCCGACTCGCTGGAGAGCCGGGTCAACGGCTACGAGACCGGGCTGGGTGTCGAGCAGGACCGGGCACGCGCCCTCACCTACTGGGTGGCCTACATGACCTGCCGCCAGCGCTTCGACGATGCGTCGGTGTCCGCTCTCGTCAACGGCGACAGCGTCGCGCAGCGCATGGGCAGCTCGCTGTCGGCCGAGCAGATCGCCACGGCGGTGTCGCAGGGGCAGCAGCTCGGGCGCGCCGCGCGGCCGCTGACCGGCGATCACTGAAGCAGTTCCAGCAGCAGTTCCACGCGCGCCTGCGCCGCGCTCAACTCGCCCGCGGCCTCGTCGTCCTGTGCGTCGCGCGCCAGCACGGGCCCGAACGCGCAGCGGCTCGCGCGCGTCACGCGCACGCCGGCCGCCCGCGCCCGCGCGAGCGCGCCGTCCAGGCGCGCGCTGGTCGACCCGTGGCCCGTGCCCGCGACGACCAGGCCGGCGGCGCCGGAGGCCACGACGGCGTCCACCAGCCGGCCGTCGGCGCCCGCGTGGTTGAGCACGATCTCCACCCGCGGCCACGATTCGGCCGGCGCGGCGATGCGGGCCAGCCCCAGCGCCTCACCCTCGGGCCAGGCACGGAAGCGGCGCAGCGTGCCGCCCTCGAGCCGCGCGATCGGCCCGCAGTCGCTGCCGGCGAACGCGGACGTCTGCAGGGTGTGCACCTTGCGCAGGCCCACCGCGGCCCAGGCCGCGCCGGCGAACACCACGCTGACGCCGCGCGCGCCGGCGCACTCGGCCACTGTCACGGCGTCCAGCAGGTTGGCCGGGCCGTCCGGCGACAGCGCGCTGGCCGGACGCATGGCCGCGGTCAGCACCACCGGCTTGGCCGGGGCGAGCACGCGCTGCAGGAAGTAGGCAGTCTCCTCCAGCGTGTCGGTGCCGTGCGTGACCACGACACCGGCCACCTCGGGGCGCGCCAGGTGGTGCGCCACGCGCGCGGCCAGGCGCTGCCAGGTGGCGGCGTCCATGTCCTTGCTGTCGATGGCCGCCACCGATTCCGACTCGAGACGGTGGTCGGCGAGCGCCGGCACCGCGGCGATGAGGGCGTCGACGCCCAGCGCGCCGGCGCGATATCCGGTGGTGTCAGTGCTGGCGGCGGCGGTGCCGGCGATCGTCCCGCCCGTGGCGAGAATCACGACAAGCGGCATGGGGCTTTGCATTCTTGGCAACCTTGGATAAAAATACAGACCTGTATGAACAAACAGATGCCGCCCGCGGGACACGAGTCTCCTGGCGGCCAGGAACATCATGGACGTCGAATCGCCGAAGCTCACCGCCCGCCAGCAGCAGATCCTCGATCTGGTGCAGAGCGCGATCGAACGCACCGGCGCTCCGCCGACCCGCGCCGAGATCGCCAACGAACTGGGCTTCAAGTCGGCCAACGCGGCGGAGGAACACCTCCAGGCGCTGGCCCGCAAGGGCGTCATCGAGCTGGTGGGCGGCACCTCGCGGGGCATCCGCCTGAAGTCTGACACATTGCGTGCGCTCAACGAGGCGCGCGGCAAGCAGTTCTCGCTGCCGCTGCCCAGCCTGTCGCAGCTCACGCTGCCGCTGGTGGGCCGGGTGGCCGCCGGCTCGCCCATCCTCGCGCAGGAGCACGTGGAGCAGACCTACCTGCTCGAGGCCACCATGTTCCCCCGCCGCCCCGACTACCTCCTCAAGGTCAAGGGCATGAGCATGCGCGACGCCGGCATCATCGACGGTGACCTGCTGGCGGTGCAGAAAAGCCGCGAGGCGCGCAACGGCCAGATCGTGGTGGCGCGCCTGGGCGACGAGGTCACGGTCAAGCGCTTCCGCCGCACCCGCACCACCATCGAGCTGCTGCCCGAGAACCCCGATTTCCAGCCCATCATCGTGCCCTTCGGCGACGTCGATTTCGAGCTCGAAGGCATCGCGGTGGGCCTGGTGCGCAACAACATGATGAGCTGACGTGCGGCTGGCCGCGTCGCCCCGTTGCGCGTGCGGCGCCGGCGCGCGCGACCACCGCTGAAGGAACGCAACCGCCATTGGCTCGCTGTCACGCCCGTCACGCCAGGCCATGAAGTCGCCCAAGGCAGCCACGGCCGACGAGTGCCTCGCGCTCGAACAACTGCCCAACGTCGGCCCCGCGATAGCCGCCGACCTGCGCGTGCTGGGCATCCACACGCCCCAGGCGCTGAAGGGCCGCGACGGCCTGCAGCTCTATCGCGCGCTGTGCACCGCCACCGGCCAGCGCCACGACCCCTGCGTGCTCGACACGCTGCTGGCCGTGGTCGACTTCATGAACGGCGCCCCGGCGGCGCCGTGGTGGGCCTACACGAAGCAGCGCAAGGCGATGGTGGGCCAGTTGCGCGACTGACGCAGGGGTCTGGCTCCTGCCCGAATGGCGCCGGTCGGAAGCCGGATGCGTTGCCGGCAGGTGCCTGGCGCCGATTGCACGCCGGTTCGCACGGACGCTACGCCGCCGTCTTGAACGCCATCACGGCCTGGTTGCGCAGCGTGCGCAGCAGGCTCAGCTCGCGGTCGCCCAGCACGATGCCGCCGGCCGTGGCGCAGTCGGCGTAGATCAGCGCGAACGGCGCGCTCTTCATCGTCAACGGCAGCAGCACGAAGCTGCGCGCGTCGGCCTCGCGCTGCAGCCAGGTGGGCAGGCGCGTGCGCACGTTCTCGGCCGCGGCGTCCGAGATGAGCGTGTCGGCGGCCTTCTTGCAGGCCACGGCGAGCAGGTCGACCGGGCCGTTCGGATTGACGTCCACGCGGAACTGCGCCGATAGCGCGGCCGCGGGCGCGCCCAGGCCCAGGCGGCCGGTGATGACGCCGGTCTTCTGGTCGCGCATGCCGAACACGACGCAGCGGAAGCCGAGCGCGTCGTGCATGGTCTGCAGGATCTTGCGCAGCACCTCGTTCAACTTGAAGCTGTCGCCGGCCAGCGCGCTCGTCACGCTGGCGATGCCTTCTTCCAGCGCCAGCATGCGGGCGCTGGACTCGGACGAGGCCGGGGCGGCGGGCGGCGCCAGCGCGGCGTCGCTCGCGACGGGCGATGCGGGCGTCGCGGCCGCGGCGTCCAGCGTCACGATGGTGGCCGGGTTGCGGTTGCCCGTGGGCACCTCCAGCGGCTGCGGCAGCAGGCGGCGCGCCTTCGAGTCCTCCTTCAGGTCCAGCCCCAGGTCGTTGGACATCGACTGCAGGTGCGATTGCGCGCTGCGCACCGCGGCCTCGAACTGATCCTTGGGCAGGTTCAGCGCCCGCGCGAAGCGGTCGCCGATCGCCGAGATCTTGCGGGAGGCCGATCCCGCCGACGCCTGCATCAGCGCCTGCGCCAGCTCGCCCGCGGCCTGCACGCACCAGCGCAGCCGATCAGCGGGCGGCTCCACGCTGCGCGACGGCGGCTCGCCCTCGGGCCGCGCGATGGCACGCCGCAGCGAGTCGGGCAGGCCCCACACCTTGGTCACGCCCACGCCCAGCTGTTCGTAGGACAGGCCCAGCACTTCGCCGACGGCGCGATCCTCGATGGCCTGCGACCACCCGCCGCGCTGCGACGACGGCTCCACGCGGCGGCGGATCAGCGCCGCCTCCTCGGGGAAATAGAACTCGGTGAGCATGCGGCCCAGCTGCGACATCATGCCGGCCAGGAACGGCTCGTCGTGCGCCTTGGCCGACGGCGTGAGCTCGTCGCACAGGGTGCCCGTCATCATCGCCAGGACGAACATCTCCTTCAGGCGGGCGACGTGCGCCTTGTCCTGCATGTGCTCCAGCAGCACCAGCGACAGCGCCATCGTGCGGATGCCCGCCAGGCCGATCAGCGACACCGCGCGCGGCACGGAGGCAATGGTGCCGGCTCCGGCGTTGCGGAAGTGCGCCGTGTTGACCAGGCGCAGCAGCTTGTTGGTGAGCGCCACGTCGCGCACGATCTCGTCGGTGACGCCGTCGATGCTCGCGTCCTCCGACTGCGTCACGCGCTGGATGCGCACCACGGCGTCGGACAGCGCCGGGAAGTCGCTCTTGTGGCGCATGCGGCGCAGCAGGAACTCGAGCGTCGCGCGATCGCCGCCGTCAGCGCCCACGGGGGCCGGATCCAGCCATTGGTGCAGCGCGTTGCGGAACGCGGCGGCCGACTCGGGGCGGCGCGACGGGTCCCGCGAGACCGCGCGCATCACCAGCGCGCGCAGGGCGTCGTCGGTGGCGTCCGCGGCAGCGGCCTGCTTGTCCAGCGGCCAGGCAACGTCTTCCTTGGCGATGCGCTCCAGCGCTCGGTACGGGTCGCTCTCGGCCAACATCGGCCGGCCGCAGATCATCTGGCCCAGCATCATGCCGGCCGCGAACACGTCCATCAGCGGATGCGGCGCGGCGCCGCCGATGGCCTCGGGCGAGATGTAGCCGGGCGAGCCGACGACGCGGCCGTCGTGCTTGTCGGAGACCTTGGCCGCGATGCCGAAGTCCATCACGCGCGGGCGGCCCTGCGCGTCCATCAGGATGTTGGAGGGCTTCAGGTCGCGGTGCACGATGCCTTGCGCGTGCGCGGTGGCGACCGCGTCGAGCACGTCGCGCATCAGCGCCGCGGCCTCGCGCTCGGGCAGCTTGCCGCGCTTGCGCAGCAGGTCGGTGAGCGTGGGGCCGGCGACGTATTCGAACACCATGAACGAGACGGCCCCGTCCTGGTCGGCCTCGAACACCGGCACGATGTTGGGATGGGCCAGGCGGCTGACCGCGCGGGCCTCGTCCAGCCACTGCGCCACCGAGGCGGCGTCGGCGTCGGGGTTGATCACCTTGACCGCCACCTCGCGTTGCAGGCGCGGGTCGTAGCCTAGCCACACGGTGGCCTGCGCGCCGCGGCCGAGCACGCCGCGCAGCTCGAAGCGGCCGACGCGACGGGCACCGGCACCGGCACCGGTGCCGGTGCCGGTGCCGCGCGAAACGGGCACGGCGCTCACGACGCGGCTCCTGGGTTCGTGCGCACGGGGGTCACGCGTTGGCCCGATCGGGCTTGGCCACGGGGGGTTGCAGCGCGTCCTGGATGTCCTTGAGCGTGATGTTCAGCGGACGGCCGTAGCGCTGCGCCACGCGCTGCACGGCGGGCACCGCCCGGCGCGAGGGCAGCGCCACCGCGTCGAGCACGTCGTTGGCGCAGCTGGCCACCAGGCGCAGCATGTCCACGTCGGACGTGGGCGTGTGGATCGGGCCGGTGGGCGGCGCGCGGCGCACCATGTGCTGCACGCCGTCGTCCAGCCCCCAGTGGTGCATCACGGCCGCGCCGAGCGCGTCGATGTCGATGCCCAGCACCGCGAACGACGCGCCTTCCGCGGTCATGCCCTGTTCGTCCGGCTCGCCGGTCTTCTGCGCGGCCACTGGCTGCATCAGGCGGCGGATCTGCGCCGCCTCCTCGGGGAAGTGGTACTGCACGACCAGCCAGCCCAGGTTCTGCAGCGCGGTGATCAGGTAGACCACCTCCTGGTCGTAGCCGGCCGGTTGCAGCGCGCGGGCGATGTTGCCGGCGCGCTTGACGCGCAGCATCAGCGCGTTGAGCGCGTTGGCGGCCTCGTCGTTCAGCGGGCCGGGCCAAGGGCGCAGCGACAGCGCCGCCTGGCGCACGCCGTCGAGGCCCACCATCGCGATGGCGCGGTGGATGGCCAGCACGGCGCCGCTGCCGGTGTTGCCGGCCTGCGACTGCGCGAAGTTGACCATGCGCACCATCTCGAACGACAGCGCGAAGTCCTGCAGCACGACGCTGGAGAGCTCGTGCGTATGGCCCGTCTCCAGCAACGCCAGGCGCGCGGCGCGGTCGGCGCCGCCGGGCATCGCCGGCAGCATGCCGACGCTGCGCATGCGCCCCAGCAGCAGCGTGATGGGGCCGGCGTCCTGGTCGCTGGTGGCCTCCAACCAGCCTTCCAGCGCGCGCTCGAAGGTGCGTGCGCTGCGATAGCGCTGGCGCTCCTGGCGGTCGGTGGCGCGGTTGACGATGGCCCGCAAGGGCTCGGGAATCGGGCGCGGCACCGTCCACGGCAGCCGCACCATCTCGTGGCCGAACGGCGGCAGGCGGCCCACCGCCTTGGCGACGTCGGGCTCCTCCAGCGGGGCGGTGCCGGCCAGCACCTGGTGCATCACGAGGCCGAAGGCCAGCACGTCGATCTCCGCGGCCAAGCGCTGCATGCGGCGCTCGTCCATCGCGGCCTGGTGGCCGTCGGTGTCGGCGGCCGCGCTGATGAAGGACTTGGCGAACGCGTCGGCGTCGACGATCTCCAGGCCCAGCAGCTTCACGTTGCCGGTGTCGTCCACCAGCAGAGAGTACGGCTGCAGGTCGCGGTGCGCGCTGCCGCCCTCGTGGGCGAACGCCAGGCCTTGCAGCACCTGCACGCTCCACTGCGTCAGCTCGTTGCCGGGCAGGCCCTTCGAGGTGAGCTTCTCGTCCCAGGTGACGAACGATCCGCGCTCGTAGACGGCGTAGGGCCAGCGTTCGTGCTCGCCGACGTCCAGCACGCGGGCAAGCTTCGGATGCTTCAGGCGGCTGGTGCGGCCGACGCGGGCGAGCCAGGCGCCCAGGGCGTCCGGGTCGGCCGGCCGGGCACGCGGCATCGCGAGCATCACCTCGACGTCGCCCTCGGAATCCTGCGCCAGCCACAGCATCGTCTGCGCGCTCCTGCCGAGCAGGCGCATCAACTGGTAGCGGCCGAGCATGCGCACCGCGCGGTTGGGCGTGGCGGGACTGGCGGCAGCGGCGACGGTAGGGGGAATGGTGGCGACCATGAGCGCAGTAACGGAAGGATCGCTCGATTGGAACGCCGGCGGACGCGACACGACGCGCGGAAGAAGGGTCAAAACGGTGCGTAATTCACTCTCGAACCGCCCTTCAGATTTCGGGAAGCTGTCGAGGGGCCTTTCATTCCTCCGATTCGGCCGCATCTCATCCATGCGCGGGAAGCACGGCGCCGTCCACCCCACGGCCTGCGGGGCCGGACGGATGTGTCAGAATCTTTTCACCGGCGCGGACTTGGCGAGTTTCCCGACGAACGCCCGCCACCGGTGCCCCAAGGAAAACGCATGAGCAGCGAAGCAATCAAACATATCTCCGACGCGTCCTTCGAGACCGATGTCCTCAAGTCCGGCACCCCGGTGCTGGTGGACTACTGGGCGGAGTGGTGCGGCCCCTGCAAGGCCATCGCCCCGATCCTGGAGGAAGTGGCCAAGGACTACGGCCAGCGCCTGCAGATCGCCAAGATGAACGTCGACGACAACCGCGACGTGCCGGCCAAGTTCGGCATCCGCGGCATCCCGACGCTGATGCTGTTCAAGGACGGCCAGCTCGCGGCGACCAAGGTCGGCGCCCTGTCCAAGTCCCAGCTGACCTCGTTCCTCGAAGGCCACCTGGGCGCTGCGTCCACGGCCGCCCAGGGCTGATCCGGCGGACGTCGCGAAGGGTCTGCGGCGACACGTGTCGCCGCCCCCTTTCGTTTGCAGTTGACGTCCCTCCTCGACGGCCCTCTATAATCAAGGCTGACCAGTGCCTCCAAGGCGCCTCGCTCTGACGAGCAACGGCGCCGGCATTGAGCCAAGGTAGCGCCTCCGCGCCCAGTCTTCCGCACTTTTCCAGCGGGTTCCGGCGCGCGGTCTCGGCGATTCGTCCCAAGCCCCATCCGTTTCACGTCGCCACGACGGCCCCGACCCGGCCGGTGCACGCCCACATCGCGTGACCCGAGTTTCCAGAGTCGGTCCGCACGAGGCGCGCCCCGCAGTCCGGGCGCGCCGAAGCGATCTGAATCAGCCGCGGCCTACACCCCAGGGTGAACAAACAATGCATCTTTCCGAACTGAAGGCCATGCACATCGGTGCACTGATCACGATGGGCGAAGCCCTCGAGATCGACAACGTGGCCCGCCTGCGCAAGCAGGAACTGATGTTCGCGATCATGAAGAAGCGCGCCAAGGGCGGCGAACAGGTGTTCGGTGACGGCGTGCTCGAAGTGCTGCCGGACGGCTTCGGCTTCCTGCGCGCCATCGACGAGAGCTACATGGCGTCCACCGACGACATCTACCTCTCCCCCAGCCAGATCCGCCGCTTCAACCTGCACACCGGCGACATGATCGAAGGCGAAGTGCGCGTCCCCAAGGACGGCGAACGCTACTTCGCGCTGGTGAAAGTCGACCGCGTCAACGGCGTCACGCCCGAGGAGAGCAAGCACAAGATCATGTTCGAGAACCTGACGCCGCTCTTCCCGAAGGAGTGCTTCAAGCTCGAACGCGACATCCGCGGCGAGGAGAACATCACCAGCCGCATCATCGACCTGATCGCCCCCATCGGCAAAGGCCAGCGCGCCCTGCTCGTCGCCCAGCCCAAGACCGGCAAGACGGTGATGATGCAGCACATCGCGCACGCGCTGGTGGCCAACCATCCCGAGATCCACCTGATCGTGCTGCTCGTCGACGAGCGCCCGGAAGAAGTCACCGAGATGCAGCGCACCGTGCGCGGCGAGGTCATCAGCTCCACCTTCGACGAGCCCGCCGCTCGCCACGTTCAGGTGGCCGAGATGGTGATCGAGCGCGCCAAGCGCCTGGTGGAGATGAAGAAGGACGTCGTCATCCTGCTCGACTCCATCACCCGCCTGGCCCGCGCGTACAACAACGTGCTGCCGTCGTCGGGCAAGGTGCTGTCGGGCGGCGTCGACGCCAACGCGCTGCAACGCCCGAAGCGCTTCTTCGGCGCGGCGCGCAACGTCGAGGAAGGCGGCTCGCTGACCATCATCGGCACGGCGCTGATCGACACCGGCTCGAAGATGGACGAAGTCATCTACGAGGAGTTCAAGGGCACCGGCAACTGCGAGATCCACCTGGATCGCCGCATGGCCGAGAAGCGCGTCTACCCCTCCATCCAGATCAACCGCTCCGGCACCCGCCGCGAGGAAATGCTGCTGAAGCCGGAAATCCTGCAGAAGACATGGATCCTGCGCAAGCTGCTCTATCCGATGGACGAGATCGAGGCGATGGAGTTCATGCTCGACAAGATGAAGGCCAGCAAGACCAATCTCGATTTCTTCGACATGATGCGTCGAGGCGGATAGATGGAGCCCCACGGTCGCTAGCGCTCCCTGCCCCCGAGGGGCCAGCCGCGAGCGGCCCGGCAAAGCCGGATCCGCCGCTCCCTCGAACTCCGGTTCCGTGCGAGTCAGCGGCAGCGCCGGAACCGTCCTGCGCTTCGCATCATGTGATGAAAGGCCTGCACTCGCGGGCCTTTCGTTCGTCTGGAGGTCGCTCCATCCGTCCGGGTAGACAGAAACGTCCGAACCATCCTATAATCCAAGGTTTTCCGCTTTCGGAAAGTGCTGGGCATGGTGCCCATGTGGCTTCCGACGACTCCGGCTCCGCCGGAAACAGCGAGACAGAGGACACCATGAAAGACGGCATTCACCCCAACTACCGCGAAGTCTGCTTCGTGGACCTGTCCAACGGTTTCAAGTTCGTGACGCGTTCGTGCGCCACCAGCAAGGAAACCATCAAGATGGAAGACGGCAAGGAACTGCCGCTGTTCAAGCTGGAAACCACCAGCGAGACGCACCCGTTCTACACCGGCACGCAGAAGAGCGTCGACAGCCTGGGCGGCCGTGTCGAGAAGTTCCGCAACAAGTTCGCGCGCGTCGGCCTCAAGAAGTCGTCGACCGCCGCAGCGGAGTAAGACGAGGCTTTCTGCCCGTCACCCTGAAAAGGCAGCTTCGGCTGCCTTTTTTGCGCCCGCCAGCTGTTGCTCGCCGGCAAAGCCTGCCGCATTCGGGCATTTCGGTACGCCAATTTGCGCCCGCCGGCCGGGCGACGCCTCGGCATGCGGCATGATGCCCCCCGTGAATCTGCCAACTCCCGCCCTCGTCACCCAGCGCGCGGCCCAGCGACTGCCGCGCTGGGCCCTGATGCTCCTGTGCGCCGCCTACCTGCTGCCCGGGCAGTTCGGCCGCGAGCCCTGGAAGAACGCCGACATCACCGCGTTCGGCTACATGTCTTCGCTGGCCGAGGGCCGCAGCCCATGGACGGCCCCGGCGCTGGCCGGCCTGCCGGGCGACGGTGCCCTGCTGCCCTACTGGCTCGGCGCGCTGTCGATCAAGGCCCTGCCCTTCATCGACGCCGCCAACGCCGCTCGCGTGCCGTTCGCGCTGCTGCTGGCGGCCACGTTGGCGTTGATCTGGATAACCACGCTGCACCTGGCGCGCACCGAGGCCGCCCAGCCCGTGGCGTTCGCGTTCGGCGGCGAGGCCTCGCCGCTGGACTATGCGCGCGCGCTCGCCGACGGCGCCGTGCTGGCCGCCATCGCCAGCCTGGGCCTGCTGCAGCTGGGCCACGAGACCACGCCGGAGCTGGTGCAGCTCACCGGGGTGGCGCTGCTCATGTGGACGCTCGCGGCGGCGCCCACCCGGCCGCGCCTGGCCGCCGGCGCGGCCGTGCTGGCGCTCATCGTGATCGCGGCCAGCGGCGCGCCCACCATCGCGTTGGCGCTGGGCGCCAGCGGCTTCGCCATCTGCCAGTGGTCGCGCTATCCCGGCGCGCAGGGCCTGCGTCCCTGGCTGGTGCTGGGCATGCTCGCGGGCGCACTGGTGGCCGCCGCGGGCCATGCCTGGGCCTGGCGCGCGGGCATCCGCTGGAGCTCGGCGTGGGAGCTGCTGCGCCTGTCCGCGTGGTTCCTGTGGCCGGGCTGGCTGCTCGCGCTGTGGACGCTGTGGCGCTGGCGCAAGCACCTCACCTATCGCCACATCGCGGTGCCCAGCGTGGGCGTGGCGGTGGCGCTGGTGGCCTCGTTCACGATGGGCTCGTCCGATCGCGCGCTGCTGCTCGCGGTACCCGGCATCGCGGTGCTGGCGGCGTTCGCGCTGCCCACGCTCAAGCGCTCCGCGGGCTCGGCCATCGACTGGTTCTCGGTGTTCTTCTTCACCGCGCTGGCGATCGCGATCTGGGTCTTCTACATCGGCATGCTGACCGGCACGCCCGCGAAGGCCGCGCTGCGCATCACGCACCTGCTGCCCGGCTTCGAGCCGCGCTTCTCGGCGCCGCTGCTGGCGCTGGCCGTCACCGGCATGGCCGCCTGGCTCGCGCTCGTGCGCTGGCGCACGGCGCGCGTGCAGCACGCGTTGTGGAAGTCGCTCGTGCTGCCGGCCTCCGGCGTGGCGCTGAGCTGGCTGCTGCTGCTCACGCTGGGCCTGCCGGTGATCGACTACGCGCGCAGCTATCGCCCATGGGTCTACCTGGTCGCCCAGCACGTGCCCAACGGCGGCTGCGTGGCCGCGCAGTTGCCGCGCTCCGCGCTGGCCGCGCTGGAGAACTACACCAACTGGCGCATCGACGCGCAGGGCGACGTGGCGCGCACCAGCGAGTGCGCCTACCTGCTGGTGGACGAGAACCCCCGCGCGCCCGTCCAGGCGCCGCCGGGATGGACGCTGGTGGCGCACGTGCACCGGCCGTCGGAACGAGACGAGTCGACCGCCGTGTTCAGGCGCACCGACGCGCCCTTGCCGCACGCCGGGGAGTTCGGGCGCGTGGCGCAGGCGCGCTGACGTCCGCGCGGGGGCGCGTGACGCGCCTCACCAGCGGCCGCGCCCCTGTTCCTCGCGCCGCTGCTCGCGCAGCATGTACAGGTAGAGGCCCTCGACCTTCTCGCGCGCCCAGGGCGTCTTGCGCAGGAACTTCAGGCTCGACTTGACGCTGGGCTCGAACGCGAAGCAGCGCAGCGGGATGCGCTCGTCGAGGCCCTGCCAGCCGTAGGCGCCGACCAGCGCGGTGACGATGGCCTCGAGCGTCAGCCCGTGCAGCGGATTGCGGGGCTGCGCCGGCGGCGGCGGGACGGGATCGGTCATGCGGCATTGTCGCCGCACCGACGGCGATCGGAGGAGTCTTGCGCGCGCTCAGCCGGGCTTGACCGTGCTGCTCTTGATGAGCGCCATCGAGGTCGCGATCAGCGACGACACCTCGGTCATGTTGCCCGGCACGATCATCGTGTTGTTGGTCTTGGCCAGCGCCTGGTAGGCATCGACCGCGCGCTCGGCCACCTTCAGCTGCACCGCCTGCTCGCCGCCCGGCGAGCGGATGGCCTCGGCGATCTTGCGGATCGCGTCGGCGGTGGCGTCGGCCACGGCGACGATGGCCGCGGCCTCGCCCTGCGCCTTGTTGATCTCGGCCTGCTTCTCGCCTTCGGAACGCGCGATCGACGCCTCGCGCTGGCCGGTGGCGATGTTGATCTGCTCCTGGCGCCGGCCTTCGGACGCCGCGATCAGCGCGCGCTTTTCGCGCTCGGCGGTGATCTGCGCCTGCATCGAGCGCAGGATCTCGGCCGGCGGCGTCAGATCCTTGATCTCGTAGCGCAGCACCTTCACGCCCCAGTTGGACGCGGCGTCGTCGAGCGCGTTGACCACGAGCCCATTGATCATGTCGCGCTCCTCGAAGGTCTTGTCCAGCTCCATCTTGCCGATGACGCTGCGCAGCGTGGTCTGGCACAGCTGCGTGATGGCGACGACGTAGTTGCTGGAGCCGTAGCTGGCGCGCATCGCGTCGGTGACCTGGAAGTACAGGATGCCGTCCACCTGCAGCTGCGTGTTGTCGCGCGTGATGCAGACCTGGCTGGGCACGTCCAGCGGGATCTCCTTGAGCGAGTGCTTGTAGGCGACGTTGTCGATGAACGGGATCAGGATGTTGGCGCCCGGCGGCAGCACCGCGTGGAACTTGCCGAGGCGCTCCACGACCCAGGCGTTCTGCTGCGGCACCACCTTCACGAGGCGGTACAGGAAGACGATCGCGGCGACGATCAGGATGAAGGCGAGTAGCTGGAATTCCATGATGTTGACAAGCTCCGTGTTCAAGCAGCGCGCCGCAGCGCGAGTTCGTTGTGGCGCACCTCGGCGATCACGTGCACGCCGGGTGCCGGCGGCCCGTCGCCGATCCAGCGCACGTTCCAGGCCGAGCCGCGGTACGACACGCGCGCGGTGCCGTCGGCGTTCCAGCCGTCGACGTGGATCTGCTCGCCGATGTCGAGGTTGATGTCGCGGTTGGCGGCCGGGGCCACGCGGCCGGGGTCGCGCACGCGCTTGCGATGCCAGGCCAGTACGGCGGCGCCGCCGACGACCAGCGCGACCGCCACCTGCGCGAAGAACGAGATGCCCGCGTAGCCTGCCAGCGCGCCCACGACGCAGCCGATGGCCAGCATCAGCACGTAGAACGTTCCCGTGAGCAGTTCGCCCACCACCAGCACGCCGGCGGCGATCCACCACCAGGTCGAGGCACTCCAGTCCATTCGGCTCGTCTCCCCATTCTTTCGAACGATGCGCCATTGTTGCGGCATTTCGGGACTCGTGGCGCACGAGGTGAGCCAGCGCCCCTCGTATCATGTTCGCATGGAATCCAACATCGAAGACCAGGGCATCGCGCAGGACGCGAACGAGCGCGTGCACGAGCCGCGCCTGTGGGCGGACAACGGCTGGACGGCCCGCGTCATCAAGAACGAGGACGACGACGGCTGGGCCGTCTCGATGACGCGCGACGGCGAGCGCGAGCCCGCGCTGGTGGGCCCGTGGACCATGGGCCGCGACAAGAAGAACCCGAAGCCGCTGGACGTCAACGCGTTCAACACGCTGGTCAAGACCGCGGCGGAGGTCATCCGCCGCCACGAGCAGGCGGTGCACGCGGCCATGCACAAGCAGTTCCAGATCGCCACCGACTCGGGCCGGGTGCTGGTGACGCTGGACATCGTGCCCGACGAGTTCGACCCGCACGCGCTGCTGGCCGCGCAAGACGAGTTCGGCGAGCGCATCGCGCAGGTGAAGGTGAGGCCCGACTTCAAGCTGACCACGGCCTCCGCGACGGCATGGATCGAGGCGGACTACCGCAAGCCCTGAGAAGCTGGCGGCTCAGCCGACGCGCTCCACGCGGCACGAGAAGCACCCGCGCTTCGCGTTGTGCAGGTGGATGAACGACACGGCCGCGTCGGACAGCATCCGCTCGATCGCGTCGTGCGCCTCCGCGCCCTCGCACACGGCGGCGTCCACCATCATGTCGCCGGCGTCATAGGCTCGCACCGACATCAGGCGGCGCGTCACATAGGGCGGGATCGCGCCCGGCGCGAGCACCGCACGCGTCGCACCCCGGCGCACGTACACGGGGCCGCTCGCGCGGTACGGCGAGCCGGTGCTCAGGTGCTCGTGCGGCAGCAGCAGGAGCTCGTCGCCGACGGCGGCGTCCACCAGCGACACGCGGCACGGGAAGCCGGTGGGCGCATCGGCAACGACGCGGCGGGCGCCGAGCGCGGCCAGCTCGGCGTCGCTCATCGCGAAGAAGGGTTCGAAGTTCTCGGCGGTGAGGCCGACCAGGCGGAAGGAGGACATGGCGTGCTGTCGGTGAGTGGCGATGGCCGCAGTCTCCGCCGGAGCCCATGCCGCGTCCCGCCGCTTTCGGACATTGAATTCCGGGGTCGCCTCCGGCAGCCGCGAACCGCCTTCAGGCCGCAGCGCCGTCCGGCCGTGGAATGCGGAACAGGTCGCGCTCGCGGCCGTCGGGCGCCACGAAGCGATCGATCTGCACGCCGCCCAGCCGTTGGACCAGCGCCCGCGCCTGGTCGTTGGTGTCGACCATGTAGGTCTCGACGCTGGGCCAGCCGAACACGTCGTACGCGTGCGCCACCACGGCCTGCGACGCCTCCTGAGCGAAGCCGCGGCTGCGGTAGCGGGGCAGCAGCCACCATGTGAGCTCGCGGTGCCAGCCCGGGCTCTGCCAGAAGCCGCACACGCCCACCGGCTCGCCACGCTCGCGATCGATCAGCACCCAGGCGCCGAAGCCCTGCAGCTGCCACGAACCGAGGTCGCTGGCCAGGCGCGTCCAGGAGCCGACCACCGACAGCGGGCCGCCGTACGACGACGAGGCGTCCGCATCGGTGTAGAACGTCCGGTACAACTCGGCGTGAGCCGCGCTCGGTGGCACCAGGTCGAGGCGCTCGGTGCGCAGCGTGGGGATGTCGAAGGCCATGCGCTCAAGTCTAGGGCCAGTCCGGCCGGCCGCGTCGCGGTGGAAACCTCCACGGGGTTGCCCCAGGGGTCACCGGACGGTCGAGGCTTCCTGGGCCACCGGTCGAGCCGGCGCGGCCGGGCGCACGCGGGCGGCGGGTATCACGATGCGGAAGGTGGAGCCGCGGCCCAGCTCGCTCTGGATGTCGAGCTCACCGCCGTGGCGCTGCACCACGTGCTTGACGATGGACAGGCCCAGGCCGGTGCCGCCGGTGTCGCGCGAGCGGCTGCCGTCGACGCGGTAGAAGCGCTCGGTGAGGCGGCCGATGTGCTCGCGGGCGATACCCGGGCCGGTGTCCTTGACCTCGATCTCGGCGTTGCCGTCGGGGCGGTGCACCCAGGTGACCGTGATAGCGCCGCCCGACGGCGTGTAGCGCACGGCGTTGCTGACCAGGTTGGCCACGGCGCTCGTCCATTCGCTCTCGTTGCCGGCCAGCTCGTCATTGGCCTGCAGGTCGAAGCGCAGGGTGTGGCGGCCGGAGGACAGGCCGCGCGCCTCGCTCTCCACCTGCGCGAACAGGCGCGTCACCGGCGTCCAGCGGTCGCAGGTGGGCCGCGGGCTGCCTTCGAGCTTGGCCAACGTCAGCAGGTCTTCCACCAGCGTGGTCATGCGCGCCGTCTGCTGCTGCATGAGCGCGAGCACGCGTTCGCGCTCCACCTCGGTGAGCGGCAGCGACGAGATGGTCTCGACGAAGCCTGCCAGCACGGTCAGCGGGGTGCGGATCTCGTGCGACACGTTGGCCACGAAGTCGCGCCGCATGGCCTCGGTGCGTTCGCGCTCGGTGATGTCCTGCGTCAGCACCAGGCGCATGCCGTCGCCGTAGCGGCTCACGATCACGCTGAGCGTGGAGTCGCCGCCCGGCGTGGAGAACACCACCGGCTCGTCGAACACGCCGGCCTGCAGGTAGGCCACGAAGGTGGGCGAGCGCACGAGGTTGGTCACGCGCTGCAGGCGGTCGCGCACCGGGTCGAGCCCGAAGTGGGTGGCGGCCACGCCGTTGAGCCACTGGATCTGGTCGGCCTCGTCAAGCAGCAGCACGCCGTTGGGCGAGGCCTCGATGGCGGACATGAACTGGCCGAAGCGCTCCTGCTCCTGCACGAACGCGCGGTCGCGCTGGCGCAGCGCGCGCTCGATGCGGTACGACGCCTCGCCCCAGAAACCGCGGTCGCGCGGGGCCTCGCGCTCGAGGTCGCCGCGCAGCCAGTTCATCAGGTGCAGCGCGCGCAAGCCGTCGATGAGCACCCAGACGGCGGTCGCCCCGGCCGCCCCGATGGCCGGGCCCAGCTGGCGCGCGTCGACGAGGTTGCCCACGATCGCGCCGATCCCGGCCCCCGCCAGCGTGAGGAAGATGGCCAGCATGGCGCGATTCAGCAGCCAGCTCACGTCGATGTCCGATCAGGCGATGGCAATGGCGGGTCGCTCAGACGGAGGTCGCGGCGGCTTGCTGCGTCAGGCGGTAGCCCGCGCCGCGAACGGTCTCGATCAGCGTGGAGCACTGCACCGGCGCGAGCGCCTCGCGCAGGCGCTTCACGTGGACGTCGACGGTGCGTTCCTCGATGAACACGTGGTCGCCCCAGACGCGGTCCAGCAGCTGGGTGCGGCTGTGCACGCGCTCGGTGTGGGTCATGAAGAAGTGCAGCAGGCGGAACTCGGTCGGGCCGATCTTCACTTCCTGCGTGCCGCGCGTGACGCGGCGCGTGGCCGGATCCAGGCGCAGGCCCGAGACCTCGACCGCGGAGTCGAGCGCCTCCGGGGCCTTGCGGCGCAGCACCGCGCGGATGCGCGCCAGCAGCTCCTTGGTGGAGAACGGCTTGGTGAGGTAGTCGTCGGCGCCGGCGTCCAGGCCCGACAGCTTGTCGGCCTCTTCCGAGCGCGCCGTGAGCATGATGATGGGCAGGTCCCGTGTGCGAGCCTCTGCTCTCCAGCGCTTGGCGAGCGCGAGGCCCGTCTGGCCCGGCAGCATCCAGTCGAGCACGACCAGCTCGGGCAGCACGCGGTCGACCTCGCCTTGCGCGGCGTCGGCCGTCTCGGCGATGGCCACTTCGAAACCGGCGTGACGCAGGTTGATCGCGACCAGCTCGGCGATCGCGGATTCGTCTTCGACGACGAGGATACGGCTCATGGGTTGGCTGCCTTGTCGGGAGTGACTGGGTGTGTGATTGGAAAGATCAGCGGACCGCGTCTTCGACGGCGGCGACGGTGTGGTGACGGACGTCGGTGCCCTTGACGATGTAGATGATCTGCTCGGACAGGTTCTTCGCGTGGTCGCCCACGCGCTCGATGGCCTTGGCCACGAACACGAGGTCGATCGACGAGGAGATCGTGCGCGGGTCTTCCATCATGTAGGTGATGAGCTTGCGCAGCAGGCCGTCGAATTCCTTGTCGATCTCGTCGTCCTGCTTGAGCACCTCCAGCGCGCGGTTCACGTCGAGGCGGGCGAACGCGTCGAGCACCTTGCGCAGCTGCGCGGTGGCCAGGTTGGCGCCGAACGCGATGTCGGCCACCGGCAGGCGCAGGCGGCTGGACACGCCCGAGTTCATCAGGCGCTGCACCGTGCGGGCGATGCGCGTGGCCTCGTCGCCGATGCGCTCGAGGTTGCCGATGGTCTTGGAGATCGCGATCAGCAGGCGCAAGTCGCGCGCGGTGGGCTGACGGCGCGCGATGATGGCCGACAGGTCGCGGTCGATCTCCACTTCCATCTGGTTGACGCGCAGCTCGCGATCGAGCACCAGGCTGGCCGTCTCGCCGCTGAAGTTGGTCAGCGCGTACACGGCCTGGGCAACCTGGGATTCGACCAGGCCGCCCATCTCGAGGACGCGGTTCGAGATCTCGCTGAGTTCGGCGTCGAACTGGGTGGAAAGGTGCTTGTCGCTCATGATGGAATCCCTGGAAACGGTGCGGGCCTGGGGCACGCTGTATACGGTACTCGGTATCGCTGAAAGATGGCTTAGCCGAAGCGTCCGGTGATGTAGTCCTCGGTGTCCTTCTTCTTCGGCTTCATGAAGAGGTCGGTGGTCTTGCCGAACTCCACCAGGTCGCCGAGGTACATGTAGGCCGTGTAGTCGGAGCAACGCGCGGCCTGCTGCATGTTGTGGGTGACGATCACCACCGTGTAGTCGGACTTGAGCTCGTGGATCAGCTCCTCGATCTTGCCGGTGGAGATCGGATCCAGCGCCGAGCACGGCTCGTCGAGCAGCAGCACCTCGGGCTTGATGGCGATGCCGCGCGCGATGCACAGGCGCTGCTGCTGGCCGCCCGAGAGGCCCGAACCGCTTTGCTGCAGCTTGTCCTTGACCTCGTTCCACAGCGCGGCCTTCTTCAGCGCCCACTCCACGCGCTCGTCCATCTCCACGCGCGGCAGCGTCTCGAACAGGCGCACGCCGAACGCGATGTTGTCATAGATGGACATCGGGAACGGCGTCGGCTTCTGGAACACCATGCCGACCTTGGCACGGATCAGGCTGACGTCCAGGCCCGAGTCGAGGATGTTCTCGCCGTCGAGCATGATCTGGCCGGTGGCGCGTTGCTCGGGGTACAGCGCGAACATGCGGTTGAAGGTGCGCAGCAGCGTGGACTTGCCGCAGCCCGACGGCCCGATGAAGGCCGTGACCTTGCCCTTCGGGATGTCGAGGTTGATGTTCTTCAGCGCGTTGAAGCTTCCGTAGTAGAAGTTCAGGTTGCGGATGGACAACTTGGCTTCTTCGGAGAGGGGCATGTCGACCTTGGCGTCCATGTGCATGTACTCAGTTCTTGTTGCGGAAGAACACGCGCGCGGCGATGTTCAGGGCGAGGACGCCCAGCGTGATGAGGAACACGCCGGCCCAGGCCAGGTGTTGCAGGTTCTCGTACGGGCCGGTGGCGAAGTCGTAGATCACCTTGGGCAGGCTGGCCATCGGCTTGCTCAGGTCGGTGCTGAAGAACTGGCTGGAGAGCGCGGTGAACAGCAGCGGCGCGGTCTCGCCGGAGATGCGGGCCACGGCCAGCAGCACGCCGGTGATGACGCCCGAGCGGGCGGCGCGCAGCGTGACCGAGGAAATCACCTTCCACTTGGGCGTGCCCAGCGCGTAGGCCGCCTCGCGCAGCGCGTGCGGCACGAGGTTGAGCATGCTCTCGGTGGTGCGGATCACGACCGGGATGACGATCAGCGCCAGCGCGATCGAGCCGGCCCAGCCGGAGAAGCCCCGCATCGGCACCACCACCAGGGCGTAGACGAACAGGCCGATCACGATGGACGGGGCCGACAGCAGGATGTCGTTGATGAAGCGCGTGACCGAGCCCAGCCAGCCCTTCTGCCCGTACTCGGCGAGATAGATGCCCGAGAACACGCCGATGGGCGTGCCGATGATCGTGGCGATGGCCACCATCACGAGCGAACCGAAGATCGCGTTGGACAGGCCACCGCCCTCGGAGTTCGGCCCCGGCTGGGGCTGGGTCAGCAGCGACAGCGACATGCCGCCGGCGCCCAGCACCACCGTCTCGAACAGGATCCAGATGAGCCAGAACACGCCGAACGCCATGGCGCCGAACGCCAGCGTCAACGCAACGGCATTCACGCGCTTGCGATGCTTGTGCATCGCCAGGCGGCTGCCGGAAACGGAGGACAACGTGGTCATTTACAAAACCTCCGTGCGTTGCACTGCGGTCAATTCGACCTTCGGGCGGCCGTGCGGGCTCATGCGCGGGCTCCTTCGGCACGCTTCAGGCGCATCAGCAGCACCTTGGCGAACGACAGCACGATGAACGTGATGACGAACAGCACGAGGGCGAGGTACATCAGCGCGGCACGGTGCAGGCCTTCGCCGGCTTCCGCGAATTCGTTGGCCAGCACCGAGGTGATGCTGTTGGCCGCCTGGAACAGCGAGAGCTGGCTCAGCTGGCTCTGGTTGCCGATGACGAAGGTCACGGCCATCGTCTCGCCCAGCGCGCGGCCCAGGCCCAGCATGACGCCGCCGACGACGCCGGTCTTGGTGAACGGCAGCACCACCTTGTAGACGACCTCCCAGGTCGTCGCGCCCAGCCCGTAGGCCGACTCCTTGAGCATCGGCGGGGTGACTTCGAACACGTCGCGCATCACCGCGGCGATGAACGGGATGATCATGATGGCCAGGATGATCCCGGCGCACAGGATGCCCATGCCCACCGGCGGCCCGGAGAACAGCGTGCCCAGCACCGGCACGCCGCCGAACGCGTTCTGCAGCGGCGCCTGGACGTACCTGGCCAGGATCGGGCCGAACACCATCAGGCCCCACATGCCGTAGACGATGGAGGGCACGGCCGCGAGCAATTCGATGGCCACGCCCAGCGGGCGCTTGAGCCACGCCGGCGACATCTCGGTGAGGAACAGGGCGATGCCGAAGCTGACCGGCACGGCAATCAGCAGAGCGATGAAGGAGGTGGCCACCGTGCCATAGATCATGGCGAGGCCGCCGTAATGGTCCTGCACCGGATCCCACTCGCTGTGCCACAGGAAGCCGAGGCCGAATTCCTTGATGGCCGGCGCGGCGCCGACGAGCAGCGAGCCGATGATGCCGACGAGGATGGCCAGCGTGAGCCACGCCGCGCCATGGGCCAGGAACGAGAACAGCGCGTCGCCCCAGGGCGCGTTCAGGCGCCGCTTGGGCGGACTGCCGGAGTCCTTGGCCTTGTGGAGTGTCTGGTCGGCGGGAAGTGTGGCAGCCAAGTGGCCTCCGGCAGTTCAGGATGCGCGCCAGCCACCATGGCCGGCGCGGGCCGCCGGCCATGGTGGCCGGCAGCGGGTCTTACTTCGAGGCGACGGTCTTGCCGGACGCGTCCTTGATGCCGGCCCACTTGGCGTGGATCAGGGCCTTCAGGCTGTCGGGCAGAGCGACGTAATCGAGTTCGGCGGCGGCCTTGTCGCCGTTGGCATAGGCCCAGTCGAAGAACTTCAGCGAGGCGGTGGCTTGCGCGGGCTTGTCCTGGGTGGTGTGCATCAGGATGAACGTGGCGCCGCTGATGGGCCAGGCGTCCTTGCCGGCCTGCTCGGTGAGCACCTGGTAGAACGACTTGTTCCAGTCGGCACCGGCGGCGGCGGCCTTGAACGTGAGGTCGTCCGGCTCGACGTAGTTGCCGGCGGCATTCTTCATCGAGACATAGTCCATCTTGCTTTGCTTGGCGTAGGCGTATTCGACGTAGCCGATCGAGTTCGGCGCACGGGACACCGATTGCGCGACGCCTTCGTTGCCCTTGCCGGCGATGCCGTTGCTGGGCCAGTTCACGGCGGTGCCCTCACCGATCTTGGCCTTCCAGTCGGCGTTGACCTTGGACAGGTAGTTCGTGAAGATGAAGCTGGTGCCCGAACCGTCGGCGCGGTGCACCGGCGTGATCGTGGCGTCCGGCAGCTTGACGCCCGGGTTCAGCGCGGCGATGGCCGGGTCGTTCCACTTGGTGACCTTGCCGAGGTAGATGTCGGCCAGCACGGTGCCGGTCAGCTTCATCTGGCCGGGCTTGACGCCTTCGACGTGGATCACGGGGACCACGCCGCCGATGACCGTCGGAAACTGCACCAGGCCGGCGGCGGTCAGGTCTTCGTCCTTCAGGGGCATGTCGGACGCGCCGAAGTCGACCGTCTTTTCCTTGATCTGCTTGATGCCGGCGCCGGAACCGACGGACTGGTAGTTGATCTGGTTGCCGGTGGCCTTGTTGTAGGCTTCGGCCCACTTCGAATAGATGGGAGCCGGGAAGGAAGCGCCGGCGCCGGTGACCGAGTCAGCCGCGTGAGCCGCGAACGCGCTCATGCACAGGGCGGCAGCAAGGGAAACCAGACGGAGGTTGAAACTCATGATCCAGGCCTTTCAGGGGCAGTTTAAAGGGACTGCGCCAATGTAGAAGGGCCGTGTGACAACAGGATGACACTACCGTGGCGCTTCGCTGCACGGGCTTGCGCCAGGCCTTTCACCCTGGGCAAACCGTTGGAACCGGTCGATTGTGACAACGCGACGCCGTGTTGTCACATCGTTGTCATGAGGCTTTTGCAGCCGCCGCCAGGCGTTCGGCGAAGGCCTGGGCGAGCATCTTGTCGCGCGCCTCCACCATCACCCGCAGCACCGGTTCGGTGCCCGAGGCCCGGATGAGCACGCGGCCGCCGCCGCCCAGTTCCTGCTCGACGCACGCCTTCTCGGCCACCAGCGTCGCGTTCTGCTGCCAATCGGAGCGAACCGCCAGCCGCACGTTGATCATGACCTGGGGGAACAGGTGCACCCCGTCGAGCAGCGCGGCCAGCGACTTGCCCGTGCGGCGGATCGCCTGCAGCACCTGAAGGGCGCTGACGATGCCGTCGCCGGTGGTGTGGCGGTCGAGCACCAGCAGGTGGCCCGAGTTCTCGCCGCCCAGCTGCCAGCGGCGGGCCACGAGTTCTTCCAGCACGTAGCGGTCGCCCACCTTGGCGCGCACCAGCTCGACGCCGCGGGCCTTCAGCGCCTGCTCGACCGCGATGTTGGTCATCAGCGTGCCCACCACGCCCGGCACGACCTCGCCGCGCGAGAGCCGGTCGGCCACCACGGCGTATAGCAGCTCGTCGCCGTCGAAGCAGCGGCCCGAGGCGTCCACCATCTGCAGGCGGTCGGCGTCGCCGTCGAGTGCCACGCCGTAGTCCGCCTGGTGCTCCGCCACGGCGCGCATCAACGCCTGCGGCGCGGTGGCCCCCACCTTTTCGTTGATGTTGAAGCCGTTGGGCTCGCAGCCGATGGCGACGACGTCGGCGCCCAGTTCGTGGAACACGTTCGGGGCGACCTGGTAGGCGGCGCCGTTCGCGCCGTCGACGACGATCTTCAGACCCTTGAGCGACAGATCCTGGGAGAAGGTGCTCTTGCAGAACTCCAGGTAGCGGCCGGCGGCATCGTCCACCCGGCGCGCCTTGCCCAGCGCGGCCGAGTCGGCCCATTGCGGCGCCTCGGCCAGCGCGGCCTCGACGTCCATCTCCCACTGGTCGGGCAGCTTCTCGCCGGACGCCGAGAAGAACTTGATGCCGTTGTCGCCGAACGGGTTGTGCGAGGCGCTGATGACCACGCCCAGGTCGAGCCGCAGCGCCCGCGTGAGGTAGGCGACGCCCGGGGTGGGCAGCGGCCCGGTGAGCAGCACGTCGACGCCCGCCGACGCGAAGCCGGCCTCCAGCGCCGACTCGATCATGTAGCCCGACACGCGCGTGTCCTTGCCGATCAGCACCGTGGCCTTGGCGGCGTTGCGCCGCAGGACGCGGCCGACGGCGTGGCCCAGGCGCAGCATGAAGTCGGCGGTGATCGGGGCGGTGCCGACCGTGCCACGGATGCCGTCGGTGCCGAAATAGGTTCTGCTCATGGTGGGTGTCTCTGTGGGAAGCGTGCGCCTGCTGGCGTTCGCTGCCGGCGTCATCGAAGAAGGAAAATCAGACGGAGGTTAACGCGTGCCAGACCTTCAGCGCATCCACGGTCTCGGCCACGTCGTGCACCCGGACGATGGCGGCGCCCTGCCGCACCGCGGCCAGCGCCGCCGCCACGCTCGCCGCCAGCCGCTCGCCCACCGGCCGGCCGGTGATCTGGCCCAGCGTGGACTTGCGCGACCAGCCCAGCAGCAGCGGGCAGCCCAGCTCCAGCAATTGCCGCTGCCGAGCTGCGAGGGCCAGATTGTGCGCCGGCGTCTTGCCGAAGCCGATCCCCGGATCGAGGGCAATCCGCTCGCGCGCGATGCCGGCCGCCAGCGCGGCGTCGCGGCGTTCGGCCAGGAAGGCCGACACGCCGGCGACGACGTCGTCGTTGTCGTAGTGCGGCGCCACCTGCATCGAGCCGGGCTCGCCCTGCATGTGCATCAGGCAGACGCCGACGGTCGGGTGGGCGGCGGCCACGGCCAGCGCGCCGGGCGCCTGCAGCGCGCGCACGTCGTTGAGGATGTCGACGCCCAGCGCGAGCGCCTCGGCCATCACCACCGGGTCGGCCGTGTCCACCGACACCGGCACGCCCAGCGTCACCGCATGCCGCAGCACCGGCAGCACGCGCGCCAGCTGCTCGGCGGTGTCGGGCAGGCGCGCACCCGGGCGCGTGGATTCGCCGCCGATGTCCAGGATGTCGGCGCCCTGCGCCACCAGCAGGTCGCAGTGCGCGCGCGCCTCGTCCGCGTGCGCGAACTGGCCGCCATCGAAGAACGAGTCGGGGGTGACGTTGACGATGCCCATCACCCGGGGTCGCGCCAGGTCGATGCGGAAGCGGCCGGTCTGCCAGGTCGTCATGAGGGGATGCGAAGCGGAAACGAGAAACGGGGCGCGAGGCCCCGTTGCGTCAGAAAGAACGATCTCAGGCCGCGGCGGGCGCGCCTTCGGTGACCGGGGCGCCCGGGCCGCCGTTCTTCGGCGGCGTGGGCGTCCAGTCCTTGGGCGGACGCGGCGGCTTGCCCTGCATGATGTCTTCCACCTGCTCGGCGTTGATGGTTTCCCACTCGAGCAGCGCGCCGGCCAGCGCGTGCATCTTGTCCTGGTGCAGCTCGATCAGGTCGCGCGCGATCTTGTACTGCTCGTCGATGATGCGGCGCACCTCGGCGTCGACCTTGCGCATGGTCTCTTCCGACATGCTCGTGGTCTTGGTGACCGAACGGCCGAGGAAGACCTCGCCCTCGTTCTCGGCGTACACCATGGGGCCCAGCGCGTCGGTCATGCCGTAGCGCGTGACCATGTCGCGGGCGATGGCCGTGGCGCGCTCGAAGTCGTTGCTGGCGCCGGTGGTCATCTGCTGCATGAACACCTCTTCGGCGATGCGGCCGCCGAACAGCATCGAGATGCGGCTGAGCATCAGGATCTTGTCGGTGCTGTAGCGATCCTTCTCGGGCAGCGAGACGGTGACGCCCAGCGCGCCGCCGCGCGGAATGATGGTGACCTTGTGCACCGGGTCGAGCTTGGGCAGCAGCTTGGAGATCAGCGCGTGGCCGGCCTCGTGGTACGCCGTGTTCCGGCGCTCGTCCTCGTCCATGACCATGGACTTGCGCTCGGCGCCCATCATGATCTTGTCCTTGGCGCGCTCGAAGTCGATCATCTCGACGACGCGGCCGTTGCGGCGCGCGGCGAACAGGGCCGACTCGTTGACGAGGTTGGCCAGGTCGGCACCCGAGAAGCCGGGCGTGCCGCGCGCGATGATGTCGGCGCGCACGTCGGTACCGATGGGCACCTTGCGCATGTGGACGTTGAGGATCTGCTCGCGGCCGCGGATGTCGGGCAGCGTCACGTAGACCTGGCGGTCGAAGCGGCCCGGGCGCAACAGCGCGGGGTCGAGGATGTCCGGCCGGTTGGTGGCGGCCATCACGATGACGCCGAGGTTGGTCTCGAAGCCGTCCATCTCCACCAGCATCTGGTTGAGGGTCTGCTCGCGCTCGTCGTTGCCACCGCCCAGGCCGGCGCCGCGGTGGCGGCCCACCGCGTCGATTTCGTCGACGAAGATGATGCAGGGCGCGCTCTTCTTGGCCTGCTCGAACATGTCACGCACGCGGGCCGCGCCCACGCCGACGAACATCTCGACGAAATCGGAGCCGGAGATCGAGAAGAACGGCACCTTGGCCTCGCCGGCGATCGCCTTGGCGAGCAGCGTCTTGCCGGTGCCCGGAGGGCCGACCATCAGCACGCCGCGCGGGATGCGCCCGCCCAGCTTCTGGAACTTCTGCGGATCGCGCAGGAAGTCGACGAGTTCCTTGACCTCTTCCTTGGCCTCGTCGCAACCGGCGACGTCGGCGAAGGTGACGGAGTTGTTGGCCTCATCGAGCATCTTGGCCTTGCTCTTGCCGAAGCTGAACGCGCCGCCCTTGCCCCCGCCCTGCATCTGGCGCATGAAGTACACCCACACGCCGATGAGCAGCAGCATCGGGGCCCACGACAGCAGCAGGCTGGTGAGGATGGAGGGTTCGTCACGCTGCTTGACGTCGAACTTGACGTTGTTGTCGAGCAGGTCCTTCGTCAGACCGTTGTCCATGGCCAGGCCGGTGGTGTGCTTCGGCGTGCCGTCGGTCCCCCAGGCGTTGATCTCGATGCTGTTGAGGCCTTCCTGGATCTCCGCGCGGGCGATGTGCTTGTTGCGCACCTCCTCGAGGAACTCGGAATAGCCGATGCGTCCGGCCTGCGTCTGCCCCGTGTTGAACGATTTGAAGACCGTAAACAGCACGAGCGCGATCACGAGCCAGACTGCGATCTTCGAAAACCATTGATTGTTCACCGCGGCTCCTTCTTAGAAAATGCCACTTTCCACGGCAGATGGGGACGATTCTAGGCCAGTCAATACCCCGGAACCGCCAATGTCGCAGTACGGAAGGACGCCAATCGCACACTTCACGCCTGGATTTCGCACCGGCCTTGCGACGGTTCAACGCGGCGGGGGATTCTTCAGACCGAAACCGACGAGGAAAGTTTCTGACGACCGGTCGCGCGACGCCTTCGGCTTGACCGCCTTGACCACGCGGAAATGGGCGCGGAACAGCTCCACGAGCTCACTGTAGCCGCTTCCGTGAAAGACCTTGGTGACGAGGGCACCTTCCGGCTTCAGGTGCTGCAGCGCGAAGTCGACCGCCAGCTCCACGAGGTGCGCCACGCGGGCGGTGTCGGTCACCGTCACGCCCGTGAGGTTGGGCGCCATGTCGGAGACGACCACGTCCACCGGTTCGTTGTTCACGGCCGCGTTGAGCTGGGCCAGCACCGCGTCCTCGCGGAAGTCGCCCTGGATGAAGTGCACGCCCTCGATCGGCTCCATCGCGAGGATGTCCAGCGCCACGATGCGGCCGTCGAGCTCGCCGACCGCCGCGCCGCCGCGCGCGAACCGGCGCCGGATGTACTGGCTCCAGGCGCCCGGCGTGGAGCCGAGATCGACCACCAGTTGCCCCGGGCGCAGCAGCTTGAACTGCTCGTCGATCTCCGACAGCTTGTACGCCGCGCGGGCCCGGAAGCCCTCGCGCTGGGCCAGCTTCACATAGGGGTCATTGGCGTGATCCTGCAACCATTGCTTGTTGACCTTCTTGCTTTTCGTCTTGATTTTCATGACTACGGGATAATACGGGCATGGCCCTGATTCAACTGACTCCTGCCGAACGCAAAGAAAAGCGCGGCGACGCCCACCATCTCGACCCCGTGGTCATGATCGGTGCCGACGGATTGACGTCCGCCGTCCTCAAGGAAGCCGAGGTGGCCCTCAAGTCGCACGGGCTCATCAAGGTGCGCGTCTTCTCCGACGACCGCGCCGCCCGCGAGGCGATGCTGACCGAGATGGCCGACAAGCTCGACGCCGCGCCGATCCAGCACATCGGCAAGCTGCTGGTGCTGTGGCGCCCGATGGAAGAGGTCGAGGCCGAACGCGTGCCCGACACCAACCTGGGCCCGCGCGTCGTCAAGATCCTGAAGTTCTCGAAGCGGGGCAGCCACCGCCCGCAGATCAAGAAGGTGACCGTGCTCGGCAACGAGCGCGTGACGGCCGGCGGCCAGGTCAAGCGCGCCAAGAAGCGCATCACCAGCGTCAAGAAGAAAGCCTGAAGGCGCGGCGGTCACCGCGCGGCCTTCCACGCCAGCGCCAGCACCGCCAGCCCCTTCACGCCGAAGAACGCGAGGCTGATCGCGTGCAGCTGCGGGAAGGTGAGCGACGTGACGCCACCCGCCCTCGCCTGCTCCATCATCGGCAGCAGCCCGTAGTAGCCCGCTACTGTGCAGAACAGCGCCACGATGGCGAGCGTCATCTCCGACGAGAACTGCGACACGCCCGTCTCGAGATGGCGCGCCAGCGCGTCGCGGCGTTCGATGACCAGCAGCACGATGCCCAGCACCAGGCTGGCCGGCGCCTCGCGCGCGAAGATCGCCCGCGCCACGGCACCGAACGAGGCCTTGTCGAGCGCGCCGCTGGCCGCCGGCGTGGCGATGGCTGCGATGGCCAGCAGCAGGCCGAACCAGATGCCCGGCAGCAATCGGCGCAGGCGCTCCGAGAACGGCATGCGCGTGCTCAGATGTATTTGACTTCGACGATCTCGTAGCGCTTGGCGCCACCGGGCGCGTGCACGTCGGCCGTGTCGCCGGCCTCCTTGCCGATGAGCGCGCGCGCGATGGGCGAGCTGATCGAGACCAGGTTCTGCTTGATGTCGGCCTCGTCGTCGCCGACGATCTGGTACGTGACCTCCTGGCCCGACTCTTCCTCTTCCAGCACCACCGTGCTGCCGAACACGATGCGGCCGCCCGCGTCGACGTCGGCCGGATCGATGATCTGCGCGGCCGCCAGCTGGCCGTCGATGTGCAGGATGCGGCCTTCGATGAACGCCTGCTTGTCCTTGGCCGCCTCGTACTCGGCGTTCTCGGACAGGTCGCCCTGCGCGCGCGCCTCGGCGATGGCCTGGATGACCGCGTGGCGCTCCACCGTTTTCAGGCGGTGCAGCTCTTCCTTCAGTTTTTCGGCGCCGCGGCGGGTCAGGGGAATCGTGGCCATATCGGGAGTCTCAGAGGGAGAAAAGCAAACCGCCGCCCTGGAGCAATCTGGCGACTGCTGAGGGCGGCGGGTCCAGGCAAGCTGGAAAGAATGGAAGTTTAGACCAGTTTCAGGGTAGTTCCGCGTGCAGTTCCTGCAGGGAAACCACCGTGATGTCGTCCTCGTGCTTGAGCGCCTCGGTGGCGGCTTCGCAGCCGGCCATCGTGGTGTAGTACGTGACGCGGTTGGCGATCGCTGCCGTGCGGATGTAGCGCGAATCAGCGATCGCCGTGCGCGTCTCGTCCACCGTGGTGAACACCAGCTGCACCTCGCCGGCCTTGATCATGTCGGCGATGTGCGGGCGGCCGTCCTTGACCTTGTTGCACAGCTTCACCGGGATGCCGGCCTCGGCGATCGCCGCCGCCGTGCCCTTGGTGGCCGAGACCGTGAAGCCGAGGTTGACCAGGTCGCTGGCGATCTTCACCGCGCGCGCCTTGTCGGCGTTCTTCACCGACAGCACCACGTTGCCCTTGGCGGGCAGCTTGGAGCCCGCGCCCAGCTGGCTCTTGAGCATGGCCTCGGCGAACGTGCGGCCCGTGCCCATCACCTCGCCGGTGGAGCGCATCTCGGGGCCCAGCACCGGATCGACGCCCGGGAACTTGTTGAACGGGAAGACGGCTTCCTTGACCGAGAAGTACGGCGGCACGATCTCCACCGGTGGCTTGTCGTGCAGGCCCACCTGGTCGGACAGCTTCGTGCCGGCCATGCAGCGCGCGGCGATCTTGGCCAGCGCCTGGCCCGTGGCCTTCGACACGAACGGCACCGTGCGCGAGGCGCGCGGGTTCACTTCCAGCACGTACACGACGGCCTCGTCGCCCTCGCCCTGGATCGCGAACTGCGTGTTCATCAGGCCGACGACCTTCAGCGCCCTGGCCATCAGCGTGGCCTGGCGGCGCAGCTCGTCCTGCATCGCGGGCGACAGCGAGTACGGCGGCAGCGAGCACGCCGAGTCGCCGGAGTGCACGCCGGCCTGCTCGATGTGCTCCATGATGCCGCCGATCATCACGTCGGTGCCGTCGGAGATGCAGTCGACGTCCACCTCGATGGCGTCGTCGAGGAAGCGGTCGAGCAGCACGGGCGACTTGTCGCTGACCTTGACGGCCTCGCGCATGTAGCGCTCGAGATCCTTGTCGCCGTGCACGATCTCCATCGCGCGGCCGCCCAGCACGTAGCTGGGGCGCACCACCAGCGGGTAGCCGATCTCCTGCGCCAGCTCGAGCGCCTGCTCGTTGGTGCGCGCGGTGCGGTTCGGCGGCTGCTTCAGCCCGAGGTCGTGCAGCAGCTTCTGGAAGCGCTCGCGGTCCTCGGCGATGTCGATGGATTCGGCGGTGGTGCCGATGATGGGCACGCCGTACGACTCGAGATCCAGTGCCAGCTTCAGCGGCGTCTGGCCGCCGTACTGCACGATCACGCCGTGCGGCTTCTCGACATCGACGATCTCCAGCACGTCCTCGAGCGTCACCGGCTCGAAGTACAGGCGGTCGGAGGTGTCGTAGTCGGTGGAGACCGTCTCCGGGTTGCAGTTGACCATGATGGTCTCGTAGCCGTCCTCGCGCATGGCGAGCGCGGCGTGCACGCAGCAGTAGTCGAACTCGATGCCCTGGCCGATGCGGTTCGGACCGCCGCCCAGCACCATGATCTTCTTCCTGCTCGTCGGTGCGGCCTCGCACTCGCCGTCCGCGGTCTCGTAGCACGAGTACATGTAGGCGGTCTGCGTGCCGAACTCGGCGGCGCAGGTGTCGACGCGCTTGTAGACGGGGCGCACGCCCAGCGCATGGCGCGCCTTGCGCAGCTCGTGCTGGTTGCTGCCCATCAGCAGGCCCAGGCGCTTGTCGGAGAAGCCCTTCTGCTTGACGAAGCGCAGCTCGGCCGCCGACAGCGATGCCACCTTGCGGCCGCGCAGCGACTGCTCGATCTTGATCAGGTCCTCGATCTGCGCGAGGAACCACGGGTCGATGCGCGTGGCGTCGAAGATCTCGTCCAGCGACATGCCGATGCGCAACGCGTCGCCCACGAACAGGATGCGCTCGGGGCCGGCGTTGGTGATCTCCTCGAGGATCTCCTCGCGGTCGCTCTCCTTGCAGCCGGTGCGTTCGGTGAGCCCGTCGATGCCGGTCTCGAGGCCGCGCAGCGCCTTCTGGAGGCTTTCCTGGAACGTGCGGCCCATGGCCATCACCTCGCCCACCGACTTCATCTGCGTGGTGAGGTGCGAATCGGCCGCCGGGAACTTCTCGAACGCGAAGCGCGGGATCTTGGTGACCACGTAGTCGATGGACGGCTCGAACGACGCCGGCGTGGCGCCGCCGGTGATGTCGTTGCGCAGTTCGTCCAGCGTGTAGCCGATGGCCAGCTTGGCCGCGATCTTGGCGATCGGGAAGCCGGTGGCCTTGGACGCGAGCGCGGACGAGCGCGACACGCGCGGGTTCATCTCGATGACCACCATGCGGCCGTCGACCGGGTTGATCGAGAACTGCACGTTGGAGCCACCGGTGTCGACGCCGATCTCGCGCAGGATCGCGATGGACGCGTTGCGCAGCAGCTGGTATTCCTTGTCGGTGAGCGTCTGCGCGGGCGCGACCGTGATCGAGTCGCCCGTGTGGATGCCCATCGGGTCCAGGTTCTCGATGGAGCAGATGATGATGCAGTTGTCCGCCTTGTCGCGGACCACTTCCATCTCGTACTCCTTCCAGCCCTTGAGCGACTCCTCGATCAGCAGCTCGCTGGTGGGCGAGAGGTCGATGCCGCGCTTGCAGATCTCCTCGAACTCCTCCGGGTTGTAGGCGATGCCGCCGCCGGAGCCGCCGAGCGTGAAGCTGGGGCGGATCACCATCGGGAAGCCGGTGCCGTTGATCTCGGCGGTGATGCGCTTCTGGACGGCCCACGCCTCTTCCATCGAGTGCGCGATGCCCGACTTGGCGGACGCGAGGCCGATCTTGGTCATCGCGTCCTTGAACTTCAGGCGGTCCTCGGCCTTCTCGATGGCGTGCTCGTTGGCGCCGATCATCTCCACGCCGAACTTGTCCAGCACGCCGTGCTTGTGGAGGTCGAGCGCGCAGTTCAGCGCGGTCTGGCCGCCCATGGTCGGCAGGATCGCGTCGGGGCGCTCCTTCTCGATGATCTTCTCCACCACCTGCCAGGTGATGGGCTCGATGTAGGTGACGTCGGCCGTGGCCGGATCCGTCATGATCGTGGCGGGGTTCGAATTGACGAGGATGACCTTGTAGCCTTCCTCGCGCAGGGCCTTGCAGGCCTGGGCGCCGGAGTAGTCGAACTCGCAGGCCTGGCCGATGATGATCGGGCCGGCCCCGATGATGAGGACGGACTTGAGGTCGGTGCGCTTTGGCATGGGATCAGTTCTTGGTCTTGTTCGCGGTCATCGACTCGATGAAGCGGTCGAACAGGTAGGCGATGTCGTGCGGGCCGGGCGAGGCTTCCGGGTGGCCCTGGAAGCAGAACGCGGGCTTGTCGGTGCGGGCCAGGCCCTGCAGCGTGCCGTCGAACAGCGAGACGTGCGTGGGCACGAGGTTGGCCGGCAGCGTGGCGGCGTCCACGGCGAAGCCGTGGTTCTGGCTGGTGATCGACACGCGGCCCGACGAGCTTTCCTTGACCGGATGGTTCGCGCCGTGGTGGCCGAACTTCATCTTGAAGGTCTTCGCGCCCGAGGCCAGCGCCATGATCTGGTGGCCCAGGCAGATGCCGAAGGTGGGCGTGCCCGTCTCGATGATAGTGCGGGTGGCGGCGATCGCGTAGTCGCAGGGCTCCGGGTCGCCGGGGCCGTTGGACAGGAACACGCCGTCCGGCTTCATCGCCAGCACCTCGGCCGCTGGCGTCTGCGCCGGCACCACGGTGACACGGCAGCCGCGCTCGGCCAGCATGCGCAGGATGTTGAACTTGACGCCGTAGTCGTACGCGACGACATGGAACTTCGGCGCGGCCTGCGTGCCGTAGCCGCTGCCGAGCTTCCACTCGGTCTGCGTCCACTCGTAGGTCTTCGTGCAGCTGACGACCTTCGCGAGATCCAGCCCGGCCATGTTCTCGCCGGCGCGCGCCCTGGCGACGGCGTCGGCGCGATCGACGGCGGTGATCTCGTGACCGGCCGGGAACGCGACGATGCAGCCGTTCTGCGCGCCGTCGGTGCGCAGGATGCGGGTCAGCTTGCGGGTGTCGATGCCGGCGATGGCGACCGTGCCCTCGCGTGCCAGGTAGGCGGCCAGCGAGACGGACGCGCGGAAATTGGAGTGTCGCAGCGGCAGATCCTTGATGATCAGGCCGGCGGCATGGATCTTCGACGCCTCGACGTCCTCCTCGCTGATTCCGTAGCTGCCCACGTGCGGATACGTCAGCGTGACGATCTGCCTGCAGTAGCTGGGGTCGGTGAGGATTTCCTGGTAGCCAGTCAGCGCGGTGTTGAACACCACTTCGCCGACCGTATGGCCGGCAGCGCCGATCGAGGTGCCGGAGAAGACCGTGCCGTCTGCGAGTGCAAGGATTGCGGGGGGCAGGACAGGCAGCAAAGGGAACTCCGGAGTAGCGGTGCCCAGTTTCGCGAGACTCCCGCTGCGTGGCTGTCGAGCGGGGCCGACAGGCTTGGGGCGGAGAATTCGGACTGCGGTAGACGTGACCGGAGAAGCGGCGCTTGTTCATGCGCTCGCTAAGTGTCGCTCTGCTGGGCTGATTGCGGGTAAACCTGTAAATTATAGCCTCTGGCGACGTGCTTGTCACCCCCTTGTCATGCCGGCTCGTCATCTCCACATGCGATCCGTCAATCCCTCGTCGCTGGCGCGGAACTAGAATGACCCAACCGTCTCCAACAGACGGAGTTTTTCCAAAGAACGGAGTGTTTCCCATGGATCGCAACCTGCAACGTGTCGAAGTCGTCAATGGCGGCTACGGCGTCGTCGACTCGAACAAGGTACTGCGCAATACGTACTGGCTGCTCGCGCTGTCGATGCTGCCCACGGTGCTGGGCGCCTGGATCGGCGTGCAGACCGGCGTCTTCGCGCACATGACGCCCGGCATGTCGCTGCTCGTGTTCTTCGGCGGCGCCTTCGGCCTGATGTTCGGCGTGCAGAAGTTCAAGGATTCGTCCATCGGCGTGTTCATGCTGCTGGGCTTCACGTTCTTCATGGGCCTGATGCTGTCGCGCCTGCTGGGCGCGGTGCTGGGCGGCTACAGCAACGGCTCCAGCCTGATCATGACGGCGTTCGGCGGTACCGCGGGCGTGTTCTTCGGCATGGCCACGCTGGCCACCGTCGTCAAGCGCGACCTGTCGGGCCTGGCGCGCTTCCTGATGATCGGCGCGCTGATCGCCATCGTCGCCAGCGTGATCAACATCTTCGTGCAGTCGACCGCCGCCATGCTCGCGATCTCGGTCGCGGTGATGGCGATCTTCTCGCTGTTCGTGATGATCGACATCAAGCGCGTGATCGACGGCGGCGAACGCAACTACGTCATGGCCACGCTCGCCATCTACCTGGACCTGTACAACGTGTTCCAGTCGCTGCTGGTCCTGCTGACCTCGCTGACGGGCGATCGTCGCTGAGCGAAGCTCTGCACCAATGAAAACGGCGCCTCGGGCGCCGTTTTTCATGGGTCAGCAGACAACCGCCTGCAGAGTGGTTCCCCCAGATTGTCGAGCGACCAAGACTGTCTGAACCGGAGATCAGCAGCATGCCCGAAGTACGCGGCGCAACCCTCATGATGGCGATCCAGGCTATCGACGACAAAGTGCAGGCCCTGGTCGCGCGCCTGGACGCCGCCGATCCGGACATCGACGACGTCACCGATCTCGAGGACGAGTTGCTCGGCTACGAAAAGGCCGCCTCCGAGCTGAAGGTCGCCCATGAAGCCGCGCTGAAGATGGCCAGCAACCTGCCGGCCTACGAGAAACTCGTCAAATAGCGCCGTCGTCCGGCGCGGCGGCCTCGCCGTCGCGATCGTCGATGCCTTCGGGCACTGACGCCGGATCGACGATCTGCACCGGCTCGGTCTTCGGCGTCCAGAGCGGATCCCACTCGAACACCGCCATGCTCTCCACATGCGCCGTGTGCGGGAACATGTTGACCGCCCCGGCGGCCGCGCAGCGGTAGCCGCCCAGGTGCACCAGCAGCCCCGTGTCGCGCGCCAGCGTGGCCGGGTTGCAGCTCACGTAGACGATGCGCTTGGGCGCCGTCCAGCCCTCGCGCGGGTTCGCCTTCAGGTCCGCCAGCGCCTTCGCGAGCGCGAACGCGCCCTCGCGCGGGGGGTCGACCAGCCACTTGTCCACGGTGCCGAGCGCGACGAGGTCGTCGGCCGTGATCTCGAACAGGTTGCGCGCGTCGAAGCGCGTGTGCGCGTCGAGGCCATTGAGCTTCGCGTTATCCAGTGCACGATCGACCAGCGTCTGGCTGCCCTCGATGCCCAGCACTGTCCTGGCCATGGTGGCCAGCGGCAGCGTGAAATTGCCCAGGCCGCAGAACCAGTCGATGACGGTCTCGTCCTTGCGCACGTCCAGCAGGCGCAGCGCGCGGCCCACCAGCACCGTGTTGATCTGGTGGTTCACCTGCGTGAAGTCGGTGGGCCTGAACGGCATGCGCACGCCGAACTCGGGCAGCGTGTAGGCCAGCTCCGGGCCGCCGTCGTCGTCCAGGCGGTGGATGGTGTCCGGGCCCTTGGGCTGCAGCCACCACTGCACGTCGTGCTGCTTGCCGAACGCGCGCAGCAGGCCCGCGTCGTGCTCGCTCAGCGGCTCCAGGTTGCGCAGCACCAGCGCGGTGACCTGGTCGCCGATGGCCAGCTCGATCTGCGGCAGCCGCTCGCGCGCCTGCATCGCCTCGATGAGCGCGCGCAGCGGCATCAGCATGTCGGAGATGCGCCTGGGGATCACGTGGCATTCGCGCATGTCGGCCACGTAGCTGGACTTGCGTTCGTGGAAGCCCACCAGCACCGTGTTCTTCTTGGCCACCCAGCGCACCGACAGGCGGGCACGCAGGCGATAGCCCCAGGGCGGGCCCTCGATGGGGCGTAGCACCAGCTCGGGCTTGACCTTGCCCAGGTGCCACAGGTTGTCCTCCAGCACGCGCTGCTTCATCGCCACCTGGGCCTGCGGCGCCAGGTGCTGCATCTTGCAGCCGCCGCAGGCGCCCGCGTGCAGGCCGAAGTGCGGGCAGCGCGGCGTGACGCGCTGCGAGCTCTCGCGGCGCGTGGCCACCAGGTCGGCCTTCTCCCACTGCTTCTTGCGCTTGACGACCTTGACCCGCGCCTCCTCGCCCGGCAGCGCACCGTCGATGAACACGACGATGCCCTCGCTGTTGTGCGCGATGCCCTGGGCGTCGAGATCGATGCCGGTGACCTTCAGCCATTCGTTGTCGGAGACGCCCGGAGCGGGGCCGGCGTTGCGATCCCGGCGATTGCGCCCACGGCCGGACTTGCCGCCGGCCTTCTGTTGTTCAGTACTCATCCCGCGATTATCGGTGGGCAATTGAAAAGGCCCCGGACGCGGAGCGTGCGGGGCCGGCCGGCCGCGAGGCCCGACCAAGCTCTCGGGAAGCGAGGATCACATCCAAGCTGAACCGAGCTCCCCCTCGGGGGAGTGGAGGCGGCAAAGGACTTGCGCAGCAAGGCCCCGCCGTAACGGCATCCGGCCTGCAAGCCGGATGCTTCCCGACAGGAGGAGCGTGGGGGCTGTCAGAGTCTGAACACCGACACGTCCGACACGAGGCGCTGCACCTGCGTGCTCATCGAGTCGGCCGCCGCGGCCACCTGCTCCACCAGCGCGGCGTTCTGCTGCGTGACCTGGTCCATCTCGGTCACGGCCACGTTGACGAGGTCGATGCCGGCGCTCTGCTCGACGGTGGCGGAGGTGATCTCCGACACGATGCCGGCCACGTGCTGCACCGACCGCACGATCTGCGCGATGGTTTCCGAGGCGACGTCCACGAGGTGCGTGCCCTCGTCGACCTTCTCCACCGATTCCGCGATGAGCGACTTGATCTCCTTGGCCGCGGTCGCGCTGCGCTGGGCCAGCGTGCGCACCTCGGTGGCCACCACGGCGAATCCGCGCCCCTGCTCGCCGGCACGCGCGGCTTCCACCGCCGCGTTCAGCGCCAGGATGTTGGTCTGGAACGCAATGCCGTCGATCACGCTGATGATGTCGGCGATCTTCCTGGATGACGTGGCGATGTCGCCCATCGTGCGCACCACCTTGCTCACGGCCTCGCCGCCCTCCGTCGCCTTGGCGGCCGCGTCGTTGGACAGCTGGCGCGCGTGCGTGGAGTTGCTCGCGCTCGTCTTGACGGTGCTCGAGAGCTCGTCCATCGACGACGCGGTCTGCTGGATGCTGGAGGCCTGGCGCTCGGTGCGGCTGGACAGGTCGGCGTTGCCTGAGGCGATCTCGCTGGCGGCACTCGCCAGGCTGTCGCTGCCGTTGCGCACGCTGGAGACGACGGAGACCAGGCTGTCGGTCATGGCCGCCAGCGCCTTCAGCAGCTGGCCGGTCTCGTCGTTCGAATGGGAGGTCACCTTGACGCTCAAGTCGCGGTCGGCCACGCGCCGGGCGATGCCCACGGCCTGCGAGATCGGCACGGTGATCGAGCGCGTGACGGCGACGCCGACCGCCGAGGCGAACACCAGCGCGATGACGGTGATGCCCAGCACGATGTTGCGGGTGTTGCCGTAGGCGTCCTCGGCGCCGGCGACGGCGGCGGCGGTCAGCTTCTCGTTGAGCGACACCATCTCGTCGATGGCGGCCATCCACTTGGTCTGGGCCGGGTTGGCCTTGTCGCCGAGCAGGCCGCGGGCCGGGAACTTGTGGTTGTCGAGCGCCATCTGCACCACCTGGTCGGCGAGGTCGCGCGCTTCCTTCTCGCTGCCGTCGATGTGGCCCAGGATCGTCTTCTTGCGGGCGTCGTTCTCGGCCGTGATCATCTTCGCGAGCTTGGCCTTGGCGGCCTCGTAGGTCTTGATGTCGGTCTTCAGCAGTTCGTTCTCGGCCGCCATCTCCTCGGGTTCGGACACCATCAGGATGTTGCGCACGCGCACCGCCTGCTGGGTCGCCGCCAACCGCATCTGGTCGGCCAGCGACGACTCGACGGCGATGCCGCCCGTCACCGCGTTCATGTCGTTGCGCATGCCGCTCGTGCGGGCCAGGGCGATGATCGACAGCGTTGCGAGCAGCGCCAGGACGATGCCGAAGGCCAGCGCCAGTCGCGCGCCGATTTTCAGGTTGGTCAGCATTTGAAGTTCCGAAGTTGGCTGTTGATTTGTTGGTCAGTCACGCGCCGACGCGTCCCCCAACGGACACGTCGGCGTTTACAGCAGATCTCGGCTCGACGCGCGGCGTTGCCGGCCTCGCGTCGGGCGCCCGGCGACGGCGCCGGGCTCAAGCAACTCAGTTGAGCTTCCAGACGAACTCGGTCTTGATCCATTGCTGGGCCGGCTTGGCGTCGGCCGGTTGCGGCTTGAACGAGCATTCCATCAGCGCGCGCTGCGCGGCCGTGTCGAGCTTGCGGGAATGGCTGGACGATTCGATCTCGCTGTCGATGGCCTTGCCGTCGACGCCCACCAGGATGCGCAGCGCGGTGGTGCCCTGCTCGCCCTTGTTCAGGGAGTCGCGCGGATATTCCGGCGCAGCGCAGCTCTTGGCGTCCTGCACCCACTTGCCGTCGCCTGCCATCGCGCCGGCGCTGGCCAGGGCGCAGAGCGAGGCGGCCAGGGCGGCGCGGAAGCTGAACGGGGTTGCGATGCGAGTCATGGTGAAACTCCTTCTGTGGGGTCGTTAATTAGGGAGCGGATCCGATCCCAAGCCAGGTCTCGCTCCTCGATGGAAGATTCCCGACAGGGCTCATGGCCCGATTTCGACCCGTCGCGGCCATTCTTGAGTGCACTCCTTCACGCCGAATCGAAGATCAGTGCCTGAATTCACGTTCAGATCGCCCGCGCGCGGCCCGCGGGCGAGAGACGCCGGCCGAGTGCATGAAAGCGCTGCCACCCCTGGGTTATCGGCCGCCGTACGGCGCGGAACAGACGAAAAAAAGGCTCATCGTCGATTTGCGGGGTGTGCTGGTTTGCGGGGTGTGCTGGTTGCGGGGTGTGCTGGTTGCGGGGCGTGCTGGTTGCGGGACGCGCTGGGTCAGGCACGACTCACCGGGGGAGCTTGTTTTGTTCGTGTCCCCCGTCGGCCTGCGGCCTCCTCCTCCTTGACCTCACAAAACAAGCTCCCCC
>FTKD01000799.1_pt3 | contig 74238 bp, 73 predicted proteins | sample 1658191 | NCBI WGS metagenome assembly FTKD01 (sample SAMEA3914808, study PRJEB12502) | metagenome | biome: forest; material: soil | place: Canada | collected 2011-08-03 | depth 0.3 m
ACGCTGCGCATGATCGCCGGGCTGGAGGACATGAGCGCGGGGCGCATGCTCATCGGCGGCGTCGACGTCACCGACGTGCCGCCGGCAGAGCGCGGCGTGGCCATGGTGTTCCAGAGCTACGCGCTGTACCCGCACATGACGGTGGCCGAGAACATGGGCTTCGCGCTGAAGATCGCGGGCCGCTCCAAGCGCGACATAGCCGCCGCCGTGCGGCGCGCCGCGGAGTCGCTGCAGCTGGAGGCCCTGCTGGATCGCAAGCCGCGCGCGCTTTCAGGCGGACAGCGCCAGCGCGTGGCGATCGGTCGCGCGATCGTGCGCGAGCCCAAGGTGTTCCTGTTCGACGAGCCGCTGTCCAACCTCGACGCGTCGCTGCGCACGCAGATGCGGCTGGAGATGGCGCGGCTGCACGAGCGCCTGGGCGCCACCATCGTCTATGTCACGCACGACCAGGTGGAGGCGATGACGCTGGGCGACCGCATCGCGGTCTTCAACGCGGGCCGCATCGAGCAGGTGGGGACGCCGCCGGAGGTCTACGGCCGGCCCGTCAACCGCTTCGTGGCCGGCTTCCTGGGCTCGCCGCAGATGAACTTCCTGCCGGCGGTGGGCGAGCTCGATCCGGCCGGCCCGATCCTGCAGGTGCCCGGCGCCGGGCGCCTGTCGTTGCCCATCGATTGCGCGACGCCGCTGGCCAGCGTGCACGCGCTGGGCGTGCGGCCGGAGCACTGGCTGATGACGCCCGGCGAGGGCGCCGACGGCCTGCACGCCAGCGTCGAGCGCGTCGAATGGCTGGGGGACGTGACGCTGGTGCACTGCCGCCTGAGCGGCCGCGACGCGGCCAACGGCGAGGCCGCCACGATCAGCGTGAAGACGGTGTGGCCGGGCAGCGACGCGCTCCCGCGCGGCATGCCGGTGCGCCTGCAGGTGCGCCCGCGCGACCTGATGCTGTTCGACGCCCAGGGCCGCGCGCTGGCGGCCTGAGCGCCGGCCTACTTCTTGGTCTTCAGCGCACTCAGCGCGCTGAACGCCAGCGCCATGGCGGTGGGGCCGGCGGGCGACGAGGGCGCGCCGGGACGCTGCGGGCGCGAGTCGTCCGGGCGCGGGCCGCGGCGGTCGTCGTCGCGGCGCGGACCGCGCGGCGCGTCGGAACGCGGGCCGTTGTTCGGACCGTGCGGGCCGTCCGCACGCGGGCCGCGCTGGCCTTCGGGCCGCGGGCCGCGGGGGCCGTCGGCACGCGGGCCTTGCGGGCGATCCGTGCGCGGGCCCTGCGGACGATCGGTGCGCGGTGCATCGCCGCGCGCCCCTTGCGGGCGATCGCCACGCGGCGGACGCGGCGCGCGCGGCGTCTCGCCCTGCGGCGCGGCGCCGTCGGCCGGCGCGGCCTGGGCATCGCCCGGCGGGCGGGCGTTGCGCTGCCCTTGCGGACGCGGGCCGCGGTTCGGGTTCGGGCCACGCCGGTCGCGGTTGAGCGCCGGCGCCGGCGGCGGCTCCAGCGCCTCCTTGCGGGCGCGCGCGAGCAGCGGCTCGAGCTCGCCCTCGGGCACATTCCTGCTGGCCGCGAACTCGGCCACGGGCAGCGTGTTGGCCTCGAACTCGCGCAGCAGCGTGGCGCGGTTGGCGCGCTGCTCGTTCTCCAGCGCGATACGGGCCTGGGTATTGGCGCGGCGGCGCGCCAGTTCCTCGGTGGCCGCGGCGCGGTGCTCGTCGCTCAGCTCGTCGCCGGGGTTGCCCTCGAGGTCGTAGCGGTGCGTGGCCTTGACCAGCGCGTTGAGGTACGCATGGCTGCCGGTGTAGCGGCGCAGGAACGCCGACAGCTGCGGCTTGGTGAACAGGCCCGGCGAACGGGCCTGGATGTCGGCCTGGATGCGCAGCTTGATGGGCTTGGGCGGGTTGGAGAACAACGCGGGATACAACTTCTTCAGTTGCGGGCCGCAGTCTTCCAGCGCGGGGCGGGCGGCCGGATCGGCCGGTGCTTGCTCGGCTGCGGCAACGTCCGTGGACGACTCCTCGGCGGTGGCAGCGACGGGCGCCGACTCGGGCACGGCGTCCGCTGCCACGGGCAGCGACACGGGTGCGGAATCGTCGCCTTCGGGCGGCGTCGAGGAAGAGGGAAGCGAAGACATGCGGCAGCGGAAGGAAAGCGGTGAAGGGGCGTATTGTCGCAATGATTGGGGCCGCGCGCACCTGGGCGCCTCCGGCCGGCTCGAAAAGATGCGTTACGGCGCGGCGTCGTGTCAGGGTTTGGGCGCCGACGCGGCCGCGTCGCCAGCCTCGGCCTTCGAGGCGAGCTGGCGCGCGACGGCCTGCAGCGAGGGCTCGGAACGCTCGATGAAATGCGCGTGCATGTCCTCGCGGATCTGCTCGGCCGTGGCGTTCATCTTCGCGCCCAGCGGCGACTTCCAGAACGCCACGATCTCGGCCCGTTCGGTCGCGTCGAAGTGCTTTTCCATCGGGTCGCCGTCGGCCGGCCTGCGGCTCTCGGTGACGATCGTCGGCCCCAGCGCGCTCAGCTTGCGGCCGGTGGGCGAGTCGAAGAACGCGGTGATCTGGCGGATCTCGGCGGTCTCGAAATACTTCGCGTAGATCTCGTAGGCGGTATACACGGCGAACTCGTCGGCGTCGAAGTGCTGCAGCGCGTCCTGCAGGTCGCGCCGGCCTTGCGCGAGCAGCGCCGGCACGCGGGCGTGCGCGGCCGCGGCGAGTTCGGGCGTGGCGAACGTGTCGTGGTCGAGGTCGGCGTGCGTGGCGTCCTCCAGCCGCGGCAGCGAGTCGCGCGCGATCTTGGCCGTCATCTGCGGCCAGATGTCGGCGAGCCGGTAGGCCGCGATGAACTCCGCCAGCGCCTGCTTCTTGTCGACGTCGGGCGCCGAGGCAGGCTGGGCCCGCACGGCGGTGGAGGCCAGCGAGCACAGCAGGGCGGTGAGCGCGAAAAGGACGAAAGGCTTCATCGTGGCGAGGCAGGACGGCGTGCGGAGCGCCCATTGTCGCGCCGCGCGCGGGGACGTGAATCGGCTGCGCCACAATGGCCCGCATGGAGACCCCCCGCCTCGCCATGCGTCTGCCCGCGCACGTGCTCAACGGCCTGGCCGTGGCGCTGGGCATCTCCCTGATCCTGATCACGCTGACGCTGGCGGCCGGCAAGCTGGCGGCGCTCGCCGCGGCCACCGGCGCCATCTGCGCCAGCCTCGCCGACCTGCCGCTCGCGCCGCAGCGCACGTGGCGCCGCGTGGGCACGGGCGCGCTGGTGGGCTGGGCCAGCGGCGCGCTCATCGCCCTGCTGAGCGAGTCGGGCGTGGCGATGGGCTTCATCATCATCGTGCTGTCGTTCTGCGCCACCATGGCGTTGGCGTGGGGGCTGCGGGCGGGGCCGCTGTCGTTCATCCCCATCCTGGCGCTGATCTTCACGCTGGCCGCCCCGCCGCACGGCGCGCATGCGGTGCTGGTGCATGCGGGCTGGTCGGCCGTCGGTGGGCTGGCCTATTTCTCGTGGGCCGTGTTCAGCTCGCGGGTGCTGCAGCCGCGCTACCGCACGCTGGCGCTGGCCGCCGCGCTTCAGGCCCTGGCTGCGCTGCTGCGCTCGCGCGCGGCGCTGCTGTCGCGCGTCGAGAACGGCACGCCGCCGCTGGAGGACTGGATCCGCAGCCAGGTGGCCCTCGACGAGCGCCTGCAGGCCGCGCGCGACCTGCTGTTCCCCGCGGCCGGCGAGCCGCACACCGGGCCGGCGATCGCGGTGCTGCTGCAGGCCGTGGAGATGCGCGACACGCTGCTGGCCGGCGAGCTCGACATCGAGCTGCTGGGCCACGACGGCCCCGCGGGCCAGTTGCGCGACCGCCTGCGCGTGCACGGCGTGCGCGTGGCCGACGCGGTCGACGCGATGGCGCAGGCATTGCGCGACTTCGGCATGCAGGTGCCTCCGGCCGCCGCGGCGCCGCTGGCCGAGACGGACATCGAGATGGGCGAGGCCGTCGCGCCCGCGGCCGCCGCCGCTGCCTCGATCGCCGCGTCGGTGGCCTCCGCCGCGGCCACGGCACCGTCGGCGTCCCTCGATGCAGTGGTGGCCGAGGCGGACGCGGCGCGCGTGGGCGAGGCGGCGGCGCAGGCGGTGGAGCCGGGCGCCGCCGGCGCCGGGCCGGCGCCCGATCCCGCGAGCGTGGCGCGCGACGCCGCCGCGGCCGCACGCGCGCGGACGCCCCCGCGCGTGCCGCTGTTCGCCAGCACCGACCCGCGCTATCCGCTGGCGGTGGCCTTCTACGGCCGCGCGCGCCAGATGGTGGCGGTGCTCGCGCGCATGCAGGCCGCGCTGCGCGGCGAGCCCACGCCGCTGACGCTGGCGCGCGACGAGCTGCAGGTGTTCATCTCGACGGAGGGCTGGCCGCTGGCCGCGTTGCGCGCGCAGCTCACCACGCGCTCGCCCACCTTCCGCCACGCGGTGCGCCTGAGCCTGGCACTCGGCAGCGCGTACTTCATCGGCCTGGCGCTGCCCTGGGCCTCGCATCCGCACTGGCTGGTGCTGAGCGTGGCGGTGGTGCTGCGCGGCAACCTCGAGCAGACGCTGTCGCGCCGCAACGACCGGGTGCTGGGCACGATGATCGGCTGCCTGCTGGTGCTCGTGCTGGCGCAGTTCGGCGCGCCTTGGCTCACGACCGCGGCGTTCCTGGTGGCGGTGGGCATCGCGCACTCGTTCACCACCGCGCGCTACCTCGTCACAGCTGCCGCGGCCAGCGTGATGGCGCTGATGCAGGCCCACATGGCCGCGCCCGACGCCGCGAGCTTCGGCGTGTTCGAGCGCGTCGCCGACACCGTGATGGGCGCCGCGCTCGCCTGGGGCTTCAGCTACCTGTGGCCGTGGTGGGAGCGGCGCGGCATCGCCAAGCTCACCGACCGCGTGCTCAAGAGCCTGCGCGCGCTCGCCAGCGAGGTGATGCGGCTGCCCGACCCGGCCAAGCCCGACCTGAAGCTGCGCCTGGCGCGGCGCGAGGTCTACGAGGCGGTGGGCGCGATCGCGTCGGCGGCGCAGCGCACCAGCGCCGAGCCCGAGAGCGTGCAGGTGCCCATGTACGCGCTGGCCGAGATGCTCACGCGCTGCCACGTGCTGATGGCGCAGCTGGTGGCGGTGCGGCTGCTGCTGGCGCGCCGCGGCGCGCAGCTGGAGGGCGTGGTGGCGCAGAAGGCGCTCACCGACGCGTGCGTCGCGCTGCACCACGCGCTGGACAGCCCCGCGGTGGGCACCTCGCCGCAGCGCGGCGCCCCGGGCGCGGCGGGGGCGCCGGTGGTGGTCAGCGGCACGGTGCCCAGCGAGGACGTGGATCACACCGCGGTGCCCGCCGCGTTGCCGGACAGCGCGGTGCTGCCGTGGCTGCGGCGCCGGCTCCAGCTGGCCACGCGCGCGGCGCGGCGGGTGGGGCTCGCGGCGCAGGCCTTGAACGCGGCGTCGCGCTAACGCTGGCGCTTGGCGGCCCGAGCCGCCCGCTCGGCCGCCTTCGCGGCTTCCGCGGCCCGCAGCTTGTCCTTCTTGCTGGGCCGCTTGCCCTTCACGCCGCCGGCGTTGTTGGGCGCCTCGGCCGCGCCCTGGGGGGGCAGCACCTGGGTGGGCTCGAAGCCGGCGATCACCTCGCGCGTCACGCGCTGCGCCTGGCGCTTCTCGATCAGCCGGAAGTGCGCCTCGCCGGCCACGGGCACGAAGCTCACGGCCAGGCCGCTCTCTCCCGCGCGGCCGGTGCGGCCGATGCGGTGGATGTAGTCGTCGGCGGAGCGCGGCAGGTCGTAGTTCACCACCACCGGCAACTGCGCGATGTCGATGCCGCGCGCGGCCAGGTCGGTGGCCACCAGCACCTGCACGCGCGATGCCTTGAAGTCGTCCAGCATCTGCGTGCGGCGGCCCTGGCTCAGGTCGCCGTGGAAGCCCTCGGCCTTGAGTCCGCCCACGTAGAGCTTGTGCGCCACGTGCTCGGTGGCGTGCTGCGTGGCCACGAACACGAGCACGCGCTTCCAGCCGTGGTCGCGGATCAGCTTGAGCAGCAGCTGCGTGCGGGCCGCGGGGTCGACCGTGATCGAGCGCTGGCGGATGTTGGCCACGGCGGCGGCGGCGGCCTCGGCGTCCGCGGCGGCCTCGGCGTCGGCGCCGGCCAGCGCGATGCGCACCGGTTCGTGCAGCAGCGAGTCGGCCAGCGCCAGCACGGGCCGCGGGAACGTGGCCGAGAACAGCAGCGTCTGGCGGCTGGCGGGCAGCATCGCGAGCAGGCGATTCAGTTCGTCGGCGAAGCCCAGGTCGAGCAGCCGGTCGGCCTCGTCCAGCACCAGCGTCTGCACGTCGCGCAGCGACACCGCGTTCTGCTCGACGAGATCGAGCAGCCGGCCCGGCGTGGCCACCACGATGTCGGCGCCGCCGCGCAGCCGCATCATCTGCGGGTTGATGGACACGCCGCCGAACGCGATCGCGATCTTGAGCGCCACCGCCAGGTGCTGCGCGTCCTCGCGCAGCGACTCGCCGATCTGCGCGGCGAGCTCGCGCGTGGGCGCGAGCACCAGCGCGCGCACGGGACGCGGCTGCCCGGGCGCGGGCACGCCCGCGTCGGCCAGGCGCTGCAGCACCGGCCAGCCGAACGCCTGTGTCTTGCCGGAGCCGGTGCGCGCGGCGCCCTGCACGTCGCGGCCCGCGAGCGCGGGCGGAATGGCCGCGGCCTGGATGGGCGTCGGGCCGATATAGCCGCGCTGCCGGGCGGCGCGCTCGAAGGGCTCGCCGAGGCCGAGGGATTGGAAGCTCATGCCCGTATTAGACACGGGTCGCTTCGGCGGAACTCTTTCAGGGCTTCGCGCAGGTCGTCGACGCGAGCTCGAAGTGGCGGTCACCGATGCGCAGCCGCGCGACCACGGTGCGCGCCGTCGCGTCCGGCGCCGCCTCGCGGAAGTGCAGCGTGATCGAGTCGGGATCGTCCTGGGCGGGCATCTCCATGCGCACCAGGCGCGCGTGCGCCATCACGCCGTCGCAGCCCTGCGTGGGCGTGTAGGCCACGTACTTGCGCAGCGCCTCGGGCTGGCGGGCGATCATGTTGACGCGGGCCGGCGGGATGTCGGGCGTGTAGCGGATCGTGTCCTTGGGGCGCGCCGCGCAGTGCTTCGCGTCGTCTATCCAGGCCTCGTGCGAGGCGTCGTCCGGTCGCGCCGGCGCCCAGCCGCCGTTGCGCCCGCCGGCCAGCACGAGGTGCGTGGCGTGGCAGAAGCCCGCGGGGTCGGCGACGGAGGGCGTCCAGACGTCGGCCTGCAGTCGCCAGGGCGCGCCCGGCCTGCGGCTGGCCGAGGACTGCAGCGTGGCGAGATCCAGCGGATCCTTCTTGCCGTAGGCCTTCAGCAGCCGGGCTAGCCCGGCCTTTTCGCCCGGGTTCAGCGCGCGCGTGTCGTCCGCCTGGGCGCAGGCGGCGGCCGATGCCAGCGCGCAGGCGAGGCCGGCCAGGGCCCCGCGCAGGAGCCGCGCGCTCACGACTTCCTGGCCCGCCGCTGCTGCCAGGCGAGCAGTTCACCGACGAAGCCCTTGCGGAAGGCCACCACGCACAGCACGAAGATGGCGCCGATGATCACGATCGTCCACGAGCCGGCTCGGTCGGACAGGTAGTTCTGCAGGCCCACGACCGTGAACGCGCCCACCACGGGACCGGCGAAGGTGCCCAGGCCGCCCAGCAGCGTCATCAGGATCACCTCGCCCGACTGCTCCCAGCGCACGTCCTGCAGCGTCGCCAGGTGCAGCACCAGCACCTTCAGCGCGCCGCCCAGGCCGGCCAGCGAGGCCGACAGCACGAAGGCGAGCAGCTTGTAGCGGTCGACGTTGTAGCCGAGCGAGATGGCGCGCGGCTCGTTCTCGCGGATCGCCTTGAGCACCTGGCCGTAGGGCGAATGCACGACCCGCAGGACGAACAGGAACACGGCCACGAAGACGACCAGCACGAAGTAGTAGAGCGCCAGGTCGCCTTCCAGCGACAGCAGGCCGAACAGCTTGCCGCGCTCGATGCCTTGCAGTCCGTTCTCGCCGCCCGTGAACGGTGCCTCCAGGAAGAAGAACGACAGCATGTACGCCAGCGCGAGCGTCACCATCGCGAAGTAGATCCCCTGGCGGCGAATGGCGATCGCGCCCACGACGACGCCGGTGGCCGCGGCCGCCAGGGTGCCGCCGAGCAGCGCGAGCTCCGGCGTGACGTGCCGCTCCTGCAGCAGCCACGCGGTCACGTAGGCCGCGCCGCCGAAGAAGGCGGCATGGCCGAACGACAGCAGGCCGGTGTAGCCCAGCAGCAGGTTGAACGCCATCGCGAAGATCGCGAAGCACAGCGCCTGCGCGACGAAGATGGGATAGACGCCCGCGAAGGGCGCGACGATCAGGATCGCCAGCGCGACGATCCAGGCGATCTTGCCGACGCGCTGCGCGCCTTGGCCGAGCCAGTCCATCACTTCTCCTTCCCGAACAGGCCGGCGGGCCGGATCATCAGCACGATGGCCATGATGAAGAACACGACGACGTTGGACGCCTCGGGATAGAACACGCGGGTCAGGCCCTCCAGCACGCCCAGCGCGAGGCCGGTGACGATGGAGCCGATGATGGAGCCCATGCCGCCGATCACCACCACGGCGAACACCACGATGATGAGGTTGCTGCCCATCAGCGGCGTCACCTGGATCACCGGCGCGGCCAGCACGCCGGCGAGGCCCGCCAGCGCGGCGCCGCCGGCGTAGGTGAGGGTGACCATCAGCGGCACGTTCACGCCGAAGGCCTGCACCAGCGACGGGTTCTCGGTGCCCGCGCGCAGCAGCGCGCCCAGGCGCGTGCGCTCGATCAGGAACCACGTGCCGAAGCACACCACCAGCGAGGCCGCGATCACGAAACCGCGGTACTTGGGCAGGATCATGAAGCCCAGGTTGACGGCCCCCGACAGCGCCTCGGGCGTGTCGTAGGACTGACCGGACGAGCCGAAGTACTGCAGGAACACGCCCTGCACGATCAGCGCGAGGCCGAAGGTGAGCAGCAGGCCGTACAGCGGATCGAGCTTGTAGAGTCGCTTGAGCAGCAGCTTCTCCACCACGATGCCCACGAGGCCCACCACCAGCGGGCCGACGAGCAGCGCCGTCCAGAAATTGAAGTGGAACTGGATGCCCAGGTTGAACACCTGCGAACCGACCTGCACGTGCGTGAGGTCGACGCCGTCCAGGCCCAGCCACGCCACGTAGGCGCCCAGCATGTACATCGCGCCATGCGCGAAGTTCACCACGCCCAGCAGGCCGAAGATGACGGCCAGGCCCAGGCTCAGCATCGCGTAGAACGAGCCGTTGACCAGGCCCAGCATCAGCTGGCCCAGCAGCGCTTGAAGAGGGACGCCGAAAATCTCGGTCATCTAATGGAACTCCACGTATATGAAACGAACGCCGCGCCGCCAAGCGGCCCCGGCGCTGCCGCTCGCTCACCCCAAAAGAGATTCAAGGGAGCGCCGGAACCGGCTTTGCCGGGCCGGTCGCGGAGCGCCCCCTCGGGGGGCAGCGAGCGCTAGCGAGCGTGGGGGCCCAATTTCATTTCCAGGCGGCACACTTGGTTTCGGCCTTGGTCGTCCAGGCGGCCTCGCCCTTGATCGTCTCGACCACGTTGTAGTAGTCCCAGGGTTCCTTGGACGTTTCCGGTGTCTTGACCTGCATCAGGTACATGTCGTGGATCATGCTGCCGTCGGCGCGGATCCAGCCGTCCTTGGCGAACATGTCGTTGACCTTGGAGGCCTTCATCTTGGCCAGCACCTTGTCGGTGTCGTCCGTGCCGGTGGCCTTGACGGCGGCCAGGTAATTGGCGACGGCGGAGTAGTCGCCGGCCTGCAGCGAGCCGGGCATCTTCTTCATGACGTCGAAGTAGCGGCGACCCCAGGCGCGCGTCTCGGGCGTCTTGTTCCAGTACCAGCTGTCGGTGAGGTACATGCCCTGCGTGGTCTTCAGGCCCAGCGAGTGGACGTCCTGGATGAACATCAGCAGGCCGGCGAGCTTCATCGACTTGGTGATGCCGAACTCGTTGGCCGCCTTGATCGCGTTGATCGTGTCGCCGCCGGCGTTGGCCAGGCCCAGGATCTGCGCCTTGCTGGACTGCGCCTGCAGCAGGAACGACGAGAAGTCGCTGGCCGACAGCGGGTGCTTGACCACGCCCAGCACCTTGCCGCCGTTGGCCTCCACCACCTTGGCGGTGTCGCCCTCGAGCGCCGCGCCGAACGCGTAGTCGGCCTGCAGGAAGTACCAGGTCTTGCCGCCGGCCTTGGTCACGGCGCCGCCGGTGCCCTTGGCCAGCGCGGTGGTGTCGTAGGCCCAGTGGATCGTGGTGGGCGCGCACTGCTCGTTGGTCAGCGCCGAGGTGCCGCCGCCCACCGAGATGATGATCTTGTGCTTCTCGGCGGCGACCTTGGCCATGGCCAGGTTGGTGCCCGAGTTCGTGCCGGCGATCAGCACGTCGACGCCCGCGGTGTCGAACCACTCGCGCGCCTTCGAGGCCGCGACGTCGGCCTTGTTCTGGTGGTCGGCGGTGACCAGCTCGATCTTCTTGCCGTTGATCGTGCCTCCAGCGTCGGCGATGGCCATCTTGATGGCCTCGACGCCGCCCTGGCCGTCGAGGTCGGCGTACACGCCCGACATGTCGGTGATGAAGCCGATGCGGACGACGTCGCCCGAGATCTGCGCCTGCGCGGCGCCGGCGAGGCCGAGCGCGCCGAGGCAGGCGACGGCCACGGTCTTGAGGGTGGCGGAAAGAGGCTTGAGCATGGGATGGTCTCCTTGATTGGTCGTGGGTCTTGTGGACTTGGGGAAAAATGCGAAGGACGTCGGATCAGACGCCCAGGTATTCATGCAACTTGTCGATGCGGCCGGGCAGCTCGGCCTGCGTGAACTGCTGGATCACCTGGCCATGCTCCATCACCAGGAAGCGGTCGGCCAGCGGCGCGGCGAAGCGGAAGTTCTGTTCCACCATCACGACCGTGTAGCCCTGCTTGCGCAACGCCACCACCATCTCGGCGAGCTTCTGCACGATGACGGGGGCCAGGCCTTCCGAGATCTCGTCGAGCAGCAGCAGCTTCGCCCCCGTGCGCAGGATGCGCGCGACGGCCAGCATCTGCTGCTCGCCGCCTGACAGCCGCGTGCCCTGGCTCGGCGCGCGTTCCTTGAGGTTGGGGAACATCGCGTAGATCTGCTCGATGGGCATGCCGCCCTCGGTCAGCACCGGCGGCAGCAGCAGGTTCTCCTCGCAGCTGAGGCTGGAGAAGATGCCGCGCTCCTCGGGGCAGTAGCCCAAACCAAGCCTCGCGATCTTGTGCGTAGGCATGACTATGGTCTCCTGGCCCTTGACCTTGATGGAGCCCTTGCGCGCGCCCGTGAGGCCCATGATGGCGCGCATCGTGGTGGTGCGCCCGGCGCCGTTGCGGCCCAGCAGCGTGACGACCTCGCCTTCGTTGACGTGCAGGTCGACGCCGTGCAGCACGTGCGATTCGCCGTACCAGGCGTTCAGGCCCTTGATCTCCAGGAACGGGATGCTCATTCAGTGTGCTCCGACCAAGTCGGTCTGCGTCGTGCCCATGTACGCCTCGATCACCTGCGGATTCTTCGACACCTCCGCGTACGGCCCCTCGGCCAGGAAGGTGCCGCGCTGCAGCACGGTGATGGTGTCGGCGATGCTGGAGACCACGCTCATGTTGTGCTCGACCATCAGGATGGTGCGGTTGGCCGACACCTTCTTGATGAGCTGGCGGATGCGGTCGACGTCCTCGGTGCCCATCCCTTGCGTGGGTTCGTCAAGGAGCATCAGCTGCGGCTCCATCGCGAGCGTGGTGGCGATCTCGAGCGCGCGCTTGCGGCCGTAGCTGAGCTCGACCGCGGGCAGGTGCGCGAAGGCGGCGAGGTCGACCTCGGCCAGCAGCTCCATGGCGCGCGCGTCGAGCTTGCCGAGCGTGCGCTCCGACTTCCAGAAATGGAACGAGGTGTTCAGGGTTCGCTGCAGCGCCACGCGCACGTTCTCCAGCACGCTCAGGTGCTGGAACACGGCCGAGATCTGGAACGAGCGGATGACGCCGCGGCGGGCGATGGCGGCCGGCGCCTCGCGCGTGATGTCGGCGCCGTCGAAGACGATGGAGCCCGAGGTGGGCTGCAGGAACTTCGTGAGCAGGTTGAAGCAGGTGGTCTTGCCGGCGCCGTTAGGCCCGATGAGTGCGTGGATGTGCCCCCGCCGAACCCGCAGGTTCACCTTGTTGACGGCCACGAAGCCCTTGAATTCCTTGGTCAGATCACTCGTCTCGAGGATGTAGCTGCTGCTCATCGACCAGAGTGTAGGGGCTGCTCACCAGCCGTAACAGTTCGCAGAACTACGTTCGGGTTAGCCCGGACGATTCCGTGGCTGTTCTTGGACGGTGGAGTCAGGATATTGAAAGGAACCGGGCCGGCTTGGGCGCCCCCGGGGCGTAGGCTTGGGGTTTCGCAGCGTGCCGGGTGTGGCACGACGGCCAAGCGGTGGCTCCTCATCCGGATGGGCCGGCCGCAGCGGGGCGGATCCAGCGGGCAAGCGTGGCGAACATCTCCTCGATATTGATCGGCTTGGCGATGTGGTCGTTCATGCCCGCGGCCAGGACCTTCTCCCTGTCGCCGACCATCGCGTTGGCCGTCATGGCAATGACCGGCAGCGTGCGCCAGCGCAGGCTCTGCCGCAGAGCGCGCGTCGCGGCATAGCCGTCCATCAACGGCATCTGGCAATCCATCAGCACGAGGTCGAAGGATTCGCGCTCGAGCCAGTCCAACGCCTCTTGGCCGTTGTCTGCCGTGCGCAGCACCACGCCGGCACGGCTCAATACGTGACGGGCAATCTCCTGGTTGATCGGGTTGTCCTCGACCAGCAGGATGCGGGCACCGACAAGGCAGGCGCGGGGATCGCCGGGTGAACCGTCGCGCCCTGCCGTGCGTGACTCGCCCTGTCCCGCCGGGCGCGAGAGGGCGTGTTCGTGCCAGCCGAAGCGCGCCGTGAAGTAAAAGCGGCTACCACTTCCAAGCGCGCTGTCCAGCCCGATCTCGCCGCCCATCAAGTGCGCGAGATTGCGGCTGATGACCAGCCCAAGGCCCGTGCCGCCGTAGCGCCGGCTGGTAGAGGTATCGGCCTGCGAGAAAGGCTGGAACAGGTGCTGCTGCTGTTCGGGCGAGATACCGATGCCGGAGTCGCGCACCTCGAATCTCAACAGCACGGCCTCAGCGTCGCGCTCGATTTCCTCGACCTTGACGACTATCTCGCCCCGCTCGGTGAACTTGACCGCGTTGTTCCCAAGGTTCAGCAACACCTGCCCGAGCCGCATTGGATCGCCCTCGAGCGCTGTGGGAAGCTGCGGCGCGAGTGCGAACACGAGCTTGAGCCCCCTCTCGGCGGCCTTCATGCCAACCTGTGTGGCCATGTCATCGAGAATGTCGCCGAGTTCGAACGGGACGCGTTCCATTGTGAGATGGCCCGCCTCGATCTTGGAGAGGTCGAGGATGTCGTTGATGATGCCCAGCAGAGAGCCGGCTGCGCGATGCACCTTTTGCACGTAGTCGAACTGCTGGGCGTTGAGGCCGCTCTCCAATGCCAGGTGCGACATCCCCAGGATCGCGTTCATCGGCGTGCGGATCTCGTGGCTCATGTTGGCGAGGAATTCGCTCTTCGCCTGATTCGCGATCTCCGCTCGCTTCAGCGCGTCTTCGAGCTGCGCGGTGCGCTCGCGAACCGCCTCCTCCAGTTGATCGCGATGACTGCGCAACTCCTCCAATGCCTGTTTGCGCGACGTGATATCTGTCATCAGCCCGTCGAATCCTGCCGCTTGCCTGCCGGCCGCCTCGGCACCGATCTGCTTGCGCGCGTTGAGCTGGACCCAGATGGGCGTGCCGTCGATCCGCGTCAATTGCAATTCCATTCCCGCGATCTCCCCGTCGCGTTCCAGGGCGGCGAACAATACGTCGATCTGCGCTGGTGCGAACAGGCGTCGGCGACCGGGCCTCGACTCGTCGGCGCCGTCGCTGTCGCCGTTCATTGCCGCCATCAGCTCGGCCGGCGTGTCGTAGCCCATCAAGCGTGCCAACGCCGGGTTCGCGTCATGCAAGCGGCCCGATCGATCCAGGCGAAAGATGCCTTCCAGCGAATTCTCGAAGATCCCCCGATACGTCGCCTCGCTTTCGAGCAGGCGCTTGGCAGATTCACTCAGTCGGTCCGCCATCGAATTGACGCGCACGGCCAGACGGCCCAACTCGTCACCGGACTCGATGGTGCAGCGGGCGCTCAGATCGCCGCCTGCGACGCTGTCCACCATCACTTCCAGCCGATGAACGGGGACGCTCACCATGCGTCGGAGAAGGATGAAGGTCGCCGCATAAAGCGCGGCGATGACGGCAGCGGCCATCAACAAGATGCCGCTGCGGGCCGCGGCGATGGCCAACTCGACCCTCGCTCGGGTCAGCACGACGCGGACTTCGCCGATCTTCTGCGGCGTGGATGTGCCCGGCGGCGAGTACTCGATGGCCTGGACACGCACGACGGCGTTGTCCAGGTCGGCTCCGTGCAGCTTGGTCACGTCGGAAACCATGCCGAGACCGAGTGCCGTGACGCGCAACTGGGCTACCTCCGGATTGGGTGCCAGCGCGGCGAGTTGGCTGTCGATCGCGGCGCGATCGAGGTTCCAGAGCGGGTAGGCAAGAGAACGGCTGTACAGGTCGGCTATGCGCGTGGCGCGCCCCTCCAACTCCAGTATCCCGCGGTCGCGCTCGCGTTCGATCAGCACGTAGGCGCCGCAAGCCGTGACGAGCGCCACCAATGACGCCAGTACAAGCATCAGCTTGGCCTGCAGGCTGGTCGCCCGCGGAATCAGGCGGATGCGAAAAGGCATGGCAGGTGTTGTTCGCGATTGATACAGGGCCGGCGTCTTGAGGTCCGCCGCTCGCGGGCACCCGTTGCGGCAGCATTGCGCCGAAGCAACGATGAAGCGGAGCAGGTGGTTCGCATTGCGGCAGACGAGCCTGGTTGGAATGCGGCGCAGCCGATCGCGTCAGGGCTGCCAAGGCAGTGTAGCTTTCGGGCGGCTACCGTGGGCGGCCGCACCTCGTGGCGCGTGAGCGGCCAAGACCGGTCCTGTGGTCGACTGCAGTTGGCGCGTCCGCCACTCGCGGTAGGGAGTTGGATCGGCGCGCATGATGTTGTGGTCGATCAGCTCGTCAGGCAGGACGAAAGTGGTGCATGAAGCATGAAGGCATGGAGCCCTACACTGACGCAGTTGGCGCGTCGAGCATGAGACTTTGATCCCCCGATGCGCGCCCTGATGAGGAGCTTCGATGGTATCCCGCTTGGTTCTCGTGGCCATTCCCGCGTTCGCCGGCTTCTGCGCGTCGAGCGCCGCGCTGACCTTGACCACCGAGGAGTATCCGCCGTTCAACATGACGGATGCGCAAACGGGGCGGCCTACGGGCATCGCGGTCGACAAGGTGGTCGAGATGCTTCATCGGGCGAACGCGCCTTTCACGATCACCTCCTACCCGTGGGCGCGCGCCTACGAGATGGCCCTGAAGCTCGACGAAACCTGCGTCTTCTCGACGAGCAGGACGCCGGAACGCGAGGCCATGTTCACCTGGATCGGCCCTTTGGCGCGTAGCGACTGGGCGATTTTTGCTCGCGCCTCCGATACCCGGAGGCCGGAGACGCTCGACGAGGTTCGTCCGTTCACCATCGGCAGCTACCTCGGCGCTGCAACCGGGGAATACTTGAAGCTGCACGGGTACAGGGTGGACTTGTCCAACAGCGAAGCGCAGAACATACCGAAGCTCGTCAACCATCGCATCGACTATTGGGCGACCGGGGAATTGCTCGGCAAATACATGATCGGAAAGGCTGGTTTGACCGGGCAGATCGTTCCACTGTTCAAGTTCGAGCTTTCCGAGTTGTATGTCGCGTGCAATCGGGGCATGACAGCGGAGCGTGCCGGGAAATTCAATCGCATCTTGAAGGAAATGGATCGCGACGGCACGAATGCGATGATCGAACGGAAATACCAATGACGGGGCGTCGTCAAGCGCGAGCGGCCGCTGATCCTGAGAAGCAACCATCCGTGCCGACCGCCCGCGAATCGTGGATGACCAAGAAAGCGGGTGCGCCCTGAAGCCCGGCCCCTCGCAATGATCTCCACCTTTCGCCGGCGTGCATCCTGCGACTCGCGCAGGATGACGAATCTCTGCGCCACCGTGGCGACGTGGGAAAATCGGCCGCTCGATGAAGTACACGGTAGCCGTCCGCACCCTCTGCGAGTTCACGGCCAAGCTCGGCGATCTGGACTTGCGCTTCACGCCCTCGGCCACCGCGCTGGAGGGCATGGCGGGTCACGCCATGGCCGCGGCGCGCCGCGGCGAGTCCTACGAGGCCGAGGTGTGGCTCAAGGGCGACGACTACCGTGGCATGGTCGTGCGTGGCCGCGCCGACGGCTACGACCCCGACGCGAACCGGCTCGACGAGGTCAAGACCTACCGCGGCGACCTGCACGCGATGCCGCAGAACCGCCGCTCGCTGCACTGGGCCCAGGCCAAGTGCTACGGCGCGCTGCTGTGCGCCGAGCGCGGGCTGAGCGAGCTGAAGGTGGCTCTGGTGTACTTCGACGTCGGGTCGCAGTACGAGACGACGCTGGTCGAGTCATACACCGCCGCCGACCTGCGTGCCTTCCTCGAGCTGCAATGCGACCGCTTCCTGGCCTGGGCCGCGCAGGAGGCCGCGCACCGCGCCGCGCGCGACGCCGCGCTGGCCGCGCTGCCGTTCCCGTACGCCACGTTCCGCACCGGCCAGCGCCAGCTCGCCGAAAACGTCTGGAAGGCGGCGATCTCCGGCCGCACGCTGCTGGCGCAGGCACCCACGGGCATCGGCAAGACGGTGGGCACGCTGTACCCGCAGCTGAAGGCGATGCCCGGGCAGAAGCTCGACAAGCTGTACTTCCTCGCCGCCAAGACGCCCGGCCGCGGACTCGCGCTGGAGGCCCTGCACACGATCACGGCGCCGCATCGCGCGGCGCCGGAAACGGCGCTGGACGGCCTCGAGGCCGTGGCGACCGAGCCGCGCCGCACGCCGCTGCGCGTGATCGAGCTGGTCGCGCGCGACAAGGCCTGCGAGCATCCGGCCAAGGCCTGCCACGGCGACTCGTGCCCGCTCGCCAAGGGCTTCTACGACCGCCTGCCCGCCGCGCGCCAGGCCGCCGTGGGCGCCACGCCCGAGGACGCGCCGCGCCTGGATCGCGCCGGCCTGCGCGCCATCGCGCTGGCGCACGAGGTCTGCCCGTACTACCTCGCGCAGGAGATGGTGCACTGGGCCGACGTGGTGGTGGGCGACTACAACTACTACTTCGACCTCGGCGGCATGCTGCACGGCCTGGCGCACGCCAACGAATGGCGCGTGGGCGTGCTGGTGGACGAGGCGCACAACCTGGTGCCGCGGGCGCGCGAGATGTACTCGGCCACGCTGTCGCGCGCCGCGCTCGACGGCGTGCGCCCGCGCGCGCCCGCCACGGTGGCGCCGGCACTGAAACGCCTCGCGCGCACGTGGAACGAGATCGCCGGCCGCCAGCTGGAACCCTACGAGGCCCACGAGGACCTGCCGCAGGGCCTGGTGACGGCGCTGCAGAACGTGAACTCGGCCATAGTCGACCACTCGGCCGCGCACCCCGAGGACATGCCGCCCGAGCTGCTCGCCTTCTACTTCGACACGCTGCACTTCACGCGCCTGGCGGAGTCGTTCGGCACGCACTCGCTGTTCGACGTGACGATCGCCGACGACGCGCAGCGCGACGTGACGCTGTGCCTGCGCAACCTCGTGCCGGCCTCGTTCCTGAAGCCGCGCTTCCTCGCCGCGCGCACGACCACGCTGTTCTCGGCCACGCTCACGCCCATGCACTTCCACGCCGACCTGCTGGGCCTGCCGCCCGACGTCGCGTGGGTGGACGTGGAGTCGCCGTTCGACGCGGCGCAGCTGCGCGTGCAGGTGGCGCCGCTGTCCACCCGCTTCGCGCACCGGCCGGCCTCGCTGGCGCCCATCGTGGCGCTGATGTCCGAGCAGTACGAGCAGGCGCCGGGCAACTACCTCGCGTTCTTCTCCAGCTTCGACTACCTGCAGCAGGTGGCCGACCTGTTCCAGTCGCTGCACCCCGAGGTGCCGGTGTGGACGCAGGCGCGCCAGATGACCGAGGGCGCGCGCGCCGACTTCCTCGCGCGCTTCCACGCGGGCGGCCGCGGCATCGGCTTCGCGGTGCTGGGCGGCGCGTTCGCCGAGGCCGTCGACCTGCCGGGCCGGCGCCTGATCGGCGCGTTCATCGCCACGCTGGGGCTGCCGCAGGTCAACCCGGTCAACGAGCAGATGAAGGCGCGGCTCGAGACGCTGTTCGGTGCCGGCCACGACTACGCCTACCTGTTCCCGGGCCTGCAGAAGGTGGTGCAGGCGGCCGGCCGCGTGATCCGCACCACGTCGGACGAGGGCGTGGTGTTCCTCATCGACGACCGCTTTCGCCGGGCCGACGTGCGCCGGCTGCTGCCCGCGTGGTGGCGTGTCGAAACCGCGTAATCACGAAGGTTCAAACTGCGCCGGCTCGTGCACACTCGAGCTGAACCGGGATCTTCATGCGAACGACCGCGCCGAACTACATCGCCACCGAACAACTCCTCTGGCTGCAGCCGGACGGCTCGCAGACTCGCATCGTCGCCCGCATCGGGCTGCCCTACCCGGTTGACGACGGCACCTGGGCCTGCGCCGCCGAACTGCAGGGCGTCGATCCGCGCTACCCCGACGTCTGCGGCGCGTCGTCGATGCAGGCGCTCAACCTCGCCAGCGCGCTGCTGGCCACGCGGCTGGGCCACCTGCTGGAACGCGGCGAGCGCCTGGTCGACGCCGAGGACGCCAGTTGCGCCTGGGACGACGAGATGCTGAACTCCATCTTCGGCCTGCACGGCCTGCGCGCGCCGGAACGCACGCGATGAGGCAGTTCGACGCGGCGGCCACCGCGCGGGCGCTGCCGTTCCCGGCGCTGGTGGCCGCGCTCGAGCGGCAGTTCCTGGCCGGCTGCGAGGTGCCCGCGCGCCAGGTGCACGCGGTGGGCGACGCGCTCACGGCGCTCGTGATGCCGGCCTGGGTGCCGGGCCGCTTCTTCGGCCTGAAGGTGGTCAACGTCGCGCCCGGCAACGCGGCGCGGGGCCTGCCGGGCCTGTTCGCCAGCTACCAGCTGTTCGACGCCACCACCGGCGCGCCGCTGGCGCTGATCGACGGCGGCGAGCTCACGGCGCGCCGCACGGCCGCCGCGTCGGCGCTGGCCGCGTCGCGCCTCGCGCGCCCGGACGCGCGGCGCCAGCTGATCGTCGGTTCGGGCCGCGTGGGCGGCCTGCTCGCGCCGGCCTACCGCGCCGTGCGCGAGATCGACGACGTGATGGTGTGGAGCCGCGACCCGGCGTCCGCGAGCCGGCTCGCGGCGTCGCTGGCCGCCGAGGGCCATCCGGCCCGCGCCGCGGCCGATCTCGCCGCCGCGGTGGCGAGCGCCGACATCGTCAGCTGCGCCACGCTCGCCGCCGAGCCGCTGATCCGCGGCGACTGGCTGCGGCCCGGCACGCACCTCGACCTCATCGGCGGCTTCACGCCGGCCATGCGCGAGGCCGACGACGCCTGCTTCGCGGGCGCCGAGGTCTGGGTCGACACCCTCGAGGCGCTCGCCAAGGCCGGCGACCTCGTGCATCCCATCGCCTCGGGGGTGCTGCGCCGCGAGGACGTGCGCGGCACGCTGGCCGATCTCTGCGCGGCGCCCGACATGCCGCGCGACCCGGCAGCCCGCACCGTGTTCAAGTCGGTGGGCACGGCGCTGGAAGACCTGGCCGCGGCGATCCTCGTCCACGAGACGGCCTGAGCGCCCGGCGGTGCGCGAGCCGCCACAATCGCCGCATCGCCCTTCTGCAAGGTTTTCCATGCGCATTCGCTCGATCCTTCGTTGGCCGCTGCTGGCGCTGTTCGCGATCGCCGCGTCGTCCGCGATCGCCGCCCCGGCCTACGTGACCTCGGGTGATTGCGACGGCTTTCCAGCGGTCGCGCTCACCACGGCGCCGGGCCTGTGCGTCGGCGTGGTGGCCGAGGGCCTGGGCCACGCGCGCGGCGTGGCGACGATAGCCAACGACGTGTTCGTGATCGACATGGCCGCGTGGGAGAGCCACAAGGGCCGGCTGCTGAAGCTGTCCAACGGCGGCCGCCACGCGCCCGAGGTGGTGCTGCACGACCTGTGGCAGCCCAACGCCGTCGTGCGCGGGCCGGGCCGCACGCTCTACGTGGGCATCACCGGCCAGGTGCTGCAGGTCGACCCGTACGCGGCCGACCCGGCGCGCGGCGCGCGGGTGGTGGTCGACGGCCTGCCCACCACGGGCCGCCATCCGGTGCCCAGCCTCGCGGTGGGCGCCGACGGCGCGCTGTTCGTCAACGTGGGCTCGGCCACCGACAACTGCCATCCGGCGGGCGGCCGCATGCCCGACCCGAAGTCCGCGTGCCCCGAGACGCAGGAGAGCCCGCCGCGCGGCTCGATGCTGCGCTTCCCGGCGCGCGAGGCCACGTGGCACGCGGGCGAGCAGGCGCCCTATGCGCGCGGGCTGCGCAACAGCATGGCCATGGCGCCGCTGCCCGACGGGCGCCTCGCCGTGGCCGTCAACTCGCGCGACGGCATCAACCACGCCGATCCGTCGCTGTCCGATGCGGCGCTGCCGCACGACTTGCTGATCGTGCTGCGGCAGGACGGCGACTACGGCTGGCCGTACTGCTACGACCAGCGCGTGGCGAGTCCCGAATATCCCGGCTTCGACTGCGCCGCCAAGCTGGCGCCCGACCTGCTGCTGCCGGCCCACGCCGCGCCGCTGGGCATGCTGCTGTACCGCGGCGACCGGCTGCCGGGGCTCGCCGGCCGGCTGGTGATCGGCTACCACGGCTATCGCACCACGGGCCACCGCATCGTGGCCGTCGCACTCGGCAAGGACGGCCGCCCCACGGGCGCGCCCACCGAGCTGGTGAGCGAGTGGGAACAGCGCGACGGCAGCCACCCGCAAGGCTCGCCGGTGGGCCTGGTCGAGATGGCCGACGGCAGCGTGCTGGTGGCGGAAGACCACAGCGGGACGCTGCTGCGGCTGTCGCGCAGGAAGTAGTCGGCCGACCCGAGGCACGCCCTCAGGCCGCCTCCCCGGCCGAGCCGTCGGGCGGCACCGGCAGGGCCTGCAGCGGCGCGCACGCCACGTCATGCGGGATGTCGCCCAGCCAGCCGCCGACGAAGCCGGCGTGGCGCAGGCCGGAGACCAGCGGCGCGCAGTTGCGCATCAGGTTCCAGATCATGCCGCTGCGATGGTTCTCGATCATGACGACGGTGGGCCCTTCGTTGATGCCGAAGTGGTAGGGCGAGACCCAGCCGAACGCATGCTTGCGGTCGGTCGGGAAGCTGGGGTTGAACGAGGCCTTGAAGCCGTACGGGTTGGCCACGTGCAGCTGGATGTGGCGGTAGTTGGCGATGGTGGGCAGCACGATCTCCGGCGCGAACGGCAGCGACGCGACCACCGCCCAGGGGGCGAGCGTGCCGTCGTCGGGCCCGTCGGGAACGCCGCGCGCGACGTAGTCGAAGAAGGGGGACTCCACGGGCTGGCGCCAGTGCACCGCCCCCGGTCCGTCGCTGGCGGTGATGCCCCACGCGAACTCGCCGTACAGCGCGTGGCGCCGCGGGTTGCGGATCGCGTAGCGTTGCTGCACGTGGGCGCCGATGCGGCTGTTGGTGAAGTAGTCGCTGTCGTGCGCCCGCATGAACGCGTCGCGCAGGCCGCGGAAATCGACCCACAGGTGCGACATCTGGTGGATGAACAAGGGGCCGGCATGCAGGTAGGCCAGACCCTCCACCTCCTTCCACTGGTACGTGGAGCACCACGCGTCGTACGACCCCTGCGGGATGCCGTGCGTGGGCGAGCCCAGCGCGAGCAGGTACAGGATCAGCGCCTCGTCGTAGCCCTCCCAGTGCCACGGCAGCTTGCCGGTCTCGGGCTTCCAGCCGTGGCAGAGGGTGCCCTGCTCGCCCACCATCCAGTCCCATTCGACGCGTTCGTAGAGCAGGGTGGCGAGCCGGCGCACCTCGGTCTCGTCGGGCGTCTCGGCGTGGAAATACGCGGCCGCGGTGAGCACGCCGGCCATCAGCAGCGCGGTGTCGATGGTCGACAGCTCGCACTTCCACGCCCGCTTTCCGGTCTCCATGTCGAGGAAGTGATAGAAGAACCCGCGGTGGCCGGCCGCGGTGGGCGATTCACCTTGCTCGAGCGACGCCAGCGTGCGCAGGGTCAGCAGGGTGCGCTGCAACGCCTGCGCATGCGTCATCAACGCGCGCTGCACGCCCACCGGGTAGGCGGTGAGCGCCATGCCGACGGAGGCGATGCTGGCGGGCCAGTCGCGCGAGGTCTTGTCGCAGACCAGGCCGTTTGCCTCGTTGACCTCGTGCAGGAAATAGCCGAAGGACTCGCGCTGCAGGTCGGTGAGCATCGTGTCGCGGGCGATGGACTCATGCCGCGTGAAGCCATGCAGCACGGCGTGCTTGGCCACCTCGGGGCGAACCCCCATGCTGCCGGAATAGCCTGGGTTGGTCGGGTCGTCGGCGGCGTCGCGTTTCATGAGGCCTCCCACTCGATGTGCACCAGCGCCATCGCGTTGACGGGCAGCGGTAGCGTGAAGCGCACGCCGTCGCCATCGGCCTGCACGGCGATGCGCTCGGGCGTGACGCTGGACGCGAGTTCCAGCGCGTCGACCTGGCGCGCTTGCGGGTATTCGGGGCTGCCCAGGCGCAGCCATTCGGCCTGCGGGTTGGCGTGCGTGTCGTCGATGCGCGAGAGCAGGGCGGCGCGCGGCCTGCGGCCCTTCAGCCCGGCGAGGCGGACCTCGACGACCTCGGCGGCGATCGGATGGCGCGGCATCGCGACGTTGATCAGCAGCACGCTGGTCGAGCCGTCGTCGTCCGGCGCGCCCACGTGCAGCCGCACGGTGGGATGCGACTCGGGCACGAGCCAGCGCCGCGTGCCCAGCTGGTCAAGCATCTGGAATCCGCGGTACACGGGTTTGGGCACGCCGTAGAGGTTGAGCAGCCCGAAGCCGCCGTGGTACGGGGTGCTGGGGAAGTAGTTCTCCTCGAAGATGTCGGAGACCACCCACCAGCTGAATGTATCCACCAGGTCGTCGACGTTCAGCAGGAAGTGCGTGGCCAGCGCGGCGCAGAACGGGCCGTCGTGCATGGCGTCGCGCGGGTTGGACGTGATGTTCCACTCGGTGTAGTACAGCGGCGTCGCGCCCGCGGCCTTGCGCGCCTCGCGCGCGCGCTCGCGCATCACGCTCGGCGGCGCGTCCGCGAGCTGCGACACGGTGTCGGTGTCGACCGAGCCGAACGCGTCGGTGGGGTAGTAGTGCGTGCTGATGAAGTCGGGCGGGCACGCGTTGGCGGCGCAGAACGCCTTGAACTCGTCCAGCCACGCGTTGGCGGCGGTGGCCGGGCCGCCCACCTGCAGCCGCGGCGATATCGCCTTGATGGCCGCCCACGTGGCCTTGAACAGCTCGAAGTATTTCGCCTGGCCGCCGGTCCAGAAGGCCGCGAGATTGGGCTCGTTCCACACCTCCAGCGGCCACTGCGCCACTTCGTCCACGCCGTAGCGCTCCACCCAGTGGCCCACCAGCTTCGTCATCAGCAACTGCCAGTCCGCCATGCGGCGCGGCGGCGTGACGTTGGCGCGGTAGTGGAACACGCTGTCGGCGCCGGAGGACAACGCGACCGGCATGAACGACAGCTCCACCAGCGGCTTCATGCCGATGGACAGCAGGAAGTCGAACACGCGGTCGATGTTGAAGAACGAGAACAGGAACCGGTCGTCCTGGCGGACCAGCGTGCCCATGTCGTCAGACAGCAGGCCGTGGAAGCGCACGTGGCGAAAGCCCAGCTCCCGGTGGGCGCGGGTCATCTGCCGCTGCCAGTCGGCGCGCAGCGCGGTGGGCGCGTGGCAGCTGCCCACGCAATGGCGCCAGGGATGGCGCAGCGGCGTCGATGGCGCGGAAAGGTCGACGGACAACGCCACGGACGGCGTCGCTTCGGGCGGGGGCATGGCGGCTTTCGGCGCGGTCTCGGCGAGGGCGATGTCCGCAGCTCGGCAAGTCGGGTGCCCGACAGCAAGGGCCAGGCCTTCGCCAAGCTTGCGCAAGAGAGTTCGACGTTGCATGGGGGAGTTGGGCCAGGTTGGGCGCCGATCGCAGCATCTTGAGGCCTGTTGGGTCCCGGCGTGGCCCGCGCGACGGCCCGCGACCGGCGGCAATCCGCACGCCCGTGCTCGGGCAACCCCGCAGCGTCGCCGCAGGGGGTCCTTGCGACAATCGCCGATTCCGCCGCGCGCGCCCACGAGGCGCCTTGCGGCATGTCTCCTCCGTGATCCTCGGGATTCGTCTTGACCACTCTCGCTGCAAATCCGCCCTTGGTCGCCGCTGCGTCGGCGCAGGCCTGGCAACCGAAGGGCCTCGCCATCATCTTCCTCACGGAGATGTGGGAGCGCTTCAGCTACTACGGCATGCGCGCGCTGCTCGTGCTGTACCTCGTCCACGCGCTGGGCTACAAGGACGAGGATGCCCAGGTGATGTACGGCATCTACACCGGCCTGGTCTACGTGACGCCGCTCATCGGAGGCTGGATCGCCGACCGCTGGCTGGGCATGCGCATGGCCGCGGTCATCGGCGGCATCGTGATGATGCTGGGCCATTTCGCCATGGCGGTGCCGTCGCTGCTGCACGTGGCGCTGGGCCTGCTGATCGTGGGCAACGGCTTCTTCAAGCCCAACACGAGCTCCATGGTGGGCGAGCTGTACGAGGGCGTGGACGATCCGCGCCGCGACGGCGGCTACACCATCTTCTACATGGGCATCAACCTGGGCGCGTTCTTCTCGCCCCTCGTCTGCGGCACGCTGGGCGAGAAGCTCGGCTGGCACTACGGCTTCGCCAGCGCGGGCGTGGGGATGCTGATCGGCCTGGCCACGCTCCTGGGGTTCCAGTCCTGGCTGGGTCGCGCCGGCTTGCGACCGGACCAGGACTCGGTGGCCTGGAAGCATGCGCCGAAGATCGCAGTCTGGGCGGCCGGCTGCGTGGCCTCCGTCTACGCCGCGCTGGCCATCGCGCCGGCCATCCTGGCGCTGTCCGTCGCCGTCAAGGTGGCGCTCGCTCTGGTGCTGATCGGCGCGGCCGTCTGGCTGCCGGGCCTGCTCGCGGGCAAGAACAAATCGGGCAACGAGAAGCTCACGGCCAAGGAATGGCAGCGCGTGATCGCCATCTGCATCCTCACGCTGTTCTCCATCTTCTTCTGGATGGGCTTCGAGCAGGCCGGAGGTTCGATGAACCTGTTCGCCGACAAGCAGACCTCGCGCACCCTCGGCACCTTCGTCGTGCCGGCGAGCTGGTTCCAGAGCATCAACCCGTTCGGCATCATGCTGTTCGCGCCGGTGTTCGCCACGATCTGGACGGCGCTGAACCGTTCTCGTTTCGCGCTGCCCGATCCCGCCAAGCAGGCGCTCGGCCTGATCACGCTGGGCCTGAGCTTCATCATCATGTTCCGCGCGCAGACGCTGGCCGAGGCGGTCGGCCTGGTGAGCCCGCTCTGGCTGGCCGGTGCCTATTTCCTGCAGACGCTGGGCGAGCTGATGCTGTCGCCGGTGGGCCTGGCGCTCACCTCGCGCGCCGCGCCCGTGCGCGTGGCGGCGCTGCTGATGGGGGTGTGGATGTTGTCGAACGCGGCTGGCAACTACCTGGCGGGCGCGTTGGCCAAGATCATGCATGGCACGGGGATCGCGCCCTACCTGTTCCTGACCGGGGCGTCGATCGGCGCCGGTGTCCTGCTCCTGCTGCTGACGCCGATCCTGCACAGGATGCTGCGAGCGCGGGACATCTCCACCGTGGCTTGAACCCTCAGCGCGGCGCCTGTTCGGCGTTGCGCTTGAGCGCCGCGAGGCCCGCCTCGAAGTCCTTGCCCACCATCTTGTCCAGATTGATGAACACCCCCATCAGCTTGGACATGAACGGGCTGGGCCCGAACATGGCCCAGTTCAGGTCGGTGCCTTCGTCGGTGGGCGTCATCAGGAATTCGGCCGTGTTGGTGGCCTTCCAGGGCTTGAGGAACTCGAGCCTGATCGAGATCAGGCCGCGCTCCGAGCCGGCGCGCATCTCGGTGATCTCCATTCGGCCGGCGCCGGCCTTGCCCTGGCTGTCCCACTCGTAGATCGCGCCCACGCCGGCGTCGGCGCCGTTGAACTTGCGCGTCATCGTCGGGTCGATGTGTTCCCACGGCGACCACTTGGCCCACTCGTGGAAGTCGTCGATCTGCGCGGCCACCTGCACGATGGGGGCGGCGATGCGGATGGAGCGTTCGATGCGGAAGGTGTCCGGGCGCGTGCGGGCCCAGGCGAGCAGGGCGACGACGAGGACAGCGAGGATCAGCAGGATCGTGAGCATGGCGTCTTTCGTGGGGGGCGGACGGATCGCCATCATCTGCGATGGGCGGCCGGCCGGGATCAGGGTTCGTCCCGGGATGGATTTCGGGCCGGGACGCTCGCGGATGTCGAAAATGCCACGTCCCGCGCGTCGTCGAATCATGGCGCCCCGCCAATCCACGAGCCATCGTGTCGAGCAACCCTGGAGATCCCCCGATGAAGACCCTTTCCCGACTTGCCGCCGCCGCCCTGCTGTGCGCCAGCGCCGTCCACGCCGCGCCCGTGACCTACAACGTCGACCCGATGCACACCTACCCCAGCTTCGAGGCCGATCACATGGGCATCTCCACGTGGCGCGGCAAGTTCGACAAGACCAGCGGCTCGATCACGATGGACCGCGAGGCCGCCACCGGCAGCGTGTCCATCGTCGTCGACATGAAGAGCGGCGATTTCGGCCTCGAGGCGCTGAACAAGGCGGCGCGCACCAAGGAGCTGTTCGAGTCCGACAAGTATCCGAAGGCCGTCTTCAAGGGCACGCTCGAAGGCTTCACCGACGGCGCGCCGACGCGCGCGGTCGGCACGCTGGAGATGCACGGCCACACGAATCCGGTCACGCTGGAGATCCGCAAGTTCAAGTGCATCCCGCACCCGATGCTCAAGCGCGAGGCCTGCGGCGCGGACGTCTACGCGACGATCGACCGCGAGCAGTTCGGCATGGATGCCGGCAAGGCCTACGGCTTCAGCATGGCCGTGGACCTGCGCATCCAGGTCGAGGCGATCGCCGCGAAATAGCACGGCGCGCCATCCGTCGGCGCGGGCGTCGGGCCCGGCGTGGCCGAGGAGCTTGCGAAAGCTTTCCTTCTCCGGAGGTCTGTGAGCTTTCGTTATGATTCGAAAGTCACAATGTCCCGGAACCTGGAATGGCCGATCCCCAAGCCGAAACGACGCCGGTACGCCCCGACGGCCTGCTCATCGACGAGCGCCGCGGCCTGATCCTGGATCTCGTGCGCCAGCAGCGGCGCGTCACCGTCGCCGAGCTGGCCGATCGCTTCAAGACCTCGCTGGTCACCATCCGCGCCGACCTCGCGGCGCTGGCCGCCGACGGCGCGCTGGTGCGCACGCGCGGCGGCGCGCTGCCGCTGCGCGACGAGGAGGAGCTGCCGATCGACGTGAAGCAGACGCTGCACCAGGAGCAGAAGCAGCGCATCGCCGCGGCGGCCGCGCGCCTGATCCGCGACGGCGAGACCATCCTGCTCGACTCGGGCACCACCACCTACGCGCTGGCGTGCCAGATCCGCGGCCTCGCGCTCACGGGCATCAACGTCATCACCAACGCGCTCAACATCGCCACCGTGCTGGCGCCGGTGCCGCACGTGAACCTGATCATGCCAGGCGGGCAGTTGCGCCAGCAGTCGTTCTCGCTGTCGGGCCCGATCGCGGTCAACGCGTTGAGCGGGCTGAACGCCGACCGCCTGTTCCTGGGCGTCGACAGCCTGGACCCCGAGATCGGCCTGATGACGCCCTACCTCCAGGAGGCGCAGTTCAACGCCCAGATGATCCGCATCTCGCGCCAGGTGGTGGCGGTGGCCGACTCGTCCAAGCTGATGCGCCGCAACCTCTCCGTGATCGCCAGCGTCGACCAGCTCCACATGCTGATCACCGATTCGGCGGCCAGCCCGGAGACGGTGGAGGAGCTGCGGCGCCGCGGCGTGGAGGTCGTGCTGGTCTGACCGCGAGCCGCTCGGCAGGATCCATTGCCGGCCTTCGTTGCCTTCGATTAAATCTTTCGTTATGCTGGTAACGAAAGCGAAAATCGTAAGTGAAAACTATCAACGAAAGACTTCGAAAGAAAACGTAGACTTCATCGTCAGCTCGAGGGTGGCCATCGAAAGCCATCCCGGCCCCTTGCGTCCCCGATCGAGCTGCTCGCCTCCCGCCAGCGGCCGACCCCCACGAGGAACCACCGATGAGTCTCCGTCCGATTTCGCGCCCCGTTCCGCACCGCATGTCCCTGGTGGCGCTCGCCGCCCTGGGCCTGGTGTGCCATGCAACGGGGCATGCCCAGGCTTCCGCGCCCGCCGCCGCCGCCTCGTCCGCCAAGGGCGACGACGCCCCCGCGGAGGTCGTCATCACCGGCACCCGCGCCAGCCTCGAGCGCGCGCTGGCCATCAAGCGCGACGCCTCCGCCATCCAGGACAGCATCAGCGCCACCGAGCTGGGCCGCTTCCCCGACGACAACGTGGCCGACTCGCTGAGCCACATCACCGGCGTGTCGGTCAGCCGCACCGCCGGCGGCGAGGGCCAGTACGTCAGCGTGCGCGGCCTGGGCCCGGACTACACGCTCACCACCTTCAACAACCGCATCCTTGGCACCGACGGCGCCGGCCGCGACTTCGCGTTCGACGTGCTGCCGTCCGACATCATCAACGGCGCCGACGTCGTGAAGTCGGCCTCGGCCTCGAACGTCGAGGGCGCCATCGGCGGCCTGGTGAACCTGCGCTCCGCCAGCCCGTTCGACCAGAAGGGCCAGCACGGCCTGCTGCGCCTCGAGGGCGACCGCAACCTGATGACGACGCTGAACGGCAGGAAGCTGTCGGCCGCCTACAGCAACAACTGGGACGGCAAGTACGGCTTGCTGCTGGGGCTCGTCTACGCGAACCGCAAGCAGCGCACCGACACCGCCGGCAACGACGGCGGCTGGACGCGCAACCCCAGCAGCGACCCGAAGATCAACTGGGGCGGCAACGCCTGGGGCGGCAACATCGACCTCAACGGCAACGGCGTGCTCGACCCGAACGAGGAAGGCCTGATCGCCCCCGGCCAGTTCCGCGTCGGCTCGATCATGGAGGACACGAAGCGGCTCGCGCTGTCGGGCAAGTTCGAATGGCGTCCCAGCGACAGCCTCAAGGTGGTCGTCGACGGCATCAGGACGCGCCTGGACTCGCCGCAGGTGGGCTACGAACAGTCGTTCTACCCGCTGTTCTCGCCGGGCCGCTGGTCGGACATGGTGGTCAAGAACGGCGTCGTCACGTCGTTCACGATGGACAACACCGACCCCGCGCTGCGGATGAACCCGGAGCTGCTGAACATGACCTCGCACCGGGTCGTCAACACCGGCCTGTACGGGATCGACGCGGAGTGGAAGGCCACGCGCGACCTGACGCTGACCACCGACGTCTACGCCTCCACGTCGAGCCGCCACTCCGGCGGCCAGGACACCTACGTCGTGCTGCGCATGAACCAGCCCAACACGACGACGATCTCGCTGGACGGCGGCCAGATCCCCGACATCTCGGTGCACCTCGACGACGGGCGCGACCTGGCCTCGGGCCTGGCGGCGGGCCAGTTCGGCGCGTCCGACTTCAACACCCACTACTTCGAGCTCTCGGGCGACAACGTCGACGACCGCATCCTCGGCGCCTCGGAGGGCGCGGTGCTGCAGATCGACAAGTTCCACGTCGGCCAGCTGAAGTTCGGCGTGAACTACACCTCGCGCAAGAAGACGCGCAACCTGATCGACAACGACTTCAACGGCGGCGCCAACTACTATTCCGACGCCAACGCGATCAACGTCGGCGCGCTGGGCGGCGGCATCCTCGACCAGCACCTGAGCCTGCCCAACTTCATGAGCGGCGTCAGCGGCAACTTCCCGCGCACGTTCCTGGGCTTCGACGTCAACAACTACATCCAGGCGCTCAAGGGCTACGACGGCAAGGCCCGCAGCGACGGCACCGCCTACTCGTACGCGGCGGCCGCGCCGGCGTGGGATCCGCTCCAGAGCTACCGCGTCACCGAGAAGACGATCGCCGGCTACCTCGAGGCGGACATGTCGGGCGACGACTGGAACGCCGACGCCGGCCTGCGCCTGGTCAACACGCGCACCACCTCGCTCGCCTGGGACGCCCCCATCGTCGGGATCACGGAGGTCAACCAGTTCGACTACAACGTGCAGTACGGCGACCCGACGCCCCTCACGCAGGGCGGCAGCTACACCTACGCGCTGCCGTCGGCCAACTACATCTGGCACATCACGCAGCCGCTGCAGCTGCGCCTGGGCGCGGCCAAGACGATGGCGCGGCCCTCGGTGGACAAGCTCGCGCCCACCAGCACCACGCAGAGCATCTCGTGGGGCGACTTCACCGACGTCTTCGGCGGCAACGCGAAGTTGAAGCCCTACACCGCGCTGCAGTTCGACGCCTCGCTCGAGTGGTACTACGCCAAGGACTCGGTGTTCAACGTGGCCGTGTACCAGAAGAACATCAAGAACCAGATCACCACCAGCTACGTCACCGGCCAGGACATCGGCGTGCCGGGCCACCTGTTCAACGTGCAGAAGCCGATCAACGGCGACCGTGCCAAGGTGCGCGGCATCGAGGTGGGCCTGCAGCAGCTGTGGGCCAACGGCTTCGGCGTGCGCGCGCAGTACACCCGCAACAGCTCCAAGAGCTGGGTCGCCGGGGTCGAGCAGCCGCTCGAAGGCATTGCGCCGGCCACGTCTTCGCTGGGCGTGCTGTACGAGAAGGGGGCGTGGAGCACCAGCCTCACGGGCGACCACACCGCCGGCTACGTCACCACCAACAACGCGCTGGGCGCCGATTTCCGCGCCGAGGCCAAGGCCATCACCTGGCTCACCGGCCAGGTGGCGTACAGCATCAACAACCACTTGCGCCTGACCCTCGAGGGTCGCAACCTGCTCGACACCAAGGAGGAATACATCCTCACCAACGGCGTCGTCTCGTTGCCCAACGGCTACAACCGCTATGGCCGTGCCTTCACGGCCGGCATCAGCCTCTCGCTGTAACCATGTCCATCCGACTGCTCTCCACGCTGGCCCTCACGCTAGTGGCCGCGTTCGCCGCCCCGGCGGGCGCCGCCTCGCCCGAGGCGCGCTACGCGCTGTCCGATTTCGACAAGGTGCCCAAGATCGACACGCACATGCACCTGCACAACCCGCAGGCCACGTTCGTCGAGGCCGCGCAGGCGCGGAAGTTCAAGGTGCTGACGATCAACGTCGACTACCCCGACTTCCCGCCGCTGGACGAGCAGTTGCGCGTCGCCGTCGCGCTGCACACCGTGTTCCCGGCGACGGTGGCCTTCGCCGGCACCTTCCCGGTGGTCGACTTCGAGTCGCCGGGATGGGTGGAGCTCACCGAGCGCCGCATCGCCGCGGCGATGGCCGCCGGCGCGGTGGGCATCAAGGTGTGGAAGAACGTGGGCATGTCGCAGCGCGACGCGCAGGGCAAGCTCGTGATGCTGGACGACCCGCGCCTGAAGCCGGTGTTCGACTACATGGAGGCCAAGGGCATCACGCTGCTGGACCACCAGGGCGAGCCGTACAACTGCTGGCTGCCGCTGGACAAGATGTCGGTCAACAACGACCGCGAGTACTTCAAGGCGCATCCGCAGTACCACATGTACCTGCATCCGGAGATGCCCAGCTGGGCGGACCAGATGGCCGCGCGCGACCGCATGCTGGACGCCCATCCGAGGCTGCACTTCGTGGGCATGCACATGGCCTCGCTGGAGCGCAGCGTCGACGAGCTCGCCGCGTTCCTCGACAAGTATCCCGGCGCGACGGTGGACATCGCCGCGCGCATCGGCCAGATCCAGTCGCAGGGCCAGCAGGACCGCGAGAAGGTGCGCCGCTTCTTCGTCAAGTACCAGGACCGCCTGCTGTACGGCTCCGACATCGAGCAGGAGCCGAAGCAGCCGGGCGCCGAGATGGCGCGCGAGACCGAGAAGGCCTGGCGCGAGCAGTGGCGCTACTTCACGAGCGCCGACACCTTCAAGGTGGCCGACCTCGACAAGCCCGTGCAGGGCCTGGCGCTGCCGCGCGGCGTCATCGACAAGCTGTACCACCTCAACGCCGAACGCACCTTCAAGGGTGGCTGGGGATCCCCGCAATGACCGCTCGCCGAGCCTTCCTGAAGTGGCTGGGCGCCGTGCCCGCCGCCGCCACGCTGTTGCCGGCCACGGGTCGTGCCGCCCTGGTCGACTCCGGCCGCGGCCACGTGCGCGTGGAGGACGAGCGCATCGGCCTGCACTTCGACGACGCGATGCGCTGCCGCATCGTGGGCAAGAGCGGCCCGCGCACCCAGGCGCTCACGCGCTTCGACGCGAGCGGCCTCGCGCTCAAGGGCCGGCGCATCGAGCGCTTCGTGCTGGCCTCGGCCGAGCCGCATGCCGGCGCCACGCCGTTCGGCACCGGGCAGTCGCTGGTGCTCGCCGGCCGGTCGGCGGACGGCGTCGTCAAGACCGTGACGATCACGCTGCTGGACGCGTACCCCGGCACCGCGCTGCTGGACGTCGCCTACACGAACCAGGGCAGGGCGCCGCTGGACGTGGAAGGCCTGTCCGCCGTCTCGCACCGCCTGCTCGCCTCGCCGCGCCACGGCGGCGGCTGGTGGACGTATTCCGGTTCGACGCACCGCGACCGCCGCGACTGGGTGCAGCCGGTGGTGCGCGGCTTCGACCAGCGCAACTTCATGGGCATGGACGCGTCCGACTACGGCGGCGGCACGCCCGTCACCGACGTGTGGCGCCGCGACGTGGGCCTGGCCGTGGGCCACCTCGACAAGCTGCCGCAGCTCGTCTCGCTGCCCGTGCGCGCCGTCGGCGACGAGGTGGACGTCGGCCTGGTCGACGACACCCCGCGCACGCTCGCTCCGGGCGAGACCGTGCGCCTGCCGCTGTCCTTCGTCACGGTGCACACGGGCGACTACTACGCGCCGCTGGATCGCTACCGCCAGCTGATGACGCTGCAGGGCATCCACGCGCCCGTGCCGCCCGCGTCCGCCTACGAGCCCGTGTGGTGCGCGTGGGGCTACGAACGCGAGTTCTCGTTCCCGCTGGTGCGCGCCACGATCCCCAAGATGCAGGAGCTGGGGCTGAAGTGGGTGGTGCTGGACGACGGCTGGCAGGTGCGCACCGGCGACTGGCGCCCCGATCCGGCCAAGTATCCGAGCGGCGACGCCGACATGAAGGCCTTCACCGACGAGATCCATTCGCGCGGCCTGCTCGCCCGCATCTGGATCGCGCCGCTGCAGGCCGCACCGGGCAGCGACGAGCTGCATGACGACACCGACGAGCTGCTGCTGGACCAGGACGGTGCGCCGCAGCTGGTGAGCTGGTGGAACAGCTTCACCCTGTGCCCGGCCTATGGCAAGACGCAGGAGCGCATGGCCGCCCTCGCGCGCAAGATCATCGGCGAGTGGGGCTTCGACGGCTTCAAGGTGGACGGCCAGCACCTCAACGGCGTGGCCTCCTGCTACAACCCGGCGCACCACCACGGGCATCCGCAGGACTCGGCGCAGCACCTGGGCGACTTCTACAAGGCGTTGTACGAGGCGGTGAAGGCGGTCAAGCCCGAGGCGGTCGTCGAGGTGTGCCCGTGCGGCACCGGCTACGCGTACCACAACATGCCGTGGATCGACTCGGCGCCGGCCTCCGATCCCACCTCCAGCTGGCAGGTGCGCCACAAGGGCAAGACGCTCAAGGCGCTGATGGGCGCGTCGGCCGCGTACGCCGGCGACCACGTCGAGCTGAGCACCGGCGGCCAGGACTTCGCGTCGGCGGTGGGCGTGGGCGGCGTCGTCTCCACCAAGTTCACCTGGCCCGTCGACCCCAAGCCCAAGGACTCGTTCCTGCTCACGCCCAAGCACGAGGCGCACTGGAAGAAGTGGATCGGCGCGTACAACGCGCGCCGGCTCGCGCAGGGCACCTACCGCGGCGAGCTCTACGACATCGCCTTCGACAAGCCCGAGACCCACGTGGTGGAGAAGGCCGGCGTCCTGCACTACGCCTTCTTCGCCGACTCGTGGAACGGCCCGGTGACGCTGCGCGGCCTCGGCGCGGGCGACTGGGTGATCGAGGACTACGTGGAAGGCCGCACGCTGGGCACCGTCAACGCCGGACGTCCGACGCTGGACGTGGCCTTCAAGAACAACCTGCTGATCCTGGCACGCAAAGCATGAACAACGACATCACCATGAACCTGCCGACGGCAACTCCCGGCGCCAAGTCGCGCTGGCTCATGTACGCGCTCGTCACCACCGTGACCTGGGGCGTGTGGGGCGTGTTCGCCGGCCTGCCGGTGGATCACGGATTCCCCGAGACGCTCAACTACGTGGTGTGGTGCCTGACCATGATCCCGCCCGCGTGGATCGCGCTGCGCCGCGCCGGCGCGCGGCCGCAGGCCGATCGCCCCCATCTGTTGATGGGCGTTCGACTGCAGACCGACCGCCGCAGCGTGGCGCTGGGCCTGGCGGCCGGCATCCTCGGCGCCGGCGGCCAGCTGGTGCTGTTCTACGACGTGCGCATCGGGCCGACCTACCTGATCTTCCCCATCATCGCGCTGTCGCCCGCGCTCACCATCGCGCTGTCGTTCTCGCTGCTGGGCGAACGCACCGGCAAGCTGGGCATCCTCGGCGTGGTGCTGGCCCTGGCCAGCCTGCCGCTGTTCGACTACGGCAGCGGCGGCGCGTCCACCTACGGCCTGTGGTTCTGGCTCGCGCTGGTGGTGCTTGCGGCCTGGGGTTTCCAGGCCTACGTCATCAAGCTGGCCAACGGCAGCATGAACGCCGAGAGCATCTTCGGCTGGATGGCGCTGTCGGCGGTGGTGTCGATCCCGTTCGCGCTGATGCTCACCGACTTCCACCAGCCGATCCACTGGGGCTGGAGCGGCCCGGGCCTGGCCGCGATCATCCAGGTGCTCAACGCGATCGGCGCGCTGACGCTGGTCTATGCGTTCCGCTACGGCAAGGCCATCGTCGTGTCGCCACTGATCAACGCCGGCGCGCCGCTGCTCACCGCGGTGATCGCCATGGGCATGTCGGGCGGACTGCCCGGCCCCGTGAAGCTGGCCGGCGTGGCGCTGGCCACCGTCGCCGCCATCCTGCTCGCGCTGCAGCCCGAGACGCCGTCGGAATCCTGATGCAAGCCCTTCTTGATTTCGTGAGCCGCCACAAGGCCGGCGACCCCGTCGGGATCACCGCCGTGTGCTCGGCCCATCCCGTCGTCCTCGAGGCCGCGCTGACCGAAGGCGCGCGGACCGGTGCGGCCGTCCTCGTCGAGGCCACGTCCAACCAGGTCAACCAGTTCGGCGGCTACACCGGCATGCGGCCGGCCGACTTCCACCGCTTCGTGTCCGGCATCGCCGCCGCTTGCGGCTTCCCCGCGTCGCGCCTGTTGCTGGGCGGTGACCACCTGGGCCCCAACTGCTGGCAGGGCGAGCCCTCCGAGGTGGCGATGGGCAAGTCGGAGACGATGGTGGCCGACTACGTGCGCGCCGGCTTCCGCAAGATCCACCTCGACTGCTCCATGGCCTGCGCCGACGACGGCGTGCCGCTGCCGCCTTCGCTGGTGGCCGCGCGCGCCGCGCGTCTCGCGCTCGCGTGCGAGCACGCGTGGGGCGAGGTGGGCGGCGAGCCGCCGGTCTACGTGATCGGCACCGAGGTGCCCGTGCCGGGCGGCGCGCACGAGGACCTGGTCGAGCTGGAGGTCACGCGTCCCACCGACGCCGCCGACACCCTCGCCGTGCACGAGGAGGCGTTCCGGCGCCTCGGCCTGCACGCGGCCTGGCGCCGTGTCATCGGCCTGGTGGTGCAGCCCGGCGTGGAGTTCGACCACCACAAGGTCGTCGACTACGTGCCCGCGAAGGCGCTCGCGCTGTCGGCCTTCATCGAGTCGGTGCCCGGCATCGTGTACGAGGCACACTCCACCGACTACCAGACGCCGCAGGCGCTCGCACAGCTCGTGCGCGACCACTTCGCGATCCTGAAGGTGGGCCCCGGCGCCACCTTCGCGCTGCGCGAGACGCTGTGGGGCCTGGCCGAGATCGAGCGCGAGTGGCTCGGCGAGGACGGCGGCAGCGGCTTCAAGCAGCACGTGCTGGCCGAGATGCGCGAGCACCCCGGCTACTGGCAGAAGTACTACGCCGAGCCCGCGCGGCTGTCGCTGGACCTGCAGTTCAGCCTCAGCGACCGCATCCGCTACTACTGGGCCACGCCGCGCGTGGCGCAGGCCTGCGAGCACCTGCTGGCGCGCCTCGAATCGCGCGCCCAGCCGGTGCCGCTGACGCTGCTGAGCCAGTACCTGCCGCGCCTGTACGGCGGCGTGCGCTCGGGCGGCGTCGCCAACGACGCGCGCTCGCTGCTGCGCGAAGGCGTGGCCCACGTGCTGCGCGACTACGCGCAAGCCTGCAATCAATCGGCCGCGCCCCGAGGCGGCGCGGCCCTGGAAGCCTCCAAGGAATTGGCATGAAGAGTCTTGATATCGATCCGTCCGCATTCATCGTCGAAGGCGGCGAGTGGACGGCCCGGGAGATCGCCCACCAGCCCGCGGTGTGGGAGGAGGCGCTGGTGCGGGCCGCCGGCGGCGACGTCGCGGCGTGGATCGCCGACGCGCTGGCCGATCCGCGCACCCGCGTCGTGTTCACCGGCGCCGGCACCTCGGCCTACATCGGCGACAGCCTGGTGCCGGTGGTCTCGCGGCGCTGGGGCCGCACCGTGGAGGCCGTGCCCACCACCGACCTCGTGGCCGCGCCGCGCTTCGTGTTTCCCGCCGACTTGCCGACGCTGCTGGTGTCGTTCGCGCGCTCCGGCAACAGCCCCGAGAGCGTGGCCGCGGTCGACCTGGCCGACGCCGTGCTGCCGCACTGCCGCCACCTGGTCATCACCTGCAACGCCGAAGGCGCGCTGGCGGCCGCGGCCGCCGCGCGCGCCAACGCGAAGCTGCTGGTACTGCCCGACCGGACCAACGACCGCGCCTTCGCGATGACCTCCAGCTTCACCACCATGCTGCTGGTGGCCGCGCGCCTGTTCGGCGTGATAGCCGCCGCGCCGTCGGCCGCCGGCGCCGACGCGATCCGGCGCGGCGCGGGCGTGGCGCGCGAGCTGGTGGACGCCGGCTTCGAGCGCATCGTCTACCTCGGCGGCAACGGCCTGCGCGGCCTGGCCCGCGAGGCCGCACTGAAGATGCTGGAACTCACCGACGGCCAGGTGGTGGCCGCGCACGAAACTCCGCTAGGCTTCCGCCATGGCCCCAAGACCATCGTCAACGACGCGACGCTGGTGGTGATGTTCATCTCCAACGACCCGCTGGTGCGCGCCTACGACCTCGACCTGCTGCGCGAGCTGCGCGCCGACGGCTGCGCGCGGCGCGTGTTCGCGATCGGCGGCAAGGCGGCCGACGCCGCGGCCGGCGTCGACCTGGTCATCGAGGGCCTCGACGGCGCCGACGAGTTCGGCACCATCGCGCCCTTCGTCGCCGTGGCGCAGCTGCTCGCGTTGCGCCGCTCGGCCTCGCTTCAGCTGATGCCCGACCGGCCTTCGCGCTCCGGCACCGTCAACCGCGTGGTGCAGGGCGTCGTCATTCACTCGCTCGCGGCCGGGAGCTGACATGTTCCTGGGCGTCGATGGGGGCGGCACCAAGACCGCGTTCGTGCTGGCCGACGAGCGCGGCCAGGTGCTGGCCACGCACCAGGAGGGCTCGCTGTACCACCCCGAGGTGGGCCTGGACGGCGTGCTGGCCACGCTGCGGCGCGGGGCCGAGGCGGTCACGCGCGCGGCCGGGGCCGCGCCCGCGGCCGCGTGGGTGGGCCTGCCCGCGTTCGGCGAGGACAGCCGCGTGCAGGCTCGCCTCGAGGCCTTGCCCGCCGAGGCCTTTCCCGGCATCCCGGTGGGCCGCGGCAACGACCTCGAATGCAGCCACGCGGGCGCGCTGGGCGGCCAGGACGGCATCTCGCTGGTGGCCGGCACCGGGTCGATGACCTGGGGCACCTGGCAGGGCCGCGCGGTGCGCTGCGGCGGCTGGGGCGAGGTGTTCGGCGACGAAGGCTCGGCCTACTGGATCGCCCGCGAAGGCCTGGCGCTGTTCTCGCGCATGAGCGACGGCCGCGCCGAGCGCGGCATCCTCTGCGACATCGTGCGCCGCCGCGCCAGCCTCGCCGCCGATCTCGATCTCTCGGGCCAGGTCGTCAGCGACGCCGCGCGCAGCGGCTTCGCGGCCTGGGCGACGGCCGTGCACGAGGCCGCCGTGGCCGGCGACGTCGACGCGCGCGAGATCCTCAACCGCGCGGCGCGCGAGCTGGTGCAGCTGGTGCGTGCCACGCGCCGCATCCTGGGCGTGCCCGCTGGCGCCACCATCGTCGCGTCGACCTCGGGCAGCGTGCTGCGCGACGACGGGCTGGTGCTGCCGGAGCTGCGCCGCCTGCTCGCCGCCGCCGAGGTCGACGGCAGCAGCCGCGTGGAGCTGCGCGCGCCGCTGATGTCACCCGCGCCGGGCGCGGTGACGCTGGCGGCACGCACCGCCGGGCGCGAGCTGTCGCCCGACGCGGTCGCGGCGCTGGCACGGGCCGGCCTGGGCTGACATGGCTGTGTGGGACGACGCCCGCACCGCGCCGCCGCGTCCGCATGGCGCGGACGCGATGTCGATGGAGGAGCGCCGGCGCCAGATCCGCGCGCTGATCGAGGTGGCGGGCCGCGTCGGCAGCGACGAGCTGGCGCTGCGCTTCAACACCTCCGCCGTCACGATCCGCTCCGACCTGCGCGCGCTCGCGGCCAGCGGCGCGCTGCTGCGCACGCACGGCGGCGCGGTGTCGCACCGCGAGGGCGACGAGGTGCCGCTGGCGATCCGCGCCGGCCATCACCACGGCGAGAAGGTGCGCATCGCGCGGGCCGCCGTGGGCCTGATCCGCGACGGCGACACGATCCTGCTGGACTCTGGCTCCACCACGCACGAGCTCGCCAAGCAGCTCGCGCTGAGGCCGCTCACGAGCGTCAACGTGATCACCAATGCGCTGAACGTGGCGATGTCGCTGGCGCACGCGCGCCACGTGCACCTGGTCATGCTGGGCGGGGCACTGCGCGCGAACTCGTTCACCCTGTCGGGCCCGCAGTCGGAGGCCGCGCTGGCCACGCTGTCGGCCGACCGGTTGTTCCTCGGCGTGGACAGCCTCGACCCCGAGCGCGGCCTGATGACGCCGCACCTGATGGAGGCGCAACTCAACGCGCAGATGATCCGCGTGGCGCGCGAGGTGATCGCGGTGGCCGACTCGTCGAAGCTGCAGCGCCGCAACCTGTCGGTGATCGGCGCGCTCGACTGTCTCGACATGCTCATCACCGACGTGCATGCCCACCCATCCGTCATCGACGCGATCCGCGATCGGGGCGTCGACGTGATGGTGGTGTAGTACCGCAGTACTACGCGCCCGGGCCCTGCTCGGCCGTGGGCTGCAGCTCGATCTTGAGCCAGCCCGGCAGGAACAGCTCGCCCTGGTAGCGCGTGTTGGCGTCCTCGGCGCCGATCGAGCGCGACGAGTCCTCGGCCCAGGGCAGGGCCTGCATCGGCGCGTCGGCCGGCGGCGGGCGGCCGTTGTCGGCCGTGGCGGTGTTGCGGTTGACGAGCGGGTTCATGCGGACTCCTTGGCCGGCGCGCGGCCCATCGCCGGGTGCGGCAAGCGCCGCGCCTACAGCCGTCGATACGTGAGCATCCGCCCTTTGTACGCGGCCACGCCATCCCCTTCTTCGCGGTCGAGCCAGGCCTCCTCCATGCGGAAGCCGTGGTGCGCCATGTTCTTGTGGAACGCGGCGCGGTTGCCCCGATTCGGGTCCACGATCCACACCTCGGCCACCGGCGCGGCGAGACGGGCGATGAAGTCGGCCAGCGTGCCGCGCTCGTCGCGTTCGTAGAGCACGTCGCTGCCCACGATCAGGTCGAACTCGCCGTGCACCACCAGCGGCGCGCGCTCGTCGATCGCGTCGCGCGGCAGCAGCACGCCCGACCACTGGCCGTGGCGGTACTTCATCGGGCCGAGGTCGTTGAGCTGGAGGTTGTGCGCGAGGAAGCGGCCGGCCAGCGGATGGCAGTCGCTGGCGGTGACGTCGGCGCCGGCGCGATGGCCCACCAGGCTGGCCAGGCCGAGGCCGCAGCCGATCTCCAGGATGCGCTCGGCCTTGACGACCGTCCGCGCGCCCAGGCGTTCGGCCAGGTGGCTGCCCGAGGGCCAAAGCAGCCCGAACAGGGGCCACAGCGAGGACGAGATGCCCAGCCGCTCGGCGTCGCCCTGCGGGTCGGAGAACTGCTGCTTGTCGAGCAGCGAACGGATGATCAGGTCGTCGACGCCGCCGATGACGACGCGTTCCTGCTTGACTTCATAACCGGGCATGGCCGTGGAGGCGAAGCCCGCACGAAGCGCTTCGGATCGAAAGTGGGGATGTCGAGTATGCGCCGCTTCAGAAGACGACGACGGCAATGACCACGACGGCCAGCACGATCCAGGTCGCGGTCGGCAGCCGGAATGCGGGTCCCGGCGTGTCCGCGTCGGGCGCCGCGGGCGGCCCGCCGTCGGGCAACTCGTCGATGGCCAGCTCGCCGCGCTCGAACGCCTCCACGGTAGCCCGGGCCGCGTCGGCGAACGGTGCCGGCACCATCACCCGGACGCCGCCCATCGCGGCGGTCAGAAGCGTGTCGGTCTGGATGGTCTGCACGTCGCCCAGCGTTGCCGGGATGCCCTGCGCCTCCAGGCAGCCGCGCAGCATCTCGGCCTCCAGCGAGTTGAAGACGCGCGTGATGGTTACGAGGTCGCCATGGGGCGGCTCGGCCTCGGCGTCGGAACCCGAGGCGGCGGGGAACGGGAGCGACGTCGAGGGGGCCATGTCCCTCTTTTACCTCAGTTCTTCACTTTCCCGCTGGCGACGAGCGCGTCCCATTCCGCGTCCTCGTAGAAGCGCGAGCGCGTCAGGAAGCGCCTGCCCGTGGGGCCTTCCAGCGAGAACATGCCGCCGCGGCCGGGCACCACGTCGATGATCAGCTGCGTATGGCACCAGTACCCGAACTGCGATTCGCTCATGTAGAACGGCACGCCGCCGATCTCGCCCAGGCGCACGTCGCTGTCGCCGACGATGAAGTCGCCGAGCGGAAAGCACATGGGCGCGCTGCCGTCGCAGCAGCCGCCGGACTGGTGGAACATCAGGTCGCCGTGGCGACCCTGGAGTTCCGCGATCAAGGCCAGCGCGGCGTCGGTGGCGACGACCTGGGCGGGGACAACGACTTCCAACTGCTCCATCGAAGAACTCCTGCCAGCAAGGAACGGGGCCGCCGCCGGCGCTCGGACGTCGGCGGCGAAGTTCAAGGGAGCGGCGGATCCGGCTCCGCCGGGCCGCTCGCGGCGGGCCCCGCGGGGGCAGGGAGCGCCAGCGACCGTGGGGCTCAAAAGAACCCGAGCGCCTTGTCGCTGTAGCTGACCAGCAGGTTCTTGGTCTGCTGGTAGTGGTCCAGCATCATCTTGTGGTTCTCGCGACCGATGCCCGACTGCTTGTAGCCGCCGAACGCCGCGTGCGCCGGGTAGGCGTGAAAGCAGTTCGTCCACACGCGGCCGGCCTGGATGCCGCGGCCCATGCGGAACGCGGTGTTCATGTCGCGCGTCCACACGCCGGCGCCCAGTCCGTACAGCGTGTCGTTGGCGATGGCCAGGGCCTCTTCCTCGTCCTTGAACGTCGTGACCGAGACCACCGGCCCGAAGATCTCTTCCTGGAAGATGCGCATCTTGTTGTTGCCCTTGAACACCGTGGGCTTCACGTAGAAGCCGCCTTCCAGGTCGTCCTTGAGCATGTTGCGCTCGCCGCCGATCAGGCATTGCGCGCCTTCCTGCTTGCCGAGATCGAGGTAGCTGAGGATCTTCTCCAGCTGCTCGCTGGAGGCCTGCGCGCCGATCATCGTGGACGCGTCCAGCGGGTTGCCCTGCTTGATGGCGGCCACGCGCTTGACGGCCTTGTCGATGAACTGGTCGTAGATCGACTCCTGGATCAGCACGCGCGACGGGCAGGTGCAGACCTCGCCCTGGTTCAGCGCGAACATCGCGAAGCCTTCGAGGGCCTTGTCGACGAACGAGTCGTCCTTGCTGAGCACGTCGGCGAAGAAGATGTTGGGCGACTTGCCGCCGAGTTCCAGCGTGACCGGGATCAGGTTCTGGCTGGCGTACTGCATGATCAGCCGGCCCGTGGTCGTCTCGCCGGTGAACGCGATCTTGGCGATGCGCTTGTTGGACGCCAGCGGCTTGCCGGCCTCCAGCCCGAAGCCGTTGACGATGTTGAGCACGCCCTTGGGCAGCAGGTCGCCCACCAGCTCGGCCAGCACCAGGATCGACGCCGGGGTCTGCTCGGCCGGCTTGAGCACCACGCAGTTGCCCGCGGCGAGCGCCGGCGCGAGCTTCCAGATCGCCATCAGGATCGGGAAGTTCCACGGGATGATCTGGCCGACCACGCCCAGCGGCTCGTGGAAGTGGTACGCGTAGGTGGTGTCGTCGATCTCGCTGATGCCGCCCTCCTGGGCGCGCACGCAACCTGCGAAGTAACGCAGGTGGTCGATGGCCAGCGGGATGTCGGCGGCCATGGTCTCGCGGATGGGCTTGCCGTTGTCCCAGGTCTCGGCCGTGGCGAGCAGCTCGAGGTTGCTCTCCATGCGGTCGGCCATCTTGTTGAGGATGTTGGCGCGCGCGGTGGGCGAGGTCTTGCCCCAGGCGGTCTTGGCGGCGTGCGCGGCGTCGAGCGCGCGCTCGATGTCCTCGGCGCTGGAGCGCGGGATCTCGCAGAACGTGCGGCCGGTGACCGGCGTGATGTTCTCGAAGTATTCGCCCTTGGTGGGCGGCACCCACTCGCCGCCGATGTAGTTGCCGTAGCGCTTCTTGAAGTTGACGGCGAAGCCGAAGCGGCCGGGTTCGAGCATGTCCATTGCGAGTCTCCTGATCTGGGTTCGACTTGGGAACAAGGCTCGCGCGAGGGCGCCACGGGCGTCGTCACGGGAGCTGCCGAACGCTCACATTGCGAGTCGCGTGCCAACCTGTCAACAGCGCCGAAAAAGGCCGCGACGACGTCATGCCGTCCGCGTAAATACCGACGAACGGACACGGGGCGAGGGCATCCTGTCGCGTCCTGTCACGGGACGACTGTCCCGGCCTGGAGCACCGCATCCGTGGTGCGCCGCACCATGCCCGGCGGTCAGTAGAAGTAGGGCGTCTGCTCCGTCCAGGGACTGCGCGGGAAGCGCTGGTGCAGGATCTGCCAGGCCTTCTTCGAGACGGCCGTGTGGTCGGGGTCCATGCAGCCGCCGCGCGACGACTGCACGGCCACGTAGAGCAGCCACGGCAGGTCCTTGTCGGCGGGGTGCGAGGCGGCCCAGGCGATCGCGTGCTGGCCCACGAAGCCGGTGGCCGAGTGCGTCTTCAGCAGGCGCGCGCGCTCGGCGTCGCGGCGCGCCGGGTCGGCCGTCACCTCGGGTGGCTGCAGCCGGCCCTTGCGCTGGCCGGTCGCGTCGTCGTCGAACTCGTCGTTGCCGATGCTGCACCACATGTCGGCCACGGTCTCGTCGGGCTTGGCCACCGGGTAGCTGGCGTCGGCGTCGCGGCTGTAGCGGCGCAGGTCCGGCGACAGGCCGTGGCGCAGCGCGCTCACCACGAGCCAGTGCTGGCGCTCGGGCCCCACGGGCGTCGACCGGTAGCGCAGCGCCACCGGCTTGAGCGCGGGCACCCATTGCTCGACGAGCGACGCGGCCGCTAGCGCCGCGGACGCGTCACCCAGCAGGTCGGCGCGCATCCACGCGGCCACGGCGATGCGGCTGCGCCACGGCGAAGGCGTCTTCAGCGACTTCGCGAGCGCGAGCATGTCGGCCACCGACAGGCTGCGATCCAGCCAGCGGATGCCGTCGTCCGACGGGGCCAGCACGGCCGCGGCCGGGTCGGCGCGCTCGCCGGTGTCGGGATTGGTGGAGGCGACCGGGAACATCAACAGATATGCCGACGCGTCCGCCACCGAGGTGGCCATGCCGAAGCGCTGTTGCGTGACGAGGTTGATCGCGCTGGTGGACAAGGGCTTGCTCGCCTGCAGCCGGCCCAGCAGGCCCTCCGACATCGCGCGCGCCGCTTCGGCTCGGCCCGATGCGGCCAGGTGTCCGGCGAGGTAGTAGCGCACCGTGGCGTACTCGGGCGCCTGCGGCGGCACGGCCTGCGCGGCGGACTCGAGCGCCGGCGCTGGCGGCGACGCGAACATCAAGGCCTCCACGAGCCAGGCGCGGCGCTGGCCGGCCTCCCCCTTGCGATCGGCGAACGCCTCGTTCGCGTGCTGGCAATCGGCCGGGCAGGTGGACGAGGCCGCGCGCGCCGGCACGGCGACGGCGTCCGTGGGCGGCGGCAGGCTGCTCACCCAGTCGAACCACGGATGGGCCTCCAGCAGCGCCTCGAGCATGTGTTCATCGGACACGGACTCGGCGCTGGAGGATCCGATCAGCTGCCAGTCGTCGAGCGCGTCCTCGCGCGACGGGTCGGCGTTCAGGTCGGACAGCATGGCGGTCAGTTCCGCGTATCGGCGGCCGGGCGCCAGCAGGAACGCGGCGCGCCGCAGCGTGGCCGCGGCCGCCTCGTGCACGGGGGCGAGCGCCGGGTCGGCGATGATGGCCGCGCCTTCCTTGCGGATCGCCGCCAGGTCGGCGAGCTGCTCCGGCCGCGCCGGCGCGCGGGTCGCGGCGCCGGCCTTGGGCGGCGGCGTGGTCGGCAGCTGCACGGCGCGCAGGTGCGAGCGCAGCGCGAGGTACGCGCCCCAGCCCTGCATCGGATGTCCGGGCGTGCGGCCGATGTGCGCGAACGCTTGCTGGCTCTGCGCGTAGTGCGCGGCATAGAACGCGGCAGCCGCGGCCTGGTACTCGCGCAGCTGGCGCCAGTACGGGGGCTCCGTGGCGGGCAGCGGCTCGACCAGCGGATCGGGCGCGGCCAGCACCTCCAGCGGGTCGCGCTCGCAGAGCTTGAAGACCTGCGTCTGGGCCGCGATCCACGCGTCGACGCGCGCCTTGGTGCGATCCTGCCGCGCCTGGATGGCGGCCAGCTGGGCGGCCGCGAAGCTCTGCGCGTCGGGGCTGCAGTTGGGGCGGTCGAAGCTCGAATTGGCGCTGATGGCGGGGACGGCGACGCCGCCGATCGCGGCGGGCGGGGGCTTGGCGGCGTCGCTCCATCCGGCGGGCACGTCGCTCGCCGCCCTGGCCGCCGGCTTCAGCCCCGCCGGCGCCTTGCCGCCGGTGACGATGGCCCGCCAGGCGAGGTACTGCGAGGCGCGATCCCAGGTGGGCAGCACGATGCCCACGTGGCCGTGCAGCATCTGGTCGCGGTCGTAGTCGGGCGCGAAGCGCGAGACGAGTTCGTCGTGCGGTCCGTCGTCGCCGCCGCTGGCGAGGGCCGCTGGCGCCGCGAACAGCGCGAGCGCGGCCAGGGTCAGGACATGGGGTCGGCAGGGCAGGTTCATGGCGATGGCGTGGCGGAGGTGTCGGTCGGCGGCGTGCGCCATTGTCGATTGTCGAACCAGTAGGTGCGTCGGAAAGAGGGCAGCGTCGTGGCCGGGAAGGGCTCCTGCAACGAACGCCCGATGGCCTCGCCGCGGCAGCGGGCGTGCAGGCGATCGGGCTCCGCGACGAGCATTTCCCGCATCGCCGGGCCGTCGCGGCCCATGCGGAAGAACATCGGCACCACCTCGTCGGCGGGCAGGTCGTCCAGCCAGCCGTCCGAGCGGCACCACCACGCGAGCGCGGTCACGCTCAGGCGCGTGCCGGGCGGCAGCGCGGCGCGCAGGTCGCGCACCAGGCGGCGGTAGAACGCGCGCTGCGACGGATGCGCCTCGAGATCCAGCTGCACCCAGCCCGAGGTCGAGCGCGCAGCCGCGCGCACGACCGCGTCGACGACGATCGCCTCGTGCGCGGCCACGTCCACCGGCGGGCGCACGACGCTCATCTCGACGTGCACCACCGGCGTCACGCGGACGTCCGGCGGCAGCCCGTGCGGCGGATGCCCGGGGCGCACCAGCACCTGGGTGCCGCGGAACAGGATGTGCCGCACGACCGGCGCGATCTCGGCCGGCAGCGGTTGCGGCACGCGGGCGCCGTCCCACATCCAGGCGATGTCGCCGGCCGGCGGCGCGTCGGCGCCGCGTGTGGCGGCGCAGGCGCACAGGAGCGCGAAGGCGAACGAGCGGGTGAACGGCATCGGGCCATTGTCGGGGCCGACGGCGTCAGCGGGCAGAATGGCCCGCACCGTCCCCCGTCCGCCCTGGCCGTTCGTGAAGCGCATGCTGATCCTGACCCTCGCCGCCCTGCTCGTCCTCTACCTCGGCTGCTGCATCGCGCTGTACCTCAAGCAGCGCGCGTTCCAGTACTTCCCCACGCCGCGCCGCCTCGGCCCGACGCAGATGGCCGGCACGTTCCAGCGCGGGACGACGCTGCTGCAGCTGACCGTGCGCCCGCACGCCGGGCCGGGCGCGGTGCTGTACTTCGGGGGCAATGCCGAGGACGTGTCCGGCAGCGTCGGGCCGCTGCTGGCCGCGTTCCCCGACCGCGAGATCGTGATGCTGCATTACCGCGGCTACGGCGGCAGCGCCGGCACGCCCAACGAGGCCGACATCGCCGCCGACGCGGCCGGCCTGTTCGACAAGGTGCACGCGCTGCATCCCGACGTGATCGTCATCGGCCGCAGCCTGGGCTCCGGCGTGGCCGCGCGCCTGGCGAGCACGCGGCCGGTGTCGCGGCTGGTGCTGGTGACGCCCTACGACAGCCTGGTGGGCATCGCGCAACGCGCGTTCCCGTTCTTTCCGGTGCGCTCCCTGCTCATCGACAAGTACGAATCGTGGCGCTACGTGCCGAAGATCACCGCGCCGGTGCTGATCCTGCGCGCCGAGCACGACGAGGTGATTCCCGCCGAGAGCACCGAGGCGCTGCGCGAGCGCTTCCCGGCCGGCCAGGTGCGCACCGTGGTCGTGCCCGGCGCGAGCCACAACACGATCATCGACGACCCGGTCTACGTGCGGTCGCTCGCCGACTTCGGTGCACCCTCCTGATGTACGCCGCCTTCTTCCGCAACGTCAACCTCGGCCGGCCCGGGAGCCCGACGCGCGAACAGCTGGAGTCGGCATTCCTGGCGTCCGGCGCGGCGAGCGCGCGGTCGTTCCAGGTCAACGGCACGCTGGTCTTCACGTGCGCGCCCGGGACGCGAGCGCGCGTGGTCGCGGCGCGCGCGTGCGAGGCGATGCGCGCGAGCTGCGGGATGCGCGAGCCGGTCTTCGTGCGCAGCGTCGCCGAACTCGCGGCACTGGTCGCCGCCGATCCGTTCGCGGGGCGGGTGGCCGACGGCCGCGACGCCTGCTGCATCAGCTTCCTCGGCGCGCCGCGCCGCGCGTTGCCCGTATTCCCGTTCGCCACGCCGCGCGGCGACCTGGAGCTGTTGCGATGCGATGACACCCACGTGCTGAGCGTCAGCCGCTGGATCGGTGCCTCGGCCGGATCGCCCAACGCGTGGCTGGAGCGTCACCTGGGCGAGCCGGCCACCACACGCAACTGGCGCACGGTGGTCCGGCTCGTGGAGAAGTTCGCGCGGGCGAACTGATAGTCGTCACGCCCTCGCGCGGCTCATCTCCATCACCCAGTTGGTCTCCCACGGGCCGTCCGCGGCGCCGTCCTGGCCGATCAGCGCGAAGTCCTGCGACCAGCGCGCCGTGTCCGGGCCCAGCCGCTCCCACAGGAAGCGCACGTGCACCGGCCGGCCGGCGTCCTCGTCGTCGCCGAAGAACTCGCCGCGGTCGCCGTCCCAGCCGCCGCGCACCGGCGGCTGCACGAGCCCGTCGCGGCTGTTGATCCAGTAGATCGCCCACTGCCGGGCCGCGACGTCCAGCGTGCGGAAGGTGAGGCCGGTGAAGCCTTCGCTGGCGAACACGTTCTCGTCGATGGACACCTGGCCGTCCATCAGCACCTGGGCCTGGAAGCTGTGCTCGAACGACATCCAGTCGTTGCCGCCGGCGAGGCGTTGGCGCAGGCGCCGGTTGGCGACGAGCCAGGTGCCGCCGACGAGGAAGTCGAAGTCGTGGGGACGGCCGATGTAGTGGGTGGTCATGGTGTCAGCTCCTTCAGGGGTGGCGGCGACGCAGCGCCGAACGGGGGGTTGGCGCGAGGCGCAACTGCGTCGCCTCGCCGGAAAGCAGGTCGCGCCACTCGGGACGCTGCAGGCAGCCCGACGCGGCCAGCAGCGCGGCGTGGCGCTGCTGCGCGGCCTCGTCGTCGAAGCGGGTCAGCCAGGCGATGACGGACTCGCCCTCGCGGATGGGCAGGCGCGGGAAGTTGTTGGGCGAGTGCTCGGTCACCCAGCAGGCCAGCAGGTCGCCGCCGACACCCACCCACCAGGGATGGATGCACTGGTCGAACGCGTGCACCAGCGCTTCGTCGGTCGGAACGCGCAAAGGGCACACGGTGATCGTGAAGACGCCGCCGGCCGCCGGCGCGTTGTCCGCCGGCGGGCGCGGCTGCAGCGCGGCACGCAGGCCCTGGTCGCACACCAGTGGGCGCAGCAGCAGCACGTCGTCGCTGTCCAGCATGGTGGCGTTGGCCTCCTCGCGATGCCGCTGCCACACCGGGCCGCCGTAGAACGCGCCGAGGCCGTCGGCGCGCGCGGGCATGTCGGCGAAGGCGCGCAGCCAGACGAAGCGGTCGGGGTCGTCGAGGTCGCGGAACGTGCCCACGACCGTGATGCCCGCGTCTTCCTGCGGCTCGATGAACTCGCGCTCGAACAGCGCGATGAGGTCGTCGCGGCGGCCCGGGTGCAGCGTGTACTGGCGCAGCTCGAGCACGGCGAGCGCCTCGACGACGGTGGGAAAGGACATGGCGGGGACTCCTGTGATCTGCGATGTCGCCATGGTCGCAATGAATAAGTGACAAGGCATGTCATGTATCGATGGCAGACTTGCATTCATGCGTGCCAGCCGTCTCCTGTCGCTCCTGATGCTCCTGCAGTCGCGCGGCCGCGTCAGCGCCGCCGCGCTGGCCGAGGCGCTGGAGGTGTCGGTGCGCACGATCCACCGCGACGTCGACGAGCTGAGCGCCGCCGGCGTGCCCATCTGGGCCGACCGCGGCCGGCTGGGCGGCTTCCAGCTGCAGCCCGGCTGGCGCACGCGGGTCGACGGGCTGACGGCGCCCGAGGCGCAGGCGATGTTCCTGGGCGGACTGCCGGGCCCGGCGGCCGAGCTGGGCCTGGGCGAGGCGATGGCGTCGGCGCAGTTGAAGCTGCTGGCCGCGCTGCCCGATGGCTGGCGCGAGGACGCGCGCCGCGTCAGCGCGCGCTTCCACCTCGACCCGATCGACTGGTACCGCGGCCCGTCGGCCACCGACCACCTGCCGGCGATCGCGCAGGCCGTCTGGAGCGAGCGCCGCGTGGCGATGCGCTACGAGAGCTGGAAGGGCGAGGTGTCGCGCCGCGTCGACCCGCTGGGGCTCGTGCTGAAGGCGGGCATCTGGTACTTGGCCGCGCAGGTCGGCAACGGGGTGCGCACCTACCGGCTGTCGAACATCCTGGAGTTGCAGCCGACGGACGAAGCCTTCGAGCGGCCGCCCGCGTTCGACCTGGCGGCGTGGTGGCAGGCGTCGACGAAGCGTTTCGAGAAGGAGCTGGCGGTGGACACGGCACAGTTGCGCGTGACGGCCGCGGGCTTCAAGGCCTTGCGGGATCTTGGTGCGTCAGTGGCGCAGGCTGCCGAGGCGTCGGCCGGCGCGCCCGATGAGGAAGGCTGGCGGCGTGTGACGATTCCGATCGAATCGATTCCGCACGCCGCCGCCCAGGTGCTGCGCCTCGGCGCGCAGGCCGAGGTGCTCAAGCCCGCGGCGTTGCGCCGCGCGCTGCTGGATCGCGTGAGCGCCATCGCGGCGCTCTACGCCGACTGACGAAGCGGTGCGTTAGCAGCCGTCCACGCCGCTGCCGCCGCCGCCGTTCTGGATCACGGGATCGATGCTGTAGTGCTTGCCCGTCGTGTTGTTGACGACGGTCACCGTGTAGTTCAGCGCATCGGCGACCTTGTTGCGGTCGTACAGCGCCGCCATGGTGTCGCTGATGGTCCACGACGGGTACGGGAAGTCGTCGGAGGACACGTCCATATCGATGGCCTTGACCTTTTGGAACCGATAGCCCGACGTCATCAGCGTGAAGGTCAGCAGCACGTTGCTGGCGCCCGGATCGACGGTGGCGGTGGCGGGTTCGCAACTGACGGTGATGGTGCCGTCAGGGCTGGCGATGACGTCGACCGTGACGGGAACGACGCGCTTTGGGGTACTGTCTTGCATGATGATTTCCCTTGATCAAGGCCTGGCCGCTCCCCCCGCCAGCTGCGTCGGCCCAAGTCGTTGTTGAAGATCGGTGAAGGCGGGGTGCCGATAGGTCGTGCGAACCACCTTATCGGCCCATGCGCGGGCGTCTTGAATGCCACCCAGGCGCAAGTCCAGTTGACCGAGCTGCGTCATCGCTGCCGGAAGAAATTTCTCCGCGAGCGGCCGGATGCGATTCGCGGCTGACTGCCACGCCTCGCGCGCCTGCTCGGCCTGGCCGGCACGTGCCAGCAGGTCGCCCTGCATCAGTCCGGCACTGGCGATCAGCACGGTGTCGAGCGGCGGCACGACGCCACCCCCGGATTCGTACCGGTGGATGTCGGCCATGTAGGTGGCCAGGCCGGCCCGGGCCGCGGCGCGTTCGTCGTCGCTGTCTGCCAGGCGGCCGCGTGCCTCGGCGATCCGGCCCTGGTGCGTGAGGATCCAGGCCCGCTTGGGCGTGGGGCTGGCCGTCAGCTTCGCCTGGCGCGCGCTGGCCTGGCGCAGCTGTTCGCGCGCGCCGGCCAGGTCGCCGCAATCGGCGAGCACATAGGCCAGGAATAGCTGCGTACTGACGATCTCGGCGAGGTCATTGATGTTGCTCGGATCGCGCGCGGTCAGTGCGCCAATCTCGCCCATCGCGAGGTTGGCCAGCGCGAGGGCCTTGTCGAGGTGGCCGAGGTTGCGCTGCCATTTCGCGATCTCGCCGTGTGCGTTGGCGACGAGAAACAGCGCATCACTGTTTTTGTCTGCGTTGGGTGCGCGCTGCGCCGCTGCGATCTTGTTATCTTCGGCCCGGATCGCGTCGTCGTCGCGGCCCAGCGCCTCATACGTCATCGCGTTCCATCCGAATACGGTGCCCTCGTTGACCGCGTCTTCCGGGTGGTTGCTTGCGAGCTGCGCGATCTCGGCGCGGGCCTGCGCCAGCAGCGGCAAGGCCTCGTCGGCGCGGCCGAGTTCGGTCAGCACGATGCCGACGTTCGTCTTCGAGAACACGTCTTCCAGCTGCCAGTCATGGTCGCCCGGCTTGACCAGGTTCATGCGCTGCGCCATGTCGAGGTAGCGTCGAAACGATGCCTCGGCCTCGGGCAGCCGGCCGCGATACCACTGCACATACCCGACCCAGTACTCGCTCTGCGACTGGTCGAAGATGCGCTGCGGGTCGTCGGGATGCGCCTTCAGCAGGTGGCTGGTGGTGTCGGCGGCCAGCTGGAAATCGCGCACCGCCTCGTCGAAGTGGCCGCGGCGTTCGGCGAGGCTGCCGATCATGTGGAAGGCGCGGGCACGGCGTCCGAGCGAGTCGGCGTCCAGCTTGTCCAGGTCTTGCGCCGCGTAGTAGTCCAGCGCCTTCAGGCCGACGCCGTCGAGCACGTCAAGCCGGCCCACCGGCTCCAGCTTCTTGCGCAGGTCGCCGATCATGTATTCGACCAGCCCCTCGGCCTGCACGCGCTGGGCGCGCGCCTCGCGCGCCTGCCACAGCGCGACGCCGATGCCCACGCCCAGCGCGGTCACGGCCGCGCTCGCCATCGCGACGCCAGCCGCGTGGCGCTGCACGAAGCGCGTGGCGCGGTACAGCGGCGTGTCGGGGCGCGCCGCGATGGGCTCGCGGCCCAGGTAGCGGCGGATGTCGTCGGCCATCGCCGCGGCGTTGGCGTAGCGTTCGGACGGTGCCTTCTTCAGCGCCTTGGCCACGATGGTCTCGATGTCGCCGCGGATCTCGCCCGAGAGCTTGCGCGACTCGGGCGACCAGCGCGCCTTCGGGCCGCCGCGCCGCAGCACGGCCTCGGACAGCCGGCGCGGCACCGTCTCGATCACCGAGCGCATGCGGTCCAGCGGCGCGCCGGTGGGCGCTGCCGTGGGATGGTCGCCGCCCAGCAGCAGGTACATCAGCACGCCCAGTGCGTAGACGTCGGTGGCGGTGGTCACGTCGCCGCCCTGCAACTGCTCGGGCGCGGCGAACTCCGGCGTGAACGCGTTGCCGGCGCGGGCGGTGAGCGCCGTTTCCGCGCCGGCGCCGGCGTCGTCCAGCAGCTTGGCGATGCCGAAGTCCAGCAGCTTCACGTCGCCGGCCTTCGTCACCAGGATGTTGCTGGGCTTCAGGTCGCGGTGCAGCACCAGGCGGTTGTGCGCCTGCGCCACCGCGGCCAGGACGTCCAGCATCAGCGCCAGCCGCTGCGCGGTGGGCAGCGCGAGGCGCTGGCAGTACTCGTCGATGGGCTCGCCGTCGATGTACTCCAGCACCAGGTAAGGCTGGGCGCCGTCGGCCATGACGCCGGCATCGAGCAGGCGCGCGATGTGCGGGTGCGACAGGCGCGCCAGGATGCTGCCCTCGCGCTCGAAGCGCGCCGCGTCGCCGTGGCCGAGCAGGCCCGAGCGCAGGAACTTGATCGCCACCTCGCCCTCGTAGCGGCCGTCGTTGCGGCGCGCCAGCCACACGGTGCCCATGCCGCCGTGGCCGATCTCGCGCACCAGCGTGTAGGGGCCGATGGCCTGTCCCGCCAGGCCGGCGGGCTTGGGCAGCGCCGACGAGGGCATGAACTCGCCGCGCTCGATGGCGGGCAGGTGCTGCAGCATCGCGGCGACGGCGTCGGCCAGCTTGGGATCGCGCGCCCGCAACGCCTCGAGGCGGACGTCGCGTTCGTCGTCCGGCAGGTCCAGGAGGTCGTCGAGCAGCGGCGAGAGCCGGCCCCAGGTCTCCTTGCCGACGCTCATCGGGCTGGCCTCCGCCTGGCGGCTGCGGTGCGAGCGCCTGCTGGCGGCCGGGCGGCGCTCATTTCGCGAGCGCCGAGGAAAGGAACAGCCGCGCCTTCTGCCAGTCGCGCTGCACGGTGCGCTCGGTGACGCCCAGGATGGCCGCGATCTCGGCCTCGGCGAGGCCGCCGAAGTAGCGCAGCTCCACCACGTCGTGCAGGCGGCGGTCGGCCACCGAGAGCGCCTGCATGGCCTCGTCGACGCGCAGGATCTCGTCGTCGTGCGCATGGGCCGCGTCGCCGATGGCGGTGTTGAGCGTGACGTGCTCGACGTCGCCGCCGTGCTTGGCGGCGCGCCGGGCACGCACGAAATCGACGACCACGGCATGCATCACGCGTGCCGCGTAGCCCATGAAGTGCTGCTTGTCGGCGAACGCCGCGCCGCCCGCGCCGGCGCCCTGGAAGCGCAGCCAGCTCTCGTGGACCAGGGCGGTGGTGTCCAGCATGGTCATGCTGCCCGAGCGCCGCATGCGGCTGCGGGCCAGGCGCTGCAGGTCGGCATAGAGCAGGGCGAAGGCCTGGTCCGCCGCCTGGCGATTGCCGGTGCCCGCGGCCTGGAGCAGGGAGGTGATCTCGGACATGGCTCACGTTTCGGGCGCGTGGCGCCCGCATACCCCCTACTCTAACTTGTAGTTACACATTTTTTTCGCATCCCCGTGTCGGGTTTGCGACGGGGTTGGCGTTTTATTGATTGAGGAGCGGTGTTTCGGCGGAAGGGAGGCCGGAGGGCCGCCTCGGAACTCCGCTCCTCACCGTTACGGCGCACGCCTGTCATCGGACGCCGGAACATCCCACGAGAGGACTCCCCTGTGATGTCACCGACCTGCCCCGAAAGCGAGGACGACTGCGGCCAGCCCCCGGACGGGCCGGACCGTCAGCTGGCGCCGCGCTCCACGCCCGTGACCGGCGCGGCGGAGGTGGCGGCACGCGTCGAGCTGCACCTGTCGCAGTGCCGGCGGCGCGGCGGCTCGCTGGCGCTGCTGTGCGTCAGCGTGGACGCGGTGGCGTCGCCGCGCGGCGAGGTCAGCGCCGGCATGGAGCGCCTCGTGCGCGAGGAGGTGTCGCACCGCATCGCCAACGCCGTCCGCGGCAGCGATTCCATCCTGCGCGAGAGCGATCGCGACACCTGCGTGGTGATGCCCGGCGCCGATGCGTCGACGGCCGCGCGCGTGGGCAAGCGCCTGGAGCGGTTGATCAACGGCGACTACCGCGTGTCCGGCGAGCTGGTGCAGGTGGCGGTGCGCGTGGGCGCGGCGGCGCATCCGGAGCACGGGTTGCGCGCGCTGGAGCTCCTGCGTCGAGCGGGCGATCGCGGGCCCGACTAGCTCGTCATCCTGCGACTGCGCCCAGGATGGCCGGCAGGGCTGCTCACGGCGCGTCGAACATCACCACGCCGTCCCCGATCTCGCCGCCGCCGTATGCGCGCATCACCTGCGCGATGACCACGCGGTAGCCGGCGAGCCAGTCGGCCTGCGACGCCTTGGCCCGCAGGTGCACCGGGTGCGACATCAGCGCCTGCAGGGCCTCCAGCGACGACCAGTAGTACACGTTGGACACGAGTCCCGTCGCCGGGCTCTCCCACGCCTCCTCGCCGAGGTAGCCGGGCAGTGCCTTGGCCGCCGTGGCGATCGCCTGGTCGAGGCGGTGGAACTCGTCGTCGAACTGCTTCTTGGCGAAGATGAATGTCGAGCTGTAGATCATGGGGTCGGTGGCGGGGCTCAGCAGGAGAGGTCTGGCGTGAAGACGGCGCCCTCGGCGGCGCTCGCCACGAGCGCCTGGCCGTGCACGACGAGCCGCGTGCCGTTGGCGAGCGCCAGTGCCAGCTCGACCTCGCCGGACAACGCGCCGGGCACGGACAGGCGCGCGGCGCCGCCGTCGTGGCGCAGCGAGCCCTGCGCGATCCTGCCGAACGCCTGCGGGGTGTCGCCGTCCAGCGTGGCGCCGGCGATCTCGAGCTGCACGGACGCCAGCCAGCCGCGCTCGCCGGCGTCGTCGCGCACCGCCGCGGCCGCGAAGCGCAGGCGCACTGCCGCGCCCTCCGCCACGACATCGCGAAGCTCCGAATCGGCCAGTTCGAGGGCGAAGCTCATGCGCGCGATTCTGCGCCACGCGCCGCGGAAAGAAATTTCTTTTCGGTTCATCGTCGATTTGCGGGGCGCGTTGGTTTGCGGGGCCCGCTGGGTCAGGCACGACTCACCGGGGGAGCTTGTTTTGTTCGTGTCCCCCGTCGGCCTGCGGCCTCCTCCTCCTTGACCTCACAAAACAAGCTCCCCCGGTGAGTCGTGCCTGACCTCGCGCGCCCCGCAAAGCGAACGACGCGGCTTGGCGGATTCCAAGTCCCCAGACCACCCACTGACCCTGCCCATTCGCGCATGTCCAGTGCGTTCCCCGCAAATCGGCGATGAGCCAATTTCTTGCGCGGCGGGAATAAACGCGCGCCTCGCCCGATCAAGCAGGAACAACCCACTTCGAGGAGTTCCCATGCCTGCCGATTTCGATCGCCGAGACTTCCTGCGCCTGGCCGGCGTCGGCGCCGGCGTGGTCTTCGCCTCCGGGCTGGCCGGCTGCGCCGCGCGCGCCGGCGTGCCCGACACCGATTTCCACTTCGTCCAACTGTCCGACAGCCACTGGGGCTTCAACGGGCCGGTCGTGAATCCCGAGGCCGGCTCGACGCTGGCCCGCGCCGTCGCCGAGGTCAACGCGCTGCCGCTGCAGCCCGACTTCATCGTGTTCACCGGCGACCTCACCCACACCACCGACGACCCGCAGGAGCGCCGCAAGCGGATGCGCGAGTTCAAGGCCATCGTGGCCGACCTCAAGGTGCGCGACATCCACTTCCTGCCCGGCGAGCACGACGCCTCGCTGGACAAGGGCGCCGCGTTCCAGGAATTCTTCGGGCCCACGCACTACAGCTTCGACCACCGCGGCGTGCACTTCATCGCGCTGGACAACGTGTCCGACCCGGCGGCGCGCGTCGGCGACGAGCAGCTCGCGTGGCTCGCCAGGGACCTGGCCACGCTGGACAAGGACGCCCCCGTCGTGGTGCTGACGCATCGCCCGCTGTTCGACCTCGCGCCGCAATGGGACTGGGCCACGCGCGACGGCGACCAGGTGGTGGCGCAGCTGATGCCGCACGCCAACGTCACCGTGTTCTACGGCCACATCCACCAGGAACACCACCACGAGACCGGCCACATCGCGCACCACGCCGCGACCTCGCTGATCTTCCCGCTGCCGGCGCCGGGCTCGCAGCCGCAGCGCGCGCCGATCAAGTGGGATCCGGCGCAGCCGTTCCGCGGCCTGGGCTTCCGCGAGGTGGGGCGCCACGGCGTTGCCGACTACGCCATCGACCAGCACGGCGTGACGGGAGCCTGACGATGGACCGACGCCTTCTCCTGACCGGATTCGCCGCCGCGCTGGTGGCGGTGGCCGCACGCGCGGCGGCCGAGCCGCGCCGCATCCCCGTGGTGGCGCGCAAGTTCGTGTTCATCCCCAACGAGATCAGCGTGCGCCAGGGCGAATCGGTGGTGCTGGAGTTCACCGCGCCCGAGGTGGCGATGGGCTTCTTCGCGCCCGAGCTGGGCCTGCGCGCGCTGCTCGTGCCGGGCGAGGTGGCCAGGGTGCCGTTCACGGCCGACAAGGCCGGCCGCTTCGACTTCCTGTGCGATGTATTCTGCGGCGACGGACACGAAGGGATGAACGGTCACCTGGTCGTGACCGCCTAGGAATCCATGCAAGACGACGCCCAGGGGCGCTTCGCCGCCTCCGTGTTGCCGCACCTCGACGCGGCCTACAACCTCGCGCGCTGGCTCGTGCGGGACGCGCACGACGCGCAGGACGTCGTGCAGGACGCGCTCGTGCGTGCGTTGCGCCACTTCGACGGCTTTCGCGGCGGCGATCCGCGGCCGTGGCTGCTGGCCATCGTGCGCAACGCCGCGTTCGCCTGGCTGGGCGCGCGCCGCCCCGGCGAGGTGGAGGTGCCCGACGACGAGCTCGACGCCGCGCTGGCGGTGGGCGCGCCGCCCAGCGATCCGGAGGCGCTCGCGATCCGCCGCGCCGAGCGGCGCGAGATCGACGCCGCCATCGCCGCGCTGCCGATCGCGTTCCGCGAGGCCGTGGTGCTGCGCGAACTGGAGGAGCTCTCCTACCGCGACATCGCGCGCATCACCGACGTGCCCATCGGCACGGTGATGTCGCGCCTGTCCCGCGGCCGCAACCTGCTGGCCGACGCGTTGCGGCCCATTTCCCCGTCCGCCACGAGGGCGCTCTCATGAACACCGACGACGATCTCTGGCTGGACGCCCTCCTCGACGACGAACTCGACGCGGCGGCCAGCCTCGCGCTGCAACGCCGCCTGGCCGCCGAACCCGCGCTGCAACGGCGCCTGGACGAGCGGCGCGCCCTGCGCGACGCGGTGCGCACGCAGGCGACGCGGCATGCGGCGCCGGCGGAGCTGCGCGCGCACCTCGACGCGTTGCTGGCGCCGCCGGTCTCCGCGCCCGCGCCAGCGCCCGCGAGCGTGACGCGCGCGCGCGCGCCCTCGCGCCGGGCCGCGGCGAAGCCCTGGGTGGCCGCGCTCGGCGGCGCGTTCGCCGCGACGCTGTGCACGCTGTTGGCCGTCGACCCGGGCGCGCTCGGCTGGCATCGCGGCGAGGCGGTGGCATCGCTGCAGACGGCGGAGGCGTCGGAGGCCGTCAGCGCGCACACGCGGGCGCTGTTGGTCGACCACCCGATCGAGGTGGCCAGCTCCGACCAGCACACGGTGCGGCCGTGGTTGTCGGCGCGGCTGAACTTCGTGCCGCCGGTGGTGGACCTGGCGGCCCAGGGCTATCCGCTCCTGGGCGCGCGGCGCGACGTGCTCTCGGGCGAGACCGCCGCGGCACTGGTGTATCGCCACGGCGCGCACGTGATCTCGGTCTTCGTGCGGCCGGCCGAATCGGATGCGGCCAACGGTGCCGAGGCGACGCGCGTGGTGCGCGGCTTCAACGTGATCGAGCGCACCCAGGGCGGGCTGGCGTTCTGCTTCGTGTCGGATGCGAACCCGCACGAGTTGCGGGTCCTGGCCGACCTCGTGACGCCGCTCGCCGGCAAGTCATGAGAACCTGCGAGCAAACCCGACACGCCCGCTCGTTCCGTCAAAACCCGCCCGCTCTGCATTGCAAATGCTCGCCGGGGGATGAACCCCGGCTGTACTTTGCGCCTTGATCGGACGTGTTTTGACGGCCCGCTCGGCCGCGCCGGGTTCACCCCCAGGTTCTCTAGAGGTTCTCGTGGTGCCCGCGGGCGCCGCGCTTCCAGTACGCGGCGGCGCGGATGGCCTCGCCCGGGTGGCCCTTGACGTCGACCAGCTCCTTGCGCAGCGCGGCCATCGTGGACGCCTCGCCGGCGCACCACGCGTAGCCTTCGCCGGCGGGCAGCGCGAGGGCGCGCACGGCGGCCAGCAGTTGCTCGTCGGTCTCGACCCAGGTGAGGTCGACGTCGGCGGCGCCGGCGAACGCGCGGCGGTCGGCAGCCTCGGTGGCCCGCAGGATCACGATGGCCTTCGCGCCGGCCGGCAGCTCCTCCAGGCGGCGGGCGACGGCGGGGAACGCGGTCTCGTCGCCCACGAGCAGGTGCCAGTCGTAGTCGAGCGGCACGATCATCGAGCCCTTGGGGCCGCCGATGTCCAGCGTGGCGCCGGGCACGGCGCGCTCGGCCCATTCGGCAACGGGGCCGTCGCCGTGCAGCGCGAACTCGATCACCAGCTCGCGGGCGGCGTTGTCGAAGCTGCGCGGGGTGTAGTCGCGGCGCGCGTCGTCCACGAACACCTTGATGTGGTCGTCGAACGAGGCGCTGACGAAGTCGGACAGCGACTCGTCGATGAAGGTGATGCGGCGGAAGTGCGGCGTCAGGTCCTCGACGCGGGTGACGGTGAGGTTGCGGCGCTTGAGTTCGTGGCGAACGCGTTCGACGCGGCGCAGGGAGGTGGGGACGTTCATTGCAGGGGGTTCTCCGAAACCGCCGCAGGTGCGGCCGGCCTCAAAATGGTTGACAATGTCATCCATCATGCGCAGATCAGTAGACAATGTCAACCATGCGGGCTCCGTGCCCGCGGCCGCATCGAGGACGTCGTCGGCCGAGACCGTGATCGAGCTGGTCCACGACGTGATGCACCAGTTCCGCGCGCGCCAGTACCAGGTGCTGCGCGACGGCGCGCACGACGTGACGCACATGGAGAGCAAGGTGATGGGCTTCTTCTCGCGCCGTCCCGGCGCCACGCTCAGCGAGCTCGTGGCGCACAGCGGGCGCGACAAGGCGCAGCTGGCCAAGCTGGTGAAGGGCCTGCGCGAACGCGAGCTGTTGCTCGGCGAGCCCGACCCCGACGACCGCCGCAACGTGCGCCTGCGCCTGAGCGACGCCGGCCGGGCGGTGCAGCGCGCGCTGCACGCCGAGGGGCATGCGCTGAACACGCGCGCGGTGGAGGGCCTGGACGCCGCGGAGCAGGCGCAGCTGATCGGCCTGCTGGCGCGCCTCAAGGCCAACCTGGACGCCACCGGCGAGGGCTGACGGCGGGCTTTTCGCTCCCTGTGGATAGGAACACACCACGGCCAGCAGGGGCTTGCAATGCTGCTCGGATGACGTAGACTGTTGATTCATACAGTATCACCAGTTCGACCCGAATCCTGTTCACCATGGACACGCGACTCCCATTCACCCGCCACGCGAGTTCCGGCCCGCGGCGGCTGTCCGGAGGCTTCGCATGATGGCGCGTGGCATGGCCGCGCCGGGTGCGCTGGTGCTGCTCACCATGGCGGTTTCGCTGGTGTTTGCGTTGGTCATCGTCTGGGCGCGCGAGTGCCCGTGAAGGAGTCGTGATGTCGATGTGGATCTCCAATCAGTCGGTCGGCCTGGCGCTGGTCCTGGCCACAGGCTGGCGTGCCGTCCAGACGGGCGCGTTGTCGCTGGCGCATCCGGCCACCTTGCGGCGCGCGCAATCCGGCATGGTGCGGCTGATCACCGTGGTGGCCGGACACTGATCCGGAAGCGCCCGGCCGCAATCCCGCCGACAATCCGCGCTTCATGAACGGAAGGCGCGGGCAAGATGACTGACTGGCTGGGATGGACGGAACTGGTGGTGGAGGAGTTGCTCCTCGTCGCCGCGTTCCTGGTGATGTTCGACGGCGTGCGGCGCATCGTGCGCGGCGGCATGTCGCGCGGGCCGTCGCTGGCGGTGGCGATCGCGCTGATCCTGCCCGTTTGGGAGGCCACCGCCAGCCTCAACCTGATCCGGCAGGTGCGGCTGCTGCAGGGCCAGAAGATGGCCGCGCTGTACGCCAACGGCCGCGAGCCCGCCGGCGGCTGGGAGAAGGCGCCGCTGGCGCCCGCCGATCGCACCGCGGTGAGCACGGCCGTCGCCGCGATGAACTACAAGTATCTGGGCCAGCGCACCGAGCTGATCGACGAGCAGGGCCATCGCGCCGTGTTCTCTCCGACGCCGCAGCAGACGTCGGATCGCGAGCAGGTGCTGCGAGACGAGAAGGGCGCCGAGGATTCCGCGCGCTCGGCCTACGAGCGCGGCGTGCGGCTGTTCCTGGGCATCGCCGGCTTCCTGGTGGCCGGCGCCGTCGTCGGCTGGCGCCAGCGCAAGCGCGCCTGACGCGCGAGCCCGCCCGCCTGACGCGCCCACGCGAGGGCGCTCTCAGGCCACGAGCGCCTGCGCGTGGAAGCGCAGGTGATCCTCGACGAAGCTGGCGATGAAGAGGTAGCCGTGGTCGTAGCCCGCATGCCGCCGCAGCGTCAGCGGCTGGCCGGCCTCGCGGCAGGCGGCCTCGAACGCGTCGATCTTCAGCTGCTCGTCCAGGAACTTGTCGGCCAGCCCCTGGTCCACCAGCAGCGCCGGCGCGCGAGCCCCCGAGCGCACCAGCTCGGTGGCGTCGTGCGCCGCCCAGGCCGAGCGGTCGGCGCCCAGGTAGTTGGTGAACGCCTTGACGCCCCACGGGCACTGCATCGGCGCGGCCACGGGCGCGAACGCCGACACGCTGGCGAACATCCCCGGATGGCGCAGCGCCAGCGTCAGCGCGCCGTGGCCGCCCATCGAGTGGCCGAACAGGCCCAGGCGCTCGCGCCGCCACGGGAAATGCGCCGCCAGCAGCGCGGGCAGCTCCTCGGTGATGTAGCTTTCCATGCGCCAGCGCGGCGCCCACGGCGCCTGCGTCGCGTCGAGGTAGAAGCCGGCGCCGTTGCCGAAGTCCCAGCTCGCGTCGGCGCCATCGACGCCGGTGTCGCGCGGGCTGGTGTCGGGCGTCACCAGCATCAGGCCCAGCTCCGCGGCCACGCGCTGCGCGCCGGCCTTGATGGCGAAGGTCTCCTCGGTGCAGGTGAGCCCGGCCAGCCACACCAGCGCCGGCACGCGCGCGTCGGCCAGCGCCTGCGGCGGCCGGTACACGCCGAACCTCATCGGCAGCCCGATGGCGGTGGAGGCGTGCCGGTAGAAGCCCTGCACGCCGCCGAACGCGCCGTGCTCCGACAGCGTCTCGAGCGCCGGCATCAGAAGACGACCACCGAGCGGATCGATTCCCCGCGCTCCATCAGCTCGAAGCCGTGGTTGATCTCCTCGAGCTTGAGCGTGTGCGTGATCAGCGGGTCGATGGCGATCTTGCCGTCCATGTACCAGTCCACGATCTTCGGAACGTCGGTGCGGCCGCGCGCGCCGCCGAACGCCGAGCCCTTCCACTCGCGTCCGGTCACCAGCTGGAACGGCCGCGTGGCGATCTCTTGGCCCGCGCCAGCCACGCCGATGATCACGCTCTGGCCCCAGCCCTTGTGGCAGCACTCCAGCGCCTGGCGCATCGTGGTGGTGTTGCCGATGCACTCGAAGCTGTAGTCGGCGCCGCCGTCGGTGAGCTGGACGATCGCGTCGACCACGTCGGGCACGTCCTTCGGGTTGATGAAGTCGGTCATGCCGAACTGGCGCGCCATCGCCTCGCGCGCCGGGTTGATGTCCACGCCGACGATCTTGTTCGCGCCCACCATCCTGGCGCCCTGGATCACGTTCAGGCCGATGCCGCCGAGGCCGAACACCACCACGTTGGCGCCGGCCTCCACCTTGGCCGTGAACAGCACCGCGCCCACGCCCGTGGTGACGCCGCAGCCGATGTAGCAGACCTTGTCGAACGGCGCGTCGGGGCGGATCTTCGCGAGCGCGATCTCCGGCACCACAATGTAGTTGCTGAACGTGGACGTGCCCATGTAGTGCAGGATGGGCTGGCCGTCGATCGAGAAGCGGCTGGTGGCGTCGGGCATCAGGCCGCGGCCCTGCGTGGAGCGGATCTGCTGGCACAGGTTGGTCTTGCGCGACAGGCAGAACTTGCACTGGCGGCACTCGGGCGTGTAGAGCGGGATCACGTGGTCGTCGCGGCGCAGCGTGGTCACGCCGGGGCCCACGTCCACCACCACGCCGGCGCCCTCGTGGCCGAGGATGGCCGGGAACAGGCCTTCCGGATCGGCGCCGGACAGCGTGAACTGGTCCGTGTGGCAGATGCCGGTGGCCTTGACCTCCACGAGCACCTCGCCGGCCTTGGGGCCTTCGAGGTCGACGGTCTCGATGCTCAGCGGGGCGCCGGCCTTCCAGGCAACGGCTGCACGGGTCTTCATGGGCTTTCCTTGGCCAGGGATTTGGGCGGTCCGGCTAGACTCGAATCGAGCGCGGAACGGGATGCGCGCAGGGTAAACCAAGTCATGAACATCCGCAGGCTCACGGCGACCGACGCCACGAACTTCCAGGCCTTGCGCCTGGCCGCGCTGCTCGACACGCCGGAGGCCTTCGGCGCCAGCCACGAGGAGGAGAAGGACCTGCCGCTCGCGGCGGTGCAATCGCGTCTCGCGGAGCGTCCCGGCCACGCGGTGTTCGGCAGCTTCGACGGCGACACCCTGGTGGGTATCGTGGGCCTCGCCCGCGAGTCGCTGCTGAAGATGGCCCACAAGGCCCACATCTGGGGCATGTACGTGACGGCCGCGGCGCGCGGCCACGGCGTCGCGCGCCAGCTGATGCAGGCGGCGCTCGCGCACGCCCGCGCGATGCCGGGCGTCGCCAAGGTGACGCTCGACGTAGCCGCCGCCAACGTGGCGGCCATCGCGCTGTACGAGTCGCTCGGCTTCGTCGTCTTCGCGCGCGAGGCCGACGCGATGCGCGTGGCCGGCCGGCCATGCGACGATCTGCAGATGCACCTGCGGTTCAGCAGCACCCCCTAGGTCCGCACGACCGCCGTGCCCGCGGCGGTCCGGCCAGCCTCCCTAGCTTGGCGGTCCCTGGCCGTTGACGGCGGCCGGGCCGGCTCCGACGATCGTCTTCCACCGTGCCGCCGGAATTGCGGCGGTGCGTCATTCCCGGGAGCCTCCATGCAGAAGACCTTTCGTGCCGCCGCCCTGGCGCTGGGCGCATTCGCGCTGGCCGGCTTCTCGCCCGGCGCCAGGGCGGCTTGGACCTTCTACAACGATGCCGCGGGCGACGGCAGCATCGTCGGCAGCTTCCCGGCCGGTTTCACGATCACCGGATCGGACAACGGCTCCGGCGACAACACCTCGTTCTACGTGCAGGCCTTCACCGCGAGCGAGACCCTCACGTTCACCTGGCAGTACGCATCGCTCGACACCGAGAGCACCGCGTACGACACCGCCGGCTTCGTCGTCGACAGCGTCGAGACGCAGCTGTCGGTCAACGGCCCGGCCCACACGCCCAGCAGCGGCACGTGGACCATCACGGTCGGCGCTGGCGACACGTTTGGCTTCTACGTGCATTCCATCGACTCGTCGGGTGGCGCGGGCCTGCTGGCCGTCGACGAGGCCCTGGCGCCGCCACCGGCGATCCCCGAGCCGCAGGCGTCCGCGCTGATGCTGGCCGGCCTCGCCGCGCTGTTCGCGGCCGCGCGTGCCCGGGTGACCCTGCGCGGATGACCGGGCTCAAGGCGGCCCGCAGCGGCCGCTTCCTGCGCGACGCCGAACGCTTCGCGGAGTTGCTGCGAAGCCGTGCTCCAATGCGCGCCATGACAACCCCTGGACCGGCGCCCGGTACTGCAAGCGCGAGCGCGGGCGCGCTGTCGCTCGGCTGGCAGACCGACCTGATCTTCGCCCGCTTCGACGGCCAGGTCGTCGACCGCTGCAACCACCTGCTGGTGCGCACACCGTCCAACCCGACCTTCTGGTGGGGCAACTTCCTGTTGTTCCAGCACGCGCCCGGCGCGGGCGACCTCGAGCGCTGGATGGCGCTGTTCGACGAGGAGATCGCCGCGCACCAGCCCGAGTCGCGCCACCGCGCCTTCGGCATCGACCTGCCCGATCGCGTCGCGCTGCCGCCGGATTTCGCGGCCGCGGGCTTCACGCTCAGCGAGGCCACGGTGCTGACGCTCGCGCGCGAGCAGTTGAGCGAACCTCGCAAGGCGCTGCCCGACGGCTTCGAGTTCCACGTGCTCGAGCTGCCGCGCGACGGTGCCGCCGTCGTCGACAAGCACGTGGCCGTCGACGCGAAGCGCTACGAGGCGATCGGCTACCGCGTGTTCGCCGAACGCCAGATGGCGCGCTACGCCGCGATGCAGCGCGCGGGGCTGGGACACTGGTTCGGCCTGGTCACGCACGTCGGCGGCCGCGCGGTGCTCGCGGCCTCATGCGGCCTGTTCCGCGACCCGGCACGCCACGACGGCCTGGGCCGCTTCCAGTACGTGTCCACGCACCCCGACTGGCGCCGGCGCGGCCTGTGCACCGCGCTGGTCCACGCCGCGTGCCGCCACGGCTTCGAGGCCATGGGCCTGCGCACGCTGGTGATGGTGGCCGACCCCGACGATGTCGCGATCGGTGTCTACGAATCGCTGGGCTTCCGCCGCGGCGTCAGTACCTGGCAGTTCGAGCGCCCGCCCCGCTGAGGCGTCAGGCCGGCCGCGCCGGGATCTTCAGCCCGCGCTGCACCGCCGGCCGCGCGAGAAACGCCGCCAGCACGCGCCTGACGTTGGCGAAATCGACGAAGCCCACCAGGTCGCCGGCCTCGTAGAAGCCCACCAGGTTGTTGATCCACGGGAAGCTGGCGATGTCGGCGATGGTGTACTCGTCGCCCATGATCCAGGCCTTGCCTTCGAGGTGCCTGTCCAGAACCTGCAGGAGCCGGCGCGACTCGCCCACGTAGCGCTCCAGCGGGCGCTTGTCCTCGTAGGTCTTGCCCGCGAACTTGTGGAAGAAACCCACCTGGCCGAACATCGGGCCGATGCCTCCCATCTGGAACATCACCCACTGCAGCGTCTCGTAGCGCGCGGCGTCGTCGGCCGGCATCAGCTTGCCCGTCTTGCCGGCCAGGTAGACCAGGATCGCGCCCGACTCGAACAGCGCCAGCGGCTTGCCGCCGGGTCCGTCGGGGTCGATGATGGCCGGGATCTTGTTGTTCGGGTTCAGCGAGAGGAACTCGGGCGACAGCTGGTCGTTGGTGTCGAAGCGCACCAGGTGCGGCTCGTAGGGCAGCCCGGTCTCCTCCAGCGCGATGGACACCTTCACGCCGTTGGGCGTCGGCAGCGAATAGAGCTGCAGCCGATCGGGCTGCGTGGCGGGCCACTTGCGGGTGATCGCGTAGGCGGACAGGTCGGTCATCGAAAGGCCTCGTTGGAGATCGAGGCGCGATTCTGCGTCGGGGCAGATGCCCTTGCCGACGCGGGCCTACTCGCGTTCCTGCAATGAGTCGACCGCATCCCTGCGGCGCTTGAAACGAGGCAGGTTCCAGCGGAAGCGCAGCGACGCCATGCGCAGCGCGAAGCAGGCCGCCACCGCGCACCAGGTGAGCGCCGGCGAGGCCAGGCCCAGCGCCTCGCCGAAGCTGGCGATCGCCGCGCCCACCAGGGCCGCCGACGCGTAGATCTCGCGCTGCAGGATCACCGGCACGCGGTTCAGCAGCACGTCGCGCGCGACGCCCCCGCCCACCGCCGTGACCATGCCCAGCAGCACCGCCACCTCGGCGTTCGAGCCGAACAGCAGCGCCTTCTGCGCCCCGGTGACGGCGAACAGGCCCAGTCCCAGCGTGTCGAACAGCACCACGGGATGCGCCAGCCGCTCCACCAGCCCGCGCGAGGCCAGCGTCAGGCCCGCCGCGATCAAGGCCGCGAGCAGGTAGCGCCAGTCGGCCAGGCCGGCCGGCGGGATCGCGCCGATGCACAGGTCGCGCAGCACGCCGCCGCCGCAGGCCACGGTGAACGCGATGACCAGCACGCCGAACCAGTCCAGCCCGCGCTCGCGGGCCGCCACGGCGCCGCTGAGCGCGAACGCGAAGGTGCCGGCCAGGTCGAGGAACGTGAACAGCGCGTGGCCGTTCAGCACGCCCAGCGTGATGGCGGCCGGGGTCACTGGTCGTTCACGTCGCTGCCCGGCGCGTTGGCCGGCGGCAGTTTCTCGTGATGCGGCGGCTGGATCGGGTCGCTGGCGGGAAAGGACTCATTCAGCGCCTCGTCCAGCAGGTCGTCGTCGGACGGGGAGGGCGTGCCGGCGGGCGGCGTGGGGGTCGGGGACATGAGGGGATCTCCCGCTGTGACTAGTGCGCCGCTCCGGGCGGCAGGGGACGCACCGGCAGCGGGATGAAATCCGTCTCGCCCGGCACCTTGGGGAAGCGCTGCTCCGACCACGCGGCCTGGGCCTCCAGGATCAGGTCGCGCCGGCTGGACACGAAGTTCCACCACAGGAAGCGCGGCGCATCCAGCGGCGGGCCGCCCAGGAACACGACGTGCGCGGGCTCGGCGCCGGCGGTCAGCCGCGCGGGCTCGGCGGCGTCGAACACGATGAGGTGCTCACTGGCCGTCGCGGCCTCGGCGCCGTTGGCGCGCACCTCGCCTTCCAGCACGTAGGCCGCGCGTTCGGCATACGACGCCTCGAGCTCCAGCGTGGCGCCCGGCTCGAGCCGCGCGTCCACCAGGAACATCGGCGACGTGAGGGCCACCGGCGACGTCGCGCCGAAGGCCTCGCCCAGCACCACGCCGAGGCTCGCGCCCGGGCGCGTGACGCGCGGGATCTCGTCGGCGCCGTGGTGCGCGAACTCCGGCGGGCACTGCTCGAGCTCGAGCGGCAGCGCCACCCAGAACTGCAGGCCCCACAGGCGCGGGCCGTCGGCGCGCAGCTCGTCGGGCGAGCGCTCGGAATGCGTGATGCCGCGGCCGGCCGTCATCCAGTTCACCTCGCCCGGACGGATGGGCACGACGCTGCCGAGGCTGTCGCGATGCAGGATGGTGCCCTCGAACAGGTAGCTCACGGTGGCCAGGCCGATGTGCGGGTGCGGCCGCACGTCGAGGCCCTTGCCGGGACCCAGCTGCACGGGTCCGAACTGGTCGAGGAACACGAACGGACCGACGGCGCGCCGGGCGGCGCTGGGCAGTGCACGGTGCACGAGGAAGCCGTCGCCGAGGTCGGACGGATGGGGCGTGATCACTTGCATGGCAGGCCTTCGAGGTCGAGGTTCGGCGATTTTCGTCGATCAGGCCGCGACCACCGCGTCCGCCTTGAACATCGCCTTGATCCCGCGCACCGCCTGGCGGATGCGCGACTCGTTCTCGATGAGGGCGAAGCGCACGTGGTCGTCGCCATGGTCGCCGAAGCCGATGCCCGGCGAGACGCAGACCTTGGCCTTCTCCAGCAGCCGCTTGGAGAACTCCAGCGAGCCGAGCGCGCGGTACTGCGGCGGGATGCGGGCCCAGATGTACATCGAGGCCTTGGGGCATTCCACCTCCCAGCCGATCTCGGTGAGGCCCTTGTGCAGCACGTCGCGGCGCGCCTGGTACTTCGCGGCGATCTCCTGCACGCAGGCCTGGTCGCCCTCCAGTGCCGCGATGGCGGCCACCTGCAGCGGCGTGAACGTGCCGTAGTCGTGGTAGCTCTTGATGCGTGCCAGCGCCGCGACGAGGTCGGGATTGCCCACCATGAAGCCGATGCGCCAGCCGGCCATGTTGTAGCTCTTGCTGAGGGTGAAGAACTCCACCGCGATGTCCTTGGCGCCGGGCACCTGCATGATGGACGGGGCCTTCCAGCCGTCGAACACGATGTCGGCGTAGGCGAGGTCGTGCACCACGAAGATGTCGTGCTTCTTCGCCAGCGCGATCACGCGCTCGAAGAAGGCTAGCTCCACGCACTGCGCGGTCGGGTTCGACGGGAAGCCCAGGATCATCATCTTGGGCTTGGGGTAGCTGCCGCGGATGGTGCGTTCGAGCTCGGCGAAGAAGTCGATGCCGGGGGCCAGCGGCACCGAGCGGATGTCGGCGCCGGCGATCACCGCGCCGTAGATGTGGATCGGGTAGCTCGGGTCGGGCACCAGCACCGTGTCGCCGCGATCGAGCGTGGCCAGCATCAGGTGCGCGAGGCCTTCCTTGGAGCCGATGGTGACGATCGCCTCCTTGTCCGGATCGATGTCGACGGCGTAGCGATCCTTGTACCAGTGCGAGATCGCGCGGCGCAGGCGCGGGATGCCCTTGGATGCGGAGTAGCCGTGGGTGTCGGGCCGCTGCGCGACCTCGGTGAGCTTGGCGACGATGTGCGCCGGCGTGGCGCCGTCGGGGTTGCCCATGCTCAGGTCGATGATGTCCTCGCCACGCTGGCGCGCGGCGAGCTTCAGTTCGGCCGTGATGTTGAAGACGTAGGGAGGCAGGCGATCGATGCGCGCGAAACGGCGCTTGCCCGAGGAAGAGGACATGGGAGGACTTTCACGTGAGCGCCCGGAACCGTCCGAGCGACGTCGGCCGCCAATGGGGGCGGCCTGGCCTCATGATAAGGGCATCAGTGTCCGCCGGCCGCTCCGCCCGTCACGCCGAACGGCGGCTTCGTCAGCCACACGAACCCGATCAGCAGCCCGAACAGGATCGCGATGCCCCAGAACACCTCGCTGGTGGCCAGCATCGCGCTCTGCGCATGGATCACGCCCTGCACCTGCGCATAGCCCGCGTTGCCGGTGACGCCGCCTTGCGACAGCGTGTCCAGGTAGGCGGTCGACGCCACGCCGTTCTGCGTGAGGTTCTCGGCGAGCCGCACCTCGTGGACCTGCGTGCGGTGCGTCCACAGCGTGGTGACGATGGCCGTGCCCATGCTGCCCGAGAGCGTGCGGAAGAAGTTCGACAGGCCCGAGGCCGCGGCCATGCGCGAGGGCGTCACGCCCGACAGCAGGATCTGGTTGATCGGGACGAAGAAGAACGCGACGGCGACGCCTTGCAGCAGGCGCGGCCAGATCAGGTGGCCCAGCGAGGTGTCGAGATTGAACGTGGAGAACCACCATGCGGTCGCGCCGAACACGATGAAGGCCAGCGACGCGCCCACGCGCAGGTCGAAGCGGTGGCTGTTCCTGCCCACCAGCGGTGAGACGAGCAGCGCGAAGATGCCCACCGGCGCGGTGGCGATGCCGGCCCAGGTGGGCGTGTAGTTCATCACCGTCTGCAGCCACAGCGGCAGCAGCACCGTCATCGCGAAGAAGGCCATGTAGCCGAGCGCCATCGCGATCACGCCGAAGCGGAAGTTGCGGGTCTTGAAGAGGGACAGGTCGACGATCGGATGGTCGTCGGTCAGCTCCCAGATGATCAGGAACGTGAGGCCCACGACCGCGATCACCGCGAGCGCGCTGATCACGCTGGAGTTGAACCAGTCGAGGTCGTTGCCGTTGTCCAGCATCAGCTGCAGGCTGCCCACGCCGATGAACAGCGCGACGAGGCCGATGACGTCGATCGGCTGGCGGGCCGTCGGCGTCTCGCGATGGCGCAGCAGCGTCCACGCGGTGATCGCGGCGAACACGCCGATCGGCGCGTTGATGTAGAAGATCCACGGCCAGGTCGCGTTGTCGGTGATCCAGCCGCCCAGCAGCGGGCCGAAGATGGGCGCGACGACGACGGTCATCGACCACAGCGCCATCGCCATCCCGCGCTTGGCCGGCGGGTAGTTCTGCAGCAGCAGCGTCTGCGACAGCGGCACCATCGGGCCCGACACCAGGCCCTGAAGGAAGCGGAAACCCACCAGCATCGGCAGGCTCGTGGCCAGGCCGCACAGAGCGGACGCGATGGTGAACAGCAGCACCGACACGCAGAAGGTCTTCACTTCGCCGAACCGGCGCGCGATCCAGCCGGTGAGCGGCACCACGATGGCCGCGGCCAGGCCGTATGACGAGATCACCCACGTGCCCATGTTGGGGCTCACCGCCAGGTTGCCGGCGATGGTGGGCACGGCGACGTTGGCGATCGAGGTGTCGAGCACCTCCATGAACGTGGACAGCGCCACCGCGATCGTGAAGATGGGCAGCAGGTGCGGCGGTAGCGGTGCCGGGCCGGCCGGCGCGACGGGCGGCCGGGGCGGCGCGGCGTCCGCCGTGATGGCCATGGTGGTCACTGGGCGCTCCCGGCTTCCTGCGCGATCAGTGCGTCGGCGCGCGCCTCGGCGGTCTTCAGCTGCGCGTCGAATACGGGCGTCGTGAAGTTCGCGCCGGGCAGCGCCATCGCGGGCTTCTGCTCGTCGCTGCGCTGGCGGGTGTCCACCGTGACGTCGGTGGACAGGCCCACGCGCAGCGGATGCGCGGCGAGTTCCTTCGGGTCGAGCGCGATGCGCACCGGCACGCGCTGCACCACCTTGATCCAGTTGCCGGTGGCGTTCTGCGGCGGCAGCAGCGAGAACGCGCCGCCGGAGCCGGCCGCGATGCTGGCGACGACGCCGTGGTACTCGACATGGCCGCCGTACAGGTCGGTGGACACGGTCGCGGCCTGGCCCACCTGGATGTGGCGCAGCTGCGGCTCCTTGAAGTTGGCGTCGATCCACGCGCCCTGCAGCGGCACGACGGCCAGCAGCGCGGTGCCCGGCGCGACGCGCTGGCCCACCTGCACCGAGCGCCGCGCGACCACGCCATCCATCGGCGCCTGCACGTCGTTGCGCTGCGTGGCCAGCGAGGCCTGCACGTAGGCGGCGCGGGCGCGCAGCACCGACGGGTTCTGGCGCAGCGTGACGCCGGCGATGGGCACGCGCGTCTTGGCGAGCGTCTTCTCGGACACGGTCAGCGCGTCCTGCGCGGCGGCCACGGTCTGCTTCGCATGCTGCAGGTCTTCCGCCGCGATCGAGTCGGTGCCGGCGAGCTGCGCGCGGCGCGCGAGATCCTCGGTGGCGCGCTGCAGGTCGGTGCGCCGTTGCGCGACGACGGCCTGGCCCTCGTCCACGGCGCCCTGCTGCTCGCGCACCTGGCGCACCGCCAGGCCCAGCTGCGCGCCGGCGTCGGCCAGGGCGACCGCGGCGTCGGAGTGATCCAGAGAGACCAGCGTCTGGCCGGCCTTCACCGGCTGGTTGTCGTCGGCGCCGAGCGCGGTGACGGTGCCGCCCACCTGCGCGTTGACGTAGACGAGGTTGGCCTGCACGTAGGCGTCGTCGGTGCTCTCGCGGTACTGCGCGTAGCCCAGCACCCAGACGGCGTACGAGATGGCGGCGAGCGCGAAGGTGCCGCCGGCGATCAGCAGCGCCCTGGCGCGCGAGCGCTTGTTGGCGGGTTGTTCGGCGGCGGGCGTGTTGGTGTCGGTCATGGTGTGTTCCTCTTGTTCGATGAGTCGGGGGTTATCGGGCGGTGGTGGCGACCTTGGCCGGTGCCGGCAGGGCGCCGCCGAGGGCGTGGTCGAGGTCGATGCGGGCGAGCAGGGTCTGCAGCCGCAGGCCCAGTGCCTGGTCCTGCAGGCCGGTGAGCACGAGCTCGTCGACGAGGCGCTGCTGGCCGTCGATGAGGCCCGCGGCCTCGCGCGCACGAGCGCTGGCGAGGTCGCGCTCGCGGGCGTGCACCTGCGCCGCGAGCGGTGCGGCCTCGCGCTGCGCGCCCTGCACGCGCACGGTGGCGTCGTTGACCTCGCCGACGGCCTGCTGCAACGCCTGGTCGTACTGCGCGACGGCCAGCGACGCGTCGGCGCGCCTCGCGTCCAGGCCGGCGCGCAGGCGGCCGGCGTCGAAGATCGGCAGGTGGATCGCGGGCGTCGCGGCGATCTCGCGGTTCGCGCCGTGCAGCAGCGAGCCCAGCTGCAGCGCGTCGAAGCCGGCGAGCGCGCTGATGCTCACGTCGGGATAGAACGCGGCGCGTTGCGAGTCCACGTCCTTCGACGCGGCCTGCGCGCGGTCGCGGGCCGCGGCGATCTCGGGACGGCGCGCGAGCAGGTCGAGGCGCGCGTCGGCATCGGGCACGGCGAGCGGCGCGGGCAACGGCATCGGCTCCAGCGCGGGCAGTGCGTGCACGCCCACCAGCGACTGCAGCTGGCGCTGGGCCTGGGCGCGCTGCGTCTCCAGCTGCACGATGCTCTGGCGTGGGGCGGCGGCGTCGGCGTTCAGCGGCGCGAGGTCGGCGCCCGGCGCGAGGCCGGCGCGCACGCGGCGGGCCTGGCGCTCGACCAGCGCGCGGCGCTGCGTCTCGATGGTCTGCGCGATCCGCAGGTGCTGGTCGGCGGCCTGCCACTGGAAGTACGCGCGCGCCACGCTGGTGGCCAGCGTCGACGCGGCGGCCGCGGCGTCGGCGCGGCTGGCCTGCGCGCGGCCCAGCGCGGCGTCGAGCGCCGTGCGGTTGCGGCCCCAGAAGTCGAAGTCGTACGAGAAGTCCAGCGCCAGGTGGCCGCTGGTGCGCCACGTCCCGGCGATCGGCGGCGGGTAGAAGCCGTGCTCCGGATAGCGTTCGCGAGTGGCCTGGCCGTCGAGCGCCAGGTTCGCGCCGGCGGCGGCCTCGGCCTGGCCGGCGGCGGCGTCGGCCTGGCGCACGCGCGCCTGCGCGACGGCCATCGTCGGCGAATCCTGCAGGGCGAGGGCGACGAGGCGGTCCAGCTGCGCGTCGCCGTAGTCGGCCAGGGCCGGGGCGTGGCCGGCGGCTGCGGCCGAGGCGGGTGCATCCGCAACGAGATCGGCCGCGCGGGCGGCGGCAAAGGTGGGCGGCGCATCCTTGGCCGGCAGCGGCGCGCAGCCGGCGAGCACGGCCATCAGCGCGGCGATCGCGAGCGGGGCGAAGGCCGGCGTTCGATTGCCGTGGAAATAGTCACGTGATTGATAGTTCATTTTGCAACCATTTGGGTAAAAAAAGGCACCCGTTTCCGGATGCCTGGAGTTCAGAGGTCGTCGGACAGCGCCGCGGAAAACTGCAGCAGCAGTTGCTGCAGCGTGGCCTTCTCGGTCTTGCTGAAGGTGCGCTTGTAGAAGTCATCCGCGTTGCGGCGCAGTTCAGGCGCCACCGTGTTGAGCAGCGCCATGCCCGAGTCGGTCAGCGACAGGTCGACGCGGCGCCGGTCTTCGGGGTTCGGCACGCGGCGCATCCAGCCCTTGTCCACGAGGTCGTCGCAGATGCGCGTCATGTTGCCGCGGGTCTCGCCGGTGGCGTCGCTCAACTCCGACGGGTTGGCCAGGTTCTCGGTGCGGCTGTAGAGCGCCATCATCGTGATGTAGGCCAGGCTGGTGAGGCCGTGCGGCTCGAGCAGGCGGCCCAGGCGCTCGGTCATCATCACGTTGCAGGAGCGCATGAGGATGTAGATCGCGATGTCGCCCAGGCCGCCGCCGCCCGTGGCGCGGTCGTGGGCGCGTTCGGCGGCCGCCATGCTCTGGACGGAACGATTGCGTTCTGGATTGTTCATTATGAGATAGTAACGCTTGAAACTATAGTCCGCAAGACCTTGCCGGCTTCAGGGCAACGGCCGAGCTCGGCGGCGTCGAGGTTCACCTGGGAAAAAAAGGGTTCATCGCGGATTTGCGGGGCGCGTTGGTTTGCGGGGCGCGCTGGGTCAGGCACGACTCGGCGGGGGAGCTTGTTTTGTTCGTGTCCCCCGTCGGCCTGCGGCCTCCTCCTCCTTAACCTCACAAAACAAGCTCCCCC
>FTKD01001032.1_pt5 | contig 73935 bp, 68 predicted proteins | sample 1658191 | NCBI WGS metagenome assembly FTKD01 (sample SAMEA3914808, study PRJEB12502) | metagenome | biome: forest; material: soil | place: Canada | collected 2011-08-03 | depth 0.3 m
CGGGGGAGTCTGTTTTGTTCGTGTCCCCCGTCGGCCTGCGGCCTCCTCCTCCTTGACCTCACAAAACAGACTCCCCCGCCTCGCCGTGCCGGGCACGGCGTGCCGGCAGACAACATTCGCGGGGAAGGAGTGCGCGGTTTATTTGAAGGGTTTTGGCATCGTCGGGCCATCGAGGCCGCGACGATGCCCGCGGCCAACGTTGATGCGGGTCGCCGTGCCTGACCCAGCGCGCCCCGCAAACCAATGCCCCCCGCAGATCGGCGAAGAAGCCAAAAAAAGGGCCGATCGGTCGCCCGATCGGCCCTGGTACGGAGAGGTCGAGAGGCTTACTGGACGTTCACCGCCACGTCGTCGAGGACGAACGAGGTCTGCAGCGACGAGTCTTCCGAGCCCGTGAACTTCAGCGTCACCGTCTTGCCGATGTAGGCGTTCAGGCTGATCGTCTTCAGCACGTAGCCGCTGGCCGCGTTGAGGTTGGAGTAGGTCGCCAGCGTGGTGGTGGTGCTGCCGCTGGTCACGCCCACCGTCAGCTTGTCGTACGCCGCGGTGGTGGTCGTCTCCGCGGTGTCGACGTGCAGGTAGAACGTCAGCGTGGCGGACGTCTTGCCGGCCGGGATCGTGATCGACTGCGACGCGGTATCCGTGTGGGTCGAGCCGTAGCCGTCCAGCCACAGGAAGCCGGTGCCGGAGTGCGCCGTCTCGCCGGAGCAGGTCGAGTTGGTGCAGTACACGCCCGAGCTCACCGTCCACGGCGAGGCCGAGGTCTCGAAGCCGCCGTTGGTGACGACGTTGGTCCCGCCGCCGCCGCCGCTCGTCGAGACGGTGACCGATGCCGACTTCGAGGCCGACACGCCGCCGCTGTCCTTCACGGTTTCCGTCACGGTGTACGTGCCGGCGGCCGTGTAGGTGTGCGTCGGGCTCTTCACCGTGGAGGTGCCGCCGTCGCCGAAGGTCCACGAGTACGAGCTGATCGTGCCGCCGACGTCGGTGGAGCTGTCGGTGAAGGTGGCGGTCAGGCCCGAGGTGGACGTGGAGAAGTTGGCCGTCGGGGTGGTGGTGCCGCCGCCGCCGCTGCCGAAGGAGGAAGAGAAGTTGGCGATTTGCACCGAGCCGTAGCCCGAGGCGTAGTCCCAGCCGGTGGCCGCGGCATAGCCCTGGTTGCCCGAGGTCACGTCATGGAACCAGCTCGGGTTGGCCGCCGCGCCCGAGTAGATCGTGGACGCCGGGAAGGCCAGGGTGTTGCCGTGCGCGGCCTGGATCCGCGTCCAGAAGCCGGCCCACAGCGGAGCGGCCAGCGAGGTTCCGCCGATCTGCGTCTGCGAGCCGTTGATCAGCACCAGCGCGCCGGAGTTGGGCGAGGCGTCGAACGAGATGTCGGGCACGCCGCGCATGGTGGAGCTGCCGAGCACGCCGGCAGCCGTCTGCCAGCTAGGGGCGCTTTCCGTCAGCGACGGGCCGCCGCCGGCGCCGCCGGAGGACGACTGCTGGCAGCTGGAGGCGCTGGTGCACGACCACACCGTCTCGCCCTGCCAGGTGCCGCCGGAGCTCGACAGCGTGGTGCCCCCGATGGCCATCACGTAGGGCGAGACGGCCGGGTAGCTCTGGGCCTTGCCCGCGGTGGCGCCGCACTCGTAGGCGCCGGAGTCGCCTGACGACACCGAGAACATCTGGCCTTGCGCGACGGCGGACTGGAAGATCGCGTCCTGCGTCGCTTCGACCGAGCCCTGGTTGGTTTCGCAGCCGCCAAGGGAGACGTTGATCGCGCGGGCCTTGTTGTCGGACACCGCCTTGTTGTAGCCGGCGGTCAGGGCGGCGTCGCTCAGGTCGGTCACGTTGTACAGGATCATCTGCGAGATCGTGCCGCCGGCGGCGGCGAGCGAGCTCTGCGAGTCCATGTTCCATTCGTCGGTGCCCGACGTACTGGTGCCGGCGGTGCCGACGACCGTCGTCGTGACGTTGGGCGCGGGGTAGCCGGCGCTCGACGCGAAGCTTTTCAGGTCGGCGATGGTCTGCGTGAGCGAGCCGGCCGTGATGATGCCGATGGTGCCGGTGGTGGCGCTCGGCAGGCTGGACGCGCCGTAGATGGACGCGAAGTTCGGGATGCTGACGCCCGCGACGGCCTGCGGCGTGACGGCGGCCGGAGCGGTCATGCGCTGCGCGTGGGTGTGCATCAGGTGCACGGTTTGCAGGCCCACGACGCCGAGGACGGTGCCGGACAGGTGCTCGGGCACCAGCGCGTCGGTGACGTTCGCGTAGGCGCGGCGGCCGTTGACGTTGTACTCGTGCAGGTCGGCCTTGAAGGCGTTGCGGATGTTGCCGGCGCCGCCGGTGGCGGTCACCAGCAGGTTGTTCGACGCGACCTCGATGTTGCTGAAGCCCTGTTCGCGCAGGTACTTGACCACGTCGGCGGCCTGGGCGGCCGTCGGGGCGAAGCGGCTCATGAACTCGGCCGACGTCACGGGCTTGACGCCGGCGGCGCCGCTCATCAGCTTGGCGGTGAGCGCGTCGAGGTCGGCCTTGTTGCGCAGCTTCAGCGACACGACGATGTTGACCTGCTCGCCTGCCTTGAGGGGGGCGACGTGGACGGCGGCGCGAGGGTCATGGGCCTTGGTGCTCGTGGCGACCCAGGCCTCGGCGGTGGCGGCCTGAGCCGACACCGCGAACGCGCCGGCCAGCAGGGCCGACAGGAGGGTCATCTTCCCTGCGAGAGCCTGCCGGCTCGAAGCTTGTCCTTGATTCTTCATGGCACTCTTCTCCTAATCGATGGGTCAGTTCACGCTTTTTGTTGACGTGAATTTTTGCTATGTGAGCGGCAATTCGATTTTGTCGGTGTCGCTCGTGAAAGCATCGAGATCACCGATTGGGGGTTATCCATTTCGGGGGGAGGTCGTCGATGCAGGCGCTGATTCTGTGCCGCGGGAATATCGACGGTATCAGGTCGAACCCCGAGGGGTATGGCGGTGCATACCCTGCACCTCAACCGTGCAATATTCAAAAGTTGGTGCGCACTCCATCCTCCCGCTTCAGCTGGCAGCAAGCCTTGTATCGAGGGTGTTTGATTGTTGCCACGCCGCTTAACGACGGATTAATTCATGCGCGACTATTCGAATACTTCAGCATTGAATCAATTGAATTGAGGATTAGGGAAACCCCTGTTCGGGATTTGGTTAGGTTCCCGACTTTAAATATAGGAATACTTTTTTTGCGTACAACGAAAAACGCAGCCCGGAGGCTGCGTTGATACCCAGTTCAGGGTATTGAAGGTGCCGCAATACCCTGTTTCAGGTATCCGGCAACATATTGAATGTCAGGCGCTGGCGGTTCCCGCGTGCGCGACCGCCAGCGCGGTCATGTTGACGATGCGGCGCACGGTCGACGACGGCGTCAGCACGTGCACCGCCGCGTTGGCGCCGAGCAGGATCGGGCCGATCGTCACGCCATGGCCGCCGGTCATCTTCAGCACGTTGAACAGGATGTTGGCCGCATCCAGGTTCGGGCAGATCAGCACGTTGGCCGCGCCCTTGAGCGTGGAGTCGGGCAGCAGCGCCTCGCGCAACTCCTCGCTGAAGGCGGCGTCGCCCTGGAGCTCGCCGTCGGCGGCCACGTCGGGCATGCGCTTGACGAACAGGTCGCGCGCCGCGCGCATCTTCTTCGCGGACGGCCGCTGGCTGCTGCCGAACATCGAGTGCGACAGGAAGGCCACTTGCGGCACCAGGCCGAAACCGCGCACCTCTTCCACCACCATCGCGGCGATGTCGGCCAGCTGTTCGGCGGTCGGATCGTCGTTGACCGAGGTGTCGGCGATGAACAGGGTGTGCTTGTCCAGCAGCAGCGCGTTGACCGTCGCGAAGACGTGCGTGTCGGGACGCCCGCTGATCACCTCGCGCAGGTGCCCGAAGTGGCGGTCGAAGCGGCCCACGAGGCCGCACAGCAGCGCGTCGGCATCGCCCAGGTGCACCATCAGCGCGGCGATGGTGGTGTTGGAGCGGCGCACCGTGGCCTTGGCCATGTCGGGCGTGACGCCGTCGCGCGCGTTGAGGCGGTGGTACGTCTCCCAGTACTGGCGGAAGCGCGTGTCGTCCTCGGGATTCACGACCTCGAAATCGCGCCCGGCCTCCAGGCGCAGCCCCGCGCGCTCGATGCGCGCGGCGATGACGGCGGGGCGGCCGACCAGGATCGGCTTGACCAGGCGCTCGTCGAGCGCGATCTGCACGGCGCGCAGCACGCGTTCGTCCTCGCCCTCGGCATAGACGACCCGCTTCGGCTGCTGGCGCGCGGCGCTGAACAGCGGCCGCATCAGCATGCCCGTGTGCGACACGAAGCGGTCGAGCGAGTGCACGTAGGCGTCGAAGTCCTTGATCGGACGCGTGGCGACGCCCGAGGCTTCGGCGGCCCTGGCGACGGCCGGCGCGATGCGCAGGATCAGGCGCGAATCGAATGGCGTCGGGATCAGGTAGTCCGGGCCGAAACGCAGCTCGCGGCCCGGGTAGGCGGCGGCCACCTCGGCCGAGATCTCGGCCTTGGCCAGGTCGGCGATCTCCTTGACGCACGCGACCTTCATCGCCTCGGTGATGCGCGTGGCGCCGCAATCGAGCGCGCCGCGGAAGATGTAGGGGAAGCACAGGACGTTGTTGACCTGGTTCGGATAGTCCGAGCGTCCGGTGGCGACGATGCAGTCCGGACGCACCGATTTCGCGAGCTCGGGCCGGATCTCCGGCTCGGGGTTGGCCAGCGCCAGGATGATGGGCCGGGGCGCCATGGACTTGACCATGTCCGCGCTGATCGCTCCGGCGGCGGAGCAGCCGAGGGCGACGTCCGCGCCTTCCATCGCGTCGGCCAGCGTGCGCATGGCCGTCGCCTTCTGGTAGCGCTTCTTGGACTCGTCGAGCTTGTCCTCGCGGCGGTCGTGGATCACGCCCTTGGAGTCGCACACGGTGACGTTGGCGCGGGTCACGCCCAGCTCCACCATCAGGTCCAGGCAGGCGATGGCCGCGGCGCCGGCGCCCGACACCGCGATCCGCACTGAGTCGATCTTCTTGCCCACCAGCTCCAGCCCGTTCAGCAGAGCCGCGGTGGAGATGATCGCGGTGCCGTGCTGGTCGTCATGGAACACGGGGATGTTCATGCGCTCGCGCAGCTTCTTCTCGATGTAGAAGCACTCGGGCGCCTTGATGTCCTCGAGGTTGACGCCGCCCAGCGTCGGCTCCAGCGCGGCGATGATGTCGACGAGCTTGTCGGGGTCGCGCTCGGCCAGCTCGATGTCGAACACGTCGATGCCGGCGAACTTCTGGAACAGGCAGCCCTTGCCCTCCATCACCGGCTTGCCGGCCAGCGGGCCGATGTCGCCCAGGCCCAGTACGGCGGTGCCGTTGGTGACGACGCCCACGAGGTTGCCGCGCGCGGTGAAGTCGTGCGCCAGTGCCGGATCGGCCTCGATGGCGAGGCAGGCGTAGGCGACGCCCGGCGAGTACGCCAGGGACAGGTCGCGCTGGTTGGACAGCGGCTTGGTGGGCGTGACCGCGATCTTGCCGCGCACCGGGCTGCGGTGGTATTCGAGGGCGGCGTCGCGCAGCGCTTGTTCGGCGGGCGACAGGGCGGCGGTGTTCTTTTCCATGGAAACTCCTTGCGGTCCCGGCATGGCCGCCGGGGGGGAAGGAATCTTGCCAGGGTTGTGTAACCACGTGGAAACCCTGTGGCCGAGAGCCCACGCGAATGGCGAAACAATCCTTCGCGCGTGGGAACGCAGCCTTCGCGTGGCCGCGTCCGGCGCCCGCCGATGTTTCACCCCGTTTGCGCGCGGCCAGCGTTCAACCGCCACCTGCCCCGAACAAGGAACCGGCGATGAACCCCAGACCCACCTCCATCCTGGCCACCGGCGCGCTGGCCGCGCTGCTGAACCTGGCCGCGAGCCCGGCCGCGCTGGCCGACGCCAACCTCGTGCGCGTGGACGTGCTCGACCGCGACAACGGCGGCGCCCTGCGCGTCTGGCGCGACCACGGCCGCCCGGTGGTCGCCGGCCGTCCCGGCTCGCGCTACAGCGTGCGCCTGGTCAACGACAGCGGCGAGCGCGTGCTCGCCGTGGTGGCCATCGACGGCGTCAACGTGATCTCCGGCGAAACGGCCGGCGTGGGCCAGCGCGGCTACGTGCTGGGCCCCTGGCAGCGCACCGAGATCACCGGCTGGCGCAAGAGCGACACCGAGGTGGCGGCCTTCGAGTTCACGTCGCTCGCCGATTCCTACGCCGCGCGCACCGGCCGGCCGCTGGACGTCGGCGTGATCGGCGTGGCCGTGTTCCGCGAGGCGGCGCGCATGGACGTCTCGCGCGACTTCCCGCCGCCCGTGCCGGCGGCCCCGCCCGCACCGCGCCAGGGATTCGCCGAGTCGGCCAAGGCCGCTCCGGAGCTGCGCGCGGCCGACGGCGCGGCGGCCGCCGCGGGCCGGTCGCAACCGCCGGACGCGGAGCGCCTGGGCACGGGCCACGGCGCGCGCGAGACCTCGGTGTCCCGCGTGGTCGCCTTCGAGCGCGCGTCGTCGCAGCCGGACCAGCGCATCGAGATCCGCTATGACAGCTACGAGAACCTCGTGGCCGCCGGCATCGTGCCGCCGCCGCGGATGGCAGACACGGCGCCGCGTCCGTTCCCGGCCGACCCCCAGCGCGGCTACGTCCCGGATCCCCCGCTGCGTTGAACCAGGCGCGATGCGTTGGCCCGGGCACGAGGCGTTAGCATCATGGCCCGTGCAGGCCCACCCCGACTCCGTCCCGCCCCTCGCGTTCGCGCGCGAGCAGGACGACGAGCGCGCGTGGGCCGATGCCGCGGCGGCCGACGCCGCGGCGCCGGCCGCCGACAGCGACGAGAACCTGATGCATGCCTTCGCGGGCGGCGACGCCGCCGCCTTCACCCGCCTGTACGACCGCCATGAGCGGGCGACGTGGCGCTTCATCCGCCACCGGCTCGGTGCGCGCCACGAGGGCGCGGCCGACGACGTTCTGCAGGAGACCTGGATCAGCGTGGCCAAGGCGGCGCCGCGCTACGTGGCCACCGCGCGCTTCACCACATGGCTGTTCACCGTGGCGCGCAACCGCGTGATCGACCACTTGCGCGCGCAGTCCAACGCGATGCTGTCCATCGACGCGCCGCTGGCGGGTGACGCCGGCGAGGACGACGGCGAACGCTGGGCCGACCGCGTGGCCGCCGATGCCGCCGATGGACCGCTGGCCCGCATCGAGTCGCGCCAGCAGGCCGAGGCCTTCCTGGAGGCGCTGGCGCAACTGCCCGACACGCAGCGCGAGGCCTTCGTGCTGCAGGCCGAAGGGGGCCTGAGCGTCGACGAGGTGGCCAGCGCCACGGGCGTGGGCGCGGAGACCGCCAAGACGCGGCTGCGCTACGCCCGGGCCAAGCTGCGCATGCTGCTGTCAGGATGGAGGACGACATGACCGCGCCGACCCCGGAGCGTCCGGACATGGCCGACGACCTCGACCAGGCCTACGCGCGGGCGCATGCGCTCGCCGGCGACGACCGCGGGCCGGCGGCGTCGGTGCGCGCCAACGTGCTGGCGGCCGCGCGCGAGGTGGCCGCGCAGGCCGAGGCGAAGCCGCCGCTCGTTCCGGTGGCGGCGCCGGTGTCCGATGTCGGGGGCGGGCGCGCCTGGGCGTGGAACCAGCTGTCCTGGCGCGTGCGCTCCGGCGCGACGTTCTGCGCGTTGGCGCTGGTCGGCCTGGCGGTGGTGCGCTTCGACGCGAGCCGGCACGACGCGGCGAACGTGATGGTGGCCGCCGCCGACTCGCCGCTGGCGGTGCGGGTGGTGCCGCCATCGCCCCCGCCGCCGCCCGCGGACATCCCGCCGCCGAAGGAGACGGCGCCGCCCGCCATCGCCGCCGAGCGGCAGGCGGCGCTGCCGGCCGCGCCGGTGGACGTCGCACCCGCCGCGGCCGCGCGCGAGAGGGACGACGCGGCCGGCCGCGACCCGGAACGCGTGGTCGCGCGCGCCAACGAGCGCGTGCGCGCGAAGGCAGCGCCAACGACCGGCGTGCGTCCCGATTCTCCGACGGTGGCCGCGCTGGCGGCGGCGCCACCGCCCATGTACGCGCCGGCTCCCGCGCCCGCGCCGGCGGAACCGCGTCTCGCGGCCGTCGCGCCGCCGGCTCCGGCTCCGGCTCTTCCGGAACCCGCCACCGTGATCGCACAGGCGGACAGGATGCAGCGCGTCGAGGTCACCGGCGCCCGCATCGGCTTCTCGAGCCTGGCCGGCGGCCAGGCGCCGGGCGGCTCGGCCGAGGCCGCGAAGAAGGCCTCGCCGGCCGCCGCCGGCTCGGCGATCGGCGCCGCGATGCGCGCGCGGCCCACGCCGCTGCACGTAGCCGCCGGCGCCGACGACGTCGAGGCGCTTGAGCGGCTGCTGGCCGACCCGTCCACACGCGTGGACGCCACCGACGCAGACGGCCGCACGCCGCTGCAGGTCGCGGTGAGGGCGGCCAACGCCCGCGCCGTGCGGATGCTGCTGGCCGCCGGGGCCGATCCCGACCATGCCGACTCGGCCGGCGCGACCCCGCGCAGCCTCGCGCGCACCGGACCCAGCGCCGAGATCGCCGCGCTGCTGGCCGTCCGCCGCTGAGGCGGGCCGCGCACGGCCTGTCCCCGTGAAGCGCCGGTCCGTCGCATGCCCCTGGGGCGGGTCACGGCCTGCCGTTAGAGTGCAAGCCTGGAAATGCCGCTTTTCGCCCGGAGTCCCTTCATGTTGTCCATCGCCTCGCTGACCCACGTCTACCCGAACGGAACCCGGGCGCTCGACGACGTGTCGCTGCAGATCCCGCCGGGCCTGTACGGGCTGCTGGGTCCCAACGGCGCCGGCAAGTCCACGCTGATGCGCTGCCTCGCCACGCTGCAGGTGCCCACGTCCGGCCAGATCCGCTTCGGCGACATCGACGTGCTGGCCGAGCCGCAGAAGCTGCGCGCGAAGCTGGGCTACCTGCCGCAGGACTTCGGCGTCTACCCGCGCGTGTCGGCCTACGACATGCTCGACCACCTGGCTGTCCTCAAGGGCCTCACCGCCGGCGGCCCGCGCAAGGAGACCGTGGAGGCGCTGCTGCAGCAGGTCAACCTGTGGGACGTGCGCAAGAAGGCCATCGCGGGCTTCTCGGGTGGCATGCGCCAGCGCTTCGGCATCGCGCAGGCGCTGATCGGCAGCCCGGAGCTGATGATCGTCGACGAGCCCACCGCCGGCCTCGACCCCGAGGAACGCAACCGCTTCAACAACCTGCTGGCCGAGATCGGCACCACGCGGGTGGTGATCCTGTCCACGCACATCGTCGACGACGTCACCGACCTGTGCTCGCGCATGGCCATCCTCGTGGGCGGCCGCATCGTCAGCGCCGGCACGCCCAACGGCCTGATCGAAAAACTGGAAGGCCGGGTCTGGACGCTCGCCGTCGAGCCCGAGGAACTGCCCGGGCTGCACAAGCAGTTCGACCTGATCTCCACGCACCTGCGCGGCGGCCGCACGGTCATCAACGTGCTGTCCGACGTCTCGCCCGATCCGCGCTTCAAGCCCGTGCAGGCCGATCTCGAGCAGGTCTATTTCTCGACCCTGCACGTGCACCGCAAGGCGAACGGCGTCGCGGCACACTGAAGACGATCGGACGCCCATCCATGTTCCGCTACATCGCCGCCTTCGAATGGCGCTACCAGGTCAAGAGCCCCGTCTTCTGGGTCGGCTGCCTGATCTTCTTCCTGATGGCCTTCGGCGCCACGGCCAGCGACAACGTGCAGATCGGCAGCATGGGCAACGTCCACAAGAACGCGCCCTACGCGATCGTGGAGATCCTGACCCAACTGGGCGTGTTCTCGATCTTCGTCACCATCGCGATGGTGGCCGGCGTCGTCGTGCGCGACGACGAGACCAACTTCGCCGCCATCATCCGCACCACCTCGGTCGACAAGGCCAGCTACCTCGGGGGCCGCTTCGTCGGCGCGGTGCTGGCGGCGCTGGTGGTGCTGGCGATGGTGCCGCTGGGCGTGGCCGTCGGCTCGGTGATGCCGTGGCAGGACTTCGAGAAGATCGGCCCGTTCATGCCGGGCGACTACGCCTACGCGCTGTTCGCCATCGAGCTGCCCACGCTGCTGATCACCTCGGCGCTGTTCTTCGCGCTGGCCACCGCCACGCGGTCGATGGCCTGGACCTACGTCTGCGCCGTCGGCCTGCTGGTGCTGTTCAAGATCGCCCGCACCGTCGCGGGCAACGACCCGGCGCTGGAGCACGTCGCCGCGCTGTTCGACCCGTTCGGCATCTCGGCGCTGGACTACGTCACGAAGTACTGGACGGCGTCGGAACGCAACACCACGCTGCCGACGCTCACCGGCGTGCTGCTGGCCAACCGGCTGCTGTGGAGCGCGGTCGCCTTCGTCGTGTTCGGCGTGGCCTACCGGGCGTTCGGGTTCGAGATGCGCTTCGAGAAGCCCTCTGGCGCGGGCGACGACGCGGGCGCGCCGCTCAAGACCGGCCGGCTCAGCCGCGCGCAGAGGGCGGCGCGCGCGCACCAGGCCGAGCTCGATGCGCTCGGGCAGGCGAACCCCGCCGGCGTGCGCGAGGTGCTCGCCGCCGACGCGCGGCGCCACTCGGTGGTGCTGCCCGCGATCCCGCCGGCCACCCCGGCCTCGGTTCGGGCGCAGCTGTGGGAGCTGACCAAGGTCGACATGGCCTTCGTGTTCCGCAGCCCGGCCTATGCGGTGCTCCTGGTCATCGCGCTGCTGCTGGCCGTGGGCAGCCTGCTCTACGCCGGCAACATCCTGGGGAGCCCGTCGTATCCGGTCACGCGCCTGATGGTGTCGGCGATGGCGGGGGCCTTCCTGTTCATGTCGTCCATCATCGCGATCTACTACTCGGGCGAGCTGGTCTGGCGCGACCGCGATCGCCGCATGCACGAGATCATCGATTCGACCGCGGCGCCCGACTGGACGCACCTGGTGCCCAAGACGCTCGCGATCGCGCTGGTCCTGCTGTCGACGGTGCTGGTGGGCGTCATCGCGGCCATCGGGTTCCAGGCGTGCTCCGGCTACTTCCGCTTCGAGATCGTCGCCTACCTGGCGTGGTTCGCCTGGCCGATGGCCGTCTTCGCGATCCAGATGGCCGTGCTGTCCACCTTCGTCCAGGTGCTGGTGCCGCAGAAATACATCGGCTGGGCGGTGATGCTGGTCTGGTTCGTCTCCACCATCACCCTCAACAACCTGGGCTTCGAGCACAACCTCTACAACTACGCGAGCTCGTCGGAGGTGCCGCTGTCCGACCTGAACGGCGTGGGCCGCTTCTGGATCGGCCAGGCCTGGTTCGAGCTTTACTGGAGCGCGTTCGGGATGATGCTGCTGGTGGCCACGCACGCGCTGTGGCGGCGCGGCGTCACCGTGGAACTGCGTCCGCGCCTGCGCCAGATGGGCCAGCACCTGCGCGGCCGCCCGGCGAAGGTGCTGGCCGTCTCGGCGGCGGTCTGGATCGCCTCGGGCACCTGGATCTTCTACAACACCAACGTGCTCAACGAGTACACCACCCAGCCCGAACGCGACCGGCGCGCGGCCGACTTCGAGAAGACGCTGCTGCCCTACGAGAAGGTGGTGCAGCCGCGCATCGCCGACGTCACGCTCGAGGTGGCGCTGTTCCCGCGCGCCGCGCGCGCGATCACGCACGGACGCTACACGCTGGTCAACCGCAGCGCCCAACCAATCGGCGAGCTGCACCTGCAGTGGGCGCAGGACCTGAAGCTCGACGCCATCGACTTCCCCGGCGCGACGGTCAAGACCGACTATCCGCGCTTCCATTACCGCATCTACGCGCTGGCCGCGCCGCTGCAGCCCGGGGAACAGCGCACGCTGGGCTTCACCACCACGCTGGAGCAGCGCGGCTTCGTCAACGGCCGGCCGCTCACCGCCGTGGTGCCCAACGGCTCGTTCGTCAACAACATGGAGATCACGCCGTCGGTGGGCTTCGCGCGCCACGGCCTGCTGGAAGAGCGCGCCAAGCGCCGCAAGTACGGCCTGCCCGCCGAGCTGCGGCCGCCCAAGCTGGAGGACGACTCGGCGCGCCAGTTCAACGAGTTCCTGCATGACAGCGACTGGGTCACCTCCGACATCACCGTCACCACCGACGGCGACCAGACCCCCATCGCGCCGGGCCGCACGATCAGCGACACGGGCCCGAGCAAGGATCGCGACGCGCGCCGCACGGTGCACTTCCGCAGCGATGCGCCGATCAACCAGTTCTTCTCGATCCAGTCGGGCCGCTACGACATCCGGCGCTCGGTGTGGCACGCGCCGGCCACGGACAGCCAGCCGGCGCACGACGTCGACCTGGCCGTGTACCACGCGCCCGGCCACGAGTTCAACGTGGACCGCATGCTGGCCGCGATGAGCGAATCGCTCGCGCTGTACAGCAAGGAGTTCACGCCCTACCAGTTCGGTCAGGCCCGCATCATCGAGTTCCCGGCCTACGCCGCGTTCGCGCAATCGTTCGCCAACACGATCCCGTTCTCGGAGAGCATCGGCTTCATCCAGCACTGGAAGGATCCGACCAAGATCGACGTGGACACCTACGTGACCGCCCACGAGATCGGACACCAGTGGTGGGGCCACCAGCTGGTGCCGTCCGACCAGCAGGGCGCGTCCATGCTGGTGGAGACCTTCGCGCAGTACTCGGCGCTGCTCGTGATGGAGCAGCACTACGGCAAGGACCAGGTGCGCCGCTTCCTGAAGTACGAGCTCGACCACTACCTGCGCTCGCGCGGCGGCGCCGTGCTGGAGGAACTGCCGCTGGATCGCGTCGAGGATCAGCTGTACATCTACTACAACAAGGGCTCGGTGGCGATGTACTGGGCCAAGGAGGCGCTGGGCGAGGACGTGGTCAACCGCGCGATGCGCAAGCTGCTGGCGCAATACGCGTTCAAGGGCGCGCCGTACGCCAACACCACCGACTTCCTGAAGATCCTGCGCGCCGAGGCCGGCCCGGCCAACGACCAGCTCATCACCGACCTGTTCGACAAGATCACCATCCTCGACCTCAAGGCCGCCAACGCCACGGCCAAGCCGCTGCCCGGCGGCAAGTACGAGGTGTCGTTCGACGTCTTCGCCCGCAAGTACTACGCGGACGGCTCCGGCCGCGAGACCGAGGCGCCGATGAACGAGCAGGTGGAGGTGGGCGTGTTCTCGGCCAAGCCGGGCGACAAGGACTTCGACGCGTCCAAGGTGCTGCTGCTGCACAAGGTGCCCGTCCACGGGCCCCCGATGCCCGTCACCGTGGTGGTGGACAGCCGCCCGACCTGGGTCGGCATCGACCCGTACAACAAGCGCATCGACCGCAACTCCGACGACAACCTCACCCCGGTCGACGCGCCCAAGTAAAGCGGCGCCTTCCGCCGCGCGGACGCCTCGCAAAGTCTCGTTACCGTCGCGCTGGCGCCTTGCGTTCGGAACCGTCGCCCCGATGTGGGACGATTGGCGTCCGGGCGCGTGGGCGCCGACGAGGGTTCGATGAACGGGTTGTGGGTGGTTTCCGTCGTGACGCACGCCTGGGTGGCGTTGCGTCTCCTGCCGGGCGTCTGGACGGCGGCGGGCGCGCCGTCGGCGTGGCTGCTGGGCGTCCTGCTGGCCGTCTCGGCCGCGCTGGTGCCGCTGGCCATGCGCCGGCGCCAGGGCAAGCGCACGCCGGAGCAGATCCAGCGCAGCGACATGCTCGCCTGGGCCAGCCTCACGCTGATGGGGCTGTTCTCGTCGCTGTTCGTGCTCACGCTGGTACGCGACGGGGTCGAACTGGTGCTGTGGCTGGCCGGGCTGGTGGGCGCGCCCAAGGTGCCGGCCCACTGGATCGAGCTGAGCAGCTGTGCCGTCGTGGGGCTGGCCCTGCTGGCCACGCTGCTGGGGCTGTACGGCGCGCGCAAGCCGCCACGAGTCAAGATCGTGGACATTCCGCTGAAGGACCTGCCGCCGGCGCTGCACGGCTTCAAGATCGCGCAGATCTCGGACATGCACATCGGCCCCACCATCAAGCGCCCGGCCATGAAGTACGTCGTGGCCACGATCAACCGGCTCGAGGTGGACGCGGTGGCCATCACCGGCGACCTGGTCGACGGCAACGTCTACGAGCTCTCGCGCCACGTGGCGCCGCTGGCCGGGCTGCGCTCGCGCCACGGCACCTTCTTCGTCACGGGCAACCACGAGTACTACTCCGGCGTGCATCCCTGGCTGAAGTACCTGCCCACGCTGGGCGTCCGCGTGCTGATCAACGAGCACGTGATCCTGCTGCACCACCACGCGCCCATCGTGCTGGCCGGCGTCACCGACTTCTCCGCCGCGAGCTACGACACCAGCCACCGCACCGACGTCGCGCTGGCCATCACCGGCGCGCCGCGCGCCGCCGTCAAGGTGCTGCTGGCGCACCAGCCGCGCAGCGCCCCGGCCGCCGAGGCCGCCGGCTTCGACCTGCAGATCTCCGGCCACACCCACGGGGGACAGTTCCTGCCCTGGAACTTCTTCGTGCGCCTGCAGCAGCCGTTCACGGCAGGCCTGCACCGCGTCAACGACATGCTGGTCTACGTCAGCCGCGGCACCGGCTACTGGGGCCCGCCCAAGCGCCTCGGCGCGGCGTCGGAGATCACGCTGCTGCGGCTGGTGACGGCCACCGGCCCGCTGCGTCGCTGACGAGGCGTGCCAAGCGAGAACCCCACATGAAAACTGTCCACCACCCGCTCACGCAGAACACGCCCGGCGTGTCCATCGAACTCCAGAGCCTGCACTACGGCACGCCCGGCCGCGGCCCCAAGGCCACGCTGCAGGCCGCGCTGCACGCCGACGAGGTTCCCGGGCTGCTGGTGGCCCACCACCTGCGCGCCCGCCTGGCCAGGCTCGAGGCCGAGGGGCGCATCCTCGGCGAGGTCGTGCTGGTGCCGGTGGCCAATCCGATCGGCTTGGCGCAGCGCGTGCTTCAGTCGGTGGAGGGCCGATTCGATCTCGCCAGCGGCGAGAACTTCAACCGCCACTACGCCGACCTGTTCGACACGGTCGTCAAGCGGGTCGACGGCAAGCTGAACGGCGACGCGGCGCACAACGTCGCGCTGATCCGCTCCGCCTTGCGCGAGGGCGCCGCCGCGCTGCCGGAACACAGCGCGCTCGAGAGCCTGCGCCGCACGCTGCTGGGTCTGAGCATCGACGCCGACATCGTCCTGGACCTGCACTGCGACAGCCAGGCCGTGATGCACCTGTACACCGAGACCTCGGTGTGGCCGCGGGTGGAGCCGCTGGCGCGCTTCCTGGGCGCGCGGGCGGCGCTGCTGGCCGAGGTGTCGGGCGATCATCCGTTCGACGAGGCCTGCTCCACGATCTGGCCGCGCCTGGCCGCGCGCTTCGGCGCCGCCACGCCCATCCCCAGCGCCTGCGTGGCGGTCACCGTGGAACTGCGCGGCGAGGCCGACGTGGCGCACGAGTGGGCCGAGCGCGACGCGCAGGCGCTGATCGACTACCTCGCCTGGCAGGGCGTGATCGCGGGCGCGCCGGCGCAGTTGCCGCCCGCGCTGTGCGAGGCCACGCCGCTGGCCGGTTCCATCCCCGTGAACGCGCCGCACGGCGGCGTGGTCGTCTACCTGAAGGAGCCTGGCGCGCTGGTGGCCGCGGGCGATCGCCTGGCCGACCTCGTCGAGCCGCTGACGGGCCAGGTGACGCCGCTGCTGAGCCCGGTGGACGGCGTGTTCTACGCACGCGAGACCCGCCGCTTCGTGCCCGCGGGTGCGGGCGTGCTGCGCGTGGCCGGGCGCGCGGCGCTGCGCCAGGGCAACCTGCTCACCGCCTGAGACGGGCGCTGCCGCAATCGCGTCTGCGCGGCCTCCCGGAGGCTATGCTCGCCAACTTCCCCTTGCAGGGCCTCGCGCATGCGCATCGAGATCGAACCCGGCGTCCGCCTCTACGTCGACGTCGAAGGCAGCCAGTTCGTGCCCGACGGACCCACGCTGCGCGAGAAGCCCGCGCTCGTGCTCCTGCACGGCGGCCCCGGCTTCGACCACTCCAGTTTCCGGCCGTACTTCGGCCGCGTGGCCGACATCGCGCAGGTGATCTACGTGGACCACCGCGGCCACGGCCGCAGCGACCGGCGCCCGCGCGAGGAGTGGACGCTGGACACCTTCGCCGACGACGTCGTGCGCCTGTGCGACGCGCTGGGCATCGTCAAGCCCATCGTGCTGGGCCAGTCCTTCGGCGGCTTCGTGGCGCAGCGCTACATCGAGCGCCATCCCGGCCACCCGTCCAAGGTGATCCTGTCCAGCACCTCGCCGCACATGCGCCAGGATCGCAAGGAGGCGATGTTCGCGAAGCTCGGCGGCCCGGCCGCGGGCGAGTCGTGCCGGCGCTTCTGGAACGATCCGGGTCCCGCCACATGGGACGACTACGGCGTGCATTGCCGCCACCTGTACAACACCACGCCGCAGGATCCGGACGTCGGCGCGCGCACCCTCCACGAGTTCGACATCCTCTACGCGTCGGCCTCCGGCGAGCAGCGCGCGATGAACCTGCTGCCGGGCCTGGCGAAGGCGCAGTGTCCCGTGCTGGTGATGGTGGGCGAGCAGGATCCGGTGTGCCCCGTGGCCGACGCCCAGGACATCGCCGCCGCGTTGCCGCCGCAGTGGATGCAGTACCGCGCGTTCCCGGACGTGGGCCACGGCGCGTGGCGCGACGACGCCGACGCGGCCTTCGCCGAGCTGCGCCGCTTCATCCTGGAGTGACCCCGGCCGGGCATGCGGACGTCCGCGAGCCGCACAATAGAGGCATGAAATTCATCTCCCTTCGTGTGCGCAACGCCATCCTCATGCACGGATACACCTCCGACAACCGCGAGATCGTCGAGGAGTTCAAGGACGAGGCCTTCATCGACAAGCTCATCGCCGTCGACCGCATCCAGTCGCTCACCGAGAAGTACCTGCTGGTCACGTCGTCGCACGGGCGGGTGATGTACTGGGAGTTCGACGAGACGCTGGCGTCGGTTCAGGCCCGGCTTGCCGCGGCGGGACTGGTGGTCGCATGATGGCGCGATGAACGCCATCCAGGATGAAGTCACCGCCGCCGCCGATCGCGCGGTCGCGTCGCTGCAGTCGCGCGCCGGCGGTCGTCTCGACTTCTCGGTGGCGAGCCTGGCCGCCGTCGACGAGATGCTGGCCGAGGCCTCGGCCTACGTCACCGACCTGGACGAGGCCGTGGTCACGGGACTCGTGCAGCAAGTCGGCTGCTACGTGCTGGAGGTGGGCCGGCGCGCGTTCGGCGGCGAGTACTTCTGGCACGAGGAGGGCGAGCAGCCCATCCTCGTCGTGGGCGAGCCTGATGCGCACGTGGCGCTGATGACCTGGAGCAAGGTCGTCGGCCGCCTCACGGGCGACGAAGGCGACGACATCGTGTTCTTCTTCGAGGGCTTCGCCGCGAAGGCCGCGGCGCCGGAGCCGGGCACGAAGGTGCTGTTCCTCTAACGCTGCTGGCCCGCGAGCGCCCGGTAGATCATCAGCGAGGCGTGCGCGTCGTTCGCCGCGTACTGCAGTTGCTGCGGGCTCAGGTTGGGGCTCGCCCAGTTGGAGGTCGTCGCCTTCCTCGATTTCGGCAGGCGTTGGCCCAGGACGACCGCCACGGCCGTCTTGAGGCCCACCGCCTGCTTGAAGCCGAGGCGCCGCACCATGAACGACAGGTCGATCGCCTTGCCCAGCCGCAGGCCCAGCTTGCGATGCAGCTGCGGCCGGTCCGAGTCCAGGCCGAACCCGACCCGGACGATGTCGTCGGACTCGATCATGGCGCGCAGGAATTCCGCCGTGCCCGGCGTGGCCGGCTGCACGATGAAGGCGTCGTCGGACGTGGCGAACTGGATCACGTCGGGGCCGGTCTGCGGCGAGCCCGCGGTGAACACCGGCTTGCTCTCGGTGTCGAAGCCCACGTGCACCGCCGCGCGCAGCTGGCGTTCGGCGAACGCCAGCTGCTCAGGCGTCTTCAACACGTGGATGCGGGTGGGCGGCAGGGCCGCGTAGGCGGGCAGGGCGGCGATCTGTTCGCTGGTGGGACGCTCGAGCGTTCGGGGTCTGTCCATGGATCGAGTATGCCCCGCGGGCCCGCCCATGGACCGATGGTCACGGCTCCGGCCGGTGGCACACCGCCTCGATGTTGTGCCCGTCCGGCCCGATCACGAACGCCGCGTAGTAGTTCGCGTGATAGCGCGGCCGCAGTCCCGGCGGCCCGTTGTCCCTGCCGCCGGCCTCCAGCGCGGCGCGGTGGAACGCGTCGACCTCCGCGCGCGTCGCGGCCGTGAACGCGATGTGCAGCGGCGCCGGCTTCTCGTCGGCCTGGAACAGGCACAGCGACGCGTCGGCCCGTCCGACGAGTTCGATGCCGTAGGCCGGCACGCCCTCGGCGCCGGCCGTGACGCCCAGCGGCGCCAGCGCCGCGAGGAAGAACGTCTTGCTCGCGGCGTAGTCGCTGGTTCCGAACTTCACGTGGTCGAACATGGCTTTTCCTGATGGGCAGGCCTGCCCCAAGGCGCACGGCAATGTGAGCCTCCGCCGGCCTGGATGCGGGATTTTGTCCTACGCCCCGAACTGGCCTGGGCCGACACCATGCGGCCGCGGCCGGTGGGAAAGTAGCACCATGCCGAACGACATCGGACACAGAACTCGAACAACATCCGATGTCGACCCCCCAGCTATCGCGCAGGACCGCGCCCCAGTGCGGCGCGAGGCTCTCTAGCCCGGTTCACGCGATCGATTCGTCGGTCGCATCAACTTCAAGACGGACTCCAGCGCCCGGACATCCAGTGCATGTCCGGGCGCTGGCGTTTCAGCGCGTTACTAGACATGGATGAAGCGCCCGCCGCCGAACGACCAGTTCTCCCAGGTCGTCTCCTTGAAGACCAGCATCACGTCGTCGGGATCGAGGCCAGGCGACTGGCGCAGCGCGTCGATGAGGTCGACCGCGATCTTGCGCTTGACCTTCACGCTGCGTCCCACCGACAGCAGCACCTCGATCAGCACGAAGTCGTCCGTGCGCGGCGTGGCCAGGTCGGGGTAGCTCGCGTCGTAGCGGAAGTCTTCGGGCGACAGCTCGAGCACGCGGTGGAAGCGATCGGCGACCGGCACGCCCGAGGCCACCAGCGCGCTGTGCACGCCGTTGAGCACGGCCGACTTGAACGCGGCGTCCTTGCCGCGCCGTACCGTGAGCGTCACCAGGGGCATGGCGCGGCTCCGTCAGAGATGATCGGAGGACTCGAGGCCCACGGGCCGCGAGTCGTAGCCGGCGTCCACAAGCGCTTGCTGCAGCACGAAGCGGTCGAGGTCGGAGCGCACACGGACCCGCTTGGTGCCGAGATCGACGTCCACGCTTGCGGCCGGATCGAGGGCGTGGATCGCGATGGTGACCGAGTTGACGCATTGCGCGCAGCTCATTCCTTCTACATGGAATTCGGGCATGAGGTTCTCCTGGTGGAACGATGAGACAGTGTCGCTCGCTTGGATGATGCCGGCCGGCAGGCTCCCGGTCGTCCCCTGATGGCGCGCGGGTTTGACCTGGCGCAAGTCGTTCCGATATATCCCTTCGCGTGGGGTTTTTCCAATCTGCGCAGATCGTTACAGGCAGACCAGTCGACACTGGCGGTTCCCTGCGTTTCAATTCCCGACGATGTCTTCCTTGCCCTCCATTCCCGCTCTGCCCGCTCGCCAGGACTGGTCGTTTCCGGTCGGGGGCATGTCCTGCGCCGCGTGCGCCGGCCGCGTCGAGCGCGCGCTGCGGACCGTGCCGGGCGTGGCCGAGGCCAGCGTCAACATCGCCACCGAGATCGCCACCGTGCGCGCCGACGCGCCGCTGGCCTTCGCAGGGCTGGAGGCGGCCGTGCGCAAGGCCGGCTACGCGGCCCGCGCGCCGGAGCTGCCGGCGCCGCCGCCGGAGTCGGCGGCCCGGGCGTGGCGGCCGGTGATCATCGCCGTCGCGCTGTCGGCGCCGCTGCTGCTGCCGATGCTGGCGTCGTTCGCGGGCCTCGCGTGGAGCCTTCCGGCGTGGGTGCAGTTCCTGCTGGCCACGCCGGTGCAGTTCTGGCTGGGCGCGCGCTTCTACGCCGGCGCGTGGCGCGCCCTGCGCGGCGGCGGCGCCAACATGGACGTGCTGGTCGCGCTCGGCACCTCCGCCGCGTACGGCCTGAGCCTGTACGAGTGGTGGGCGGCCGCGCGCATGCCGGGCATGGCGATGAGCCACCTCTATTTCGAGGCCGGTGCCGTCGTCGTCACGCTGGTGCTGCTGGGCAAGCAACTCGAGGTGCGGGCCAAGCGCCAGACCACGCAGGCGCTGCGCGCGCTGCAGGCGCTGCAGCCGGACACCGCGCGCGTACGGCGCGACGGCGTCGATGCCGACGTCGCGATCGCGCAGCTGCGCGTCGGCGATCGCCTCGTGGTGCGGCCCGGCGAGCGCTTCGCCGCCGACGGCCGCGTGGCCGAGGGCGAGAGCCATGTCGACGAGTCGCTGATCACCGGCGAGAGCCTGCCCGTGGCGCGCCGGCCGGGCGAGCACGTCACCGGCGGCGCGATCAACGGCGAGGGCCTGCTGCTGGTCGAGGTCACGGCCGTCGGCGCCGAGTCCACGCTGGCGCGCATCGTGCGCCTGGTCGAATCGGCGCAGGAGAAGAAGGCGCCCATCCAGCACCTGGTCGACCGCGTCAGCGCCGTCTTCGTGCCCGTGGTGTGCGTCGCCGCGCTCGCCACGCTGCTGGGGTGGGGCCTGGCCACCGGCGACTGGCAGCGCGCGGTGCTCGACGCCGTGGCCGTGCTGGTGATCGCGTGCCCCTGCGCGCTGGGGCTGGCCACTCCTACCGCGCTGATGGTAGGTACCGGCGTGGCGGCGCGCCACGGCATCCTCATCAAGGACGCCGAGGCGCTGGAGATCGCGCACGACGTCTCGGTCGTGGCGTTCGACAAGACCGGCACCCTCACTGAAGGCCGGCCGATGCTGGTGGCTTGCGTGGCCGTCGACGGCGACGCGGCGCGCCTGCTGGCACTCACGGCGGCGCTGCAGTCGGGCAGCACCCATCCGCTCGCGCGCGCCGTGCTGGACATGGCGCGCGGCACCAACGCGCGCGTGCCCGCCGCGAGCGCGCAGCGCGCGGTGCCGGGCAAGGGCGTGGCCGCGCGCGTGCGCGCGCCGGCCGATCCGCGCACCGCGGCCGAGGCGCGGCTGGCCGAGGCCATCACCGCCAGCGTGATCATGAGCGCGCGCCAGAGCGCCGGCCTGGCGCCGGGCACGGGCCTGGCGCCCGAGGTCGACGGCGACCTCGAGCCGGCGGGCCGCGAACTTGACCTGCGCCTGGGCAGCGCGCGCTGGATGGCCGAGCTGGGCGTGGATCTCTCGCCGCTGTCCGAGCGGGCCACCGAGCTGCAGGCCCTGGGCCGCACGGTGTCGTGGCTGGCCGACGTGTCGAACGACGCGCCCGAGCTGCTGGGCCTGGTGGCCTTCGGCGACCGGCTGCGCGACGGCGCCATCGAGGCCGTGCAGCGCCTGCAGGCCGACCACCTGAGCACCGTGATGATCAGCGGCGACGGCCGCGCCAGCGCCGAGGGCGTGGCGCAGCTGCTGGGCATCACCGAGGTGCATGCCGAGGTGCTGCCGGGCGAGAAGGCCTCGCTGCTCGCGTCGCTGCGATCGCTGGCCGGCACCGAGCATCGCCGTGGCCGGGGCCCGGTGCGCGTGGCGATGGTGGGCGACGGCCTCAACGACGCGCCGGCGCTGGCCGCGGCCGACGTGGGCATCGCGATGGCCTCGGGCACCGACGTCGCCATGGAGGCGGCCGGCATCACGCTGATGCGCCCCGATCCGCGGCTGGTGGCCGACGCGCTGGACATCTCGCGCCGCTGCGTGGCCAAGATCCGCCAGAACCTGTTCTGGGCCTTCGCCTACAACGTGGCCGGCATCGGCCTGGCCGCCGCGGGCCTGCTCAGCCCGATGGTGGCGGGCGCCGCGATGGCGTTCAGCAGCCTCAGCGTGGTGACGAATGCGCTGATGCTGAGGCGCTGGAAGGCGACGCCGGCGCGCGCCGCCTGAGCGACATCACTGCCGGGTCGCTGCCTCGGCCTGGGTGAAGAACTGGAAGATGCCGTCCTCGCTCATGCTGCGCGCGTCGGCGAGCTCGCCGGCCCGGGTCATGAACAGCACCTTGTTGTCGGGCGACACGATCACGGCCGACGGGATGCCCTTCTTCGTCGCGTTGCCGTAGGCGGTGCTGACGTCGACGTTGTGGTCGAAGTGGCCCACGTCCACCTTCACCACTTTGAACTTCTTCATCAGCTCCGCGTTGCGGCCCGTCTTGAGCGCGGCGTCGAGCGCGCGGCAGTCGGGGCACCAGTTCGCGCCGAAGATCAGCAGCACCGGCTCCCTGGCCGCGGCGGCGTCGTGCAGCGCGGCGGCGATCTGCGCCTTGGCGTCGGCGGCCTCGTCGTAGGGGCGGTCGGCGGCGGCGGCGAGGGTCGCGCTCAGCGCCAGGGCGAGGGGCAGGAGGAGCTTCTTCATGACGGGATGATGCCATCGGCACCTGAAGCGTCGGCCCGGGAATGAAAAAAGCCCCACCGAAGCGGGGCTTGCAAGACGCTCGGACGCGCTGGATCCGTTCACAGGTTCTCAAGCAGTGGCGCGATGGCCGACCACCGTCACGTGCTGCACGGCGACGTGCGCCTGCCCGTAGGGCGCCATGGCCAGGGCATCCGCCGCCGCGTACTGGTGCGTCGCGAGGCCGTTCACGCCGGCGACGATGGCCAGGCTCATGAGGGCGGACAGGGCGAGGGCGGCGAACTGGGCGGTGGTCTTGGTCATGGTGGGCTCCTGGTGTCGGGTGGTTCGGTCCGGATCCGTTTCGTGATCCGATGTGTGAACTCTAGGAGCGTGGCATCGCCTCGCAAACGGGCTTGCGACGAGCCGCATCGAGCCCGGCGCCAGGTGCAATTCCGGCCGACGGACCGTCAGCCGGCCCGCCCCTGCGGCGCAAACGCACGCGCCGCATTCGCGCGGATCACCTCCAGGAAGCGCCGCAGCCGCGCGGGATGGAAGCGCGCCTGCGGGTAGACCAGATACACCGGCAGCGGCGCGGCGCGCCAGCGCGGCGCCAGGTGCACGAGGCGGCCCTGCGCGATGTCGTCGGCCACCAGCCAGGCCGAGGCGATCGCCGCGCCGACGCCGCTGACGGCCGCGGTGCGCAGCGCGTAGAGGCTGTCGGTGCTCATGCGCGGCGCGATGGGCACGCGCGCCTCGCGGCCGTCGTTCAGCGAGGTGAGCGCGAGTTCGGTGCGGTAGTACGGCCGCAGCGCGAGCCACGGGATGTCGGCGAGGTGCTCGGGCTGCAGCGCCGCCGGCAGCCGGGCCGCGAGCGCCGGGGCTGCCACCACGATGCGCGGCACCTCCGCGAGCTTGACGGCGACCACGCCCTGGTCGTCGATCTGGCCCACCTGGATCGCGCAGTCGATGCCTTCGGCGATGAAGTCGGGACGCCGGTCGTGCAGCAGCCATTCGACGTTGACGCGCGGGAAGCGCGCCAGGTACTCGGCCAGCGGCGCCACGAGCTGCTGCTGGCCGAACGCGTGCGGCGCGATCACGCGCAACGTGCCTTCGGGCTCGTCGCCGGCGCCGCGCAGGTCGGCCTCGAACGCGTGCCACTGCGCGAGCAGCTCGCGGGCGCGCTCCAGGCAGCGCGCGCCGTCCTCGGTGAGCGTCATCGAGTGCGTGGAACGGCGCAGCAGGCGCACGCCCAGCGAGCGTTCCAGCGCCTGCAGGCGGCGGCTGATCGTGGGCTGGGTGGTGCCCAGCTGCGCGGCGGCCGCCGACAGGTTGCCGGCCTCGACGATGCGCACGAAGGTCTCCATCAGCTCGAAGCGGTCGGCGGAGGTGGTGGACTTGGTCATACGTCAAGGGTATAGCAATTGTTCTCCCCACGGGCCTACTCACCTGAGGGCTGCCTCGCGAGAATGCAGCCATTCCCCCGAGACTTCCGACAACTCCCATGTCCACCATTCATACCACGCATGCATCGGCCGAACCGGCCGCCCACCCGCTGACGCTGTCTCTGGTCGGCCTGCTGGCGGCCGGCGCCGGCCTGTCGGTGGCCGCGCTGTACTACAGCCAGCCGATGCTGGGCGAGCTGGGCGCCGACATCGGCGCCTCGGCGCGCGAGATCGGCCTCGTGCCGACGCTCACCCAGCTCGGCTACGCGGCCGGCATCTTCTTCCTGGCGCCGCTGGGCGACCGCTTCGACCGCCGCCGCATCATCCTGGTCAAGGCCGCCGCGCTGGTGGTGGCCCTGCTGGCCGCGGGCGCGTCGTCGGCCATCGGCCTGCTGCTGGTCGCCAGCCTCGCCGTGGGCCTGGCCGCGACGATGGCGCAGGACATCGTGCCCGCCGCCGCCACGCTGGCCCCCGAGGCCCGGCGCGGCAAGATCGTCGGCACCGTGATGACGGGCCTGCTGCTGGGCATCCTGCTGTCGCGCGTGGTGAGCGGGTTCGTCGCCGCGCACTTCGGCTGGCGCGCGATGTTCGTCGCCGCGGCCGTGAGCATCGCCGCCTTCGCCGCGGTCGCGGCGCGCGCGCTGCCGCGCTTCAGGCCGACGACGCACCTGCACTACGTCGCGCTGCTGGGCTCGTCGGCGCAGCTGTGGCGGCGCCATGGCGCGCTGCGCCGCGCGGCGCTCGCGCAAGGCCTGCTGGCCGTCGGCTTCAGCGCGTTCTGGTCGACGCTGGCGGTGATGCTGCATTCGTCCACGTGGCACCTGGGCAGCGCGGCCGCTGGCGCGTTCGGCCTGGCCGGCGCGGCCGGAGCGCTCGCCGCGCCGGTGGCGGGCCGCCTGGCCGACACGCGTGGCCCGGAGCTCGTCACGCGCCTGGGCACCAGCCTGGCCGCCGTCTCGTTCCTCGTGATGGCCGCCGGCGGCCTGCTGCCCGTCGAGTGGCAGCTGTGGGTGATCGGCGTGGGCGCGGTGGGCTTCGACCTCGGCGTGCAGGCCACGCTCGTGTCGCACCAGACCATCGTCTACGGAATCGACCCGGGCGCGCGCAGCCGCCTGAACGCGCTGCTGTTCACGGGCATGTTCATCGGCATGTCCAGCGGCGCGGCGCTCGGCAGCCTGGCGCTGGCGCAATGGGGCTGGCCCGGCGTGATGCTGCTGGCGGCCGGCGGTGCGATCTCCGCGCTGATCGTGCGCTTGTGGCCCTCGCGCAAGCCGGCGTAGCCTCCAGGAATGCGGCGGCGCAACACGCTGTTTCGCGGAGATAGGCACAATGCCGCCTCGCGCCGCGTCGGCGTCCCGGCAACGGGGCGCCGGGCGGCCTTCCGTTTCAGAGGACCTCCCCATGAGCGCCCATTCCAGCCCTTCCGCCTCGTCCACCCGAGCCGCCGTCACCCTGCCCAAGCTGCGCGAGATGCGCGCCCGCGGCGAGAAGATCGCCATGCTCACCTGTTACGACGCAACGTTCGCGCAGGTGCTGGACGAGGCGGGCGTCGACACGCTGCTGGTGGGCGATTCGCTGGGCAACGTGCTGCAGGGCCGCACCAGCACGCTGCCGGTGACGCTGGCCGACACGGCGTACCACACCGAGTGCGTGGCCCGCGTGCAGCCGGCCGCCTGGCTGATCACCGACATGCCGTTCGGCAGCTACGAGAACGGCAAGGGCGCGGCGCTCGATTCGGCGGTCGCGCTGATGCGTGCCGGCGCCCGCATGGTCAAGATCGAGGGCGGCGGCTGGACGGCCGAGATCGTGGCCCACCTGGTGGCGCGCGGCATCCCCGTGTGCGCGCACCTGGGCCTGACGCCGCAGCGCGTACATGCGCTGGGCGGCTACCGAGTGCAGGGCCGTGAGGGCGACAGCGGCGCCGTGTTGAGGCGCGAGGCGTGCGAGCTGTCCGAGGCCGGCGCCGCGATGATGGTGCTCGAGATGGTGCCGGCCGCGCTCGCCACCGAGGTCACCAACGACAACCCCGAGCTGATGACCATCGGCATCGGCGCGGGCGGCGGCACGTCGGGCCAGGTGCTGGTGCTGCACGACATGCTGGGCCTGGGCGCCGGCCGCAAGCCGCGCTTCGTGCGCAACTTCATGGCCGAGGGCGGCTCGATCGCATCGGCCATCGTCCGCTACGTGGCCGCGGTCAAGGACGGCTCGTTCCCGCAAGCCGACGTCCATACTTACTGATATGCGTATGCAAGTGATCCACACCATCGCCGACCTGCGCGCCGTACTCGCCGGCTCCACGAAGACGGCGCTCGTGCCCACGATGGGCAACCTGCACGAGGGCCACCTGGCGCTGGTGCGCGAGGCCGCGCTGCACGGCTTCCCGGTGGTCGCGACGATCTTCGTCAACCGCCTGCAGTTCCTGCCGCACGAGGACTTCGACCAGTACCCGCGCACCCTGGAGCGCGACTGCCAGCTGCTGGAGGCGGCAGGCTGCGACATCGTGTTCGCGCCCAACGAGGCCGAGCTCTATCCCGAGCCGCAGGCCTACAAGGTGACGCCGCCCGCGGCCATCGGCGACCTGCTCGAAGGCGAATTCCGCCCCGGCTTCTTCACCGGGGTGTGCACCGTGGTGATGAAGCTGTTCCAGTGCGTGCAGCCCGCGGTGGCCGTGTTCGGCCAGAAGGACTACCAGCAGCTGATGGTGATCAAGGGCATGGCGCGCCAGCTCGCGCTGCCCATCGAGGTGATCGGCGCCCCGACGATCCGCGCCACCGACGGCCTGGCGCTGTCGTCGCGCAACGGCTACCTCAGCGCCGACGAGCGCGCCGAGGCCACCTCGCTCGCGCGCGCGCTGCGCGCGATCGCGGCCGCGCTGCGCGAGGGCGCGCGCGACGTGGGTGCCGTCGAGCGCGAGCAGGCGGCCGCGCTCGAGGCACGCGGCTGGAAGACCGACTACCTCACGGTGCGCCGCCGCGCCGACCTGCTGCCGCCCACGGTCGACGACCTGGCCGCGAGGACGCCGCTGGTCGCGCTGGCCGCGTCGCGCCTGGGCAAGACGCGCCTGATCGATAACCTCGAGATCGATCTCTAGAACGACTTTTCGAGCTCGTCGATCAGCGAGCCGACGTAGGCCACCGCGTCGTGGATCGGCGCCGGCGTGCTCATGTCGAGCCCGGCCAGCTGCATCAATTCCAGCGGCTTGCGCGTGCCGCCCGCGTGCAGCACCTGCAGCCAGCGCTGCACGGCCGGGGCGCCTTCCTCGGCGACCCGGACGCCCATCGCGGTGGCCGTGACCAGACCCACCGAATACGTATAGGGGTACAGCCCCATGTAGTAGTGCGGCTGGCGCATCCAGGTCATGCGCGCGCCGTCGTCGATCTCCACGGCGTCGCCCCAGAACTCCTGCAGCACCTCGCCCTTGGTGCGGTTCAGCAGCGTGGCGGTGACGGCCTGGCCGGCCTCGGCCATCGCGTAGACCCGGTGCTGCAGCTCGGCCTCCAGCAGGTGGGTGACGAAGTTGTGGTGGTAGGTGCCCAGCAGCTGCATGATCACGCTGCGGCGGGTGCGCGTGTCGTCGCTGCCGGCCAGGATGTGCCGCGCCAGCAGCATCTCGTGCATGATCGACGGCGCCTCGACGAAGGGCATCGACGGCCGCATGTTGACGTAGCGCTGGTGCTTCATCGCCAGCCCGAAGTGCGCGGCGTGGCCCAGCTCGTGCGCCAGCGTGAACACGCTGCGCGTCGTGCCGGCCCAGGTGATCAGGATGTAGGGATGCACGCCGTAGGGCGACGAGCAGAATGCGCCGGTCGACTTGCCCACGTTGTCGGCGCGATCGACCCAGCGCCGCGTCAGCGCCGTGCGCACGAACTCGACGTACTCGGGCCCCATCGGTTCCATCGAGGCCAGCAGCGTCTCGCAGGCCTGTTCGTACGAGATGGGCGGCTCGAAGCCGGCGTCCAGCGGCGCGCGCAGGTCGCAGTGCAGAACCTTGTCCAGGCCCAGCACGCGGCCGCGCAGCCGCTGGTAGCGCTGCATGTGCGGGGCAAGTTCCTTGCGGATGATCTGCAGGATGTCGGTGTACAGCGTGCGCGGCACCTGGTGCGACTGCAGCAGGTAGTCCTCGGTGCTGGCGTGGCCGCGCAGGCGGGCGATGGCCACGCTCTTCTTGACTTCGGTGGCCAGCGTGGCGGCGTAGGTGTTGTTGTAGGCCTTGAGCCCGGCGCCGAACGACGCCCAGGCGGCGCGGCGCACGCTCGTGTCGGGGTGCGACTCGTAGCTCGTCTCGTAGAGGCTGAACGAGTTCGGATGCTGCGTGCCCTGGGCGTCGAGGAACGGCGCGAACTGGATGTCGCTCGCCTTCGAACGCGTGTAGATCATGTAGGGCGAGCCCAGTACCTCGCCGAGCGCCGCCAGCACGCCCTCGGTCTCGGCGCCCAGGCGGTGTGGCTTCGTCTCCAGCAGGCGCTCGAGCGGCACGCGGTGCGCGGCCAGGCCGTCGTGCTCGGCGAGGAAGCGTTCAATGGTGCCGTCGGGCAGGGCCAGCGTCTGCGAGTCGACGAAGGCCAGGCTCGCGCCGAGGCGCGCCGCGAGCGCGCCGATGCGGGCCATGGCCGCCTGGTAGTCCGGGTTCGTGCCGTCCTGGGCGTTGCGAAGGTAGGCGAAGGTGCTCAGCCGCATGAAGCGGGCCTGCAGCTGCTCCGCGGCGTCGAGGCAGCGCGACAGCGTGGCGGCGGAGTCGCCCAGCCGGCCCTGGAACGGCTCGATGCCGGCGCGCGCCGCGTCCAGCGCCTCGTATTCGGCCTCCCAGTGCGCCGGGCTGGCGAACAGCTCGGTCAGGTCCCAGGTCATTTCCACGGGCACGTCGGTGCGCGCGAGACGGTTCTGCATGTCGGTCGTCCTGTCTTCGAATCGGGGCGCGGACGACCTTATCACGCGACCCTTGCCGCGCGCCCGGGGCTCGCCAATTGACGTAACGGAACCCGACCGCGGCGCCCGGTCAATCGGGTAGGGCAAAATTCACGGATGAACGCACCTGTCCAGCCGATCCATATCCAGCGCCGCGACGCGGCGCCGGTCGACACGTCCTGCGGCCACGCGCACACCGAGCGCTGGAGCATCGACGCGATCGAAGCCTTGTTCGACCTTCCGTTCAACGACCTGATCCTGCGGGCTCAGGCGGTGCACCGCGAGCACTTCGCGCCCAACCAGGTCGAGCTGGCCACGCTGCTGTCGATCAAGACCGGCGGCTGCCCCGAGGACTGCGGCTACTGCCCGCAGTCGGTGCACTACGACACCGGCGTCGACGCCACCAAGCTGATGGACGTCCAGGCCGTCGCGGCCGCGGCCCGCACGGCCAAGGAACACGGCGCCACCCGCTTCTGCATGGGCGCCGCCTGGCGCGCGCCCAAGGATCGCGACATCGAGGCCGTGTCGGCCATCGTGCGCGAGGTGAAGTCGCTGGGCCTGGAGGCGTGCTGCACGCTGGGCATGCTCAGCGAGCCGCAGGCCAAGTCGCTCAAGGAAGCGGGCCTCGACTACTACAACCACAACCTCGACACCGCCCCCGAGGCCTACGGCCGCATCATCTCCACGCGCGACTATCAGGATCGCCTGAACACGCTGGGCCACGTGCGCGAGGCCGGCATCAGCGTGTGCAGCGGCGGCATCGTGGGCATGGGCGAGACGCGCCGCGAGCGCGCCGGCCTGGTGGCGCAGCTGGCCAACCTCGAACCGTACCCGGAGTCGGTGCCCATCAACGAGCTGGTGCGCGTGGAAGGCACGCCGCTGGCCGACGAGAAGCCGCTCGACCCGCTGGAGTTCGTGCGCACCATCGCCGTCGCCCGCATCACGATGCCGCTGGCGCGCGTGCGCCTGTCGGCCGGCCGCCAGCAGATGAGCGAGGCCGTGCAGGCGCTGTGCTTCCTGGCCGGCGCGAACTCGGTGTTCTACGGCGAGAAGCTGCTCACCACGGGCAACCCGGACGTCGACAAGGACAGGCAGCTGTTCGAGAAGCTGGGCGTCACCACGGCGGCTTCGCAGCACATCTGATCTCTGGTTTTCGATGGGCCGCTGCATCCGTGTGGGTGCGGCGGCTTTTCTTTTTGCGGGGCACGCCGGGTTGGGCACGACGGCTCGGGGGACATGAGCGGAGAAGAGTCCCCCGAGTCTGCGTGCCTACCCCGGCGATCCGCGCTCGACGACTACCCGTGCATCGACGCTGCAGAAGCCGGCGCGCAAACCCAGCGCCCCTTGAGCACCCCGAACACCACCGCCGTCACAGCCAGCACCCATACGATCACCGCCCCCGACGGCAAATCGAGAAGAGCCGACAGCGCCAGCCCCAGCGCATAGCCGATCGCGCCGACGACATACCCCGCCACGTACCGAGTGCGGCCGGAAAGACCGCGCGTGGCCAGCGCCGGCACGATCAGGCTCGTGAAGACGAGATAGACGCCCACGAGCTGCACCGACGCCGTCACCGCGATGGCGAACGTGCCGTAGAAGCCGAACCGGCCCAGGCGCTCCATGAGCCCGGTGACCATGACGATGCCCAGCACGGCCGTGACGAGCGCGAGCCAGCCGATCTGCGTCTTGCCCACCCACAGGATCTGGCCCACCAGCAGGTCCTTCAGGTGCTCGCCGCCGTGCGGGTTGTTGGACAGCATCAGGATGCCGGCGCACGACGCCAGCACGAACATCACGCCGATCAGCGCCTCCTGCGTCACGGGCCAGCGCTTCTCCGTCCACGTGAGCACCAGCGCGCCCAGCAGCGCCGCGGTGACCGCCGCGGCCTGCACCGCGACGCCGCCCTCGGGCAGCCCCAGCGCGTCGGCGCCGATCACGCCCAGGCCGGCGATCTGCGCGATGGCCAGGTCGATGAACACGATGCCCTTGTCGAGCACCCGGGCGCCGAGCGCGACGTGCGTCAGCAGCACGAGCAGGCCGGCGGCGAGGGCGGGGCCGAGGATGGCCCAGTCGAGCGCGCTCCAGTTCATGGGGCTCACTTCAGCACGCCGACAAGGCGGGTGACCGTGTCGTCGAACAGGCCGGCGAGGTCCTTGGCGCCGTCGGTGCCGCCCACGGTGAAGGCCAGCTTGACGGCGGGGATGTGCGCACGCTCGCTGAGCCACTCGTCGGGCTTGGGATCCTGGTAGGCCGAGTAGATGACCATCTTCGCGGGCCGCGTCTTCAGCGTCTCCAGCACCTCCTGGAGGTGCGACGCGCTGGGCTCGACGCCGGGCTTGGGCTCGAGCACCGCCACCTCGGTCAGGCCTAGCCAGTCCTCCATGTAGGCATAGGCCTTGTGGTGCGCGGCGATGGCCACGCCCCTGAGCGGCGCGGCCTGCTTGGCCCAGCGCGCCATGTCGGCCTGCCACTTCGCCGCGAACGCGTCGAGGCGCTGCTTGTACTGCGCGGCGTGCGCCGGGTCGACCTGTGCCAGGCGCGCGCCCAGCGCGTTGGCCACCAGCGCGATGTTGCGCGGGTCGGTCTGGATGTGCGGGTTACCGTCCGGGTGCACGTCGCCCTGCGAGCGGTCGACCTGCTTGGGCACGTCGAGCTTGCGCACGAAGTCGGCGGCGGCGAAGTTGCCCGGCTGGCCCGGCTGCAGCTTCGGGTTGCCCGACTGCTGCAGCAGCACCGGCAGCCAGCCGATCTCGAGCTCGGCGCCGGTGCACACCACCATGTCGGCGTTGCGCGCGCGCGAGATCAGGCTGGGCTTGGCCTGCACCTGGTGGGGATCCTGCATCGCGGTGGTGGCGACGCCGACGTCGACGAGGTCGCCGCCCAGTTCCTGCGTGAGCGCGCCCCACTCGGGCTCGCAGGCCAGCACCTTGACGGCGGCATGGGCGGGCAGCGCGAAGGCCGCGGACAGCGCGAGCGCGGCGAGCGCGGCGAGCGCGCGGGTGTTGAAGGACGTGGTCATGGAGTCGTTCCTTGGGGGATCAGTACGCGTGCGCGCCGTGCGCGCCGAGGGCCGTCTGGTACTGCAGCAGCCACTGGTTGTCGACGAAGCCCTGGCGCGTGCGGTCCTGGGCGTACTGCAGGCGGATGCGGGCGAATTCGCTCTCGCTGAAGTCCACCATCAGCGAGTTCTTGGTCGGATGGAAGTTGTCGGAGAGGCCGGGGGCGAGTGCCCAGTTCGACGACCCCGGATCCAGCCGCTCGGTGCGCAGGCCCACGCGCCACATCGGCATGAACTGGTAGACGCCCTGGACGTAGCCGCCCGATTGCACCTGGTGCAGCGCGAGCGGGCCGTCGGCGATCTCGGAGAGCGTGCCGCTGCGGCGGCTCTGGAGGTATTCGCCCTGCAGCTTGAAGTAGGTGTGCGTGGCGTTGCCGTTGGGGGCCCACTTCATCACGCCGTCGGCCACGATGACGCGCGTGCGGCCGTCGAACAGCGCGGTGGTGTCGAGCTGGCCGTACGCGTCCTCGGTGAGCGTCTGCGCGCTGGCCGAGGCCTGCAGCAGCGACAGGCCGCCGCGCCACGAGATGCTGTCGCCGATGTCGCCGCCGGTGTGGAACGTGAACGCGGTCATGCCCGCGGCGTTGCGGCTGGAGCCGTCGCCGGGGAAGCCGCGGCCGCGGCCCGCCTCCAGGCCGAACTCCATGTACTGGTCGGTGGGCGCCAGCCAGTGCAGCTGCACGCCGTCGTCGGCGTATTGCGTGCCCAGCATGGCCTGGTAGGCGATCGGGTTGTCGACGAAGTCCCAGGTGTGGCTGTGCTGGCTGTTGAGGTAGCCGATGCCGGAGAAGAAGCGGCCGGCCTTCAGCACGAAGCCGTCGGGCAGCGCCGTGGTGGTGATGAACGCCTCCTCGGCCGAGATGGTGTCGTCGCCGGTGATGGACAGGTTGATGTTGCCGGCCAGCCAGGGGTCGATGTTGGCCGCCAGCGCCAGCTCCGACTCGGCCAGGCTGAAGCCGCGCGTGCCGGCGCCGATCCCGGCGCCCGGGGGCAGCGCGAAGCCGGTGATGCGCGCCTGGCCGGGATCCTGCGACGTGTGCGCGTAGGTGCCCGACAGGATCAGCGAGATCTGCGGGTTGAACGCGGTGGCGCCGCCGCTGGCCTCGCCGGTGGGGGCGACGGCACCGGTGTCGACGGCGGCGATCGGTGCGGGCGCCGGGGCCTCGGCGACCACCGGCGCTGGCGCGGACGCCGCCGCCACCGGTGGCGCGGCGTTCGCGGCCTGAGCCTTGGCGAGCTGGGCCTGGGTGTCGTGCAGCTGCGTCTCGAGCGCGCCGATGCGCTTGTCGTAGTCGGACTTCATCGCGGCGAGCGCCTTCTTCAGCTCGGCGATGTCGGTGGCGGGCGAGGCGAGCGCCACGCCCTGCAGGCCGAGCGCCAGGGTCAGCGCGGTAACCAGGCGCAGGGGACGGAACGGCGACGCCGCGGCGGTACGAGTGGGCAACATGGAAATTCTCCCGACGCCGGCCCGCCCGCATGGGGCGCGGGCGCGCATGGAGTCGTCGAGGCGGACGGGCCGGGGGCACGTGCGCCGGGGCATTCGAGGGAACGGGAGAACCGGCGCGGCGCAAGGCGGCGCGGGTTCGAGGAGTCACGCAGCGCACACGGGGCGGCGGCGGAACGCGGGCGTCAGGCGGCGGAAACCGGTGGCGCGGGTGGCGCGCGCGACGCGTACGGGTGCGTGACGCGCGGGGTGAACGCACGCTCGGCGCGCACCGCCTCGGGGGCGGCGGGTCGAGGGGCGACCAACGCGATGGCGAGCGATGCCGTCGCGGCGCCGCCCAGCGAGGCGGCCAGCAGGCAGGTGGGACAGTCGTGCTGGGCGTTCGCGTGCAGGTCGGCGCGCGCGGACGCGGCGGCGACGTGCGAGAACTCGTGCGTGGTGGCGGCCGCCTGCGCCCCGATCAGCGCCAACGCCAGGCCCAGCACCCACGCGAGCGGGTGCCGTGCGATCCGGCGGCGAAGGGCGTGCAGCGACATGGGCGAAGGGACGGGCTCGGTGAGCGCGATGAGGCGCGCAGGCAAACCGGAAGCTTAACGCATCGACGCCCCGGCCCGACCCGCGCCCAGGGCCCGAAATCGGGCGTCCGACGCCCGGCTGGGCCGCTTCAGGTGCGAGGCCCGAAGGCGGCGCTCACTGTTCCACGAACGCGCGCTCGATGACGTAGTCGCCGGGCTTGGTCGTGTTGCCTTCGTTGAAGCCCTTGGCCTCCATCATGGCCTTCAGGTCGCGCAGCATCTCGGGGCTGCCGCAGATCATCACGCGGTCCTCGGCCGGGTTCAGCGGCGGCAGGCCCAGGTCGGCGGCCAGCTTGCCGTTCTCCAGCAGCGTGGTGACGCGGCCGGTGTTGCGGAAGTCCTCGCGCGTGACCGTCGGGTAGTACAGCAGCTTGCCGCTGATCAGCTCGCCCAGGAACTCGTGTTTGGGCAGTTGTTCCTCGATGAAGTCGTGGTACGCCAGCTCGTTGACCTGGCGCGTGCCGTGCACCAGGATCACCTGCTCGAAGCGCTCGTAGGTCTCCGGGTCGCGGATGATGCTCAGGAACGGCGCCACGCCGGTGCCGGTGGACAGCAGGTACAGGCGCTTGGCCGGCAGCAGGTAGTCGATCAGCAGCGTGCCGGTGGGCTTGCGGCCGACGATGATGGTGTCGCCCACCTGGATGTGCTGCAGGCGTGAGGTGAGCGGGCCGTCGGGCACCTTGATGGACAGGAACTCGAGGTGCTCCTCGTAGTTCGCGCTGGCGATCGAATACGCGCGCAGCAGCGGCTTGCCGTCTTCCTTGCGCAGCCCGATCATCGTGAAGTGGCCGTTCGAGAAGCGGAGCGAGGCGTCGCGCGTGGTGGTGAAGCTGAACAGGCGGTCGGTCCAGTGATGCACGCTCAGCACGCGCTCTTCGTTGAAGGCACTCATGGTCGGGGTGAACAGTCGAGTAGGTCGGCAGGGGCTCGCACCGAATCGGTGCGAATCACGGGGAAACCTGGTATTGTCTCATTGCGGCGAAGGGCGCTTCGCGCGTGAGCTCAATCGCATTGCGCATGACAGGTGCGTCGCGCCGGCGCGGTCGCGCGGGACGGGATGGCGGGGCGACGCGGCTCAGGCCGCAGGCTTCAGCCAGAGCGGCGCCCGGCGTCCGCGCTGGGCCTTGTAGCGCGGAACGAGCCACCGGTTGAACGCCTGTTGCGCCTCCTCCTGCCAGGAGTAGCGACCGCGCACGGCGAAGCGCGAGCGCAGGCCGACCTGCACCAGGGCGTCGACATGCAGATCCTGCGCGACGATCTGCGACACCGCGTGCATGCTCATCTGCATCTTGTCGTCGAACAACGGGTCGGCCATCGCGCCCGGCGCAAACAGCAGGCCCTGGTCCATGAAATGGCTCTCCGCGGAATCGGCGCGCAGGATCATGTAGATGACCATCTCCGAGGTCACCACCAGCGACAGCGTGGGCGGCACGTTGACGAAGCTCATGCGATGCCGTTCGGCGTCGGTGAGGTTAGGGAACGTCCTGAAGACTGCACGCTGCGTCGCATTGAAGGCCGCGTCGGCATGCAGGGTGCCGTTGAAGCGGTAGAAGCCGGCCGAGTCGGCCGGCAGGGGCGGGAAGCTCGCCAGCCGGCTGGGAACGAAGTCGTGCAGCGGGCCGCGGTGCAACTTGTTTGCGTGGTAGCCGTCGTTGTTGTTCTCCAGCATGACTTTCCAGTTCCACGGGAACCTCGTTTCCGGAGGCGGCCGCGGACCGTCTGCGGAGTCCAGGTGGAAATTCGCGAGGACCTCGTCGAGCGCGGCCAGCCGCGGCGCCAGCGGAAGCGCCAGTGCGTCGAAGTTCACGAAGATGAAGCCTTGCCAGATTTCGACGCGAAGCGTCGGCAGGCTGACGCTCTTCATGTCGAAGCCGTCGCTGCGATCCATGGCGGGCGCGCCGATCAGCTCGCCGTCCAGCGAATACGCCCAGTGGTGGTACGGGCAGACGAACGACTTCGTGTTGCCGTGGCCTTCCGCGACGAGCATCGCCCGGTGTTGGCAGACAGCCGACATCGCGCGTACCTCGCCGGCAGCGTTGCGCGTGATCAGCAACGGCTCGCCGACGATGGACGTCGTGAAGTAGTCGCCGGCGTCGGCGACCCAGGACGCCCGGCCCACGCACAGCCATTCGCGGTCGAACAAGGCCTCCTTCTCGAAGGCGAAGAAGTCGGGGTCCACGTAGCACAGCGGCGGCAGCATGTCGGCTTGCTGCACCGGTTTGACCGAGCTGTCGAGCGACTCGAAGAACTCGTCGGAAGGGAACTGCATGGAATGTCCTTGTCTCGCGAATCTGTGCTCATGCGCTTCAGCGCACGGCCTGCAGGGGGGGCGTCGCCGGGAAATGGGCGCGCAGTCGTGGCAGCACGCGCTCCGCGAATAGCGGAATGCCGCGCAGGTAGTCCGGGAAGATCAGCATCATTCCGTCGAGCTGGCACTGATCGAGCTGTTCGACCAGGCGGTCGGCCACCGTCTCGGCGGAGCCGATGATGCGGGCCGACATGAAGCCCGAGCGTGCGTTGGCGGTGAAGGAGTTCTCCTTGCCGATCTCGCTGTCGATCATCCCGTAGGCCCGCTGCATCCCGCGGAACGCGCCTTCGTCGAAGCCTGCCCGGTAGGTGTCGGCTTCGGCCTGGGCGGCCGCGTCGGTGTCGCCGATCACAAGGTTCATCATCGCGTAGGTGCGCAGCGCGTTGCCGGCGTCGGCGGCGATCGTCTTGGCGCGCGTGCTGATGCCCGCGATCTCCGCGTTGTCCTTGCCGCCGATGAACATCGCGTCCATCTCGGTGGCGGTGAAGCGCATGCCGCGTTCGGACGTTCCGGCGCAGACCAGGAAGGGCCGGGCGGGCGGCTTCGGGTCGCACTGGCAGTCGGTCATCTGGTAGTAGTCGCCCTTGAAGTCCACCGACTCTTCGGACCACAGGCGCTTGATGATCTGTACCCACTCGGTGGCGAGGTCGTAGCGCGCGTCGTGTCCCGTGCCCTCGGGCCACGCGTGCATCTGTTCGAACTCGCCCTTGTAGGAACCGGTCACCACGTTGAGGCCGGCGCGGCCTCCGCTGACCTGGTCCAGCGTGGCCATCATCTTCGCGGTGACCGCGGGGTTCTGCAGGAAGGTGTGCACGGTCGTCCACACCTTGACGCGCTGCGTGCAGGCGGCAACCGCCGCCATCAGGATCTGCGAGTCGAGCGAGTAGCGCCAGTGGTCGGTGGTGCCGCCGTAGCCGCGCCACTTGGCCATCGACATGACGAAATCCAGGCCGTGCGCCTCGGCGAGTTGCGCCACCTCGCGGTTGTAGGCGAACGAGCCGTCGAGGCGCGGTGCGCTCGAGGACAGTATCCAGCCGCCATTGGCCGTCGGCATGAAGACACCGAGGTCCTTGCCTCCGTGGTCGGAGGGCAGGCCGAAGGCCGGCAGCGTGGCGCTGGCGGGCGATGAGGTCGGGGTCGGGTCGGGCATGCGCGTCGGCTCCTTGAATACGGACAGTCTGCGCCGTGGCTCCGAGCGGGGCATGCCGGGCCGGCGACGTGAATTCACGATAGCGCGAGTGCCACTCTTTGCTTTGTGCGCATGCGCCCGGGAACTTGACTGTGCGGACTCGCGTGCCGGGTACGGTTCGTGCAAATCATCGTGTGCGGCTGGACAAGAGCTCGCGGGGTGTTCGGGTGCACGCTCCGTGTCAAGCAGTCGATGGATGCCCGAACCCGTTCCTAAACTTGTCCAAGGTGTGACACTCATGACCAAGCGCAGACAGTCCCGTACCCTCCGATGGCTCGTGCCATGCGGCACGTTGTTGCCGTTGCACGCGGCGATGGCGCAGTCGGTGCCCGCCGCTTCCGCTGCGGCGCCGGCTCCCGTTGCGGCGGCATCGGCGCCGCCGGAAGCCGCCACGATCGAGACCGTGATCATCACCGCGGAAAAGCGCAGCGGCGACCTGCAGAAGGTGCCGTTGGCCGTGACCGCGATCTCGGGCACCACGCTCGACAAGTCCAACATCTTCGATCTTTCCGGCCTGAACGGCTCGGTGCCCGGCTTGTCCATCGCCAAGAGCTCGGGCTTCGAGCGCATCGTCACGATTCGTGGCGTCGGCTCCGAGACGCCCGAGAACTCCTACTCCACGCAGCCGGGCGTCGCGCTGCACATCGACGGCGTCTACATTGCCAACTCGATCTCGCTGGACCAGAGCCTGTTCGATCTCGACCGCATCGAGGTGCTGCGCGGCCCGCAAGGCACGCTATTCGGGCAGAGCTCCACCGGGGGCACCATCAATCTGGTCACCAAGCAGCCCGAAATCGGCGAGTTCAGCGGCGGCGGCGACCTGAGCTTCGGCAACTACGGCCTGCACCGGGAACGCGGCGAGATCAACGTGCCGCTCGGCAAGGAGTTCGCATTGCGCGCGTCGGTGCAGCAGTATGCCCATGACGGCTTCGCGAAGTCGAACGTGATCACGGGCTACGGCCTGGACGACGCCAACGACCACGGCGAGAAGATCGCCCTGCTGTGGAAGCCCGGCCCGAACTTCAAGGCGACGCTCACCGGCCAGTCCTACATGGCCAACCAGCACGGCGCCGCGCAGAAGAGCATCGACGATCCGGATCCGGATCCGCGCTCCATCACGCAGGACTACCCGTCCAAGTTCAAGCTGAACTCGGACCTGTTCTATGCCAACCTCGAGTGGTCGCTGCCCGGCGCGACGTTCAAGTCGGTCACCTCGTACCAGAAGCTGCACCACCAGCAGCAGGCCGACGCCGACCGCCTGAGCTACAGCGTGCTGCACCAGGCCAACGGCAGCGAGCCCTACGACTACGACGACATCGGCGCGTGGACGACCAAGCTCAGGAACACGACCCAGGAGTTCGACCTGAGCTCGAAGCCGGGCGGCAGCCTCGACTGGATCGTCGGCGTGTTCGGCATGAAGCAGACCGCCGGCCAGTACGTGCTGGAGTACAACGGCCTCGGGCAGAACCCCGTGCTCGCGGCGCCGGCCGATGTCGAGACCAACCCGCCCGACAACCTCGAATTCGGCAACGACGCCACCGCGCACCGCACCACGTTTGCCGCGTTCTTCCAGAGTACCTATCACGCCAGCGATCGCCTGCGCCTGACCGTGGGCGCCCGGACCAACCACGATCGCTACAGCGCCGACATCGGCAACTTCTCCGGGGCCAATTTCAGCGGTGGCGCCGGCCCTCAGCCCCTCAAGGTCACGTCGCAGAGTTTCCAGGACAGCAAGCCGACGGCCAAGGTCGAGACCGATTTCGACCTGACGCCAGACAACATGGTCTACGCCAGCATCACGCGCGGCTACAAGCCGGGCGGCATCAACAGCAACGCGACGCCGGTGGTGGTGACCCAGACCTTCAAGCCCGAGTCGGTGACGTCGTTCGAGATCGGTTCAAAGAACCGTGCGCTCGACAACACGCTGCGCCTGAACGTCGCGGGCTTCTACTACAAGTACAACGACATGCAGTACCTTGAAGTGGATCCGGTGCCCTACAACTACGGCACGGCCAACATCCCCAAGATGGAGATGTGGGGCGGCGAGATCGAGGCGTCGTACATCACGCTCGGCAGCCGCTTGCGCCTGAACACCAACATCACCGCGATGGGCGGCCGGTTCGACGGCAACTACAAGGCGATCGACGCCACCACGGCGCAGAACGTGTATTCCACCAACTCGGCTTGCGCCTACGGCGGCCAGTACTACAACCCGGCCTGCTGGGCGGCGGTCGAGAACGCGGCCAAGAGCCTCCATGGCAACAAGCCCGCCAAGCTGCCTTCGCTGCAAGGCTCGGCCAACGCCACCTACACCGCGCCGCTGGGCAAGGGGCAACTGAGCTCGCGCGTGGAAGTCGTCTACCGCGGCGACTTCTTCTATCGGGTCTTCAACGAAGGCGCCCTCGATCGCGTGCCGGCCTACACGATCTGGAACCTGCACTTCGAATACCAGCCGGCGGATAGCCCGTGGACCTTCTCGGTCACGGGATCCAATCTCGCCAACCGCGCAGGGGTGAACTCGCGCTTCACCGACCCGTACGGCGTCGGCGCGACGAGCCAGGAATACATCGCTCCGCGCCAGGTGGTGGGCACCGTCGCCTACGCGTTCTGACGATCCGGGGCGGCTTTCGCCCCCAGCCCCGGCGTCCGTGCGGTCGCCAGGGGCTTGTGCCGTTCGGAGCGGGATCGGCCGACGTGGCGGCGCCCGGCGCCGCGAGGCGATCAGCGGCGCCGCGTGGGCACGCCGGTCATTCGGTCGTGCGGGCGGCCGCGGTCGTACGCGGCTTCAGGTGCGGCAGTGCGCGCGCAATGGCCAGCGCGATGCGCGCCTGCAGCGGCGCACTGGTGACGCGATAGTTGTCGAAATCGCTCGGGCTCGCGTAGACGCCGATCGGCAGTGTCAGCGCCTGGAAGAAGCTGAACAGCGGGCGCAGCGCGGTGTCGAGCACCAGGGCGTGCCGGTCGCTGCCACCCGTGGCCACGAGCATCACCGGCACGTCGATCAGCGCGTCCTGGTCGACGAAGTCGAAGAAGTGCTTGAACAGACCGGTGTAGGAGGCCCGATAGACCGGGCTCGCCACGATCAGCGCGTCGGCCGATTCGATGGCGGCGAGGTGGGCCTCGATGTCGGGCGGCAGGTGGCGGCGATCCATCGAACAGGCGAGGCCGGGCACGACGTCGCCCAGGTGCACGAAGTGCGTGCTGACCGGGCACGCTGCGCCGATCGCCTGCGCAAGGTGTTCGACCAGCGCGCCGGTACGCGACGGCCGCTGCATGCCGCCGGAGACGGCGACGAGCTTGAGAGGGGGGCGCATGATCGGCCTCGTGGTTCGGTAAATGGTGGGCTCAGGCGCCGCCTTGGCCAGGATGCTCAGCGCGCGGCCCAGGCGGCGCACACGTCCGCCGCGTCGGTGACCAGCGCGCAATGCGCCTGCAGTGCCGTGAGGCTGCTCAGGTGCACATCCGCGTCGTAGGCGTCGCAGGCATCGGCCACCACGAAGACGCTGTAGTCGTGGTGGAAAGCGTCGCGCACGGTGGCGTCGACGCAGCAATCGGTGGTCAGGCCCACGACGACGAGGGTGTCGATGCCGCGCGCACGCAAGTCGGCGTCGAAGTTCGTGCCGGCGAAGGCGGAGTAGAGCCGCTTGCTGACCTCGATGTCGCCCGGCAGCGGGCTCACCTGGTAGTAGCCGACCCCCGGCGTGCCGTCGCGGCACACCGCGATCGATTCCGCGTCACGGCCCTTGCGCTGCGTCAGCAGGCGCAAGGCCCGGCTGTCGGACTCGGGCGTTGTCACCACGCGCACGAACGCCAGTGTCGCGCCGGCCGTGCGCGCCGCGGCGATCGTGGCATGGATGCGTTCGAGCGTCGGCGGCACCGCGCCGAGATCGACTCCGATCCGGCCCATCGCGCCGTCGGGCGCGGCGAAGTCCTCCTGGATGTCGATGACCACCAGCGCGCTGTGCACCGGCGCGATCATGCCGGGCAGCTCGCCGGGGGCGACGCGGGGGACGGAATCGGGTTGTCGCGGCATCGGGGGCGCGTCCTGTGGGGGTGAGGATCAGAGGCCGGCGGCGGGCTGCACGGCGATCGGCCGATCACCCTTGACCCACAGTCGGAACATCTCGCGCTGGTAGCGCTTGTCGTCGTAGAGCGTGCCGGTATGCAGGGTGCAGCGGTTGTCCCACATCAACACGTCGCCCACTTGCCACTGATGACGGTGCACGAAACGGTCCTGGGTGCAGAACTCCACCAGCTCGTTGACCAGCGCCAGCGACTCCTCCACGCCCATGCCGACCACGTTCTTGACGGTGCCGGTGCTGACCCACAGCGCCTTGCGGCCATCCGCCGGGTGAACGCGGATCAGCGGGTGGAGCACATCCGGATTCTCGGCTTCCATCTGCGCGCTCAGCGGCTTGCGGCCGTGCTCGCGCGTCTCCATGAAGTGCTTGTAGCTGTGATGCAGCACCAGTGGATCGAGTTCGCGCTGGCGCGCTTCGGGCAACGCCTCGTAGGCGGCGCAGAGGTCGGCCAGCAGCGTGTCCGACCCTTCTCCTGGAACCTCGACGGCGTAGAGCATCGTGCACATCACCGGCTCGGACTTGTAGGAGTAGTCGGTATGCCAGCCCACGCCGTCGTTGTGGGCGCCGATGGCGCGGCCGTCGACCACCTTGTTCGACAGGATGTAGATGGGGGGGTAGCCTGGCAGCGTGAAATGCGTCTGGGTGTGGCCCTCCGCCTCGCCGAAGGCGCCCACGAAGGCGATCAGATCGTCCGGCGTCAACTTCTGGCCGCGCAGCAGGATCGCACCGTGGCGATGGAAAGTGTTCGCCACGCGCGCCAGCGTGGCGGCGTCGGCGCCGTGCAGGTCGACTTCGAGGATCTCGGCCCCGAATCCGGGCTTCATTTCACGTGTCGACAGCTCTTGGTGATGGTTCATCGGGGCCTGCAGGTTGGAGTCGCGCCATCGGGGCGCCATGAAAGACAGCATAGCGACGGCGAGCGCCGCCTGTTTGTACGGCGGCGCCCGGAATCTTGACCAGGGCGGGGGCTGCGTCCGTGCGCGCGGGCAACACGTCGCGCGCGGGCAGGCAAGACGGTGCGTGGCCTGCCGTGCATGATTTACAGTCCCATCACCAGGAGCACCACACATGTCCACTCCAACGATCCAGGTCAGGCCCTTGACCGTGCGGATCGGCGCCGAGATCTCGGGGGTCGACCTGCGCGAGCCGCTGCCGCCGCAGGCGCTCGAGGAAGTCAAGGCCGCGCTGGCGCGCTACGGCGTGATCTTCTTTCGCGACCAGCCGCTCGGCTTCGAGTCGCAGCAGGCCTTCGGGCGCCAGTTCGGCGAGCTGATCACGCACAGCGGGGTGGCCAGCGTGAAGGACCATCCCTACGTGGTGGCGATCCACAGCGATGCGGATTCCAAGTACGTCGCCGGCGAGAACTGGCACTCCGACCTGACCTGCAACGCCGAGCCGCCGATGGGCAGCATCCTCTACCTGCACACGGTGCCCGACGTGGGCGGCGACACGCTGTTCGCCAGCATGTACGACGCCTACGACACGCTGTCGGCGCGCATGAAAACCTACCTCGACGGGATGACGGCGGTGCACGACGGCGAGCACGTCTATCGCTCGATGACCACCGATCCGGACAAGCGATTTCCGTGCAACTCGCACCCGATCGTGCGCACGCACCCGGTGACGGGCCGCAAGGCCTTGTTCGTCAACGGTTCGTACACCACCCGCATCGACGGGGTGTCCAAGGACGAGAGCGACGCGGTGCTGGGGTATCTGCACAAGCATTGCATGAACCCCAACTTCCAGGTGCGCTTTCGCTGGAGCGCGCATTCGGTCGCGTTCTGGGACAACCGGTGCCTTCAGCATCTGGCGGTGTGGGACTACTACCCGCAGTTGCGTTCGGGCTATCGCGTCACCCTGAAGGGCGACAAGCCCGTTTGAGACCTCGCATGCGCGGCGAGGCGCGCCGCGCTGGTCATGCCGATGTCGCGTGGACCTCGTCGACGCTCATCCGGTCGACGGGGGCCGGTGCCTGCGAACGCCGGGACGGATGTGCCGGCGCGCCGAGCAGGAAGCTCGCCGCGGCCACCACCAGCAGCAGCGCCGCGTACACGTAGAAGATGGGGCTGAAGCTGCCGGTGCTGTCGGCGAACATGCCCGCGACGAGGGGGCCGGCCGCGGCGACGGTGACGATGGTCCACACAACCGCCAGGATGCGCGCGCCGACGTGGGACCCGAACCAGCGCAGCAGCGCGATGGTGGCCGCCACGTAGCTCACGCCCCAGCCGATGCCATAGACCAGTGCCGCGCCGTATTGCAGCGCCGTGCTGTCGGCGCGAGCGATCAACAGGTTGCCCGCGGCCTGCACGACCAGGCCGATGCCCAGCAGGTGCGTGACCGACATCATTTCGCACAAGCGTCCCGCGACCCCCTTGGTGAGGGTGGCGACCAGCGCCAGGATGCTCAGGATCACCGCGCCGAATGCCGGCGTCGCACCCATCCTGACGAGATGCGACATGGTGACGCTGGAGTTGGTGGTGACGCAGGCCATGGTCATGGTCATGGCGGCGACGACCAACGCGAACTGGCGCGTGAAGACGGCTTCGCGCGCGGTCCAGGCCTGCGGCTCGGCAGCGGCCGGCGTATCGGTGGCGACCGGCTCGCCCGCCGCGGCCGGCGCCTCGGCGTCGCGCACGAACGCGAAGCACACGATGCCGACCAGCAGCGCGGACCAGCCCATCACCTGCCAGTGCTCGCGCCAGCCACCGCTGTGCGACACGATGGCCTGGACCACCGGCGGCCCGACGGTGGCGCCGAACGCGCCGATCATGAGGTACAGGCCGATGATGCGGGCCTGGCGATCGGGAAACCAGGCGGCCAGCAGGTAGATGGCCGGCACGTTGCCGCCCAGCGCATAGCCCAGTCCCAGCAGCAGCATCGCGACGTAGAACGCCCAGATGCCGGCCGAGACCGCGGCCAGGAAGAACCCCAGCGCCAGCGTGGCGGCGCCGGCCACCACGGTCCAGCGGGCACCGAAGCGACTCATCATCATGGCGGTCAAGGGACTGCACAGGCCGCAGGCGACGCCCAACAGCGTGAAGCTGAAGCCGGCCGCGGCCTGCGACCAGTGCAGCTCGGCGACCATGGTGTAGAGCACCACGCCCAGCGACGTGAACGTGGCGCCGTTCAGGAAAAAGAAGATCAGCGAGACGGCCGCGAACACCTGCCATGGGCTGCGGGATGAGGAAGCGGTCATTGCTGTGTCCTGTCGGAATGCGCGCGCCCGGAGAACGGGAGCGGGCGAGGGGCGGGCTGGAGGCGAGGAGGGCGTCGGGACGGGTCGAGGTGCGTCCCGGATCGATTAAGTGCCCGCCGGCCGCGCGCGTCTTGTCCGATCGTGCACGCGGCCTTGTGGGAGCGCATCTGCGCGTTCGGCGCGCTTGCCGTGCGCGCGCAGGCAAGCGCCGTCATGCGTCGCGCTGGCATGCTTGTGCGGCCGGCCATCTCCCACCCCTCCTGGCCGGCAGGAGAAACGACATGAAGACCTGGTTCATCACCGGCGTGAGCTCTGGCCTGGGCCGCGCGCTGGCCGAGGCCGCGTTGCGACGCGGCGACCGCGTGGCCGGCAGCACGCGCAGCGCCGAGGCCGCCACCGAGTTCGAGCGCATCGCGCCCGGGCGCGCCATGGCGTTGCGCCTGGACGTGGTCGACGAAGCGGCCGTGCATGCCGCCGTCGCCGAGGTGGAGCGTGCCACGGGCGGCATCGACATCCTCGTCAACAACGCCGGCTACGGGTTGGTCGGCGGCGTCGAAGCCACGAGCCTGGCCGAGATGCGCGCGCAGTTCGAGGTCAACGTGTTCGGCGCCGTGGCCTGCATGCAGGCGGTGCTGCCGGCGATGCGGGCGCGCCGCGCCGGACGCATCCTCAACATCAGCTCGGTGTCGGGGCTGGTCGGCTGGCCCAGCCTGGGCATCTACTCGGGCACCAAGTTCGCGCTCGAAGGCATCTCCGAGACGCTGGCCCTGGAACTGGCCGGACTGGGCATCCAGCTCACGCTCATCGAGCCGGGCGGCCTGCGCACCGATTTCGCGACCCGGTCGCGTGCACGGACGGCGCGCACCCTGAGCGACTACGACGCCACGGTGGGCGCCTGCGTGCGCATGCTCGCCGAACACGCTGGCCACGAGACGGGCGATCCGCGCAAGGCCGCCGAGGCCATCCTGCAGGTGGCGGACGCGCCCAATCCGCCGCTGCGGCTGCTGCTCGGCACCGACGCGTTGGGTTACGCGCGCGACAAGCTCAGGCAACATCGTGGCGAGCTCGAGGCCTGGGCCGATGTCTCCAGCCGCATCGGCTTCGATTCCCCATGATCACGCGTGGCCCTCCGCCGCGGCCGCCTGGCCGCAGATCGTGAGCGCGGCCAGCGCATACATCTGCGTGCATTGCACGAGGTCGTCGATGCTCGGGCGCCAGCGCGTGGGGCCCATCGTCACCGCCGGGATGCGGTTCATGTTGAAGACGAGGTGGTCGCGCCACATGCTGGAGTACACCGGCTTGCTGGGCGCGATCGGCGTGCCGCGCACCAGCCGGTGGGCGCAATCCAGCGCGTCGACCAGCGGCCCCACCTGCGCCGGGTCGGCGTCGAAGCCGTGGCGCAGCACGTACGGCTCGATCACCAGGTCGGTGTAGCCGGCGTCGCGAAACGCCGCCTTCAGGTCGCGGTCGACCGCGCCGATGGTCTGCGCCGGGGTGAGCATGGCCTCGAAATAGAGCGAGCAGACTTCGCTGCCCGCACCGATCGATTGCGGATTGCCGCCGCGTACCGCCCCGATCTGCACCTTCGGAATCGCCGTGCCGCCCGGGCTTTCGTAACGATGGCGCACCTCGTAGGCGCGCGACCAGGCCTGCAGGACCTCGATGACCCCGCCGATGCGCACGATCGGGTTGGGATGCGCGCTGGAATCGACGGGATGTTCGAGCAGGGGCGTGAACACGCCTTCGCCGTACAGGGTGATGCGGTAGTTCACGTAGCCGCAGGCCGCGCTGTTGACGCCGTAGTCGGTGCCTTCGCAGGCGATCGCGTAGTCGGGCGCCACGCCGCCGTGCGTCAGCATGTATTGCGCGCCCACCTCCTTGCCGAGATAGGCTGGCCCCTGGAACTGTTCCACCGGCTCGGGGCCGATCTCGCCCGGACAGGCGGTGAGGTAGAGCGTGCCGGCCAGGTCGATGCCGGCCTTCTTGAGCGCCTTGGCCGCCATCAGGAAGCAGGCCATCGGGCCGCGGTCGTTGCCTACGGCGTGGCCGAAGAAGACCTCGCCTTCCAGCCACGCGCGGAGCCACTGCGGATCCTCGACGGTGCCGGGGCGCAGGGCGTAGCGGTCGTTCTCGTCGTACAGCGGACTTTCGGTGTCCAGATGGCTGGTGAACAGCAGGTTGGCGCCGTCGCCCGTTCCGCCCAGCCGGCCGATGACGTTGAAGCGTTCCGGCGTGAGGCCGGCGCGCACCGGCGCGAAGCCTTCGCGCACCATCCAGTCGTGCACGAACTCGCCCGACTCGCGCCCGCGGCCCACCGGGGCGGGGATATTGCACAGATCCAGCACAAGCTGGACCAGTTCATCGCGATCGATCGCGGCGGCGATGGCTTGCCGAGTGGCCGCCGACGGCAGGTCGGTCGTCGCGACGGGCGGGGGTGCAGTCATGTCGTTCTCCAGGTGCAAACAGCTAGCATGGATCGGGCCAGCCACGGTTGTCTTGCCCGAGTTGGCACGATCACTTGCCTGGGTTCGATCCTGTCGTGCGTTCCGACAAGTCGGCCTGCATCTCGAAGCAAGACCGCCGGGGTCGCTTGGATCACACTGCCCGGATGGAAACTACGCGAACGACCATGACCGTGGACAAGCCGGCGCGGATGCCGACGTTCTTCATCCCGCATGGCGGCGGGCCGTGCTTCTTCATGGACTGGACGCTGATGGGCGGCGAAGCGGACACGTGGAATGACCTTGAAGCCTTCCTCCGCGGCCTTCAATCGACGTTGCCCGAAAAGCCCAAGGGGATTCTGGTGATCTCCGGCCACTGGGAGGAAAAGGTGTTCACCGCGTCGACGACCGAAAGCCCGGGGATGATCTACGACTACACCGGCTTTCCCCCGCACACGTATGAGCTGAGCTATCCGGCGAAGGGCCACCCGCAACTGGCCGAGAAGATCGTGCGCTTGTTGAAGGCGGCCGGCTTGCCCGCGACGACGGACAACACGCGCGGCTTCGACCACGGCGTGTTCGTGCCCCTCCTGCTGATCGATCCGCCTGCCGGCATTCCCGTGGTCACGCTCTCGCTGAAGACGGACCTCGACCCCGAAGAGCATCTTGCCGCGGGCCGGGCGCTGGCCTCGCTCCGCGACGAAGGCATCCTCGTCGTCGGGTCGGGGATGAGCTATCACGACATGCGAGGTTTTCGCACGTCGGCCGCAACCAGGCCGTCGGCGACGTTCGACGCGTGGTTGACCCAGGCTGTGGCATCGGATCCGGCGGCGCGCTGGCAGGCGTTGACCCACTGGAGCGAAGCCCCCGCCGGGAGGCAGTCGCATCCGCGCGAAGAACATCTCCTGCCGCTGATGGTCGCCGCCGGCGCGGGTCACGACGCCGCGGGCAGCAGGCCGTTCACGGACAACGTGATGATGGCCGACATCTCGGCGTTCAGATTCGACTGACCGATCGCGCCTGCCTCGATCGAGATCGACTTCAAGGGAATGAATCGTGACAACCCCGAATACGCTGATCTTCGTGGACATGCCCAGCGACGACCCCGCGGCGGCCGCGCGGTTCTACGCGGAAGTCTTCGAATGGCGCAACGACGCCAAGCCCGCGGGCGTCTACCACCGGATGGTGCCGGGCGGAAACTTCAAGAACCCCGACGGCAGCGACAGTTCCGTCGGCAATCTGCATCTGGGCATCTTCGATGCCGCGAACGCACGGCCGCATCCGCAACCGGCGGGTGTCGAACCCCGCACGCCGAGCAGCCAGGGCAGGAAGCCGCGGATCTGGATCCTGATCGGAGAGGGCGACACGGCCGAACGAATCCTTTCCGCCGCCACGCAGCGCGGTGCCACCGAGCTGTGGCGCAACCACTATTGGGCGACGTTCAACGGCTACAACCACGCCTTTCGGGACCCGTGGGGCACGGAGATCCTCCTATGGGGCAAGGCGGGTGAAAGCCCCGCGGTGCCGACGACGTTCACGTCGGAATCCTGATGCTCGCGCCGGCACGCTGACTCGCCCGAGGTTCGCAGCCACGCACCAGAAGGACGCAGGACGCCCGCGCACTGGAAGCTCGAGCGCGCGTGCAATTGCGCGGTCGCCCAGAGACAAGACCCGTCGGGAGCAAGCTGCAACGATGCGCCGACACGATGATTTCCATCGAATCTGGAGCCCGGATGAGCTTGCTGAAACCTGACCACGGCGTGGGAATCGACGATCCCCAGCCCTCGGCCCTTCACGTGTTGCGTGCGACGCCGAAGGCGGTGCATTGGGGCTATTTCGACGCCGCGCTGGCGCCCGCGCTGCGCGTGCGCAGCGGCGACCTGGTGCAGGCCGAGGCGATTACGCATCACGCCGGCGATGCGCCGGAGCTGATGATGGACGAGACCATCCATACGCTCTTCCGCGAGATCCCGGAGGCGGACCGCAATCCGGGCGTGCACATCATGACCGGCCCGATCTGGGTCGAGGGTGCGCAACCCGGCGACATGCTGGAGGTGCGCTACCTGAACATGACGCCGCGTTGCCGCTATGGCTCGAACCTGGCCGCGAACTGGGGCTACCTGTACAACGAGTTCGAGCAAAAGGAGCGGGTCACCATCTTCCGGCTCGACGAAGGCGCGCAGGTGGCGCAAGCCGAATACGCGTACGACTTCAAGGGCAGGTACATGACGCCCGGCACCATCACGCACTGCCCCGTCTGCGACCGCGAGCCGGCGCTCAGGGGCGTCCGCGTCCCGGCGCGCCCGCACCTGGGAACGGCCGGCGTCGCGCCCGACGTCGCGGGCCGCGTCAGCACCATCCCGCCCGGCGCGCACGGGGGCAACATCGACAACTGGCGCATCGGCGCGGGCGCGACGATGTTCTACCCGGTGGCGGTGGAAGGCGCGCTGTTTTCCATCGGCGATCCACACGTGTCGCAGGGCGATGGCGAACTGAGCGGCACGGCCATCGAGGCCTCGTTGAACGTGTTGTTCCAGGTCATCCTGCGCAAGGACTTCCACTTCCCGTCGCCGCTGCTGCAGACGGCCGACAGCTGGATCGTGCATGGTTTCCACGAGGAACTGAATCTCGCGGTGCGCCAGGCCTCGCTCGGCATGCTGGGACTGCTCAACGAACACCTGGGCTTCACGCGCAACGACGGATATTCGTTGATGAGCGTGGCGGCGGATTTCGCGGTGACGCAGGTGGTGGATACGCGCCAGGGCGCGCACGTGCGCCTGGCGCGCAACCTGTTGCCGGGGTACGAACCGGTCTAGCCCGATGGCATATCACTTGCTTGTTCCGTTGGCACATGTCGCATCCAGGCGTGTGCAGTTCCCGACGGAGGTAGAAGTGAGATCCGGTGTCATGAAAGCCCGTTCCTGCTCCATCGACCCACGCGCGGGTCGCGCCTTCGACCATACGTGGGCGAGCGCCATGGAGCAGATCTATCTGCCCGCGCCGCAGCCGCGCGACGGTGACGATTTCTTCGGTTCGGTGTCCACCATCGTCTCACCGCAAGGCATCGAGTTCTCGCACCTGTGCTCGTCGGCCCAAACCATTTCGGGGCGTTGCAGCGAGGCGCCCACCTCACTCTGGATCGCGCTGCTGATCGAAGGTGCGTTCTCGTTCGGCGACGATGCGACCGACGTGGAGCCGTGCTCCGGGGACTTGCTGTACGGCCCGACCGGGCGCGAGTCGACGCTGGTGGTGCGTGGCGATTTCCGCATGCTCTACATCACCGTGCCGCAGCGGCTCCTGCATCCGCGCCTGCTCAACCTGCGCTCGCTCGAGGCCGGCACGCTGTCGGGCCAATCCAGCGTGAACCGCGCCTTCGCCGGGATGTTGCGGGTGATCGCCGACGACCTGGAAAACATCACCGTCGAGGAGATCCGACCGATCGAAACGGCCCTGTCGGAATTCCTGATCTCCAGCCTCTGGGCCGAGGCGGGGGCGTCCACGCTCGGACGCGCTCGCGCCGAGCACTTCCACCAGATCTGCCAGGACATCGAGCTGCGCCTGGGCGACTGCGAGTTGAGCCTGGGCAAGGTGGCGAGCGTGCACCGCGTGTCGTCGCGCTACATCCAGAAGCTGTTCGGCGAGGCGGGCTTCAGCTTCAGCCAGTACCTGCGCCTGCGGCGGCTCGAGCACTGCCGCGCCGACTTGTCGAGCCGCGCGCACGCGACCTTGTCGATCTCGGAGATCTGCTTTCGCTGGGGCTTCAACGACGCCGCGCACTTCAGCCGTTCGTTCAGGACCCAATACCAGACCACGCCGCGCGCCTACCGCCAGCAGTACATCGGGGAGGACGGCGCGCCGCCGGCACGGCTGCGGAAGGCGCTTGGCGCCACCGCTCGCCGGGCCGACACGGTCGCGGCGATCTGATCAGGGTGCACCGCTGGCCTCTTGCTGCAGCCAGGCCGCGAACGCCTGCAGCGCCGGCAGTTCGGCCTTGTGCTCCGGGTAGATCAGAGAATAGGCGCGCTGTCCGCCCACCGGCCGCGGCGCGATGTCCACCAGTCGGCCCTGGGCCAGCTCCTCCTGAACGAAGAACGGCGGCGCCAGCGCCACGCCCATGCCGTGCACGGCGGCCTCGGTGAGCATCGAGAACAGCTCCATGCGCGGGCCGGCCATGGCCTGCGGCACGACCAGGCCCAGGCCGTCGAAGAACTGGCGCCAGGCGTAGGGTCGGGTGGACTGCTGCAGCAAGGGCAGGCGCGCCCAGTCGGCGGCGGTGCGCGGACGCTCGGCCGCCAACGCCGGGCTGGCGACCGCGATCAGCGCCTCGCTCATCAGGAAGCGGCGCTCGGTGCCCGGCCACGCGGCCGAGCCGGTCTCGCCGGCGTGGATGGCGGCGTCGAACGGGGTGTCGGAGAACAGGAACGGGCGCGTGCGCGAGCTCAGGTGCACCAGCACGTGCGGGTGCGCGCGCTGGAACGCCGGCAGCCGCGGCAGCAGCCAGCGCGTGCCGAAGGTGGGCACCACGGCCAGCTCCAGCGAGCTGCCGCGACCGCCCCGGGCCATCAGCTCCAGCGTGTCGCGCTCCACCTCGTCGAGGCGGGCGCCGACGCTGCGGCTGTAGTCGAGTCCGGCCTCGGTGAGCGTGACGCCGCGGCGGGTGCGGCGGAACAGGCGCACGTCGAGGAAGCTCTCGAGCGCGCCGACCTGCCGGCAGACGGCGCTCTGCGTCACCGAGAGCTCCTCGGCGGCCTTGGTGAAGCTCTGGTGGCGGGCCGCGGCCTCGAAGGCCTCGAGGGCGCCGGTGGAGGGTAGCTTGCGTCGCATGTCGCGATTCTACAAGTGCGTCTTGCGCACAGATCGGTGCGGATAAAGCGGTTGTTTGGGGTCTGACGGCAGCCTATAGTGACACATCCATGCGAAAGACGCACGCCGTCTTCGTCTCCTTCACGCTGAAAGAAAGTCCGCCATGAGTTCCTCCCGCGCCAGCTTCCACTGGGACGACCCGCTCCTGCTGTCCGAGCAGCTCACCGACGACGAGCGCATGGTGGTGGACTCGGCGCGTGCCTATTGCCAGGACAAGCTCAAGCCGCGCGTGCTGGAGGCCTTCCGCCACGAGAAGACCGACGCGACGATCTTTCCCGAGATGGGCGCGCTGGGCCTGCTGGGCCCCACCATCCCCGAGGCGTACGGCGGCGCCGGCCTCAACTACGTCAGCTACGGCCTGATCGCCCGCGAGGTGGAGCGCGTCGACTCCGGCTACCGCTCGATGATGAGCGTGCAGAGCTCGCTGGTGATGGTGCCGATCAACGAATTCGGCAACGAGGCCACCAAGCGCAAGTACCTGCCGAAGCTGGCCACCGGCGAATGGATCGGCTGCTTCGGCCTGACGGAGCCCAATCACGGCTCCGATCCCGGCAGCATGGTCACGCGCGCCCGCAAGGTGGACGGCGGCTACGCGCTCACGGGCGCCAAGATGTGGATCACCAACTCGCCGATCGCCGACGTGTTCGTGGTGTGGGCCAAGGACGACGGGGGCGCGATCCGCGGCTTCGTGCTGGAGAAGGGCTGGAAGGGCCTGAGCGCCCCGGCCATCCACGGCAAGGTGGGCCTGCGCGCGTCGATCACCGGCGAGATCGTGCTCGACGAGGTGTTCTGCCCCGAGGAGAACGCGTTCCCCGACGTGCGCGGCCTCAAGGGCCCGTTCACCTGCCTGAACTCGGCGCGCTACGGCATCGCCTGGGGCGCGCTGGGCGCGGCCGAGGACTGCTGGCACACCGCGCGCCAGTACGTGCTCGATCGCAAGCAGTTCGGCAAGCCGCTCGCGGCCAACCAGCTGGTGCAGAAGAAGCTGGCCGACATGCAGACCGAGATCACGCTGGGCCTGCAGGGCTGCCTGCGCCTGGGCCGCATGAAGGACGAGGGCACGGCCGCCGTCGAGATCACGTCCATCATGAAGCGCAACTCCTGCGGCAAGTCGCTGGACATCGCCCGCGTGGCGCGCGACATGCTGGGCGGCAACGGCATCTCCGACGAGTTCGGCATCGCCCGCCACCTGGTCAACCTCGAGGTGGTCAACACCTACGAAGGCACGCACGACATCCACGCGCTGATCCTCGGCCGTGCGATGACGGGTATTGCAGCGTTCTGATCATGACGGTGTCTCCGCGCGCGCTGCAAGGCGTCAAGGTTCTTGATCTTTCTCGCGTGCTCGCGGGCCCGTGGTGCGGGCAGCTGCTGGCCGACCTCGGCGCGGACGTGGTGAAGGTGGAGCGTCCCGGCGCCGGCGACGACACGCGCTCGTGGGGCCCGCCGTGGTTGAAGGACGCCAACGGCGAGCAGACGCGCGACGCCGCGTACTACTTCTGCGCCAACCGCAACAAGCGCTCGGTGACGATCGACATCGCGACGCCCGAGGGCCAGGAACTGGTCCGCCGGCTGGCGATGGAGGCCGACGTGGTGCTGGAGAACTTCAAGGTGGGCGGCCTCGAGCAATACGGGCTCGACCACGCCAGCCTGCTCCAGCTCAAGCCGTCGCTGGTCTATTGCTCGATCACCGGCTTCGGCCAGACCGGGCCGTACGCGCAGCGCGCCGGCTACGACTTCCTGATCCAGGGCATGGGCGGCCTGATGAGCGTCACCGGCCGCGCCGAGGGCGAGGAGGGCGCCGGCCCGCAGAAGGTGGGCGTAGCGCTCACCGACGTGCTCACGGGCCTGTACGCCACCGTGGGCGTGCTGGCCGCGCTGGCGCACCGCGACCGCACCGGCCAGGGCCAGCACATCGACCTGGCGCTGCTGGACGTGCAGGTCGCCTGCCTGGCCAACCAGACCGCCAACTACCTGATCGGCGGCACGGTGCCGCGCCGCATGGGCAACGCGCACCCGAACATCGTGCCGTACCAGGACTTCCCCACGGCCGACGGCGACATGATCCTGGCGGTGGGCAACGACGGCCAGTTCTCCAAGCTCTGCGCGGTGGCCGGCAAGCCGGAATGGGCGACGGACGAGCGCTTCGCCACCAACGCGGCGCGCGTGAAGCACCGCGCCGAGCTGGTCCCGCTGCTGCGCCAGGCCACCGTGATGCGCACGACGCACGAGTGGATCGCCGCGCTGGAGGCGGCCGGCGTGCCCTGCGGCCCGATCAATCGCCTCGACGAGGTGTTCGCCGACCCGCAGGTGGTGGCGCGCGGGCTGCGCATCGAGCTGCCGCACGCGCTGGCCGGCACGGTGCCGGGCGTGGCCAATCCGATCCGGATGTCGGCGTCGCCGGTGGCCTACGACCGCGGGCCGCCGGTGCTGGGCGAGCACACGGCGGAAGTGCTGGCGCAGTGGCTGGGCATCGCGGCCTGACTCAGGTGCCTTCCGAGTCCTGCTCGTCCACCGGATCTGGCTTGGCTGCCACGCGGTAGGCCTCGTTGGCCCACGCGCCGAAATCGCCGTTGCGGCAGCGCATGCTGCAGAAGGGCCGCGCCGCGTTGGACGGGCCGTACTTGCAGGGCTTGCGGCAGGCGGGGCAGGTGATGTCGCGTTCAGGCCCTTGCAGACCCGGCGGAATGGCGGACGCACTCATGTCTTCGTCTCTTGCAGGGTGTCTCAGGCGCAGAGCGCCAGCTCGAAGGCGCAGTCCTCGGCCAGCGGACGCAGCCGGCCTTCGGTGTCGGTCTTCATCAGGCGGATGGACACCATCAGCCGGTGGCCGCTGATCTCGGGCACCAGGGCGGCCTCCCGCGGCAGCTTCACGCGCAGCAGATGGTAGGTGCGCGCGGTGGGCAGGCTCTGCTGGTACTGGCCGCCGTTGGCCACCACCTTGTGCGGCACGCCGGATTCGCGCAGCAGGCCCAGCAGCAGGTGCAGGGCCACCGACAGCGGCGTGAGCGTGTCCGTCCAGCGCTGCAGGTCGGCGCGGCGCTGCGCGGCCGGGTATTGCTGCCATGCGTAGTAGGCGGGCAGGTCGAACGCGCAGGTGCCGCCGGGAATGCCGATGCGGCTGCGGATGCTCATCAGCCATTCGTTGGAGGTCAGGGCCTGGCCGGCCTTGCCGGGCGACTCGTTGAGGTCCCTGAAGGCGACGTCGATGCGGCCGATGACGTCGTCCAGCGCCTCCTCCGATATGGCCGGGTTGCCGCGGTAGGCGTTGAGCTGCGACTTGTGGCGCTCCAACTCCTTGAGCACGTCCGACTTCAGGTCGGCGCGCGCGGCGACGTCCATGATCTCGAACATCGAGGCCAGCGCGTAGTGATGGTCGACCGGGTCGTCGCGTGCGATGAGGCCGGCCATGCGGTCGAACAGGTGTTCGAGTCGGAGCATCGTGCGGATGCCCTCGTTGAACGGGTATTCGTATAAGACCAAGGCGTTCTTCAGGTTCGGCTGTGACCGTGATTGTTTCACAGGCGTTACGCCCTTCGCTCCCCCAAAGGTGCTCCTGCGCGCAATCTGCAGCTTTGTCCTACAAGAACGCGACAGTTGACGTCAGCTTTGCGCGGCGGTCCAGGCGGCCCACAACGCGTCCGCCTCGGCCTCCAGCTCGGCCAGCGTGAGCGCCTCGTTGACGATGACCGCGTCCGCGATCGCGCGCCGCTGCGCGCGCGAGGCCTGCTGGGCGATGGCGCGTTCCACGGCCTCGGCCGTCCAGCCCGAGCGCCGCACGACCCGCGCGACCTGCGTGGCCTCGGCGCAGTCGACCACCACCACGCGATCCACCCGCGCGCGCCAGGTGCCCGACTCGGTGAGCAGCGGCACGTCGAACACCACGGCCTGGCCCGCGCCCGCGCGGGACGCCTGCGCGCGCGTGGCGGAGGCTATCAGCGGGTGCAGGATGGCCTCGAGGCGCCGGCGCTCGTCGGGCCGTGCGAAGACGAGGGCGCGCATCTTTGCCCGGTCCATCGCGCCGTCGGGCCCGATCATGTCGGCCCCGAACACGGCGGCGATCGCGGGGATCGCGGCGCCTTCGAGGGCGGTCAGCGCATGCGCGAGGGCGTCGGTGTCGACCACCAGGGCGCCGAGCGCGCCGAGGCGGCGCGCGACGGTGCTCTTGCCGCTGCCGATGCCGCCGGTTAGCCCGATCTTCAGGCCGGGAGCTGGATGTTCGCCCATTCCAGCAAGGTGTTGGTGCCGACGAACATCACGACGATGCCGCCGGCGGTCAGGAACGGCCCGAACGGATATTGCGTATGGCGGCCGTGGCCGGCCAGCAGCATGCGCGGCACGTTGACGCACAGGCCGGCGACGGAGGCGATCAGGATGACCGGCAGGATGGCCTGCCAGCCCAGCCAGGCGCCGAGCGCGGCCAGCAGCTTCAGGTCGCCGCCGCCCATGCCCTGGCGCTTCATGAGCAGCGCGAAGCCGCCGGCGATGGCCCACAGCGGCACGTAGCCGGCCACGGCACCCCAGATCGCGGTCGGTAGCGGGATCGTCCAGCCGAGTGCCGCGGCCAGCAGACCGCCCCACAGCAGCGGGTAGGTGAGGTCGTCGGGCAGGTACTTGGTGTCGAGGTCGATCAGCGACATCGCCACGAGCAGCGCCAGCGCGGCGCACCAGGCGAGCGCCGCCGGGTTCGGGCCGAACTTCCAGGCCGCGGCCGCGAACAGCAGGCCGGTGGCGAGCTCGACCAGCGGATAGCGCACCGAGATCGGCGTGCCGCACGCCGAGCAGCGCGCCCGCAGCGCGAGCCAGCTCAGGAGGGGGATGTTTTCGTACCAGGCGATCTGGTGCCCGCAGGCGCCGCAGCGCGAACGCGGCGTGGCCAGGCCCAGCGGGGCTAGCACTTCGAGGTGCGCGTCAATGGTCTTGCCGGCCTCGACGAGCTCGGTGGGCTGCGGCTTGGCGAAGACCTGTTTCCAGACCTCGCCCTCGCCCAGCATGCCGCCGGTGTCGAGCAGCCACTCGCGCATCATGATGATGGGCTTGCGGTGGATGACCACGTTCAGGAAGCTGCCGACCAGGAGTCCGAGAATGCCCAGGGCGATCGGCGAGCCGAACACGCCCCAGGGATTGGCGACGATGGATTCCACGGACGCTTAGACGACCTGGCCGATCTTGAAGATGGGCAGGTACATCGATACGACGATGCCGCCGATGAGGGTGCCGAGCACCACGATGATGATGGGCTCCATCAGCGTGGACAGGCCCTTGACCATCTCGTCGACTTCTTCCTCGTAGAACTCGGCGGCGCGCGCGAGCATGTCGTCGAGCGCACCGGATTCCTCGCCGATGGCCGACATCTGCAGCACCATGGTGGGAAACACGTTGGCGCTGGTCATGGACGTGGTCAGCGCGGAGCCGGCCGCCACGTCGCGCTGGATCTGCTGCGTGGCCTGCGCGAAGACCAGGTTGCCGGCGGTGCCGCCGACCGAATCGAGCGCCTCCACCAGCGGCACACCGGCGGCGAACATCGTGGACAACGTGCGCGTCCAGCGCGCGACGACCGACTTCATCACCAGGTCGCCGAAGATGGGCAACTTCAGCAGCATGCGATCCATGAAGAACTGCATCTTCTCGGATCGTTTCCAGGACTGCATGAAGATGTAGCCGCCGAGGAACAGGGTGCCGAAGATCAACCACCAGTAGTGGATGAACACGTCGCTCATCCCCATCACGAGCAGCGTGGGGGCGGGCAGCTCGGCGCCGAACGAGGTGAACACTTCCTTGAACGACGGGATCACGAAGATCATGATGACCGTCAGCACGCCGAAGGCCACGACGACCACGGAGGTCGGGTAGATCAGCGCGGACTTGACCTTCTGCTTGATGGCGATGGTCTTTTCCTGGTACAGCGCCAGGCGGGCCAGCAGTTCTTCCAGGATACCGCCGGATTCGCCGGCCTCGACCAGGTTGCAGTACAGCGCGTCGAAGTACTGCGGGTGCTTGCGGAACGCCGACGAGAGGCTCGTGCCGGTCTCGACGTCGCCGCGAATTTCATTGAGCAGGCGCGTCATGCGCGGGTTGGTGGATCCGCGGCCCACGATGTCGAAGGCCTGCAACAGCGGCACGCCGGCCTTCATCATGGTGGACAGCTGGCGGGTGAAGACCGCGATGTCCTTCTGCGTGATGGACTTGCCGCCGCTCGTGCGGCGCTTCTTCACCTTGGTGACCATGATGCCCTGGCGGCGCATGCTGGCGCTCACCGCGGCCTCGCCCCCGGCACGCAATTCGCCGCGCACGAGCTTGCCGGTGCGGTCCTTGCCTTCCCATTCGAAAATGAAATCCGGGGCGCTCTTCGCCGCCATTGCAGTAGCCATCAGTCCTCCAACCGCCCTGTCGGGCTGGGTTGCGCGATTCTGCCCTGGAGCAGGCGTGATTTGAACTCGAGTTGTAAGCGACTCATTCGTTCGTGCAGGAAATGACTTCCTCGAGCGTCGTGACGCCCAGGCGCACCTTCACCAGCCCCGATTGGCGCAGGTCGCGCACGCCGTCTTCCTTGGCGCACTTGGCGATCTCGGGCGCGTTGCCGGCCGCCAGGATGATCTGCTGCATCTTCTCGGTGATGGGCATCACCTGGTAGATGCCGACGCGGCCGCGGTAGCCGTTGTTGCAATTGGAGCAACCGACCGCGCGGTACGGACGCCAGGTGTCGTCCAGTTCTTCCTCGGTGTAGCCGGCGCGCAGCAGCGACGAGCGCGGGTAGTCGGCCGGCACCTTGCAGCTCTCGCACAGCCGGCGCGCCAGGCGCTGCGCGGTGATCAGCAGGATGGACGAGGCGATGTTGAACGGCGCCACGCCCATGTTCTGCAGGCGCGTGAGGGTGGTGGGCGCGTCGTTGGTGTGCAGCGTGGACAGCACCATGTGGCCCGTCTGCGCCGCCTTGATGGCGATGTCGGCGGTTTCCAGGTCGCGGATTTCACCCACCATGATCACGTCCGGATCCTGGCGCAGGAAGGATTTGAGCGCCGCCGCGAAATTCAGCCCGGCCTTGTCGTTGACATTGACCTGGTTGACGCCCGGCATGTTGATTTCGGCCGGATCCTCCACGGTGGAGATATTCACGCCCGGCTGGTTGAGCATGTTCAGGCAGGTATACAGCGACACCGTCTTGCCGCTACCCGTGGGACCGGTGACCAGCACCATGCCGTACGGACGGACGATGGCCGTCATCAGGCGATCCTTCTCGGCCTGCTCGTAGCCCAGCGCCTCGATGCCCAGGCGCGCGCTGGACGGGTCGAGGATACGGATGACGATCTTCTCGCCGTACAGCGTGGGCAGCGTGCTGACCCGGAAGTCGATCGACTTGCTGCCGAACTTGAGCTTCATCCGGCCGTCCTGCGGGACACGCTTCTCGGAGATGTCCAGCCGCGAGATGACCTTGATGCGCGACGCCAGCTTTTCCTTGATGGCGATCGGCGGCTGCGTGATCTCGCGCAGCTCGCCGTCGATGCGGAAGCGCACGCGGTAGTGGAATTCGTAGGGCTCGAAGTGCAGGTCGGACGCGCGCAGGTTGATCGCGTCGATCAGCATCTTGTGCAGGAACTTGACGACCGGTGCGTCCTCGACCTCGGTCGAGACGTCGGCCTTTTCCTGGTTGGCGGCAGGATCCTCGTCGGTGACCTCGAACTCGAAGTCGGACGAGACCAGCGCTTCCATCGACTGGGTGGTGGTGGTCTGCTGGTCGCTGACCAGGCGCATCAGCTTGTCGTATTCGACGACGATCCACTCGGGCGCGAGCTGGGTGGCGAACTTGATGCGTTCGACGGCTTCCTGGTCGGTGGGATCGGCGCAGGCGATGAACAGCCGGCCGCCGCGCTTGCCCAGCGGGAAGATGCGGTATTGGGAGACGAGCTTGGCGTCGACGATGCCTTGCGGCAGCGCCTTCGGGTCGACCGCGTCGAGATCGAGCAGCGGCACGGCCAGCGCGGTGGACAGCGCATGGGCCAGCGCGAGCGGCTTCATGGTGCCGGTCTCGATCAGCTGTGCCACGAACGAGCTGCGCTTTTCCGCGGCCGCCTTGCTCAGGTCCTCGGCGGCCCTGGCATCGATGCGACCGGCGCGCACCAGGATGCGCGCAACCCCCGAGAGGTTGGTTTGTGGTGCGTCGAGGAACGTATCAACTGCCATCGTCGAGTAGCCGCAGGGGGTTGTTGGGCACACGAATGCGCCGAATGGCGATCATCGCCGATGGATTAGGCGAAGTAAATCGTGAGAAGCCCACGATACCCCGTCCGTTTCGCGCAGGCGTCAAAAGTATCTTGAATCGTCAGTTAATTCGCGGATTGAAGCGAAAGTAGATTCAGGAAGTAACTCGGGCGTTGAAATGACAAAAGGAGCCCGCGGGCTCCTTTGTCGTTTTCCGGCCCGCGTCGACAGCGTCGATGCGACCGGCATGATCTGGTCGGGGTGAGAGGATTCGAACCTCCGGCCTCTACGTCCCGAACGTAGCGCTCTACCAGGCTAAGCTACACCCCGATGTTTCAGCGAAGCCTACAAAGCCCCTGACGGTGCCCTTGCGGGCTTTCGTTCGATTCGGAGCGGGGCTCCGTTTCGCTGAGCTAAGGATTCTCGCACATTTTTCGCGGCCTCGGCAAGAGCCGGCGGCCACGACGTGCTCAGGACGAGCGTTCGACGGAGCGCTCGCACAGCTCCAGCAGCAGCGCCTTCGCCTCGGTCTCGGGCAGCGCGTCCAACTGCTCCCGCGCCAGGTCGGCTTCGCGGCGCGCGGCGGCGCGCGTGGCGTCGATGGCGCCGGTGCGGCGCACGATCTGCACGATCTCGGCGAGGCGTTCCACCTCGCCCTGTTCGATCGCGTGGCGGATCAGCGCGGCTTCCTCGGCCGTGCCGTGCGACATCGCGAACAGCAGCGGCAGCGTGGGCTTGCCCTCGCGCAGGTCGTCGCCCACGTTCTTGCCGAGCGCGGCGGGGTCGCCCTCGTAGTCGAGCAGGTCGTCGATCAGCTGGAACGCGGTGCCCAGCGACCGGCCGAAGTTGGCGCAGGCGTCCTCGATCTCGCGCGGGGCGTCGGCGATCACTGCGCCCAGGCGCGCGCTGGCCTCGAACAGCTTGGCGGTCTTGTAGCGGATGACGCGCAGGTAGTCCTCGACGGCCAGGTCGGCGTCGTGCATGTTCATCAACTGCAGCACCTCGCCCTCGGCGATGACGTTGGTGGCGTCGGCCAGCACGTCGAGCACGCGCATGCGGCCCACTTCCACCATCAGCTGGAACGCGCGCGAGTAGAGGAAGTCGCCCACCAGCACGCTGGCGGCGTTGCCGAACAGCGCGTTGGCGGTGGCTCGGCCGCGGCGCAGCGCCGACTCGTCGACGACGTCGTCGTGCAGCAGCGTGGCCGTGTGGATGAATTCGATGATGGCCGCCAGCTCGAAGCGGCTGGCACCCGAGAACGACAGCGCGCGCGAGAACAGCAGCACCAGGCGCGGACGGATCCGCTTGCCGCCGGCGCCGACGATGTAGTTCGCGATCTGGTCGACGAGCGCGACTTCGGACGTCAGCCGGCGGCGGATGACCTCGTCGACCGCCTGCATTTCGGCGGCCATCGGATCGGCGGGCAGGGGCGCGTGGGTGAGGGGGGCGTTCACGACGGTTCGCGGGAAGGGAAACCGGCATTATAGGAAGCCTGGACGGCTGGAAGCCGGGCCCTGTCCCGTGCTTTGACGTTTTCAGTGCTTGCTGGTATGATCGAGGGCTTCGCCGACTTTTGGCTGAACCCAGCGTGCCTGGGCCGGTTGCCACCGCATGACCACATGCGGGGCTCCACCGGCCGGGACTACCCCTCGAAATGCAAGTTTCGACCGCGTCGTCCGGGAGGCAGGCAACGCCGTTCAGCCGGCCGGCGAGAAGAAGTCAACTGAAAGGTCCTATATGTACGCGGTCGTAAAAACCGGTGGCAAGCAATACAAGGTTGCAGCCGGCGAAAAGATTAAGGTAGAACAGATTGCTGCGGACGTTGGTCAGGAAATCGTGTTGGATCAGGTTCTCGCAGTCGGCAACGGCGCGGAACTGACGGTCGGCGCGCCCCTGGTCGCGGGTGCAAGCGTGAAGGCTACCGTGGTTGCCCAAGGTCGTCACGACAAGGTTCGCATCTTCAAGATGCGCCGTCGTAAGCACTACCAGAAGCATGGCGGTCATCGCCAGCACTTCACCGAACTCGAGATCTCGGCCATCAACGCGTAAGCGTCTGATCTGCCCGAACTCATTGCACAGGAGCTAATGCACCATGGCACAGAAAAAAGGCGGCGGTTCCACCCGGAACGGCCGCGACTCCCAACCGAAGATGCTCGGCGTGAAGGCCTACGGCGGTGAAACGGTCTCGGCCGGTTCCATCATCGTGCGCCAACGCGGCACCAAGTTCCACGCCGGCGACAACGTCGGCATGGGCCGCGACCACACCCTGTTCGCGCTGGTCGACGGCAAGATCTCGTTTGCCACCAAGGGCAGCCTGAACCGCCAGACGGTCATCGTGACCCCGTTGTAATTCGCAACGCTGGCTTCAAGTTCGGTTTGCGTAAGCCCCGGCATGCCGGGGCTTTCTCGTTTATTGTTCCAATGAAGCCGGCGTCGCCGCCAGAAGAAGGACCTTCCCATGAAATTCGTTGATGAAGCCGTGATCGACATCGCCGCGGGCAATGGCGGCGCCGGCTGCATGAGCTTCCGTCGTGAGAAGTGCATTCCCTTCGGCGGCCCCAACGGCGGCAACGGCGGCAAGGGCGGCAGCGTCTGGTTCGTGGGCGACCGCAACCTGAACACGCTGATCGACTACCGCTACAACCGCCGCCACGAGGCGCGCAACGGCGAGCCGGGCCGCGGCTCCGACCAGTTCGGCGCGGCGTCCGAGGACATCGTGCTGCGCGTGCCCGTGGGCACGATGATCAAGGACTTCGAGACCGACCAGATCCTGGCCGAGCTCGTCGAGCCCGACGTCCCGGTGCTGCTGTGCAAGGGCGGCGACGGCGGCTTCGGCAACCTGCACTACAAGACCAGCACCAACCGCGCGCCGCGCCAGAAGACGCCGGGCTGGCCGGGCGAAGAGAAGAAGGTGCGCCTCGAGCTGCGCGTGCTGGCCGACGTCGGCCTGCTGGGCATGCCCAACGCCGGCAAGTCCACGCTGATCACCGCGATCTCCAACGCGCGCCCGAAGATTGCCGACTACCCGTTCACCACGCTGCATCCGAACCTCGGCGTCGTGCGCGTCGCCCCGGAGAAGAGCTTCGTCGTGGCCGACATCCCTGGCCTGATCGAGGGCGCCGCCGAGGGCGCCGGCCTCGGCCACCAGTTCCTGCGCCACCTGCAGCGCACCCGGCTGCTGCTGCACGTGATCGACATGGCGCCGTTCGACGACGGCGTCGACCCTGTCAAGCAGGCCAGGGCGCTGGTCAAGGAACTCGAGAAGTACGACCCCGAGCTGGCCGCCAAGCCGCGTTGGCTGGTGCTCAACAAGCTCGACATGGTGCCCGCCGAGGAACGCGAGGCGCACTGCAAGGACTTCATCAAGCGCCTCAAGTGGAAGGGCCCGGTCTTCCAGATCTCGGCCCTCGCCCGCGAAGGCCTGCAGCCGATGCTGCACGCCATCTACGAGCACGTGCACGCACAGGTGGAGCAACTGGCGCCGCCGGCCGATCCGCGCTTCGAGGAGACGATGCCCGTGGCCGCTCCGGTCGTCGACGAGCCGGTGCGCCCGGTTCGCGGCGCGAAGAAGGTCGTGGCCAAGGCCGCGAAGGCCGACAACGACGAGCCGGTGGATCCGCGCTTCGCCCCCCTCGAGCCCGAACCCGAGCTCGAGACCGCCGCCCTGGCCGCGCCCGTGCGGCGCCGCACGCGCGCGGCATGACGATCGAGCCGGCGTCCTCCGCGATCAACGACGAGTTGCGCAACGCGCGCCGCATCGTCGTCAAGGTCGGCTCCAGCCTGGTCACCAACGAAGGCCGCGGCGTCGATGCCGAGGCCATCGGCAACTGGTGCCGCCAGATGGCCGCGCTGGGCCAGGCTGGCCGCGAGATCCTGATGGTCTCGTCGGGCGCCATCGCCGAGGGCATGAAGCGCTTGGGCTGGACGGCGCGGCCCAAGGAGCTGCACGAGTTGCAGGCCGCCGCCGCCGTCGGCCAGATGGGCCTGGCCCAGATGTACGAGAGCAAGCTGCGCGAGCACGGCTTCGGCAGCGCGCAGGTGCTGCTCACGCACGCCGACCTGGCCGACCGCGAGCGCTACCTCAACGCCCGCTCCACGCTCGTGACGCTGCTGGGCCTGAAGGTGATCCCGGTCATCAACGAGAACGACACGGTGGTCACCGACGAGATCAAGTTCGGCGACAACGACACGCTGGGCGCCCTGGTGGCCAACCTGGTGGACGCCGATGCCTACGTGATCCTCACCGACCAGCCGGGGCTCTACACCGCCGACCCGCGCAGGAACCCCGACGCCACGTTCGTCGCGCGCGCCCGCGCGGGCGACCCGGAACTCGAGCGCATGGCCGGCGGCGCCGGCACGTCGATCGGGCGCGGCGGCATGCTCACCAAGATCCTGGCCGCCAAGCGCGCGGCCGGTTCGGGCACCAGCACGGTCATCGCCTGGGGCCGTGAGCCCGACGTGCTGCTGCGCCTGGCCGCCGGCGAGCCCATCGGAACGCTGCTGGCCGCGCAGACCGCCAAGGTCGCCGCGCGCAAGCGCTGGATGGTCGACCACCTTCAGCTTCGCGGTGCGGTGGTGGTGGACGACGGCGCCGCCATCAAACTGCGCGAGCAAGGCAAGAGCCTGCTGCCGATCGGCGTGCGCGAGGTCGAGGGCGAGTTCCATCGCGGCGACGTGATCGCGGTGCGCGCGCTCGACGGCCGCATGGTGGCGCGCGGCCTGGCCAACTACTCGTCGGCCGAGGCCCGCCTCATCGCGCGCAAGCCCTCGTCGCAGATCGAGGCGGCGCTGGGCTACGCGAACGAGCCCGAGCTGGTGCACCGGGACAACCTGGTGCTGGGCTGACGAGCGCGCGGTCAGCGCGCGGCGAGATCGTCCGCCGGCGGACGCGGGTCGAGCAGCGTCTCGTTCTCCACCGCATCGGGCGGCAGGTCGCTGTGCAGGTCGTGATCGTCGCGCGGCCCGCGCGGACCGCCGCGCAGGTACCGGTTGTGGTAGTTCGTCTTGGGCAGGAAGCGCGCGAGTTCGGTGAGCGCCAGCTGGTAGACGCCGCGCTTGAATTCGATCACCACGTCCAGCGGCACCCAGTAGTCGTTCCAGCGCCAGGCGTCGAATTCGGGGTGGTCGGTGGCGCGCAGGTTCATGTCGCTGTCGCGACCCATGAGCTTGAGCAGGAACCAGATCTGCTTCTGGCCGCGATAATGGCCGCGGGCATCCTTGCGGATGTAGTGCTCGGGCACTTCGTAGCGAAGCCAGTCGCGCGTGCGCGCGAGGATCTTCACGTGGTCGGGCAGCAGCCCCACCTCCTCATGGAGCTCGCGGAACATCGCCTGCTCGGGCGACTCGCCGTATTTGATGCCCCCTTGCGGGAATTGCCAGGAATGCGTGCGTAGACGCTTTCCCCAGAACACCTGGTTGCGCGAGTTGAGCAGCACAATGCCGACGTTGGGCCTGAAGCCCTCTCGGTCGAGCATAATCTGACCCCGATTCTTTAACTGCAACCATTATTGCACCGGCAGTACATAAAACACGAGTTCGCGTTTTTCCGCATGCCGCCCCCAGGAATCGTGATTCGTTGATGACAACCCGGTAACCTTGCGCCCATGAAAGCCTCCCAGTTCTTCGTTTCCACGCTCAAGGAAGCCCCCGCCGATGCGGAAGTGACCAGCCACAAGCTCATGACCCGCGCGGGCATGATCAAGAAGCTCGGTGCCGGCATCTACAACTACATGCCCATGGGCCTGCGGGTGATCCGCAAGGTCGAGAACATCATCCGCGAGGAGATGAACCGGGCCGGCGCCGTTGAACTGGTGATGCCGGTCGTCCAGCCGGCGGAGCTGTGGGAGGAAAGCGGGCGCTTCAGCAAGATGGGGCCGGAACTGCTGCGCCTGAAGGATCGGCATGACCGCGACTTCGTCGTCCAGCCCACCTCGGAAGAGGCGGTGACCGACATCGCGCGCAGCGAGTTGCGCAGCTACAAGCAGTTGCCCAAGAACTTCTACCAGATCCAGACCAAGTTCCGCGACGAGCGCCGTCCGCGCTTCGGCATCATGCGTGGCCGCGAGTTCACGATGAAGGACGCGTACTCCTTCGACCGCGACCAGGCGGCCGCCGCCAAGAGCTACGACGTCATGCGCGCCGCCTACCGCGCCATCTTCGACCGCTTCGGCCTGAAGTACCGCGCCGTGGCGGCCGACTCCGGCGCGATCGGCGGCGACCTGTCGGAGGAGTTCCAGGTCATCGCCGACACCGGCGAGGACGCGCTGATCTACTGCCCCACCTCCGACTACGCCGCCAACATCGAGCTGGCCGAGGCCGTGGCGCTGATCGCCACCCGCGGCGCGGCCACCGAGGCGCTGGCGAGGACGCCGACTCCGGGCAAGAGCACCTGCGCCGACGTCGCCACGCTGCTGGGCCTGCCGCTGGCGCGCACGGTGAAGTCGCTCGTGCTGGCCACCGACGAGCTCGACGACAAGGGCGACGTGAAGAAGGTCACCGTGTGGCTGCTGCTGATGCGCGGCGATCACGACATGAACGAGATCAAGGTCGGCAAGATCGCCGGCCTCAAGGAAGGCTTCCGCTTCGCCACGGTCGCCGAGATCGAGGATCACTTCGGCTGCAAGCCCGGCTACCTGGGCCCCATCGGATTGAAGAAGCCGGTGAAGATCGTGGCCGACCGCACCGTCGCGAACATGAGCGACTTCATCGTCGGCGCCAACGAGCCCGACTTCCACGTCACCGGCGTGAACTGGGTGCGCGACCTGCCCGAGCCCGACCTCGTGGCCGACATCCGCAACGTCGTCGCGGGCGATCCGTCGCCCGACGGCAAGGGCGTGCTTGCGATCGATCGCGGCATCGAGGTGGGCCACGTGTTCTACCTCGGCACCAAGTATTCCAAGGCGATGAACGCCACCTTCCTCGACGAGACGGGCAAGCCCCAGCCGTTCGAGATGGGCTGCTACGGCATCGGCGTCACCCGCATCGCGGCCGCCGCCATCGAGCAGAACAACGACGCGCGCGGCATCGTCTGGCCGGTGGCCCTGGCGCCGTTCACGGTGGTGCTGTGCCCGATCGGCTACGACCGCAGCGCCGAGGTGAAGGCCGCCGCCGACAAGCTGCACGACGAACTCGTGGCCGTGGGCGTGGACGTGATGCTGGACGACCGCGGCGAGCGCCCCGGCGCGATGTTCGCCGACTGGGAGCTGATTGGCGTGCCGCAACGCGTGGTGATCTCCGACCGCGGCCTCAAGGAAGGCCAACTCGAGGTGCAGGGCCGCCGCGAAGAGAAGGCGAGCACCGTGGCGCTGGGCGACATCGTCGCCGACCTGCGAGCACGCCTGGCGGCATGACGCCGTCGCGGCTCCGGCGCCGGGCCGTCGCCGCCCTGGTCGCCGGTGCGGTCGCGGCGGGCTGGCTGCCGTCCGCGTTCGCGGGCGCGCAGATCGAGGAGCCGCTGGCCGACTCGGTGCGCTCCGCGCTCAGCGCCGCCATCGCGCAGAGCGCCCCGCCGCCCGAGCTGAAGTTCGACAACATCGACCAGCGCCTGGCCTACCTGCGCTGGCTCGGCGCGATGAGCGAGCGGCTCAGGAAGAGCAAGAGCGAGGGCCACGAGCGCATCGAGTTCCTGCAGACCGTCTGGTACGAGAGCCGGCGCGCGGGCCTGGAGCCGGCGCTGGTGCTGGGCCTGATCCAGGTCGAGAGCGGGTTCCGCAAGTACGCGATCAGCAGCGTCGGGGCGCGCGGCTACACGCAGGTGATGCCGTTCTGGTCGCGCCAGATCGGCGATGGCGACGCGGCGCGCCTGTTCGTGATGCAGGTCAACCTGCGCTTCGGCTGCGTGATCCTGCGCCACTATCTCGACGTCGAGAAGGGCGACCTGTTCATGGCGCTGGGCCGCTACAACGGCAGCCGCGGACAGGCGGCGTATCCGGACATGGTGCTCGGCGCCCGCAAGCGCTGGGAGTGGACGGAGCCGCGCACGGCGCCGGCCTCCGCGGCGTCGCGCTGAGGACTACAGGCCGTTCCAGCGTCGCGGCGTCGCGCCCGGCACGCCCAGCATCTCGATGACCCGCTCCACGGTGTCGTCCACCATCTCGGCGATGGTCTGTGGCTTGTTGTAGAACGCCGGCAGCGGCGGGAAGACCACGCCGCCCATCTCGGTGACGGCGGTCATGTTGCGCAGGTGGGCCAGGTTGAACGGCGTCTCGCGCACCATCAGCACCAGGCGGCGGCGTTCCTTCAACATGACGTCGGCGGCCCGCGTGAGCAGGTTGTCGCCGAAGCCGTGGGCGATGGCCGCGAGCGACTTCATCGTGCACGGCGCCACCACCATCGCCCGCGCCCCGAAGCTGCCGCTGGCGATGCAGGCGCCGATGTCGCCCACCGGCCAGGCGTGGCTCGCCCTGGCCGCGAGTTCGTCGCGCGACAGGCCCAGCTCGTGGTGCACGTTGATGACGCCCGAGGGCGTGACGACCAGGTGGGTCTCGGCGCCCAGCTCGCGCAGGCGCTCGAGCAGGCGCACACCGTATGCGGCTCCCGAGGCGCCGGTGATGCCGACGATGATCGCCGGATGCGAGGTCATGAGGAAACCTCCGCCCTGCGGGCTGCGGTGCGAGCGCCCTTCGGAGCGGCCGGGCGTGTGCTCAAGCGGCCAGCAGCGGCTGCAGCTCGCCGGACTCGTACATCTCCATCAGGATGTCCGAGCCGCCGACGAACTCGCCATTGACGTACAGCTGCGGGATCGTGGGCCAGTTGGCGTATTCCTTGATGCCCTGGCGCACGTCGCCGTCCTCCAGCACGTTGACCGTCTTCAGCTCGGTGACGCCGCAGGCCTTCAGGATCTGGATGGCGCGGCCGGAGAAGCCGCATTGGGGAAACTGGGCGGTACCCTTCATGAACAACACGATCTTGTTGTTCTTGACGAGGTCATCGATGCGTTGCTGGACGTCGGACATGGCGGTGCAATTCGGAAGGAGGCGCACGCGTGCGCGGATCCTCCGTTTATATGCGAAACGGCGGGGCTTCGCACCCGAAAGGGTTCAGAACGAATAGCGGACGTTGACCGCCATGATGGGCGCCCAGCGCAACTGGCTGGTGACGTCGTCCAGGCTGCTGGCGCTGTTGAACAGGCCGTGGCCGCGGTTCTGCGAGGCGAGGCCGAAATCGGCGTTCAGGCTCAGCTGGCTGTTGAAGTACAGGCGGCTGTAGCCCAGGCCGACGTAGGGCAGGTTCTGCAGGGGATCGGGCCGCGTGTCGTACAGCGACAGGGGTTGGGCCAGGCCGACGATGCCGGTGCTGGCGCGGAATCCAGCGAGCAGCGGGCCGTTGCTGCCGACGGACGGATCGAAGAAGTAGTAGTCGCCGAGCAGCCGGATGGAGTTGCTCGTCGCATGGAAGTTTGTGAGCGCATACTCGGCGGAGAGGTGGCTGCCGTACGTGCTGTCTGGAGTTCGCTGGGTCAATCCCTGGGCCTGTGCGCCCAGCGTCAGCGCCGCGAGTCCCGCCATCGTGGCGGCCCGGAGGGGGCGCGTGACGCGCCGTGTCGACTGCGAATGACCCATGGTCGGCTCCCGAATTCGCCTCAAGAGGCTAAAACCAGACTCCAGAAAATCGATGCTACGCCTGCTGTCGTGCTGAAGATATCGGCAAACAGCACGGTTTTGCCTGCTTCATTACCTCCGGAGACTTTTCAGAGACCTCGTCACGATAGCGCGGAAAAGCCGCTTGCGGGTTTAAGGTACCGGGTCTACAAAGAGGAGATCAGGCGAGGAGCCGGCCCGCCGTGCAGCGGTCGCGGCCCTCGATGTCGGCGCGGGTCCGCACGTCGCCGAACCCGGCGCGCGCGAGGATGGCCGCCACCGCCGGCGCCTGCTCCCATCCGTGCTCGAACAGCAGCCAGCCGCCGGGGCGCAGCCGGCCGCGGGCGCCCGCGGCGATGCGCACGATGTCGCCCAGGCCGTCCTCGTCGGCCACCAGCGCCGCCAGCGGCTCGTGCGCCAGGTCGGCGAGGTGCGGATCGCCGGCCGCGATGTAGGGCGGATTGCTCACCACCAGGTCGAACGGCGGCGCCGCGGCGTCCAGCGCGTCCCACCAGTCGCCGTGCGCGAAGTGCACGTCCAGCGCGAGGCGAGCGGCGTTCGCGCGCGCGACCGCGAGCGCGTCCGCGCTGCGCTCGCTCGCCCACACCCGTGCGCGCGCGCAGGCGTTCTTCACGGCCAGGGCGATCGCGCCGCTGCCGGTGCCCAGGTCCAGCACGGCGGGCGCTGGCACGCCGCGCAGTTCGCCCTGCAGCAGCTCCAGCGCCCAGTCGACCAGCGTCTCGGTGTCGGGCCGGGGCACGAGCACCCCCGGGCCGACGGCCAGCGCCAGGCCATGGAACTCGCGCTCGCCCACCAGGTAGGCGAAGGGCTCGCCGGCGGCGCGCCGTGCCGCCAGGGCCTCGAAGGATGCCGCGTGCGCGGGCGACAGCGCGTCGTCGCCGTGCGCCAGCAGCCAGGCGCGCGACTGCCCGAGCACGCGGGCCAGCAGCAGTTGCGCATCGAGGCGCTCGACGCCCAGCGCGCGGGCCGTCCGCAGCGCGGCGTCGACGGTCGTCAAGCGCCCGACTCCAGCGCGGCGAGCTGTTCCTGCGCCCGTGCCGCGCGCAACGCGCCCACCACCTCGCCCAGGTCGCCCTCCATCACCGCGCCCAGCTTGTACAGCGTGAGGTTGATGCGGTGGTCGGTGAGCCGGCCCTGCGGGAAGTTGTAGGTGCGGATGCGGTCGGAACTGTCGCCAGAGCCGATCAGGCTCTTGCGCTCGGCCGCGTCGCGCGCCTCGCGCTCCGCGCGCTCGCGCCCCTGCAGGCGCGCGAGCAGCACGGTCATCGCCTTGGCCTTGTTGCGGTGCTGCGAGCGGTCGTCCTGGCACTCGGCGACGATGCCCGTGGGGATATGCGTGATGCGCACCGCGCTGTCGGTCTTGTTGATGTGCTGGCCGCCGGCGCCGCTCGCGCGGAAGGTGTCGATGCGCAGCTCGGACGGATTCAGCGTGACCTCGGCGGCGGCGTCGGGCTCCGCCAGCACGGCCACCGTGCAGGCGCTGGAGTGGACGCGGCCCTGGGTCTCGGTGGCGGGGACGCGCTGCACCCGGTGGCCGCCCGACTCGAAACGCAGCTGGCCATAGACGCCCTGCGTGGCGGCGGCCAAGCCGCGGGCGCCGCCCGGATTCTCCAGGCGGACGACCACTTCCTTGAAGCCGCCCAGGTCGGACTGGCTCTCGCTCATGATCTCGCTGCGCCAGCCCTGGCGCTCGGCGTAGCGCAGGTACATGCGCAGCAGGTCGGCCGCGAACAGCGCCGACTCCTCGCCGCCGCTGCCGGCGCGGATCTCGACGAAGGCCGGACGTTCGTCGTCGGGGTCGCGCGGCAGCAGCGTGGCCTGCAGCGCGGCGTCCAGCGCCTGCAGGTCGGCGTCGCAGGCGGCGATCTCCTCGCGCGCCATCGCCACCATCTCGGCGTCGTCGTCGCCCGCGTCCAGCATCTCCCGCGCGGTGGCGCGATCGGCCTCGCGCTGCGTGAAGCGGCGATACAGCTCCACGATCTCGGAGGCCTCCGACTGTTCGCGCGCGAGCTCGCGGAACTTCGTCATGTCGTTCGTGGAGGCCGGGTCCGCCAGGCGCGCGTCGAGCTCCTGCAGGCGCATGCCCAGGCGGTCGAACTGTTGGCGGAGGGAATCTTTCATGGGCGTGTCCGAAAAGCGGGCGAAGCGGCGAGCGGCCAGGACGGCTCGGCATGCGGGCGTCGTCGGCGACGCCCCAGGCGAGGTTCGCGTCGCTACAGGCCCGGGTCGGCCGGATCGCGCGTGGACTGGCGCAGGAACAGCCGCGTGACGGCGTCCGTGAGCCGATGGCGCTGCTCGCCTTCGCTGGTGCGCAGCTCGGCCAGCGCGCCGTGCAGCATCTTCTGCGTGAGCCCGCGGCTCATCGCCTCGAGCACCGCGTCCACCGAATCGCCCTTGGCCAGCGCCTTGCGCGCCCGCTGCAGCTCGGCGCTGCGCCAGTCGTCGGCCTGGCGGGTGAGGGCCTGGATCAGCGGCACGGTGGCGCGCTGGTCGAGCCAGTGCGAGAAGCCCAGCACGCCGGCGTCGATGATGGCCTCGGCCTGCTCGACGGCGGCCTGGCGCTTGGCGCCGGCGCTGCGCACGAGCTCGGAGAGGTCGTCCACCGTGTAGAGATAGACGTCGCGCTGCTGCGCCACCTCGGGCTCGATGTCGCGCGGCACGGCGAGGTCGACCATGAACATCGGGCGGCGCTTGCGGGTCTTCAGCGCGCGCTCGACGGCGCCCAGGCCGATGATGGGCAGCGTGCTGGCGGTGCACGAGATGACGATGTCGAACTCGTGCAGGCGCGTGGGCACGTCGGCCAGGCGCATGGCCTGCGCGCCCAGGCGCACGGCCAGCTTCTCGCCGCGCTCCAGCGTGCGGTTGGCCACCGCCATCAGCTTGGGCGTGCGCGCCGCGAAATGGGTGGCGACCAGCTCGATCATCTCGCCGGCGCCCACGAACAGCACGCTCAGCTTGTCGAGGTCGCCGAACAGCTGCGTGGCCTGGCGCACCGCGGCGGCGGCCATGCTGATGGAATGCGCGCCGATCTCGGTGGAGGTGCGGACTTCCTTGGCGACGGAGAACGAGCGCTGGAACAGCTGGTGCAGCGTGGTGCCCAGCGTGCCGGCGTTGCCCGCCTCGCGCACCGCCTGCTTCATCTGGCCCAGGATCTGGGGCTCGCCCAGCACCATCGAATCGAGGCCCGAGGCCACCCGGAACACGTGGCGGGCGGCGTCGCGGTTCTCCAGCACGTAGCTGTGGTCGAGCAGGTGGGCGCCGGTGATGCCGCCCTGCGCGGCCAGCCAGTCGGCCACCGGGCGCACCAGCGAATCATTGCGCTCGGGCGCCGCCACGTAGAGCTCGGTGCGGTTGCAGGTGGACAACAGCGCCACCTCGGGCGCGCCGATGACGCCGCCGCCGGCCGTGGGGCGTCCGACCTGCTGCACGAGCGCCTTCAGCGCCGGCGACAGCTGCTCGAGCGGAAACGCAAATCGACCGCGCAGGTCGATGGGCGCGGTCTGGTGGTTGAGGCCCAACGCGAACACAGACATGCCCGCATTATAAAATTACCCTGCCCTCGAAGGGGCACGACGGGTCTTCTGCCCGCCGCCGCGGCGCCCGGTCGCGGTCATTTCCTTGATTTCCATCAAACGACGCCACCTTGGACGCCCTGGACCTGTTCTGGCACCTCGCCAACTTCGTGCTCCCGGCCGTCGCCGTGGGCGCGCTCACGGCCGCGCTTTGCAAGGCGCTCTGGCGCCGCGGCCTTGCGCGCACGACCTGGTTCACGCTCACCTGGCAGGCCAGCGCGGCCGGGCTGGCCGTGCTGGTGGCCGGGCTGGTGATCACGGGCCACGACGGCCGCATGATCACCTGGGCCGCGCTGGTGGTCGCCTGCGCGGCCGTTCCGTGGTTCAAGGCTTCGAAGTAGTTCCCGTCAGAACCAGATCTCGACCTGGGCGCCGTACGACACGGCGCTGGTCTTGTTCGAGACGAAGCCGTAGTTGTTGTTCGTGTCGGCGGCCGCGGCCTTGTTGTAGTCCGCGTAGGTCACGTACAGGCGCAGCTCCGGGCGCTTCCAGAAGTCCGGGCCGGTAGACAGCGCCGGGCCGATGGTGACCTTGGTGACGTTCTC